>Ga0209829_10003370_pt1 | contig 11681 bp, 10 predicted proteins | sample C_140205_EF_Meta_FD_187311 | JGI IMG/M metagenome (GOLD analysis project Ga0209829, IMG submission 187311) | Freshwater microbial communities from Lake Croche, Canada to study carbon cycling - C_140205_EF_MetaG (SPAdes) (version 2) | ecosystem: Environmental > Aquatic > Freshwater > Lake... | reverse complement strand
ATCGCGGGCGTGGGAAAACTCGGGAATGATCCGCTCGAGGAGCCCGATGTCGTGGAGACGGCGGAGGGAGGAGCCGAGCCGCTCGGGGCGATCGAAGAGGGCGAGGAACCCCCTGCAGACGTCGACGGGGAGTGGCGAGGCGTCGGCGTCGGCGCCCCCCGCGGCCCCGACCGAGACGCGGATCGCGTCCCAGGAGTCGTCATCGACCGGCCACCCGTAGGTCTGGGAGAGTTCGAGGAGGCGGAGCACCGCCGCCAGACTCGCGGCGACCTCCCCCCGGTGGGCCGGCAGGACCGCGACCGTCGTCGGCCCGACGAGGTAGCGGTCCTCGACGCGGTGGCCGAGGAGTCCTGTCACCCAGGAGGAGCGCCGCGGCCGGCGGAGCGTCCGGGCCTTGACGGTCTCCACGACCCGGACGACTTCCCGGGTGTGCCGGAAATACTCCCGCATGAAGATCTCGACCGGGAGGAGCCCCGGAGCGGCGGCGATGCCGCGTGCCTCCGCGAGACGCTGCTGCTCCTGCCGTGTGAGATCGTCGGCCGGGCGGCCGGCAGCGAGGTGGAGATCGATCCGGACGCCATGGAGGTGGTCGGCGGCCGCGGCGAGCACCGCTGCGTCGCGGGGGGAGAGCAAGCCCGCGGTGGCGAGCGCCGCAGCGTCAGCCGTGCCGTGCGCCACATACCCGAGCCAGTGGATGAACTGGAGATCGCGGAGCCCCCCGGGCGACCGCTTCACGTTCGGCTCGAGGAGCGCCGTCGACTCGCCGTAGCGGGAGGCTTCTTGCGCACGGGCTTCGCACAGCCTGGCCACCAGGCGCTCGGGGCCGCGGCGGGCGATCCCGGCGAGATCCCGGGTGAGCCGATCGAATGGCTCGTCCGGGCCAGCTGGGCCGGCGAGGAGGCGGGCCTCGATGAGCGTGGTGTACACCGTCGCATCGGAGCGGGCCAGGCGGATCGCCTCCGCCACCGTTCGCACGCTCTGCCCAACCTCCAACCCGATATCGAATAGATCCTGGAGGAGCCTCCGGGCCACCGCGGCCACGCTCGTGTCGGCCGAGACCAACGAGGGAGAGTGGAGGAGCATCAGATCGATGTCGGAGTAGGGGGCCTGACACCTCCGACCGTATCCGCCGTGGGCCACGAGGACGAGTTGCTCGAGGGAGCCACGTTTCGCCTCGGCAGCGGCCCGCAGATCATCAATCACCGCCGTCCAGACATCGAGCACGATCCGATCGGTGAGGTCGGAGGCGATGCGGGCGATTGACCGCGGCGGCGTGCCGGCGGCCCGTTCCGCCGCCACGCGCTCCCGAAGCGCCGCCAAGCTCGCGCGTCCGCGGATGACCAGGGGACGAAAGCCGTCGGCCCCGCCGGTGTTTGACTCCCAGCGCAGTTCGCCATTTCTGGCGGGCGGGATGCTCACGGCCGACTCGGATGCCAGGGATCGTCGGCGATCCGTTCCTGGTGGTTGGCGTGGCGGGCAAGGACGAAGAGGAGATCGCCGAGCCGGTTGAGGTATTCGATCGCGTTGACCGGGATCTTCGCATCCGGCATCGCCCCGAGTTGGACAACGCGCCGCTCGGCCCGCCGACAGACGGTCCGGGCGACGTGCATCGCCGCGGCCAGCGGCGTCCCGGTGGGGAGGATGAACGACGACAGCGCCGGGAGTCCGGCGTCGTGGCGGTCGATCGCCTCCTCGAGGGTCTCGACATGCGCCGCGGTGATCCGCTCGACGGCATCCCCCGGCGTGGCGAGTTGGGCCCCGAGTTCGAAGAGATCGCATTGGATCCGGCGCAGAAACTCGTCGATCGCCCCGCTTCCGGGGATGGTGCGGAGGAGCCCCAGATGACTGTTCAATTCGTCGACAGTGCCGAACGCCTCGATGCGCAAATGGTCCTTCCGCACCCGGGGACCTCCGAACAGGCCGGTTTCGCCTGCATCACCGGTCTTCGTATAGATCTTCATGGTGGACCTCCCGGGGCGCGTGGATGGATGGCAGAACGTATACTGCTACCCATGAGAAAAACCTTCAACCTCTCCAGTTCCCGCCGGCTCCTGGGCCGGGCGGCAACGCTCGCCGTCGTCGCCCCGTTGCTCTCCATCGGGTCCCCGACGACCTGGCCCATGGCAATTTGGTCACCGGCGATTTGGTCACCGGCTACCAAGGCCGCCGCGGAGGAATCCCCCCAGCCAGCTTCACCGCCGCCATCCCGGGAACTCGAAGCCCGGTATCTCGCCCCTCCGGTCAAGGTCACCGAAGGCCTCTCGAAAGCTGGGGAGGGATACTTCGCCCCTGACGGCCGCCACATCTGCTACCAGGGGGTGCCGGCTGGCACTCCGTTTTACCAGATCTTCGTGCAATCCTTCGACGGAGCCGCGCCGCGGCCGACTCCCCCCACGCGGGTCAGCCCGGGGCGCGGGCGGACGACCTGCAGTTGGTTCTCCCCCGATGGCACGCGGCTTCTGTTCGCCTCCAGCCACCCCGATCCGGCCATCGACAAGACCGAGGCCGATGCCAAAGCCCAGGCCGAGGAGGACGCCCGCACGGGCCGCCGCCGCCGTTACCAGTGGGATTTCGACCCCCACATGGACCTCTTCACTTCCCGTCCCGATGGATCGGACCTGCAGCAACTCACCACCAGCCCCGGCTATGACGCCGAGTGTTCCTGGTCCGCCGACGGGATCCGTTTGCTGTTTGTCAGCGACCGCGACGGCGACGCCGACATTTACGTCGCCGATGGCGACGACGGGGGCAACGTCCGGCAACTGACGAACGCACCGGGCTACGATGGCGGGCCGTTCTTCTCCCCTGACGGCCACTGGATCTGCTACCGCTCCGACCGCGTCGAGAAGGACATGCTCCAGATCCACGTCATGAAAGCCGATGGCAGCGGCGACACGGCGATCACCGCCGGCAAGGGGGTCCACTGGGCTCCCTTTTGGCATCCGACGAAGCCGTGGCTGATCTGGACCGGGGCCGATCACAGCGACCCGACCCAGCGCCCCAACTACGACCTGTGGGTGGCCCGGTACGAAGCCGATCCCGCGACAGGAACGTTCCGGACCGGTGAACCGCTGCGGATCACCGATCACCCCGGGGCCGATGTCCTGCCGGTCTTCTCCCCCGACGGAACGCTCCTGATGTGGACGGCCGGCCGCGACGGGGAACGCTCGGCCAGCCAGCTTTGGGTATCGCGCCTCGATCTCGATGCCATCGATCGCGATCTTCCCGCGGTCGCGCCGGTGGAGGCTGTCCGATGACCGGTGTGACCCGTGCGACCGGCGACGCCCCGATCGGGCCAATCGCGATGGTGGGGGGGGGGCAGATGGCGCTGGCCCTTGCCGCGGGCTTCTGTCAGGCCGGACTTGTGTCGCCGTCGGAGATCACCGTCCACGACCCGGTCGCTGCCGCACGCGAGCGTCTCCTCGCTCGCCTACCGGGAATCCGCCTCGCGCCCTCCTCGGCCGAGGCGGTGAAGGGGGCGGCCTTGGTCTTTCTGGCCGTCAAGCCGCAACAGGCCGCCGCAGCAGCCCGCGAGTGCGCCCCCGCCATCGGGGCCGGGGCGACGGTTGTCTCGATCGTGGCCGGCGTCCCGGTGGCGACGCTCTCGGCCTGGTTCGGGACGCCGCGAATCATCCGCGTCATGCCGAACACGCCCTGTCTGGTTGGGAAGGGGGTTTCGGTCCTCTGTCGGGCCCCAGAGGTGCCGGAGGAGGCCGCGCGGGCCGCCGCGGCCCTCCTGGCTGCCGTGGGGAGCGTTCACGAAGTCGACGAACACCTCCTCGATGCCGTCACGGGGCTGTCCGGCTCGGGGCCCGGATTCGTGGCCCTGCTCTGCGAAGCCCTCGCCGATGGCGGCGTGAAGGCGGGGCTGCCGCGGAGCTTGGCCCAGGCGCTCGCCGTCCAGACCGTCGCCGGTACCGCGGCCCTCATCGAGCAGACCGGCGAACACCCGGCCCAGGTCAAGGACCGCGTCGCCAGCCCGGGGGGCACGACGATCGCCGGGTTGGCGATCCTCGAGCAGCGCGCCGTGCGCGGGGCGCTCATCGATGCGGTCGTCGCGGCCGCCGATCGGGCGCGAGCCTTGGGAACACCGTCGGGCGGGTGATCCGCCACACGCCGCTCGGTCGCCCGACGCCAACCCCGGCTCTGCTGAGCACGGGAAGGCCGGGAACCGAGCCGCGCGGCGAACCGGCCCTGCCCACCATCCGCGACGAAGGCCGACGCGAGTTCAGCGTTTCTTGCCGGCGGCGGCCTTCTTCTTTGCGGCCTTCTTCGACACCTTCTTGGCTGTCTTCTTCGCAGCCTTCGGGCCAGCCTTCCCGGCGGAGGCCTTCGCAGTGGCGAAGATGTTGCTCCAGCCGTTGGCGTACTTGCTGTTGGAACCGACACGGATCACGGACATCGGGGGAGTTCCTTGCTGTGGTGCGGAGCGAATGCCGGCCGGGGAATCGTCCCTCGGGCTCGGTGCCTTCACTCCACACGCGTGTCGTAGCGATCGCCCGGCCCGCGGTCAAGGATGATCCGGACCAGAAGCCCCTTGGATCTCCAGCCACACCAGCGCCACGCCGTCGGGAAGCGGGCCGCGAATACCGCTGGTTGGCTCCCCGCCGGGGGCTGTGGCGCGGAGCAGGAGGTTGTTCCTGCGGGCAAGCACCGTCGTGACGTCGTGACGCCCGCAGACCACCCCGGGCCCGGCGACTGAAATCTCGGTCCAGACGACCGGTCGCGCGTTGAGCGTTACCGACTCCAGCACCGGTCGCGGGGCGACAATCACCAGGTCGATCCGCTCCCCGGACGGGAGATCGCCGGGGCGACCGAACGACCGCCCCCAGCCGGACGAGCCGGCCGACGGCGGCTCCCACGCCCCCTGGAGCGAAATCCGATGGGCGGGGTTGTGTGGGGAAGCGACCAAGCAATTTCCCGAGGTTGGAGACCGGTATACTGGATACGTTGATGTCCCGGCCGTACGGAGGCCGTCCCGACATCATGACGCCCACCCCCGCCAAAATGAAGGAGCCTTTTGCGATGGCAGGAGATGCCCTTGAGTTCACCGACGAGAACTTCCAGCGGGAAGTGCTCGATTCCGACGTGCCGGTCTTGGTCGATTTCTGGGCGCCGTGGTGCGGCCCCTGCCGGCTGATCGGCCCGACAATCGAGGAGCTCGCCAAAGAGAACGTGGGGACGTTCAAGGTCGGCAAGGTAAACGTCGACGAAAACGGCGAGACGGCCATGGCCTACAACGTCTCGAGCATCCCCGCCCTGATGATCTTCAAGGGGGGGAAACTCGTGCAGCAGTTCATGGGGGTGCAGCAGAAGCCGCGCCTCCAACAGGCGCTCGACGAGGCGAAGGCCTGACCGTCGGCCGGCCAATTCCGCAGGCAGCCGGCTGGGTGGCGCGCTCCACCCAGCCGGCCCGCCGCGAACCCCCTCCGGCTGCTGGCCGGAGGGTTTTTTGAGCAGGATCGGCGACCGGTCCGCCGTCGTCAGTGGCAGGCGGTCTCCATCTCGCCGGTGGCGAACGCCCCGGTCTCGACCGCCGCGCCGAAGGGGATGCCCAGAGCGATCGGGAGCCCGTCGTCGACCGGCCGAGATGACTCGCCGCGCCCCGTCGCCCGGCCGGGAGGAAGGAGCCCGATCCGTTCGAGTTGGCCATCGGCTACGAATCCGGCCAGATGCCGGTTGAAGCCCGGTTGGCGGAGCTTCTCGACTGCCTTGGCTTCGATCTGCCGGACGCGCTCCCGGGTGACGCTGAAGATCGTCCCCACCTCCTCGAGCGTGTAGGCGTAGCCGTCGGCGAGGCCGAAGCGGAGGCGGATGATCTCACGCTCCCGGTAGGAGAGGCCGTCAAGGGCCGTGCGGATCGAGTCTTTGAGCGACTGCTGATGAAGGCCGCGGAGCGGATCCTCCTCCCGCTGGTCCTTGAGGAAGTCACCATAGCCGGCCTCGTCGCCGTCGCCGACCGGCTGATCGAGCGAGAGCGGCTGGCGCGACATCCGCCATACGCAGGTGGCCTCCTCGACCGACATGCCGGACTGTTCGGCGAGCTCGGCCACCGTCGCCTCCCGGCCGTGCTGCTGACGGTGCTCACGGGCGATGTTCCGCAGCTTCGTCATCGTGTCGATCATGTGGACAGGGACGCGGATCGTCCGGCTCTGGTCGGCGATGGCACGGGTGATCGCCTGGCGGATCCACCAGGTGGCATAGGTGGAGAACTTGAACCCGCGGGCATGCTCGAACTTGTCGACCGCCCGCATCAGCCCCGAATTGCCCTCCTGGATGAGATCGAGGAACGACATCCCGCGGTTGCGGTACCGTTTCGCGATCGACACCACGAGGCGGAGGTTGCCGGCGGCGAGGTCACGTTTCGCAGCGTCGTACTTCTGCTGGAGATCATCGAGGAGGATCAGCCGCTTTCGCAGCGTCACGCGACTCTCGCGCGACGCGAGGAGGAGGCCACGGCACTGCCGCTGGAGGTCAGCGCGGACCTGCGGATCGCGCCCCATTGGGCCGGTCATCTCGACGGTCGCTTCGTCGATCCGCCGGCCGGCAGCCCGCAGCTCGCGGAGCAGGGGCGTGAGTTTTTGAATGCGGAGATTCATCTCCTCGACGAGGCGCACCGCCTTGCCGCGGAGACGGACGAGCCGGCGCCATGCCGCGCGGCGGATTTCCATCGGCGTCCGCTTCGACATCGCCACCCGGAAGAGCTTCCTCTTCTCCTCCTCGATCCGCCGCAGCGTGACGAGGTTGGGGCCGAGCCGGCGCAGGGCCCGCTTCTTCTCCTGCGTGTTGGTCACCGAGACCTCGATCGTCCGATCGAGCCGCACCCGCCCGGCCTGGATCTTCTCGAGCAGTTGGATCGCGCCGGCGAGCACGAGGTCGTTGCCCAGCATGGTGTCGCGGAACTTGCGCCGCCACCACTCGATCCGCTGGGCGGAGGAGACCTCGGTGGCCCGGGTAAGGAGTGGAATGCCACCCATCTGGAGGAGATAGAGGCGGACGGGATCGTCGATGGCACCGATTTTCCGGGCGGCGGCAGGTTTCACGGCCGGGCGACGGGGGGAAGCGGCGGGCAGGTTGGGGGAACGGCGCATCGGAGTCCTCTCGGGCAAGGTGCACGGGTCGGGCAAGCTCTTCCTTGAATGCCGTGCATCCGGGGTGCCGGATGGCCAGCGGGATCTCGGACTTCCCTCCTTTCCCGGAGAAAAAGCCTTTTTGTCCCGATCCGGCCGCGGCGATCCCCCCCCGGTCGTGTCGCCACCGGGCGACGCGCGTCGCCGCCGGGTCGACCGGATGCGACGCGGGGGGGCGAATGTGTCAAGAAAGCCGCGGCGGGGGAACGAAACAGACCGAGGAGGGAACGAGGGGCGGGGGCTATACTCCAATCCCGCTTCATGTCCGTGGTGCGATGCCCCGGACGGCCGCCGGCCTGGCCCCCTCCACGGGCCCGAGCGACTGGTGACGCATGCTGCTGGTCCCCCTAATCATCCTCGCCCTCCTGTTTCTCGTCGGGGCTATTGCCCTCGGGATCGGCCACAAAGGCTGGAACTGGGGGACGATCGTCGCCGCCTGGCTGATCCTGCTAACGTCGGTAGGGGCGTTCTTCCTCGTCGGTATGCTCGGCCAGCGCGAGCGCCAGTGGCGGAAGGTCGTCGCCTCCTACGAGGCCGCGATCGCCCGCGAGCGGGAGGCCCTCGTGCCGGCCGGCGGCAAGCTCCGACCCGATCCGGCCTCCAAGCCCATCGCGACGCTCGAGAACGAGCGTGACCGGTGGGCGCGCGTCCGTGACACGATCAACACCTGGCGCGGTCGCCACTGGGAAAACGCAGACTTCGTGCCACCGGCCGAGGGGCGCCCCGGCACGATCACGATCACCGGCCTGGAAAGCACCACGATCAATCCCGGTGCGGAGCTCTACGTCTTCGACACCACGCCGATCGAGCAGGGGGGGCGGTTCCTCGGTGCCTACCGCGTCGACGCCGTCGACAAGAACGTCTTCAAGGTGTCGAACATCTCGGTCCCCGATGCCGCCGATCTCAAGGCCCTCGCCCAACCGCGTGACGGGCAGGTGGCGGTGTACGAGGATCTCCCAATCGACCGCTCGATCGCCTTCTACCGCACCGCCGTGCCCGCCCCGCCGGGGGGCGACGCCGCTGGCGATGCCGCAGCGGCCTCCACCGAGCAGCTCGATGGGTCGGCCGGCCCGCGGAAGAGCGACCCGGAGGCGATGCTCCGCCATCTCGAGGGGAAGCTCGAGGAACTGCGGCTCCACGACACCGTGATCGCAGGCGCCGAGGCGGGGGCTACCGCCGCGCCGACCGACGGGGAGGACGCGGCGGCTGCCGATGGAGAAATTGCTCCGGGGGCGACACGTCCGGTCGCCGACCCGATGGCCTCTCGAGCGCCCCCCCTCGGGGTCCGGTGGGCCCGCGTCGTGTTCAACGAGGCGTTCGACTACACCTGGCCCGACGGGACGACCTCGGCCTTCCGGGCAGGGGAGGTGCTCCCCTCGATCCCTGCCGATCAGGTCGCGGTGCTCCGCGAGCGCGGTGCCGACTTTACGTCGACCTGGTCGATCCCGCCCGGGCTCTACTGGGCCAATGTCGAGTTCAAACAGGCCCATTCGTTTCAGCGGCCACAGGGCGAACCCCTCGAGTTCGAGCCGGGGCGGACGGTCCAATTCGATCTCGAGACCGCCAAGGGGCTCGAGGCGGAGGGGGTCGCCACGATCACCTCGGTGGTCTTTCGGCGGCCGCTCGCCGACGGCAATGTCGCCCTCCGCGGCGCGGGGCAATTGCAATCCAACGGCAAGGCGTTGCCGTTCGAGGTCGTCGGGCTGGTGGTGATGCGACGGATCCTCGAGGATGACAAGCGTTCGATCGACTCCTCGATCGGGCTCCTCAACGGGGCCAAGGCGAGCACGGATGAGGAGATCGCCCTGCGCAAAACCGAACAGGCCGAGCTTGACGACGATATCGACCACTGGAACCGCGATGTCGATGCCGCCGAGCGGACCGCCGCGGCGTTCGAAGCGCGGCTCTCCACCGTCCGCCGGGAACTGGTAACCGCGGAGAAGGCGATCGGTGCGCTCGGGCGTGACCTGACCGCCACGACCGAGTCACTGACCCGGGCGATCGACCAGTCGGCCCCGGCCCCGTCGCGGCCGCCCGTGCCGACCAACATCGACCGCTGACCCGAGCGGGCGGCGCCCGGCTGCCGTCCGCGTTGCCGGGCATCGGGGGCACGAATCTTGGGCCCTCGTGCTCCCTTATGCCCCCTCTATAGCGGGGCGTTTTGTGGCCCGCCCTCCGCAGCCAAGCCCGGCGTGCGGTACACTCGATTTTCCGCTTGATTCCCCCTTCCCTGCGAGCCCCGATCACCATGGCCCGTTCCGCAGCCCGGCCCGCCTCCTCCCAAGCCGATGCGGCCCACGCCGCGACCACGGCCCATCTCCGCAAGGCGGTCCATCACCACAAGGCGACGAGCCGGCGGGGGATGCTCGAGCGGATGTTCACCCTCTGGTTCAAGGGCTTCGTCTACAACCAGATCTGGGAGGATCCGCGCGTCGACGCCGAGGCCCTCCGCATGGGGCCGGGATCGCGGATCATGACGATCTCCAGCGGCGGCTGCAACGTCCTCAACTACCTCATCCACAGGCCGGAGCGGATCGTCGCGGTCGACCTCAACGCGAATCACATGGCGGTGACGCGGCTGAAGCTCGCCGCCCTCGAGCACCTCCCCGACTACGACGCTTTCTACAAGTTCTTCGGCTACGGCAAGCACCCGGAAAACGTCACCAACTACCAGCGCTACCTGCGGAATCACCTCGACCCGATGACCCGGTCGTTCTGGGAGACGAGCGACTGGCCCGGGCGGGCGGTGGGGCCGAAGCGGATCAGTTATTTCCGCCGCGGCTACTACGAACAGTCGAAGCTCGGGCAATTTTTCCGGGTCGTCCACGGGCTCGCCAAGACCCTCGGCCGCGACCCGGCGAAGCTCCTCACCGCCAAGAGCGTCGCGGAGCAGGAAAAAATCTTCGACGGGCTCTTCGATCCGTTGTTCCAGAATCGGATCGTCCGCTGGTTCGGCCGCCAGCCAGTGGCGGTGTACAGCCTCGGGATCCCTCCGAGCCAGCACGCTGCCATGCTCGCGGAGCAGGAGAACAACGGTTCGAAGCTGTTCGACATGTACCGCGACCGTGTCCGCCGTCTCGCCTGCGGATTCCCACTCGACGACAACTATTTCGCTTGGCAGGCCTTCGGCAGGCGGTACGACCACGACGCGCGCAAGGCCCTCCCCGACTACCTCAAGCCGGAGAACTACGAGACGATCAAGTCGATGGTCGGCCGCGTCGAGACCCACGTCGCCTCGCTCGCCGACCACCTCCGGACGGAGAAGCAAGGCGCGCTCAACAGCTTCATCTTCCTCGACAGCCAGGACTGGATGCCGCCGCCGGTGATCGAGGAGCTGTGGGATCACGTCGCCAAGGTCGGTGCCCCTGGCACCAGAGTGATCTTCAGGACCGCCGGGGAAAAGTCACCGGTGGAGACGGCCCTCGAGCCCGCCACGCGGGCGAAGTTTGTCTCCGAGCAGGAAGAGGCCCACCGGCTCCATCTCCAAGACCGGTCGGCGATCTACGGGATGTTCCATCTCTATCGCTTTGCCGACGCCGCCGAGGACGGAAAACCGGGGGTGGCATGAGCCGGGCGGGTCGTGACGGCTCCCGTCCCGATCCGCCGCCTGGGGGCTGGCCGAAGTCGTCGTCCAACAATCCCGGCCCGTGGATCGCGGCGCAGGCCCTGGCCATGGACCGCAAGTATCGCTACGGCCGCCATCTCTACGACGTCACCCGGCGCTACACGCTCCTCGGATGTGACAAACTCCTCGACCGGGTGATCACCGGTCCGTCGACCGCCACCCTCGAGGTCGGTTGCGGCACCGCCCGCAACCTGCTCCGACTTGCGGCGCGGCGCGAGCCGGGCCGGCTCTACGGGCTCGACGCCTCTCACGCGATGCTGACCACGGCCGAGCGGAGCATCCGGCGCGCGGCCGGCCGCGAACCAGGGCGAGCCGGGGTCGTCCTCCGTCAGGGGCTGGCCGAGGACCTCGATGCCCGGCGGATGTTCGGACGCGAGGAACGATTCGACACCATCTTCTTTTCCTACTGCCTGTCGATGGTGCCCGCCTGGCAGCAGGCCCTCCGGGCCGCGATGGCCAACCTCAGCCCCGGGGGCGTGATCCTCATCGTCGACCACTGGGATCGGCGCGATCTGCCGACGACGTTCGCCGCCGGCCTCAGGGCTTGGTTCTTCGGGCGTCAGGCCGCCGAATGGCCGGAGGTCCACCAGGCTCTCGTCGAGCTCGGTCGGTCGGGCAGGGCCGATGTCCGGATCGAATCGGTTGCCCGCCGGTACGCGTACCTGGCCACCGTACGAACCGGTCCGTAGTGCCCACCGCCGGGGCCGCCTCCGCGACGACGGGCACCGCCGTCAGGGGAGAAGGAAGACCAAGCCGGTGACTGTGGCCGCCTGAACGGCGAATCCACGTGGGCTGTAAGGCACCCCCGGGACGGTCCAGGGAGCGCAGCTGCCGGGGCGGTAGTAGCCGAGCGGATAAACGCATTCCCACGGTGCCTGCATCCCGGCCTTGTAGGGGAGGATCGGCAGGGTCACGAAGAAGTGCGC
>Ga0209829_10003366_pt1 | contig 11689 bp, 4 predicted proteins | sample C_140205_EF_Meta_FD_187311 | JGI IMG/M metagenome (GOLD analysis project Ga0209829, IMG submission 187311) | Freshwater microbial communities from Lake Croche, Canada to study carbon cycling - C_140205_EF_MetaG (SPAdes) (version 2) | ecosystem: Environmental > Aquatic > Freshwater > Lake... | reverse complement strand
GACCAGCGCCGCAGTGGTTATCACTCTGAGTAACCAGACAACGGCCAGTGAAGGATTTTCCATCACGGGCGGCATTGGCGCAGATTCCATCACGGGCGGTTCCGGCAACGACAGCATCAGCGCTGGGCTTGGCAACGATACGATTGTCGGCTTTGTCGCTATCGACACATTGGATGGCGGAACCGGGTCGGATATTCTTGTCCTGACGGCGACGTCGTTGTCACTCAATACCGCGTCCAATATGCAGATGAGTGGCGTGGAGGCGGTTTCGGCTGCCTCGACGAGCGATGGGGTGATCATCACCCTGACCAGCCAGACCGAAGCATTCTCGATCACCGGCGGCAGCGGCGCAGATTCACTCACTGGCGGCTCGGATAATGATACGTTTGTCGGTTTTGATGGCGCCGACACGGTCATAGGCGGAAGCGGTTCCTCCGACATCATTTTACTTTCCGGGACATCTTCCGGGCTGAACGAAGCAGTCGACGCGCAGATTGCGACTGTGGAGCGGATATCAGCCGCCAGCGCTGCATCAGGCGTGACCATCATCCTGTCAGGCCAATCAGATGGGTTCAATCTTGTCGGCAGTGGCTCCGCTGATGCTCTGACGGGTTCCAGCGGCGCCGATAACATCAGCGCCGGCGCAGGAAATGACACGATCTACGGATTTGCTGGCGCCGACACCATTGATGGTGGTGCGGATGTCGACACGATTGTTCTGTCTGCGACATCGGTTGATTTGAATAACGCCGCGGCGGCCGATGGGCGCCTTGCAGGTGTGGAGGCCGTATCAGCAGCGGAGTTGGCGACTGGTGTCATCATCTCGCTGTCTGGTCAGACAGAGGGCTTCTCCATCACTGGCGGTAGCGGCGCCGATTCGCTCACTGGTGGCTTCGGCGCCGATAACATCAGCACCGGCGAGGGTGACAATGTCGTCTATGGATTTGTTGGAGCCGATACTGTCAGCGGCGGCGCAGGCCTCGACACTCTTGTTCTGAATGCAACATCCAATGATCTGAACGCAGCGGGCGCAACGGATAGTCGCCTTGTTGGCCTGGAAGTCGTTTCAGCTTCAAGCGCAGGTTCAGGCGTCGCGATCTCCCTGTCAGGCCAGAGGGAGGGTTTCTCGATCATCGGCGGGAGCGGCGCCGATTCGCTCACTGGAGGCACGAGCGCCGACAGCATCAGCGCAGGTGACGGAAACAATCTCGTCTATGGTTTTGTGGGCGCGGATACAGTCATCGGTGGCGCGGGTTTAGACACGATCATTCTGGCGGGCGCTTCGACTGACCTGAACATAGCGTTGGATTCTCAGATTGTTGGTGTAGAGGCTATTTCCGCCGCTACGGCGCTGTCTGGAACGATCATCAATCTCTCCGCTCAATCCGACGGTTTTGTGCTCGCGGGCGGAGATTTCGCTGATGCCCTGACAGGCTCAAGCGGCGCAGATAATATCAGCGCGGGCTCTGGCAACGATGCGATCTACGGATTTGTTGCTGCGGACACCATTGACGGTGGCGAAGGCGTAGACATCATTCTTCTCACTGCCACGTCGAGCGACCTCAACGCCGCTGGCGTGACAGACACCCGCATTTTGGCCGTAGAATCCATTTCCGCCTCTGGCGCCAGCGCGGGCGTCAATATCGTCTTGTCAGGCCAGACAGAGGGTTTCTCCATCTTTGGCGGCATCGGCGCCGACTCTATCACGGGCGGTTCTGGCGCTGACAATATTGCCGCTGGCGATGGTGACAACATCATCTACGGCTTTTCGGGAGCTGATACGGTCACCGCAGGCGCCGGTTTAGACACGATTGTGCTGGCCAGCACATCGCTGGATTTGAATGTAGCGGGCGCATCGGATGCGCGTTTGGTCGGAGTGGAGGCGATCTCCGCCACCCTTGCGACAACAGGCGTCATCATAAACCTCGCCGGTCAGTCCGAAGGTTTCTCAATCAGTGGTGGCGGCGGCGCTGACACACTTGCAGGTGGGACGGGCGCTGATTTCCTGAGCGGTGGTTCAGGCAATGATGTCTTCAACGGTTTCGCGGGCGCCGATACGATCAATGGCGGCGGTGATACGGACCGGATTGTTCTCACCGCGACATCGCGCGACCTTAATTCCGCAACTGATGCTCAGCTTGTCGCGGTGGAGGCGGTCGACGCCTCGTTGATGACCTCGGGCGTCATCATCAACCTGACCAATCAGACCACTGCCACAGAAGGTTTCTCCATCACTGGCGGCAGTGGTTCGGATTCGCTTGTTGGCGGTTCCGGCAATGATGCTTTCATTGGCTTTGTCGGCGCCGACACGGTCAACGGCGGCGATGGGACATCAGATACGATCATTCTGAGTGGAACGTCATCCGCCCTCAACGATATCAGCATCGGAGCCGACGCAGATTTGCGCCTTGTGGGCGTGGAGATTATATCGGCAATCGGGGCTGCGGTCGGCGTAAGCATTAATTTGCTCGGTCAGACCGAGGCATTCTCCGTCTTTGGTGGCTTCGGCGCTGACACGCTGACTGGCGGTTCCGCCAATGACAAGATCAATGCTGGCGCGGGCAACGATGCAATTTATGGTTTTATTGGCGCGGATACGGTCGATGGCGGTGCAGGCGCAGACACCATCGTACTGAAGACGACTTCGGGTGATCTGAACGCAGCTTCTGAGGCGCAAATAGTCAGCGTTGAATCAGTCGCCCTCGTCTCTGCAACGCAAATTCTGCGTGTTAACCTATCGGCCCAGTCCGAAGGGTTCAATATCTACGCAACCGGCTCCACACTGGGAAGCGAAATCGCGGGCGGGGCGGGCGGCGACATGGTTGTCGGAGGGGTCGGTTCAGACTCAATCATCGGATTTGTCGGCGCTGATTATATCGATGGGGGCGCTGGTCTGGACAAGATCCTGCTTGCCGCTACATCCGACGATTTCAACAATGCGTCAAATGCGCAGATCAACAACGTCGAGGAGATCTCTGCGGAGTTGGCGCTCCAGTCCGTCACGATAAATCTTACGGGCCAAACCGAGGGCTTCACCATAACCGGCGGGTCATCCGGGGATTCCATGACCGGCGGTTCGGGCAATGACGCGTTCAACGGTTTTGCCGGCGCAGATACGATTGATGGCGGTGGCGGCGCAGACAGGATTGTTCTTGCCACCACGTCTGACGGACTTAACAACGCTGATGACGCACAGCTTGTGAACGTGGAGACGATCGACGCCTCGTCAGCGACGGTAGGTGTCAGGATTACCCTTACTAAGCAGACCGCGCTGGCCGAGGGCTTCTCCATCATCGGTGGTGGCGGTGCGGACTCGCTGACGGGTGGTTCAGGAAATGACATTTTCGTTGACTTCTCGGGGGCTGACACGATCGATGGAGGGCTTGGCTTTAACTCGCTCGTTCTCATCGAACCTAAGACAACCCAGATAGTTTATGATGCGATCAAGAAGGTGTCGGTCTCGCAAACTGTTTTTCTCTCAGCGAACACGGCCTCTCTAAATAGCGCCACTGACGCTCAGTTGGTGAATGTGGACGCCGTTTCCGCGTCAGGCGCCACCAGATCAATCGTCATTGATCTGTCGAGCCAGCATGAGGGGTTCATGATCACGGGCGGCGTCGCCGCAGATACGCTCACGGGAGGCGCCTCAGGCGACTCGCTGAGTGGCGGGGCTGGCAACGATGTCTTCATCGGCTTTGCTGGAGCAGACACGATTGATGGTGGTGCAGGCGTCGATACACTTCTGCTGACTAAATCCACGACTGACCTCGATGCCGCTGGCGCAAACGATGGGCGCATTGTCAACGTGGAGGCTGTTTCGGCTGTGGGCGCGAGTGAGGGAGTCCGCATCTGCCTGACGGCTCAGACCGAGGCATTTGCCATCACTGGCGGCGGTTATTGGGATACGATCACGGGCGGGCTCGGTGCGGACAAGATCGATGCAGGCGAAGGCAACGACACAATCGTTGGGTTTGTCGGCGCTGATACGATAAATGGCGGGGCGGGGTATGATACCTTGACCCTGAGCGAAACGAACCTGGTGCTAAACGCAGCGACAGATGGGCAACTTTATAATGTCGAAGCAATTTCAGCAGCAGGCGCTCTGGCTCCTGTCCTTATCAACGCCTCCCTTCAGACCGAAGGTTTCGTAATCACTGGTGGATCTGGCAACGATTCCATCACTGGTGCGGGCATCTTTGGGAAGGATACGGTCGCTGGCGCTTATGGCGCTGATTCCATCGTCGCTGGCGACGGGAATGATGTAATTTACGGATTTGTTGGCGCTGACACCATTGATGGCGGCATTGGTTTGGATACTCTGGTCCTTAAGGCCACATCCAAAGCGCTAAATGCGGCAGGAGGTTCGGACGCGCGCCTTGTCGGTTTGGAGGTGATCTCCGCCTCTACGACGACCACAGGCGTCACCATTATCCTTTCCGGGCAGACCGAGGGCTTCACCATGACTGGTGGCTCAGGCGCTGATCTGCTTTCTGGCGGCGCCGGAAACGATACATTCGTCGGCTTTGTCGACCCCGACATCGCCAACGGGTTCCTGGGCGCTGACACCATTACCGGCGGCGACGGCGTCGATGCGATCATTCTGACGGCGACGTCGGCGGAACTTAATCGTGCCAGCGAAAATCAGATCGTTGGTGTTGAGATCGTTTCAGCCGCAAACGCAAAGGCGTCCGTCAGCATAAACTTGGCGTTGCAAAAGCTGGATGGCTTCACCCTGATCGGTGGAAGCTCCGCTGATAACCTGACTGGTGGTGGTGGCGCTGACAACATCAGCGCCGGTGACGGCAACGACAGCATCACGGGGTTTCTTGGAGCGGATACAATCAATGGTGGCGACGGCATTGACACCCTTGTTCTGACTGCGACCGCCACCGGGCTTAATAGTGCAAATGAAGACCAACTTGTCAGCGTTGAGGTGATTTCTGCATTTGGCGCGACAGTGGGAGTGACCGTTGACCTGTCGAAACAATCCGAGGGCTTCACCATCACTGGTACGGCGCTCGTCGACGTTCTTACCGGAGGTCAGAGCGCTGACACGATCAACGCCGATCTTGGTGACGACAAGATCTATGGATTTGCAGGCGCGGACACGATTAACGGTGGAGCTGGAAACGACGCCATTGTCCTGACTTCCACATCGTCAGATCTCAACAGTGCGAGAAATGAACAGATCGTCAATGTTGAGGCGATTTTGGTTTCAGGCGGCGGCTCTGGAGTTGCAATCAATCTTTCCAGTCAGACGGAAGGCTTCGCCATAACCAGTGGCGGCGGCGCCGATACGCTGACTGGTAGCGGCGGCGCCGACAAGATTATCGCGGGCGCAGGCGACGATACGATCAACTCTTTTGTAGGAGCGGATACGGTCGATGGCGGCGCTGGCTCTGACACCCTCATTCTGGGCGCGACCGCGTTGAACCTCAATTCGGCGAAGGATACTCAACTTGTGAACGTAGAGGCGATCAACGCCTCTTCGGCGAGTGGTGGCTTGATCATCAATCTTGGCGCTCAGCTTGAGGGCTTCTCTCTGGCCGCCGGTTCGGGCAATGATACCCTGACGGGCGGAGGTGGTGCGGACAATATCAATGCCGGTGCGGGCGATGATGTGATTAACGGATTTGTTGGGGCGGATACAGTCGATGGTGGGGATGGGGTCAACACGCTCGTTTTGACTGCGACGTCCGCAACCCTCAACATCGCTCTGGATGGTCAGCTTTTGAGAGTGGGTGCGGTTTCCGCTTCCGCAGCCGCAGCCGCAGTTTCCATCAACCTTTCCGGCCAGACAGAAGCTTTCATTCTGACTGGCGGCTCCGCCAACGATACGATTTCCGGCGGAGATGGAGCTGACAATATACTTGCTGGTGGGGGCAACGATGTCATCAAGGGGTTTGTCGGTGCAGATACCGTTGATGGGGGCGACGGCGTCAACATAATCATGCTTGCGGCCACCTCAACCACCCTGAATTCTGCTGGAGATTCGCAGATCGTCAGGGTTGGTGCGGTCAGTGCGTCGGGCGCTCTGGACGCTGTCGAGATCAATTTATCCCGGCAGTCGGAAGGCTTTACGATTGCCGGCGGCGGTTCAGCAGATTCACTGACTGGTGGCGGTGATGCTGACTCGATCAACGCGGGCGCAGGTGACGATACAGTTTATGGATTTGTTGGCGCAGATACGATCGATGGCGGAGCCGGGCTGGATACGATTATTCTGACCGCGACCGTGGATTTGTTGAACCGGGCGACGAATACTCAGCTGATCAATGTGGAGGCTGTTTCCGCCGCCACATCCAGCACTGGCGTCCTGATCACCCTTTCCAGCCAGTCGGAAGGCTTCGTCATTACTGGTGGCATTGGAAACGACACATTCGCGGGAGGATCTGGCGCTGACAAGATTCTGGCGGGAGCTGGTGATGACATTATCAATGGTTTCGTAGGCGTCGACACCATCGATGGCGGCGATAATGTAGACACGATCATTCTGACTGCGACATCCGCGATGCTGAACGCTGCATCGGACGGCCAGGTTCTCAATGTGGAGGCGGTTTCAGCATCGGGCGCCATCATGGCGCTTGCGATCTTGCTTTCCAAACAGGCTGAAGGGTTCCTGATCACTGCGGGGGCCGGTTCTGACACGATCTGTGGGGGCTCTGGCGCTGACAAGATCTACGCAGGCTCGGGTTATGACATCATTCTCGGCTTTGTCGGCGCGGATACCGTGGATGGCGGGGACGGGGTCGACACCATAAGTCTTACCGCCACCTCCGACGACTTGAACGGCGCCGACAATGTGCAACTCGTGAATGTGGATGTGGTTTCCGCTTCTGCGGCGTTGGCGCCAGTCGCGATTCTCCTTTCCAGGCAGGCGGAAGGTTTCAGTATTATCGGCGGCGCAGGAAGCGATACGCTGCAAGGGGGCGCTGGCGCCGATACGATCACCGGCGGGGCGGGCAACGACTCTATATCCGCAGGCGCGGGCGATGATGTGATGATGGGCTTTCTGGGCGCGGATTCTGTTGATGGCGGGGTTGGTTTTGACACCATCATGCTGTCTTCGTCAGCCGCCAGCATCAATCCAGGCGCCGATGAGCAGCTTGTCGATGTGGAAGCTGTTTCAGCAGCGGGCGTCTCTGCTGCGGTGTCAATAAACCTCTCCAGCCAATTGGAGGGTTTCATGATCACGGGTGGCAACGGAAATGACGCCATCACGGGTGGAGCTGGAGCAGATTACATCATTGCAGGCGCAGGTAATGACACGATCATGGGCTTTATCGGCAATGACACGGTTGATGGCGGCATTGGCGCGAACACGATCGTACTGACAGGGGCGGGCGCGATTCTGGATACTTCCAGCGATGCTCAGCTGATCAATATTCAAACGATTTCAGGATTGGCCACGACTGTTGGCGTCGCCGTCAACCTGTCCAGGCAGACGGAAGGTTTCTCCATTACCGGTGGCTTGGGCGACGATACGATCAGCGGCGGCGGCGGCGCGGACAAGGTTGTCGCTGGCGCCGGGACCGACATAATCAATGGTTTCGTAGGGGCTGACACGGTTGATGGGGGCGTCGGCGTCGACACAATCACTCTGTCATCCACGTCAAACGATCTGAATGGGGCCACGAACGCCCAAATTCTCAATGTCGAGGTGGTCACCGCCGCGAACGCCTTGTCCTCCGTCATCATCAATTTGTTCGTACAGTCGGAAGGTTTTAAAATTCTGGGAAGCGCTCAGGATGACCAGATCACTGGTGGCGTCGGGGCCGACTTCATCCTTGCAGGCGCTGGCAACGATAATGTGTTTGGTTTTGCCGGCGCCGATACGGTTGATGGCGGCGGCAACAATGACAGCATCATCCTGAACTCCACCTCCTTAACCCTGAACAGCGCCAAGGATGCCCAGATCCTCAACATCGAGACGGTGTCCGCCGCCAGCGCCACAACCTCCGTCACGATCACCATGAGCGCCCAGACCGAAGGGTTCGTGATTGCGGGTGGAACGGCTGCTGATTCACTCACGGGTGGAAACGGCGCCGATACGCTCTATGGTGGGTCGGGCGACGACATCTTGCGCGGCGGGGGGGGCGCTGACCACTTTGTGTTCGATCATGGCTGGTCCAGCAGCAATCTGGATACGATTTCAGATTTCACTGTGGGAGCGGATTGTCTGGATCTCAGCTTCACCATTTTCGGCGGCTTTGCATCCAGGGGGACGATACAGAGCGATCAGTTCTGGTCGTCCGCCTCGGCAACCGGCGCGCATGCAGCTGCTGACAGGCTCATCTACAACACGACGTCGGGCGCCTTGTACTATGATGAGGATGGCGCTGGAGGCGTGGACGCTATTCAGATCGCCACGCTTAAACTGGCGACCAAATCAGTGTTGAGCGATCATGATTTCATGATTATATGAACGCGGCGCGGCCATAAGACGCGGTAGCTGAAACTGCGTCATGTTTCAGTCCAGTGAGATTTTCGCGTCCCTGATGATCTTTCCCCAAAGTGCGGATTCCTGCGCGAAGAAGCGGCCAGACTCCTCCGGGCTCATTCCTGTGACGTCCATGCCCATGGCCGCGACGCGGGATGCAACCTCCGGCGCCTTCAATGCGTCGAGCGTGTCGTGATAGATTTTTCTTGTGATGTCGTCGGGCGTGCCCGGGGGCGCGACCATCGCGAACCATGTGATCGCCTGGAAGCCCGCAAAGCCAGCCTCGTCGATGGTGGGAATGCTGGGCATGATGCGTGATCGCGTCTTTCCACCTGTGCCAAGCACCTTCACATTGGCGGATTCCCAGACGGGCAGGGCCGTGGAGACAATGTCGAAGACCATATCAACATGGCCGCCCATGACATCCGTGAGGGCGGGCGCTGCGCCGCGGAAGGGCACATGCACCATGTCGAGCCCGTTCATCATGGCCAGTTGCAGGGCCGCCAGTTGCGCTGTGGAGCCTATGCTCGAAGATGCATAGGTCACTTTGCCTGGGTTCGCCTTGGCGTAGTCGACCAGTTCCTTCATGGTTGAAGCTGGAAAATCCTTCCGCGTCACCAAGGCATAGGGCACGCTCGCAACCACGCTGATGGGCGCGAATTTCGATGGATCGTAGCCAGTGCTCTTGTACATGTATTGGTTGATGACGAGCGGGGGCGCCGGCACGAAAAGGAGCGTATGCCCATCTGGCGCTGCGCGCGTGGCGGTTTGCCCGCCGATATTGCCGCCTGCGCCGGCCATGTTGTCCACCGTGACAGCCTGTCCCCATTTCCGGGATAATTGGTCTGAGATCAGTCGCGCCAGAACATCGGTGCCTGAACCTGCGGGGAAAGGCATGATCATTCGAACCGGTTTGTTGGGCCAGGCAACTTCCGCGCTGCTGGGCGCTGCGAAGCCCATGGTCACCAGTGCGGCGATCATAAGGCTACCAATCCAGCTGGATCTGGTCATCGACAGTCCCCCCATTGAAGTCGCCGGATCTGCGCCCGGTGTGGTTCAAGCAATATGCGTGGCCGCTTGCTGCACTGGTCAGCCCCGCCGCGAGGTTGGGCGAAAGACGAACTCGGGCGTCGCGGAGCATCAGGGTCGTGGCTTTGGATCGGGATGTCAATGGCGAGGGCGAAGGCCTGAAAAAAGCTGGCTTGCCGCTCCCCAACCCAATGGGTCAGTCTGGTTTAGGGATTGACGTGTTGGTCCGCTGGGGGCGCGATGCCCCGCGTCCCATGCTCAGGGCGTATTCCAGCTCTTCGCGGCTGACGATGGCGGAAGCAGTGCGTTTCGGCCTGCGCGGCGCGGGAGCCGCAGACCCGTGAGCGCCCACTTCGGACTTCAGGGCGGTGTTCTCCAGAACCAGTTGCGCCATGCGCCAGCTCTGCTCCTCGAGCTGGCTGCGAAGCAAAAGCACCTCGCTATCGAGGTTTTTTACCCGTGCATGAAGCTCTTGCAGTGTTAGCGAGGCAGGGGACGTAGTCGGGATACTCATCACAACCTCACAAGATCGCCGCGCGCACCCGGCGGCGGACCATACGTTACAAGGCTCACGAACACGCTGAGAGCCTGAGGCAGCATACTCCCTGCTGCGCCTGGAAGCCAGCCTCTGGAGTGTTGCATATTCCGGTCTTGTCGATGGAAAATCTAGCTATCGCTTGAAAATTCTAGTCGTGACCGCTCGCGCTGGACCCTGCATCCTCAGCAAGAAAAGGCATGGAATGGTCTATGTGACAGATTGAAAAACGCACTTCATGGGAGAGCATCAACTTCAGCATCTCCCCCATGGTCATGTTGGTCTCCTGCATACAATTGAAGAAGAAAGAGCTGGAATAGGGTTTCTGGATGACCTTTGCGATGGAGGCGCGGAGCTCGTGAAACCGGGTTACGGTCACATCGCGATGCGCCTTTATGATCTGGCGATGGGCTGCCTGATAGAAGCGGCGCAGGACGCCATTTGCTTCATTGTCTACGTCCCGGCGCAGGTGGTCGCTCAGGAAGCACAGGATCGACACGGCGCCGATCACGCCATCGCGTCGCAGGATGTCCTGGCCTGTTTCGGCGCCATGGGCCGCCATGCCGATACAGTTCTGCAAGAGGTTGAAGAGGATCGAAATCCGCTCTTCCTCGCCGGCTTCAGCGATGAGTTCCTCAAATAATCCCTCGACCACGTCGGGGTCCGTCGCCTTGAACCATTGCATAGTCATCGGAGCACCACCTTCACATCTGTTGAAGACGGCTCGCGGAGCGCTCATTTAAGCAAGGCGAAAGCGTTTATATCGAAATTTGTCAATTGATCGAAGCGAAACCGCCTTATTGGCGGTTGGCGGCCGGTAAACGGGCACCCGCGCCGCCACTCCTGCGATGCGTGGACGTATTTTGGTCATGACCGTAACGACCACAATGAATCTGTTTGAAAATCCGTTGAAAATTAGTGAATCCTCAATTTGAGATGGCGCAATAAACCATCTTGAGGTCAGATAGCCATGCGTTGGGAACGCGATGATTCGATGAAAGTCGTAATCGTTGGCCGGCTGCACTCGTGATCTGTGTGCATTGCGTTCTGTGTTGAGTTGATCACATGCTCGGACAGGAATGCCACCGTGACTTCTGATGAAATCAGGATCATCAAAGAAGATATCAGGTCATCCTATGCGCTGCCTGTGCGGGATCATCTCGATTTTTCCTATGCTCAGACCTTCCAGAACAATGAATCAGCGCGGATCGCCCTGTCCCTCGCCCATTATAATCTGTTTTTGAGCGCACTCTCCAAGACGCCAGTCGAGCTTTCCCCCCTCCGCGAGATGCTGCACCGTCTTGGCGAGCGTTTTGGCGCGCCGCCGCCCCTTGTCGATGACATCAACCGGTCCATGATTCTTGAACTGATGAAGATGACCGCCTTCCAGAGGCGGAACTCGGCCGATTCCGTAGCAGCCTACAATCTTGTCGTGGCCATGATCGCCCACACGCTCTGGACCGCGCTTGCGGATCAGGCGCCCAAACAGACCAGGGCGGCATGAACGCCACCAGATGGCCGTTGACTTTCGTATTATGTAACATATATTTCCATTCTGAAGAGAGATTTTAAAGTCAGCATAGTTTGCTAGGCAAATTGATCATGGTTCAAGATCAAGAAACTCAGTGGGTTGGAGGTCGAACCGAGGGGCGGTTGGCGACTTCGAAACCTTCTGTCGCAGTATC
>Ga0209829_10003365_pt1 | contig 11690 bp, 6 predicted proteins | sample C_140205_EF_Meta_FD_187311 | JGI IMG/M metagenome (GOLD analysis project Ga0209829, IMG submission 187311) | Freshwater microbial communities from Lake Croche, Canada to study carbon cycling - C_140205_EF_MetaG (SPAdes) (version 2) | ecosystem: Environmental > Aquatic > Freshwater > Lake... | reverse complement strand
ACGATCATGCAGCGGTCGAGGAGCGAGCCATCCCCTTCGCGCGTCCGATCGAGCTTCTCGAGGAGATAGGCAAGCTGCTCGATGTGGAAGCGGTTGATCTGCTGGATCTTCGCCTGCTTCGTGGCGTCTTGGCCGTGATGGGAGAGGTCGTGGTGCCCCTCGGGGACACCGATGAACGAATAGCTCTTGTTGCTCCCCTCGTTGGCGAACACGAAGGTCGAGACCCGCGTCGTGTCGGTAAGAAAGGCGAGGACGAGCATGTCGGCGAGGATCCGCAGGTGTTCCTCGTAGCGCTCCGGCGGCCCCTCGGGCCGCGCCATGCCGAGATCCTGCGGTGAGCCTACTCCCTTGGAGAAACGCTCCAAGCGAACCTCGAGCTCGCGCACGGCGGTGAAATATTCGTCGATCTTGCGGCGGTCGGCGACGCCCACCACCCGATCCATCCCCCGGGCTTCCTCGCGGACATAATCGAGGATGCTGCGGGAATGCTGCTCCCGTTTCACGCGGGCCTGTTCCGATTCGCCCGGCCGACCGGCGGCGAAGAGACGGTCGAAGATCAGCTTTGGATTGCTCTCCTTCGGCACCGACTGGGTGTCGCTCCGCCAGGCGATGTTCGCGGAGTAGACGCAGCTGTACCCGGAATCGCAGTTGCCCGATTGCCCGCCCCCCTCGGTGCCGATCTCGAGCGACGGCAGCCGCGTGTGGCGCCCCAGATGGGCCGCGGCGATCTGATCGACCGAGACCCCGGCACGGATGTCGGCCCCGGCCGTCTTGCGGGCCTGGGTGCCGGTGAGAAATGTCGCCAGGGCCCGAGCATGGTCGCCGGCGCCGTCCCCGTTGGCCTCGGCCTTCTTCTGCGCCAGGTGCGAGTGGATCGAGAACTTCCCCGACACCCCGCAGAGCGGCTCGAGGGTCGCGGGGAGATCGAAGCCGGGACCGACCTGTTTCGGTGTCCAATCCTCCATGTGAACCCCGTTGGGGACATACAAGAAGGCAACGCGGCGCGGGGCTTGCTCGGCGGTCTCGCCAGCGACGGCACTCCCCCCCGTCGCTCCGGCGCCGGCCGGGATCATCGCTTCGAGGAGCGGAAGGGCCACGGCCGTGCCGGCTCCGCGGAGCACGGTGCGTCGAGAGATCGGCTGGGTCATCGGGGAGCCTCCTGGCGTGGGGCTGGTGGCGCCCCCGCTGATTCAATCGTCGGTTGCCAGGGACCGAGAGTCAATTCCGACACTCCCCCCGGGGCCTCGGGAGGCCCCTCTCCACCGGTGGATGGGCTGATCCCCTGCTTTCATCGACTGCTTGCCAGCGCCGCGATCACCCGGCTCGGCGGGAGTCGGTCAGCGTGGTTGATCCGACTCCCGTTCGCGGAAGGCGACGCTGGTCACGATTCCCGCCACCATCGCCACGAACCGGTCTCCATCCGCCTCGGTCGCGGCGGCGATCCGCTCCACGGCGCAGGCATCGTAATACTCGACACCCCGCCCGAGGGCGTAAGTAAACAACTTCTCGGTGAGACACCGGCGGAACTCCCCCCGCCGCGCCACGAGCACCTGCCGCAGCTCCGCCGGGCCGGCAAACCGGCGCCCATCCGGCAACTCCCCCGACGGATCGACCGGCGCGCCGCCATCCTCGCTCCGCCAGGCGCCGATCGCGTCGAAATTCTCGAGGCCGAATCCGAGCGGATCCATGAGCTTGTGGCAGGCAGCGCAGGAGGGATTGGCGCGGTGCTGCTCCATCCGCTGCCGGAGCGTTCCGGTGAGGGCCTCGCCGGAGGTGGGAAGCTCGGGGACGTTCGGCGGCGGCGGCGGTGGCGGAGCGGCGAGGAGGTTCTCGAGCACCCACCGGCCGCGCTTCACCGGGCTGGTGCGCGTCGGATTGCTCGTCACCGCCAGGATGCTCGCCTGCCCGAGGAGGCCGCCACGCTGGTCGCGGTTGACCGCCACTCGGCGGAACTCGTCCCCCGTCACCCCCTCGATCCCGTAGTGCTTCGCAAGGCGCTCATTGACGAACGTTGAATCGGCGTCGAGAAACTCGACGATGCTCCGATCCTCGCGGACGATCGCCGCAAAGAACTCCTCCGTCTCCCGGCGCATCGCCTGCCGCAGTTCGTCGTCGAAGGCCGGAAACCGGGCCCGGTCGGGGGAGAAGGCGGAGAGCGTCCGCAGCTGCAGCCATTGGCCGGCGAAATTGTCGACCAGCGCCCGCGACTTCGGATCGGTGAGCATCCGCCGGGCCTGGGCGACGATCTGTTGGTCGCTGCGCAGTTCACCGCGATCGGCCGCGGTCATGAGCGCCTCGTCGGGCATGCTGCTCCAGAGGAAATAGGAGAGCCGGGAGGCGAGCTCGTGATCGCCGAGCCGCCGCACCTCGCCAGGCGCGGGATCGGCCTCGACGAGGAACAGAAACGAGGGGGACACGAGCATCGCCGTCACCGCCACCTGCATCGAGCGTTCGATCGTCTCACCCGAACTTCGCGCCGCGGCGTAGATCCCGGCGAGCCGGTCGACCTCGGCGGCCGTGGCAGGGCGACGGAAGGCCCGCGACACCAGCGGTTGGAGGTTGGCCACCACGGCGCCGCGCTCGGCGGCCGCGTCGAGCCCGGGGGGCATCGGCGTGGCGAAGATTCGCCGGTGCGACGCCGGCAGCGCCGCGTCGACAAGCCCCAGCGGGCCGACGACCGACAGCGATTCGAGATGGAGATTCCGATCGCGCTGCTTCGGGTTCTCCGCTTCGGGGTTGTAATAGTCATTGAGAAAGGCGACCGCGAACCGCTGCCGGCCCGCCGGCAGGCGCATGCGGAGCTCATAGTCCTTCGGTGATCGGCGCCGGTTGGGAACGTCGACCACATGCTCTTCGCGCCCCGCGATCCGGAATCCCATCCGCACCGGATCGGGTCCGGCCTGATCGCCAGAGGCGTTCGCCCGAAACAGATATTCGCCCTCGGCGGGGAAGTCGAAGTCTTGGCCGATCTCCCCCTCCGAACCGAGCGTTCCACCCGCTCCCTTCTGCACCGGCGCCGACTCGATCTCGCCGGTGACGATCGCCGCCCGGGCGACCTTCTCCGCCGCCTCGAGGGCGCGTTCGAAGAGGACCGGCGGCATCGAGAGGACATCGCCGATGTTGTCAAACCCGTAGCCGACGTCATCACTGGGAAAGTCGGCGGCCACCCTGACATCGATGCCGAATAGGTCGCGGACGGTGTTGTCGTACTCCGCCCGATTGAGGCGGCGGAGCGTCACCCGGCCGGGCCGCTCCCCCAGCGAGCAATCGGGGGTGAGGGCCGAGTCGCGGATCCAGGCGACGAGCGTCTTTCGCTCCTCCTCGGTCGGCATGGCGTGGCCCTCCGGGGGCATCACCCCCCCCTCGATCTGCCGCAGGACTTTGAGCCACAGCCCGCGGTCGATCGTCTTGGCGAGGTCGGGGTGCCGATCGTCGAGACGGACCCCAGCCTCCGGCGTGTCACCGGTGTGGCATTCGCCACAGAACCGGGTCAGCAGGGGGGCAACGGTGTCGTCATAGGCGCCTGCCGGCCCGGCAGCCTGGAGCCAGCCGGTCTGCAGCACCAGCGCGGCCGCCGCCCACAGCACGCTTCTCAGCCCATCCACCAGGGGGGGCAACGGGGCTCGGTGGCACATGAACGGCGACGGCATCTTTCGGCTCCGAGCGCAAGGACTGACTTCATTCTAGCCTCTAGCCACGCCGCGGCCGTGACGCCCCGGCGCCCCCGCGGCCAGCCTCCCCCGCCCCGCGTGAGAGTGCCGCGATCCGGCGCCCCGGCGCCGTCATTGCCAGGGTGCCGAGCGATTCCCCGTCGACCCACTCCAGATCGTCGCGACGCAGCCCCTGACGGGTCGCCGCGCAGACCGAGACGGTGACCGCGACCCGATGATGCGTGACGGAGTAAGTGCAGTGGCCGACAACACGGCGACGGCCACAACCCAGCGGCGCGAGAATCTCCGCGGCGGGAAGCCGGGGGAAATCCCACAACCCCTCCCACCACTCCCCCGCTCCGCGCCGGACGACCAAGACCTTCGACCCGCGCCGGACCACGACAGCCGTCTCCTCCAGCTCGATCACCGTGCGCCGGGGCGTCGCCGCGGGGATCGCTCCGACCCGCCCGGTCGCCAAAGCGAGACAGTGGTCTGCGAGCGGACAGCGTGGGCAGAGCGGGCTGCGGGGGGTGCAGATCATCGCGCCGAGATCCATCAGCGCCTGATTCCACAGGCCCGCCCTCCGCGGCGGCAGGAGCGCCGTGGCGATCTCCCAGATCGGTCCGTCGCCGGTGGTGCCGACCAGCGGCGCCGCATGGGCAGCCAGACGGGCAAGGACGCGGCGCGAGTTGGCCTCGACGATCGGCTCGGGGCGATCGAAGGCGATCGAGGCGATCGCCCCGGCGGTATATCGACCGATGCCGGGAAGCTCCCGCAGCCCCGCCGCGGTGTCTGGCAGACGCCCCCCGTGGTCGGCGACGATCCGCTGCGCGGCGGCGTGGAGCTGCCGGGCCCGGCGGTAGTACCCCAGCCCTTCCCAAGCGCGGAGCACGTCGGCTTCCGGCGCTGCCGCAAGCTGCACGACGGTCGGAAACCGCTCCATGAAGCGGAGAAAAAAATCGACGACCCGATCGACCTGCGTCTGCTGGAGCATCACCTCGCTGATCCAGGTGCGGTAGGGATCGGTCCCTCGACGCCAAGGGAGATCACGCCCCACCCGCTTGAACCAGCCGAGGAGGGCTGCCTGGATCGCCTCCCTTCCGGCCCAGAGGGGCGCCGGGAGCGACCCTTCGACCAGATCGCGGGGACCGCCCTGGGGCGGCTTCCCACCTCGCCCGGCGGCGGGCCGGCCGATCCGTTCGCGCCGCTCGGTCCGAGGCTCCTTCGCCATGACCCCTTGCCAAGTGGTGGTGGATCGTTTCCAACGACGGTTGGGGATCGACCCGGAATCCGTTCCGCCGTGGCACCTTGGCACGACCCGCCGGCAGTGTAGCCTCCCGTTCGATTCCCCGGTGTTCTTCCCGTCGACCCCCCGCCGCAGCGCCATGGCCACTCCGGACGACCCGTCGACCGATCCTCTCCCCGCCGCCGCTGGAGATCAGCGTCCGCCGAGGCCTCCAGCGAAGCGCGGCGGCGATGCCCCGCGGCGGAGGAAGAAGGCTCCCGCCACCGGTCAGCCGACCGGGAAGGCGACGGGCAAGGCGACGGGTAAGGCGACGGGTAAGGCCGACAAGATCCTCCGGGTGGAGCAACGGACGAAGACCGTGGCAGGGGAAGGGGAGATGGTCATGCTGCCGAGCCTCGCGGCCCCGGCTTGGGAGTTCGTGCACCCCCGCTGTGCCCGGCGGAGGCGCGAAGACATCGCCGAAGTCGAAGCGATGATCGAGGCGGGGGAGACGGAGATAGCCAGAGAAGAGCTTGTCTGGCTCCTCTCCGAGTGCCCCGACTTCCTCGAAGCCCACCTCCAACTCGGTCTGCTCGCGCTGGAAGAGGATGACCCGAAGCTCGCCCGCGGCCACTTCGGCCGGGCCGTCGAACTCGGCTTCAGGGCACTGGAGACGGTGGGAAATCCGCGGCCGCTCCCCTACTCACTTCCCGGCAATCGACCGTTCTTTGAGTCGGCCAAGGGGCTCGTTCACGCCCTCCTCGAATCGGGCCGCAAGGGAATGGCCCTCGACACGGCGAAGAAGGTCGCGGCGCTCGATCCGGTCGATCCACTCGGCCTCCTTCGTCTCGCCGCGGCTGACGGGGGAAAGCATGGCTGACGTGACCCATCCACGGCCAGAGGCCCGCTTCATCGTGCTGGAGGGAATCGACGGCTCCGGCAAGTCATCGCAGGTGGCACCGTTGGTGGAGTGGCTCCAGGGCTGCGGCCACACTGTGGTGTCGTGCCGCGATCCCGGGGCCACGCCCGCCGGCGACGCCATCCGGCAGATCCTCCTCCACCGGCAGGAGATTTCCCTTGCCCCGACGACGGAAATGCTTCTTTACATGGCCGCGCGAGCGCAACTGGTAAGCGCCGTCATCGCTCCGGCGCTGGAGCGCGGCGCGTGGGTCGTGTCGGACCGCTATCTCCCAGCGAACATCGTCTACCAGGGGCATGCCGGAGCGCTCGATCCGGAGGTCGTCCGCGCCGTCGGTGGCATCGCCACCGGCGGGATCGCCCCCGATCTCGTCCTCCTCCTCGACCTCGACCCCGCCGCCGCCACCGCCCGCATGAATCGCCCGCTCGATCGCCTCGAGAGCCGCGGGGACCAGTTCCGTCACCGGCTGCGCGCGGGCTACCTCCGCGAGGCGGCCGCGGCCCCCGACCGCTTTGAAATCATTGACGCGACGGCCGACATGGTGACCGTCGGCGCGCAGATCCGTGCCGCGGTGGCGCGGCGGCTGGATTGAGGCCAGAGGGACCGATCGCTTCCCGGGGAAAGGTTTCACGATGGGCTGGCAGGGCATCGAGGGGCATGACGATGTCGTCGGCAGATTTGTCGCCGCCGAGGCGCGCGGCCGGATCGCCGGCACCTATCTGTTCATCGGGCCGGAGGGGATCGGCAAGGGTTCGTTTGCCAGGGCGCTGGCGAAGTCGCTGGTCTGCCTCGACCCCCGTCCGGGCCTCGTCGCCTGCGGGGCCTGCGTGTCGTGCCTACAGGCCGCAGCCGGCAGTCATCCCGACATCGACGTCGTCGAGAAACCGGAGGACCGGGCCACGATCCCGCTCGAGGTCTTCATCGGCGACCGTGAGAATCGGATGCGCGAGGGGCTGTGTTGGCGGATCCTGCTGCGGCCGGCTGTCGGGAAGCGGAAGGTGGCGATCATCCTCGATGCCGATCACCTCGCCGAGGAGGGGGCCAACTGCCTGCTGAAGACGCTCGAGGAGCCCCCCGACGGCGCCGTGATGATCCTCGTCGGGACGGCGCTGGAGCGCCAGCTCCCCACGATCCGTTCGCGGTCACAGATCGTCCGCTTCGCCCCCCTCGATCCCGACGTCGTGAGGCGGGTGCTCACGGCCAGCGCGACCGACCCGGCCGGCCCCGATGCGGCAGCCATCGCCGCCGCTGCCGCGCGGAGTGGAGGGAGCATCACCCGCGCCCGGCTCCTCCTCGATCCGGAGATCGAGTCGTTTCGTGCCCGGCTCCTCGAGCTCCTCTCCGCCCGACCGCTCCACGGCGTCGAGCTGTCGAGGGAAGTCCAGGCCTGCGTCGAAGCCGCGGGGAAGGACGCGCCGCCGCGCCGCGCCCGACTGCGGATCGTCCTCGGGAGCGCGATTGAGTTCTTCCGCGCCGCCCTGCGACACGACGCCGTGGGGGGCGAAGCGCCGCCGACCGGACGGCCCGACGGGGCGTCCACCGATCGGCTCCTCGAGCAGGCCATCGCCGGCTGGGGAGGGACGGCCGACGACGCGATCGACGGACTCCGTCTGACGCTCGACGCCCTCGACGGGATCGAACGCAACGCCCACCTCCCGACCCTTGTCGATGCCTGGAGCGCGCGGCTGGAGCCTGCTCCCCCGCCCCCCCCTGCGCGCCCCGTCCGGATCTGAAGCCGGGCGACAACGGCGACAACGGCGGCGCGGAAAGGGGGAAGCGCCCGGAGGCCCGGCAGGCTGGCGAAGCTGCGGCACCTGCGGGATATGACGGTATCGCCCCGACCGGATCGATTTTTCCCTCCTTGCCTGTCGATCTGACATTGAGGTCGTTCGACGGAGACGGGAATCGTGGCGGGACTGTCCTGCTCAACCTGTTTCGACCAGACCAGGTGACTCCCCTCGCGGGGACATGATTCGGCATGTCGCAGCAGGCGGGTGGCAGGATCGTCGCCGCGGTTTTCCTCTCCAGTCTTGTGGCCACTTCCGGCCTGGGATTGGTGGGAAACGCCCAGCATTTCGGCCTCCGGCCAGGCGCGGAGAGCCCGTCTTCATTCCCCCATCGAACCGCCTCCCGGGCGACGATCGATGCCGCCGGAGCCAGCCCCGCGGCGCCGCAACCGGCCTCCGCCCCGGTCCTCCGCCCGGCACGCCGCTCCGCCACAGGCCGGCCTTCGGCGCCACTGCCGGCTCAGGGTGAGACCGCGCCATGGGCTTCACCTTCGGTGGCGGGCCGCGTCGCCGTGCTCATCGCCTCTCCGGCCGGAGCCCCCCCACCCCGATCACGGCCGGCGCCCTCTCCCGCGAGGCTCGACGTCGACCTCCGCGATGCGGCCCCCCTTCAACCGACGGCCCAGGCTGCGGACCGTCCGCCGGTATCGCTCGTCCAGTACGGCGAGACCGACAACACACCGGCGGCGCTGGTCGTCCCGCTCCTCGAAACTGGGCCAGCGACCGAATCCCTCGGTGCCCGTGCCGGTGATCGGGCCCCCGACAACGCCGCCATCGAATGCGCCGAGGGGGCAGCGGCGGTCGTGCCGCAACTCGACGCAAATCCAAGTGCCCGCCGCGGACCGGTCGCCGAATGGATCCGCGATTCCTTAGACGACCTGCGGGCCTCGCGGGGGAGCGTCGTCCCCTTCCCGCAGCGATCGGCCAATGCCCCCGCCAACGGCAGCCGTCTCCTCGATCGGCTCCGCTCCGGTGAACGATTGTTGGCGCGCGACCGCGGCGCCTCCCGGGACGACCGGGCGCCCGCCGGGGAAGAAACCTCTGCCGGGGGTTGGCCGGTGCCGGCGACGCTCCTGAAGCAACTCGACCAGACCGCCAAGGCCGAGGGCCCTCACGCCGCTTGGTCGGTGGAGACCGCCAGAATCGTCCGGGAGATCCTCGCCACCACCGGCCCGTCCGATCCGATCGCCGCCGGCCCCCTCGAACAGCTCGCCATCCGGGTTGAGGAAGGGCTGAAGCTCGCCACGGCTGCGGCCGATCCCGCGATTGCCGCTGGCATCCGCCGGGCCGCGCTCGCCACGCAGCGCCGTGAGTTGGTGTGGCAGAGCGCTGCCGCCGCCGCGACCACCGGCCCTCTATCCGCCGCCGACGATCCTTCTGCCGATCCCCCCCCGGCCCCGCTGCACGGCGACACGATCGACGCGCTCCTGGCGACCCTCGAGCGGTATGAGTCGGCGCCGACACCGGCGGAGGGGGCGCTGGCCGTCGAGGCCATCGATACGCTCGCCGCCAGCGGCAGCCCTCCCCTCGTCGAGTTCGCCACCGCCGTCCGCACTCAGTATGCGGCGGCCAATGTCCGCGTCGCCGTCCACCAGAAGTTCATGGAGCGGGTCATGCCCCCCGCTCAGGTGACGACGGCGCCGGTCGACGACACCGTCCTCGGCCGACAGGTGCGCGGCACGAGCCGGGTTGAGCAATCGACCTCCGTCCGCTTCAGCCCCGATGCCCGCGGGATCTCGCTGGTGCTCGAAGTTCACGGCGACGTCGCCTCTCGGACGGTCACCGAATCGGGTCCGGTCGCGCTGACCTCGCGCGGCGCCTCGTCGTTCTCGGTCCGCAAGCCGGTGAGCGTGGGGGGCAAGGGCCTGCGGGTCGGCCAGGCCACCGGGTCGGCGTCGTCGCGATCGCAACTCGCCGACATCCAGACGAGCTTCGACGGCGTGCCGATCATGCGTTCGCTCGTGCGGAACATCGCCCGCAACCAGCACGACGAGCATCTCCCCGAGGCCAACCGCGAGGTGATCGACAAGATCGTGGCCCGTGCCTGCCGGGAGGTCGACCAGCAGGTCGAGCCGCAACTCCTCGCCGCCGCCGAACGGATCCGCACGCAGGCCTGGGGCCCGCTGGTGAAGCTGGGGCTCGAGCCAACCCCGGTGGCGATGGAGACCGTCGACGGCATCGCCATGGCGAAGCTGCGGCTCGCCGGCGACGATCAACTCGCCGCCCATACGCCGCGGCCGCGGGCCCCGAGCGGCTCGATGCTCTCCGTGCAGATCCACGAGTCGGCCATCAACAATGCCCTCGATCGCCTCGGGCTCGCCGGCCAGCGGCTGCCGCTGGAGGACCTCGTCAAGCTCCTCTGCGAGCGTGCTGGGGTCGAGCCCCATATCCCCGATGAGCTCCCCGAAGACGTCGTGGTGACCTTCGCGCGGGAGCAACCGCTGCGGGTGCAGTACCGCGACGGCCTCGTTCACATTCGCGTGGCGCTGGAGGCGATCGAGAGTGGCCGTCGTGGCTGGCACGACATCGTCGCCAGCGTGAGCTACCGACCGAAGGCCGACGATCCGCAGCTCTTTCTGGAGCGCGAGGGGCCGGTCCACCTCAGCGGCCCGGGGCACCAGGGGCGGGCTGAGATCGCGCTGCGGGCGGTGTTCGGAAAGATCTTCCCCAAGGAACGCCCCCTCCCGCTCCTCCCCGAGGCGTTCGTCACCAATCCCCGTCTCGCCGACATGAAGGTCCTCCAGGCCGTCAGTACCGACGGCTGGCTGGCGATCTCGCTCGGCGAACTGCCCGTGCCGGTGACGCCGAGCCCGGCGAAAGTCGCCGCCCCGCCCCCGTCTCCAGCCCGCCGCATCCTGAGGCGCTGATCGGCTTCTGGGGGAGCCCCGGCCCACGGTTGAAACCGGAGGCACGATGCGGGAAAAAGATGCTCCCAGCGGCTGCCCCGAGCCCCTCGCTGTCCATTCCCCCCTCCGGATCCGCTCCATGACCGCCGCCACGCCGACGCGCACCGAGACCGACAGCATGGGGGCCGTGCAGGTCGCCTCCGACCGTTACTGGGGCGCCCAGACGGAGCGCTCGCGCGACAACTTCAGGATCGGCGTCGACCGTTTCCAGTGGGGGCGGGCGGTGAAGAAGGCCCTCGGCATCCTCAAGAAATCGACGGCGCTGGCCAACGGCGAGTTGGGGCAGCTTCCGGCCGACCGCGTCAAGCTCATCGTCCAGGCGGCCGACGAAGTGATCGCCGGGAAGCTCGACGACCATTTCCCACTGGTCGTCTTCCAGACCGGTAGCGGCACGCAGTCGAACATGAACGCCAACGAGGTGATCTCGAACCGGGCCATCGAGATCGCCGGCGGCGAGATGGGCTCGAAGAAGCCTGTCCATCCCAATGACGACGTCAACCGTGGCCAGTCGTCAAACGACACTTTCCCCACGGCGATGCATATCGCCGCCGTCGAGGTGATCCACGACCGGCTCCTGCCGGCGGTGCGCCAACTGCGCGACGTATTTGCAGACCTCGAGCAGCGGACGTCCGAGATCGTGAAGATCGGCCGCACCCACCTTCAAGACGCCACGCCGATCACGCTCGGCCAGGAGGTGTCGGCCTGGCGGGCGCAGCTCGACGACCGGATGGCCGCGATCGAGCGGGCCCTCCCTGGGCTCTACGAATTGGCAATCGGCGGCACCGCCGTCGGCACCGGGCTCAACGCCCATCCGCAGTTCGGAAACGTCGCGGCGAAGTTCATCGCCCGTGAGACGGGCCATCCGTTCGTGTCGGCGGAGAACAAGTTCGCCGCCCTCTCGGCCCACGATGCGCTCGTCGATGTCAGTGCCGCCGAGCGGAGCCTGGCGATGGCCCTGCTCAAGATCGCCAACGACATCCGCTGGCTCGCCTCCGGGCCACGTTGCGGGATCGGCGAGATCTCGATCCCGGAGAACGAACCGGGGAGCTCGATCATGCCGGGGAAGGTGAACCCGACCCAGTGCGAGGCGATGACGATGGTCTGCGTGCAGGTGTTCGGGAACGATGCGGCCGTGGCCTTCGCCGGTTCGCAGGGTAATTTCCAGCTCAATGTCTACAAGCCGGTGATGATCCACAACGTGCT
>Ga0209829_10003364_pt1 | contig 11694 bp, 11 predicted proteins | sample C_140205_EF_Meta_FD_187311 | JGI IMG/M metagenome (GOLD analysis project Ga0209829, IMG submission 187311) | Freshwater microbial communities from Lake Croche, Canada to study carbon cycling - C_140205_EF_MetaG (SPAdes) (version 2) | ecosystem: Environmental > Aquatic > Freshwater > Lake... | reverse complement strand
CAGCGCGATCTCGGCGGCGGAGAGCCGGTCGCCATCGGGCGGCATCTGCTTCTTTTCGTCGGTGCTCGTAATCCGGCGGATCAGTTCACTGTCGCCGCCCTTGCCGACGACAATCACCGGCCCGAAGTCGCCCCCCTTCAGCGCCCGGTGCTTCACATCGAGCCGCAGGCGGCTCTCCTGCGTGTCGGGCCCGTGGCAGTCGCCGCAGCGGCCGACGAGCAGCGGCCGGATCTGCCGCTCAAAGTCGATGGCGGCAGGAGCATCGGCTGCGGGAGAGGCCGCCGGCGGCTCGCCTGACGCCGGCAACGAGATCCCGCTGGCCACAATCAGGCAGGCCACGAAGCAGCCATTCCAGAATCGTTTGAAGGAGCGATCGCAGGATCGAGTTTGTGATGCCACGAACACCTCGGCACGCGTCGGCTGCAGGCCGTGAGCCTACCTCTTCTTCGAATCCTCATAGTATAAGTCCGATGAGCGTCGGGGGAGTGACCAAAATCATTACGCTTTCACGGCCAATGTTTACGTTTTCTCGCCCTCGGCCGCGCAGGGTGGTTGCGTCAACGAGCCCTAGCGCGGGATGGCGATGATCTTGAGGTGTTTCCCGGCCTTCCGCAGATCCGCGTTCGCGGCTCCGGAACCCGCGATGCGGACCGTGCCGGTGCCCGAGAGCAGCTGTCCCTCCCGCATGACGACGCCATCGGCGCCGGTCGCCGCCAGTTCGAGCGTGCCGTTGACGACGAGCTCCTTGACTGTCGGCGGAATGCCGGGGCCGCTGACCGTGACCTTCGCCCCCGGTTCGATCGTTATCTTCTTGCAGCCGCTCGCCGGGCCGAGCCAGAGACTCGTGTTGTTTACTCCGCCGTCGACGCGGCCCACGACGAGCAGGTCGCCGGGCCCGGCGTAGTCCATCACCGCGATCGATTTCATCGTGCCGGAGTCGAGTCGCAGGGGCCCATCGGAGTGGACGGCCGCCCTGATCGTCGCCATGCCGTCGCCTATTCCCTTGATCTCCGCAGGCTGGCCGCGGTTATCGAAGACCAGCCGGCCCGTGCCCGCGGTGGGGTGCGTGCCAGCCGCGATCGCGCCACCGTTGCCGCCGAGATACAGCCTGCCGATCGTGGCCGGTGAATACGCGAGCGTGATGCCGTGCGGGCCGCCGTAGGCGTTGTTGCCATCGACCGGCCACCGCTCGATCGTCACGGTCGCGCCGGGATGCACGGCCGGCGCGATGCGGTCCGACCAGTTGGCCTTTTGCTGCCATTGCTGCTCTTCCGGCCAGACCTTCGCATCGGCTCCGTCAGGCACGCCGACCCATGTGAACACGGTCGGCACGTGGTCGCTCGCGCCGGACGCCGCGTTGAGCGCAGCCACCTGGCAGTCGTAGGCCTGCGGCAGCGGATGGATGAAATCCCCCTGGTACTCGAGTTTCGGCGTCACGGCCGAGACGGTGGCTGGATAGTTGCGGCTCGCCCATGCCTGCCACTCGGGCAACGAGGCATCCGGATTGGGCGTCTTGAGCAGGTCGTAGTGATCGATCAGCACGACGTGCGGCTCCTTGGCATGGCTCCGCAGCACCTCCCGAATACGGGCATAGGCGGCGTATTCCCGTCGCTCGGGTTTGCCTGGCACGCTCAGATGGCCGCCCGGTTCCACAACGAGGATCAGGCACTGCCCGTTGGCCTTCGTCCGTTCGACCAGGTGGGCGACGGCGGGGGCGTAGCGGGCGTCAACGTTCTGGACGGAATAGGCGTCGTTCACAGCCCAGCCGAAAGAGACGATGTCACATTTTCCATCTGCCGACGTGTCGAGCATGGAGGCGTCGAACGCATCGTAGAGGTTCGCCGGCTGGATCGAGGCCGGGATGTTCCATTGTTCGACCACCCCCGGAAGCGTGAGCAGATGCTCGACCGCCGTGGCTCCCATCGCGCCATCGATGAACTCGATCCCCGGCCTATCGAGACGCTGGGTGACGGCCTCGATGTACACATGGCCCGAGGCCGGCGGCTTGAGCATCAGTCGGCGGTACTTGGCATCCGGGAAGTCGAGCACGAATTTTCGGTTGTAGGCCTGCGCACCACCGCACTCGATCGTGCCGGCCTTCTGGTCGTCGACATACACGTCGCACGTGCCGCCATCGGTCTCGACGGCGTAGTGGATGATCAGCTTCGTGCCGAACGTGTTGGGGAAGACGAGGTCCTTCGACTCGGCATCGCCCCGCAGGCGGACCATCAGCCCGCCCGACTGTTTCCGCCAGCCCGAATAGGGGGCGAGCGATCCGCCCAGGCCCTTCACCGTCATCGTGGAATTCCCCGAGTCGCCGTAGGTGTGCCGCAGGTTCTCGAGCCACCGCAGGCCGCCGTAAGGGGTGCACTGGATCGACGTGCCACCATGGAAGATCCGGACCGGCCGCACCCGGGCCTCGGCCAACATATCGCGGAGCATCTGTTCGCCTGCCGACGGCGGGTCGGCGGCACGCGCGGCGTCAGCAGACACCAGGGCCGCGACGAGCGACAGGACGAGGACGGCGAGGCATGCGCGGGCGTGGTTCATGGGCGCGGCAGCCTTTGGCAGGAGGAGGATGGGAAACTCTCTCCCCCTTTTTAGCCGACACTCGAAAAATCCACGCGAGCCCCGCTTTGCCGCGAAAAAGGTGGCGACCACCTTTTTGTCTGGCTTGACCGCCGCCGGCTCACTGGTATTCTGTTCAGTATGCGCTCGCGAGCCGCGTGTGTCGTTGAGGAGGTTATCTCATGTCGCTGGTTGTGTCCGCCGAAACCCGTACCGTGCTCGAAAACGTCCGTTGGGAGACGTTCTTGCAACTGGCCGACGGCCGCAGCGGAAGCGTGCCGCGAATGACCTACGACCAAGGAGTGCTCGAGCTCATGACACCCCGACGTCAGCATGAACAGATTGGTCGCCTCATCGGCCGGATGGTCGAAGCCTTCTCAGAAGTTCGCGGCATCGAAATCCTCAGCTGCGCCTCGACGACGTTCAAGCGGTGGGACCTTGACCGGGCGTTCGAGCCCGACGAGTCCTACTACATCGCCCACGCCGATGAGATTCGGCCGAAGGACGAGGTCGATCTCGTCGTCGATCCGCCGCCTGATCTGGTGATCGAGGTCGAGATCACGAAGTCGGCGATCGCCAAGCTGAAGCTTTTCGCCGCGATGGGCGTGCCGGAGGTCTGGCGGCATGACGGCGACCGCCTCACCATGCTGGCAATCGGCGACGACGGTTATAGGCCGATCGAGTCGAGTATCGGCCTGCCAAGCCTGTCGGCTGCGAGGATCGACGCGTTTCTCGCCCGACGTTTCGAACGGGGCGAGACCGCCCTGATCACGGAATTTCGTGAGGCGGTGGCCGCTAGACTCGACACATGACCTTGCGATCAGCATTCATATACCCAGCATCAGCGCGTTCTTCGGTATCGTGATTGAGATGTTCTGGCGCGAGCACGGCCCGCCGCATTTCCACGCGACCTATGCCGAACACGAGGCGGTGATTGCGATCGAGACGCTCGATATACTTCGGGGAGATCTACCCCGGCGGGCGAAAGGCCTCGTGCTCGAATGGGCCAAGGAACACCGCGACGCCCTCCAAGAGAATTGGGACCTATGCAGCCATCTCATGCCGCCGAATCCGATTCCGCCACTCGAGTGATGCCGCCGACCCGCTCGCAGGCCCCGTGGCGGGCGGTTTCCGTATGTCCCGGGAACGACAGGAGCTTCGTTGTAGGCTTTGTTGACGGCACGACGGGTCGGGTCGACCTCGGCTCTTTTCTCGCCGGTCGAGGTGTGGAAGGAACTGTGTTCGAGGCCCTGCGGGAGGATCACTTTTTTTCGCAGGCGAGCGTCGTCGATGGCGCGGTGCGATGGCCAAATGGCGCGGATCTGGCCCCCGATTCCATGTATGACGCGATCCGTGCAAGCGGTTGCTGGACGGTCAGCTAACAGCACCACGGTTTGTCGTCGCGTGAAAAAGGCGTCAAGAAGGCGGCGGTCACCGTTCGCCCGCCTTCTGGGCGGTGCACGCATCAGCGCTGCGAAAGCAATTTCTGAAGCAGATCGCCGACCCCGACGGAGACCGCCATCTGCTGCATGTATTCCCTGTCGAGCCGTGGTCCGTGCAAGTCCACGAGCCGGCTGACATCCCCCCACTGCCGTTCCGATGTCTCGTCGGTAAGCCGAAACCACTCGAGCTTGCTGACGATCGAATCCTCGGCGGTGGCCACTGGCACGCTGACCGAACGACCGACACCGATGGTTTCCACCGCCGCACGCTGCATCGCCCGAACGTCGAAACGACGCCCGCGACTCACGAATACATCGACTTTGTACGCCGTGGGCATGTGGATCAGATTGAAACAGGAGCGACGCTGCACCGCATCCCGGACCGCCGCTGCACTGACATAGAAATCGGTGCCGAACGTTCCTACGAAGGCATCGACGAGTTCGGGCGTCAGGTCGCAGACCAGATCGACGTCCATGGTCGAGCGGATCGCTCCATGAAACGTACTGGCGATGCTTCCGCCGACGTAGAAACTGATGCCAAGCCCGCGAAACGCATCGGCAACCGGCGACAACGCGGCGACCAAATCATCAGTCTCGCTCACTCGGAACGCTCCGCCTGCCATCGGCTCACCTCTTCGGCGAGCGAGCGGCCGTACGCGATCTCGATCATTTTCAGCTTCACTGTGCGCTCGTCAGCGGAAGGGTAGAGCCGTTGAATCGCCTGGATCGCCATGCGTCTGGCTTGCTGCGAAAGCCGGCAAGCCGTCAGCATCCGTTCCGCCGGCGACATCTGCCGAAAACGCTGGAGTTGGATCGCATACGCTTCGGACGAAGTGTCGGTTGTGTATGGAACAGTACCCATGGCTGGCATTGTACGGCCAGTTCCAGCCCCACCCAACGGGCTCATGGGCACGGCCGCCTACCGCCGCTTGTCGCGGCGGGCCTGCGAACGCTTGCCGGAGGCGATCGTGTGACTTGCCCGACGGGTCGCCAACCCTTCCATCTTCAGGCGGGAGTTCTTGGCGGCCGTCCGAGCCGATCGCTGCTTCGCGACGTCGAAACGAACCGCCTGCACTGCAGCCTTGGCCGGGGCGAGCTTCCGCTTCTTCGATGTCGTTTTCGATGCGGTCTTCGACGTGGTGGTCGCCTTCACGACCGCCTGGGCGGCCGCAGCAACGGCCGGCTTCGACGCGACAGGCTTTGCCTTGGCAGTGGCCGGCTTCGCAACCACCGGGTTGAGCGCAGCGAGTTGACGGGAAAGTTCCTTGCGAACGCCCGCTCGCGATGAACGATTGCTGACGACCCGGGCCCGCTTCGGCGTCTTCGTGCGGCCGGTCAGTGACTTCACGGCCGACTGCGCGGCGGAGGTCACCGCCGATGCAGCTGTCTTGAGATGCGCCTCGAATCGCTTGACGGCGCCGTCAAACAGTTCGGCCTTCGCATGGCTGCGGGCATTGGCCTCGGCGACGGCCTTCGGCGAGCGCTTCACCACGCGGGTCTGCTGGCCGACCATCGCCCGCCACTTGTCGCGGGCCGACCGGGCCCGTGTCATCAACGCGTGCACCTCGGCGTGCGCGGCCTTGGAGAGGCCGGTGCTTTCGCTCAGCTCGAGCAGTTTTCGCTCCGCCGCGGTGCAGAGGCTCCGCAGCTTACCGAGTGACACGCCCGAACCAGACGACACCGAAACACGCGACGACTTGGCCATGAGTACCTGCTCCAGAGTGTGATTGGAAAACCGCGTTTGAAAACGCTTAAAAAAGATTGACGAGGAACCGCAGCCGCCGAGAGGGCGGCCGGGGCCAGAATCATACGCCACGACACGCCCGGGTGGCGAATCCGCTCACCACTTGGTCTCGACGGCGAGCCCGCCCAGGTCGGCCATCGGCAGGGGGACCACCCGCACCTCCATCCCGGCAAAGTGCGTCTCGGTGCGGCTCACGGCTATCGAACTGGCCCAGGCCAGGTACCAGCCGAGGAACACCTGCGACGGATAGTGGGCGTTGTCGGTCATCCGTGAAAAGCCGACGAACGTCGAGCAGACATAGAGTGTGCCCTTGGCCAGCGGGTTTTCCACCATCTCGGCGGCGGCGAGGAAGGGAATCGCCCCCACGAAGGCATGGCCGCTGACGCCATTGTTGTCGTTGTTGAAGTGCCACCGGCTGCCGGCGCTGCTGTCGTCCGCCGGCCGGGAGGCGCCGGTGGCCATCTGGAGCACGTAGAGCGGCGGTGCGCCAACCACGAACATGCGGAGCGAACGCGATCCCCACTCGCCGATGATGTCGCCGGACGGCCGACCCTCGAGCACGATGCCCGTGGCAGCCGCCGCCCCGAACACGGCGAGGGCATACTTGCCTTCGCCGATCGGCTTGCAGTCGGAGAAGAACGTGCCAACATCGGTGGGCGCCACCCCCTGCTGCCAGGCGTTTTGCATGGTCGTGTCAAAGCCGGTGTTGGCCATCAGGGCGCCGGCGCCGAAGGCTGCCGTGAGGCAGGTGAGGCTCTCACAGGAATAGAAGTTTCGGTAGTCCTCGAGCACCTTGTAGCCCGTGCGGGCGAGGCGGGGATGCTGGCTGCGCGCCCAGGGCGGCTCCGCGGTCCCGCCGCCCAGAACGCCATCCTCCTCGAGCGCCGGCAGCGAGTAGACAGGCTCGGCCACACCGCCGGGAGCGGTGGCCATGCGGGCGGCCAGCGTGGTGGTAATGTTGGTGCGGTCCCCTCCGGAGCTGATCGTGGGCCAGCCGCCCGTCAGTTCCACGCCGCCGGGCGTCGACGCGGAGTAGGCATCGGCGATCGACTGCGTCTCCACGATCGCGTCGATCCAGGCGCCGTTGACGGCAGGCACAACGCGGACGACCACCCGCTGTCGCCGCGGCGGCCAGGCATTGTCCGTGGTCGGCAGGCCACGGGCCGCGGGCATGGCGTCCTGTGGCTCGAGCCAGGCCGATTCGATCAGGCCTTCTCGCGGCGGCGTGGCGCGGAAGTCGGGCTCGACTGTGCGCACGATTGGCCAGTCGGCCGACACGGTGGCGAGGGTCTGCCGCCAGAGCTTGGTGCCACTGTCGCTGGGCAAAAACATGCCGCCCGTTTTCTTGGGCCCAGTCGTTGCGATGCCCGCGCTCTCGGCTCCCGCCACGTTGGAAGGCGTGTATATGGAAGGAGCAACGCTATCGACCCCTTCGAACTCAACAGCAAAAGCTGCCGGATGCGGCAAGACCATGAGAGCCAGCATGACTAGCCTGACCAGGCGGGCAAGCTTCGCGCGCACCGCGATCCGGCTCATCACGACAGCGGTGGTTCGGGGCCGGGTTTTTGCCATGGCTGGGGCAGGGAATGTCCCAGCCAGCCGGTACCGGGGCAAGGCAGGTTTGCCACCGTTGCCGCAATGAAAGCTCCCTACGCGGGCCGGTCCATTCCCCCTGGCTTTCCTCCGCCCCTGCCCCGCTTACGCCCCCGGAGCGGGCGGCGTTCCAGCATCAGGAGCGGCCGGTGCCTCGGCTTCAATGAAGACCTCCACCTGCTGCCCGACGAAAAGGGGTGGCAGGCCGGCGGGGTCGAATTCATAGATCACCTGCAGCACCCGCGTGTCGACCCGCTCGGTATTGTCGCCGGTGAGCGACTTCTTCGGGATGACGAACGGCTCCACGCGGACAAACGTCAGCGGATACCGCACCTGCAGATTGCCACGTGGCACCGCTGTGGCGGGCACATCGCTGCGAAACCGTGCGATGTCGTACTCGTCGATGTCCACCCGCACATGCAGCGTCTCGATGTTGCCAAGGATCACAAGCGGCTGGTTCGGAGGCGTGCCGACGTACTCGCCCGGCCGCACCTTCAACTGGAGCACCTCCCCTGCCACGAGCGCCCGCACGACGAGTCGATCCAGTTCGATCTCGGCCTTGGCCACGTCTGCCTCGGCCTTCGTGATCGCCTCGCTGATGACGTCGCGGTCATACTGCCATGAACCAGCCTTGAGCAGGTCGAGGTCAGCCTGCGACTTGTCGAGCGCTGCCTGGGCTCCGGCTAATGCCTCACGCCGCGTGATCAGCTCCTGCTCGGTGGTGACCTTGCGGGCAAACGTTTCCTCGGTGCGCTTGAGCGCGTCGGTCTCGCGGATCACCGCCGCCCGCGCCTCGTTGACCTGGGCGACGATGACCGGAATCTTCTCCTTGCGAGGCTCGGCCTCGAGCCGGATCAGTTCGCTCTTCGCCTGCGAGACCATCGCCCGCTTCACAGCCAGTTCGCCCTGCAGCTGCCGGTCGTCGAGCCGAAAGAGTGGCTGGCCCGCCTTCACCTCGTCGCCCACCTTCACGAGCACCTGCACCACGACGCCGGGCGTGGCGGAGCCCACGGAGATGTTCTCCGTCTGGGCCTCGACGATGCCGGCGGCCGCGAGGGTGGCGGCATAGGGGCTGCGGGCCGGCATGATCGGCGGCGGCGGGTTGCGGGTGACGGGCTTGGTCTTGGCTACATACCAGAGAGCAAAGCCGAGCATCGCCATGGCTACGAGCGGCAGCAGATATTGTGTGAGGATGTCGGCGATCGTGCGGCGACGTGCCGCTCGCCGGCGTGGCGGGGCTGCTGGTGCTTCCGGTGATCTCGCGACGTCGCTGTCCATGGTGGCCATACGATTATGCTACGCCACGGCCGTCGACGGTGTCACTCCCGCCCCGTCAACGCCCGTCCCCGGGCGTCCGGACATCGCTCACGAAGAACGCGATCGCCTCCGATGTCTGCACCAGCGTGTGAAAGGTGAGTTCTGGATAACTCGCCTTGAATTCGAGAAACGCTTTTCGCTCTCCCTTTTCGTCCGAACCGTAATAGCACGACCAGTCGTCAAAAATGAGAATCGACCCCTGCTGCAAAAACGGCCGGATAAATTCCAGCACCGGAACCGTCGACTCGTAGAGATCGCAGTCGATCAGGGCGACCGCTATGCTTTTCCCGAGCAGTGACTGCTGAAGTTTTGGGGTCAACGAATCCTTGTAGTAGCCCTTGACCACGCGGAGCTTGTTCCTGTCGATCCCCAGCGAACCGACCTTCGCGTGAAACGCCTCCAGCGACATGCACATGTCCCGCTCTGCGAAGATCGGCGTCTCGTCGATCGCGGAGATTTTCGGCAGGCCCTCGAACGAGTCGAAAACGACGAAGTCGAAGTCGAAGTGGTGCCGGAAGTGCTTCCACGCGAAGCCGAGGGTATTGCACGACCAACACCCAAACTCAAAGTAGTAGGCGTTGGCACGGATCGAATTCGTGTGCAGGTATCGCACGCTGCTCAGATACAGCCGTTCGATCTCGGCTTGCCGGAAGCCGTCGAAATGATTCTTGTAGCACTCGGCAGCTGGGGCTTTCGTGAACCTTCTTTTCAGCTCACGCAGTCGGCGGATGATTGCCTTCACGGAAGACGTCCTCGAGGGATAACACACCGGCGTGGGGCCAGCAGTGCCGCCGTTAGCGGGCCCGGCGTGCATCGTGGCCACAGGGAGCGTACCATCGCTTAGACCACAATGCGCATGGCGTACGCCGGCGCACCTTTCCCCACACCGACGCATACCCATGGCCTTGTCCTCGCCGTCTTTGAGGCATCGTGTGATGCGGCTGCTGGCCTCGCCACCCGACGCCGCCCTGGCCGCCGCGAGCGAGATCGAGACCGTTGGCGAATGGCCCGCGGTGCTGCGGCTCTGCGAACGATGGAAGGTGCTCCCGGCGGTTGCCGCGAGGCTGGCGGTTCTTGGCGTATCGTTGCCCCTGACAGAGGCGGACGAACTGCGTCGCGCCACGGCGGCCCAGTTCATCCGCACCTCGCTCTGCCTGCGGGCAGGATCGGAGGCGATGCAACGGCTGCATGCCGTGGGCATCAAGGCGGCGGCGTTCAAGGGCTGCGCGGTCATCGCACTACTGCATGCCAACGCCCGCGACCGTATGCTCCAGGACGTCGATATCCTGATCCGGGCCGACGACCTGTCCGCCACACTCACAACTCTCGAAGCCCACGGCTACCGTCGGGATGTCACCTCCGGCTCCTTGGCTGACTACATCGCCTTCGTGAAGAACTCGCCGGGGGCTGCCGGCAATCAGGCAGTCAGCCTGAGCAATCCTGCGGGCAACCACCTCGACCTCCACTGGAAGTTGGGCCGCTTCGACACGGAAGCCTTGCTGACCACGGCGCGGTCCGTGCGGGTGCTCAATGTCGAGACAACGGTGGTTCGCCCCGCCTTTGGCCTGCTGCTCACGGTGCACCATGCGGTGCGAAACGACCTCATCCCCGACGAGATCGCCCGCGACATCCTCGACTGCGGCGGCTGGTTTCGCCTGCTGGCCGCCGATCCTGAAGAGCTTTCCTGCGGCCTCGACTACGCCCGCCGATGGGGGCTCGACGATGCCGTTCACGCAGTCTCCATGATCGTGCAGCACTTCGGCGGCGACTCGCCGCTGCCGGTGGCCGCGACAGGGAGCACGGCCGCCGCGCTTGCCGACCTCTATCTCCGGCAGCTCGATTCCGAACCGATCAATTCCGACCTACCCTATCTCGCCAGCCCGCGCGCCATCGGGCAGATTCTCTCCGGGGCCCTATCGGGCTGGCGACGCTACGCGGGCCTGATGCGGGAATTTGAGGCGGCCAACGGCGAGGCCTCGCTCACGCTTTCGGAGCGGGTGAAGCGGCTGGCAACGGCCGCCTGGCAGCTGTCGCCCACCCAGTGGCGCCAGGTCCGCGCCCTGGCCCGCGCGAAGGACCGACTGCTTTAGCTGTCAGCATGGGTTCTTCCGGCCATGAGCCTGGATGGCGAGAGAGATTCGGCCGTTGGCCGGACGCGTTTTGAGAAAGCCAGGAAATCTTCGACCGCTTCACTGCCTGGCGCAGGAACATAGCAGACACCGCCTTCGCGCCGATCCTGTTGTTGCCAAAACATCAAGAAGGCGATCTCGAGCGCTGGATCGGCCAACGCCGCACCATAAAAATCCGTATAGAGCCGGGCAGGCACGGGCTGGGTGCGATAGCCCACCTCCGTTAAAGCAGCGATCTTCCCCCGTCGCTTGGCATACGCAGAGATAATGGCGAGGCGTGCCGCAGCCTCCCGGATGCGATTGTTTTCAAAATCCGCGTAGTCATCGAACCCGACGACATCCACATAGGCATCGCCGGGATAGCGATCCAGGTACTGCTGCTCCGTCTCAAAAGTACAGTCGAGGGAAAAAGCGTACAGCAGGCTATGCACATGCATGGTATCGCGAAGATATTCAACGGTGAACGACCAGCAGTCTCGGAACTCCTGCGCGGAGCAGTACGGCGCGCCCCACCAAAAATGATCGGCATCGCATTCGTGAAAAGGACGAAAGATAACCGGTGCAAGCGTGCCGTCAGCACGCTTCATAACGGCCAGCACCTCGGCAATTTTTTCGAGCTTGCGCTTGTACCACGTGTGATTTCTCCCGCGAGGAAGAAGACTGCGAAAAGCTTTTCGTCGATGCCCCTCGGGCATTTCCGCAGCGTAGAACGTGTGCTCGTGATAGGGCTCACGAAGATGCCAGCAAAAGATATTGACGATCCCCTTGTCGCACGCGCGGATTGCCCGCTGGACGATCGCAGCTTCCTCGGCGGCATACCAATACGCAGTATCCGCCTTCCGACCTGTTAACCAATGTCTCCGGTCGTTGTTGTTTTTATCGGTGATGTGCATGAAGTCAG
>Ga0209829_10003363_pt1 | contig 11694 bp, 19 predicted proteins | sample C_140205_EF_Meta_FD_187311 | JGI IMG/M metagenome (GOLD analysis project Ga0209829, IMG submission 187311) | Freshwater microbial communities from Lake Croche, Canada to study carbon cycling - C_140205_EF_MetaG (SPAdes) (version 2) | ecosystem: Environmental > Aquatic > Freshwater > Lake... | reverse complement strand
TACCCCCCCTTCCTTAACCCCCACACCCGTAAAGCGCGCACAGCGCGCCGCTCGCCTTTCGGAGGATTGGGTTCCAAAGGAATTTGAAGCGGAGACCGTGGAGCTGGAGAAGTTTCGAGACTGGGCTAGATCGGCTCCTGGGCAGAAAGGCGTTAAGGCCGATTGGGATGCGACTTGGCGCAACTGGATGCGGCGGGTTCGCGAACAGGGCAACGTGACGGCCTTCACCCCCAAGGCGAAGGAGCGGGATCTTCGAAACGTTCCCGATCATGTTCTATCAGCGACTGATTATTGGAAGAAGAAGCGGCAACTCAAAGAAGGGGTGCGGTAGACGGGTTTTAAGGCCCGCCTGACCGCCTTGCGTAAGGTGTGAGCTAGTTGGGTAGCTGCGGGGCTCCTGAGGGCGTGTGTGAAGCTTCCAGGAGTTTCTTCGTTAACAACATCACAACGTCCCAAGTAGACCAATTATCGGACGGCTCATTCGGACGGCCTTGCAGGCGACAGAAGGTGTCCCATAGATCGGGGCGGGCGAGGTGGCACGGCTGAAAGGCTTCCTCTGGCAAGCTTCGCTTGGCTCGCATCTTTTCAGCAATGACGCCTGCGGTCAGGACTTCGTAGTCCCTTTGCAGTTCGCGCGTAGAGCGATGGGCTCTCTTTGCCTTGTCAAGCTGGGCTTTAATGACGGCTCGACGTTCGGTCAGGTTCATTGTCCGCTCTCCCGGTCAGTGACAAGCCGTTTCTTGGCAAGTCCGCCAATCTTCCCGGCCTTGGACGCAAGTTCTGTATTGACTGAAAATGCGCGGTTCTCAGGCTTAACGGCCAGGCCGCCCATAGACCCAATCTGTGATCTGCGGCTGGGGCTCAGCAAGGCGAAACCCCTGGGCTTTTTTGTTTCGGTTGTCATGGTTTTGCTCTTTCTTGATGGGTTGTTGAGGATGAACCCGGCGCGCAGGAACCCGCGCGCTAGGCATGATGGGAAGAATGGGTGTGACTCGCATAGTGTGGCCCCTATGGCGTCAAAGGCGACGCACGCTTAACAGTAACGCGCGCCGATTAAGGCGGGGTTAACGATGGAATGGATTTGCAAGCCATGCGCTCGCATAGCCTAAGCGGGTTCGGCTTTGCGGATACCATGCGAATAGGTACAGTCCCCGGCGTCCGATACCGTCGCGCGTCGGTTCGATTTTGAGGCCGAACCATTTGGTGACGTGAATTGACAGATAACGGGTTGAGGCGTCGCGATACAGTCTGAACATGTTCACGCCTCCACTTCGTCGGTTTCGGTTTCTTCGTCCGCATAGTCCGCCATTATGTGTTTGGCGATTTCCTGCCAATTCACGTCCGACAGGAACGCAAGCGCATAGTCCAGGACAAGTCCCTTGCCGTCCATTTCCATGAATTCTTGCGTCTGGTCTTTCAGAACGTCCGCCAGTTCATAGAAGTCATGCGGGCGCCTGCCCATGATGTCGCGCGGGCTCTGCCCATCGTACATCTCCAGGTGAACCCGCCAAGTCGGATAGTTCGTCCAGCCGTTGTATGAATTGCTCATTGTTCGTCCCCATTGCTATCGTCCGCCATTATGGCGCCCGGTGACGCCCCCCGTAGGGGGCGCTGCGAGACGTCACGCCGCTTGTGAGACGCTGGACGCAATGACGCCTGCCCACATGGGGGGAGCGGTCATAGCTTCGTTCATGCGATGCGGCATTAGAACCCCAAAGGCGTCTAATCCGCTTTCAACGGGGAACCAGGTCACAAGCGCAGGTGACTGCCCATTGTGCGCAATTTTGATCTGCGCAGACTTGTCGAACATGCGAGCTGCTTTCATGAACAGCGCAGGATAAGCAGCGTCGAATTGCGCAGCTACTCCCGAAACGCTAGATGGTGAAACACGGCGCCAGTCAGGAAAGGAACCGTCAATCGCGCCGTCCGCATAGGTCGCGCCGCAATAATTTATAGTTATACGTCCCTTGTCGACGTAAAGTTCGCAAACGTCCAGGTTCTTGGAAAGCTTGATCCGGTCGATTAGCTCAATTGGCACGATTGTGTCCGGTAATTCGCTATCAAGCGGCTCGTCCAAGCTTTGACGCAAAGCAGTCAGGTAGTGCCCATTGGTCGCTACCATTATGACGTGATCCGACCGAAACTGTAGATTGACGCCTTTTAGGTAGTAGCGTGTTTCCTCTTTCGAACAGAACAGCGCAACTGCTTTCAAGGCCTTGAGATTGATAATCATGGCATTAGTCCCCTAATTGTGCGGCATTGCACACTGACGCCGACCGTGATCGGCGCTTGTTTGCAATCTCAGCCAGGATAGGCCAAGCCTGGATATTCTGGCAGTTTCGCCACAATGCTATCTAGCCAGGGGTCATGAGGACGCTTGGCGACGCTAATACCGCGACAACCATGCTCAGCGCTGGCGCCGCCACAACTAGGCTTGCGCAATTCACGCACAACATTGTCAATGCGAGGCGCGAACCATTGCCAGTCATCCATGCCAGTCTGAACGATAGCCGTGCGCATTTGGTCACGCAGCTTGTTTAGGCTTGTCGCCTCAAAGTAGGCCGGGCGATATTGGCCTAGAAAGTAGATGGAACCGGAGTAGATTTTAGCCATTGTTTGTCCCCTTGAATTGTTAAGCTTAGACGTTATCGCAGGTCAGTTCTTCGAATTGCAGCATTGACGTGATTACCATTGCGGCGCCCGTCATGGGCGTGACGCTGATTGCCAAGTCCACAAGTTCGTGCTGCATAGTGCGAGGGAGCGACAGAACGTCGTCCTCAAGCTTGTTCCAAATCACGGTGTAAGCGGCGTCGTAAATGCTCATGCGATCCATGCGATCTGCGCGCGTGATGTAAGCTTGTGCCCATGTGGTCATGCTGTCCCCCTAGATGTTAGATGAAGGCCAGGGCGATTAACGCCCCGACTGTAGCGAATGAAACCAGTGTCATGATTGCAGTGATTAGAGCTTGCATCTCGCCCCCCCTAAACCGGGAGGGCTTGTTTGTAAGCTTGCCAAGCTTTGATGTAGGGCAGTCGGCTTTTCATGTAGATTTTAGCGAAGGCCTTGCTGTCTTTGTTAGCGGCGGCTTCTTTGATCGCTACCAGGGCTTGTTCGTTTGAAAGCTTGTTCATGTCGTGTCCCCTTGTCATCCGTTGACATGATTACAATAGCACACTTGGCGGAACGGTCAAGCTATAAAATGAGTTTTATGTGAATTATTTTCACTCATGACAATGCTTAAACGTGACAATTAAACATCTCCTGTATATATATTATATACATATAAGCTGTGTGTTATATATGATACTACATAAGAAACAGGTACAATCCAGAATTCATACAAGCGTTTGAAAGTCTATCTCCACCCGCGCTCTGTAGAATTCTACATTGGACAGGGACAGGCTGTAGAATACCATGATTACCATACTACACATGTGTAAACCTACTATTGCCAGTGTAAGAATGTGTATTGATGTTATTTACCAAACAGAGACTGTAGAACCAGAACAAGGGGAAAGGAGGTGGGTCCACGAGCTCTCAGAAGTGAGTGCCCCACATCGCGCTACCCCCAAAAATTATCTGGACATTGTATATTATTACAGTATGATTGCGTAAATAATGTTTGAGGGTTAAACATGCTGATAGAACCTGGTGTGCCCATGAGGGGTTACACCACGCGTCCCCCGAAGTACCGGTTTCCCTTGGCGGAGATGGAGGTTGGCGACAGCTTCTTCGTGGCCTATGGGGATATGGATGCGAAGTCTTTCTTGCAGACCTCACGCAGCTTGATCAGCCGGTTTGGAAAGGCGTACTCTCGCAAGTACGCAACCCGGCGACTGGAAGACGGCTTCCGAGTCTGGAGGATAGAGTAATGGCTGGACCCTTGTTTAACCTCACTCCCGAATTCCTTGCTGGTCAGCCTAAGAAGCTTGACGTACAGCCTGTCATGTTTGGTGGCGAGCGTTCTGTTGGGGCTCCGTTGGATACCCTAAAGAAAGCTCAGGAAATGCAGGCGGGCGGTGCAACGCCAGAAGACATCTACGCCAAAACAATTCCAGCTCAATCCTTGTGGGACAAAGTTCGCGGCAATCCAGAAGAACAACCGACAACCGGGTGGTTCCAAGGACCGGAAGGTAAATGGCGGTTTGAATTCAGCGACAAGGAAGCTCAGTTCAATCCAGAGTCACTTGCCAAGATGCACTCTGGTGAAAGCATTACGCTTGATCAACTTCTGTCACACCCGCAATTGTTTCAATACTACCCGCATCTCAAGGACGTAAAGCTAAAAGGGTTGACGCCAAGAGAAGAACAAGAAGGATTGCGTGGCTCTTACAATCCAAAAGAAAACGTATTGCAATTGTTAAGAGACCCTGCGCAGGCAAGGTCTACGTTGATGCACGAACTCCAGCACATGATCCAGTCAAAAGAAGGATTTTCTGCGGGCGGGGACTCTGTAGCCCCAGCTGCATATGCTTCACTAGATCAACATAATTTGGCAATAAAAAACATAATGAGGCGGGGAGATTTGGAAAAACAAATGTATGAAGAGTTGCAAGGAATGCCGACAAAGGGAATGACCCCATCGTCTTATGACGAAGCCATAAAACAAATTAAAAATAAATATCAAAAGGAAATTGATCAGATAAAACGTAACATTGAATATACTGAAAAGACGGTTGAACAAGCACAAAAGTTCAAACGATCTTTTGATGATTATGAAATCTATCGTCGTCTAGGAGGAGAAACCGAGTCCAGAAATGTTCAAACGCGATTGCCAATGGACATAGCTGAAAGACGGAAATCCATCCCAACCAAAACACAAGACTACCCATATGAAGGCCAGTTGGCTGCACCGGAGAAAGAATGATGAAACGGTTGAAGAGATGGTTGCTAAGCTCAACTAGCCTGACGCCAATCATGGGTCTGATGAAATACTGAAATGTCGCGGGGTGGAGCAGTCCGGTAGCTCATCTGGTTCATACCCAGAAGGTCGCAGGTTCAAATCCTGCCCCCGCAACCAAAGCATCCGTAGCTCAGCTGGATAGAGCATCGGTCTACGAAACCGAGGGTCGGACGTTCAAATCGTTCCGGATGCGCCAACACACGAGGGACCATGACGTTCAACCTGAAGCACTTCTATCACTTCTGCTCTCAGCTCAAGATTGAGACCAAGGAGCAGGGCCTTCGGAAGATGGACAAGCTTCTGGGAACGCAGACCTATGTGATGAACGAGATCGCGAAAGGGTTAGAGGATGATTGCCATTTTTACGTCATTCTTAAGGGCCGTCAGCTTGGCATCACTACCATTAGCTTGGCTCTTGATCTGTATTGGACTTTTACTCATCCTGGCCTCCAAGCTACTCTGACGACAGACACCGAAGAAAACCGGGATATGTTCAGGACGACCCTCGCCATGTACATGGACGGGCTTCCCAAAGAATACAAAATCCCGCAGATCACCCACAACAGAAACTCGCTGAGCCTGCGCAATCGGTCTCGCTTGTTCTATCAGGTGGCCGGTCTAAGGGCCAAGGGAACGCTTGGGCGCGGTAAGGCTATCACCTTCCTTCATGGAACAGAGACAAGCTCCTGGGGCGACGAGGAGGGCTTGGCGTCTCTGTTGGCATCTCTTGCAGAGACTAATCCCGACCGCCTCTATATGTTCGAGAGCACGGCGCGCGGGTTCAACATGTTCCATGACATGTACGTCACCGCCAAGAAGGCCAAGACACAGCGGGCTATCTTCTGCGGATGGTGGCGCAACGAATTCTATTCCGTCGATCCTGAGTCCTCTGTCTACAAAACCTATTGGGACGGCAGGCTGACCGGCGAAGAGAAAGAATGGAACCGCGACATCAAAAAGATGTACGGCTTTGAGATCAACTCACGGCAGATCGCTTGGTGGCGGTGGAAGCTGCATGAAGGCATCAAAGACGACGCGCTCATGTATCAGGAATTTCCGCCCACGGAAGACTATGCTTTTGTGATGACGGGATCATCGTTCTTCTCTAACTCCAGATGCTCGGAGGCCGCCCGTGTCGCCAAGAACAAAAAGTTTGACGCCTACCGATATTCCTTCGGATCAAACTTCCAAGACACCGAAGTCCTCAAAAGCTCGGACAAGCTCGCCACGCTTAAAATCTGGGAAGAGCCAATTGACACTGCCTATTACGTTATCGGAGCAGACCCTGCGTACGGAAGTAGCGATTGGGCAGATCGTTTCTGTATCCAGGTCTTTAGATGTTACGCTGACGGTCTCGACCAAGTTGCTGAATTCGCAACCTCAGAACTCAACACCTACCAGTTCGCCTGGGTTATTGCTCACCTGGCGGGAGCGTATAAAAATAGCACACTTAATCTGGAAGTTAATGGACCCGGCCAAGCCGTCATTAACGAACTCAGAAACCTCAAGCGACAAGCTGTCTCCATTGGAGGGGCAACCGGCAAAGGTCTGATGCACGTTCTTAGTTCGATGACTAACTATATCTGGCGCAAGAACGATACGCTGGGCGGCATTTCAAACTCTATCGGCTGGCTCACCACGCAAGGTTCCAAAGAACGGATGATGAACTACACCAAGGATTATTTCGAGCGGCAGATGATGACCGTTGTCTCGATGGAGACCTTGGAGGAAATGAAGGGCATCGTTCGTGAAGGTGGGTCCATCCACGCGCCGGGCCGTGGCAAGGACGACCGCGTGATTGCAATGGCGCTGGCCTGCGCGGCTTACGCAGAACAACTTCAACCCCGGCTTCTTATGGAGCGCTTGACGCGTCAGGTCTCTAACGCGCAAGAATGTATAACGCCGGAAGAACTATCAGTGGGCCGCAATGTCTCTACCTACCTCAAACAAATTGGTATCTATGGGCAATGATGACAATTCTCAGCAAGGCGGAAATCTACCGCCAGATGGAACGGTTCTGGAAGGACCAGGACAAGACGCTGAGCATTGCCATGTTTGCGGAGCTGTCAGGATTAAGCATGTCGCTTCTCAAGCGCGTGTTCCACATCAAAGACACCCCAATGAGCGAGCACACTCAAATCGCCGTGAGCCGAGCCCTGGAGCGTATGACCCGTGGCGACGTGGTAATGGTGTATGATAAAGGTAACAAGCGTCGGCTAATTTATCGGCAAGAACCTCGGCCTAGATTAGCCAAAAGCATAAACCTGACAACTGATGGGGGAAAGATCGCCCTGAAAGTCGGGATCAAGAACAAGTCGGACTACTCCAAGCCCGGTTTTGATGAACAGTTCAACAAGTAGGGGATGTTATGGCTATCATGCGCGACTACAAATGCCCTCGTCACGGTTACTTCACCGGCTGGGAGCCCGTCTGCGACGAAGGTTGCACAGACGTGGCTCAGGTCATTCTGCGAGCCCCTACCATGCGGGACTCAGTAATTGGTGGCCGCTCCAGGCGCAATGACACCAACATCAAAAAACTTGCCAGCGATTTCAACATGACGGACATTAAGTCCACCAAAGAAGGCGAGCACCAGACCGGCTACTTGGCCCGAAACAACGCCCCCGTCCCCGAACAACCCCCTGCTGACCGACCCGGCAGCGCCGTTATGTGGGGCGAAGCGGGGAAATACAACATGCAAAGTATGCTTGGCGGCATGGTCAAGCCCGTCAGAGACGAGCAAGTTGGCTTTTCGCCCAAAGATGCTAATCTCACGCGCGGACCAATGGCGGCCAGCTACTACGCTGACCACGACAACCTGAAGCTTGACAAATGATCATTCCAAAGGAACCCAACGACCGTGAGTCGTTCTACCAAGACCTGATCCGCAAGTGCCTGGTCTCTCGTGAGACCCGCCGCGCGGACTACTCCTCGTTGAAGTCCTACTATCTCTTCGGGTCCGCGCCCGAAGAGAGCCCTGCTCAGTACAACAAAATATTCCCGCACATTGACCAGCTTGTCAGCTTCCTCTACTCGGCTGACACGACGCGGTTCTCGATCAATTTGGGTGCAGCCGCCCACGAAGATCAGTACAGGTATATCCCCCGCCTTGAGCAGGCGTTAAACGACGAGTGGAACAATTCCAACGCCGATCAGGTCTTCAACACGGCCTTGACTTGGGCGATGGTCTACAATTCCGCGTTTATCAAGCTGGTAGTGTCTAACGGGGCAATCCACCCCTACTTCATTGACCCCAGCAGCTTTGGCGTCTTGCGCGAGGACATTCCTTACCTTGACCGTCAGGAAGCCTTTGTTCAAAGCTACTACATAACTAAATCCGATTTGTTTGCTCGGCTTTACAAACACCCCAAGCGCGAGAGCATTGTGGAGCGCGTCACCACCTCTCAGCACGTTGAGGCTTATTCGCCCAACGGCGTGGACCGGATCATTCTGAGCCAGGCCGATCCGACCATGTACGGCAACGTCAATCTCAATCTTTACGGCCAGAACCGGATGAAACCGGAAGTCGAAGAAGACACTGTTGAGATGATTGAGCTGTACGTCTGGAACGACGAGACCAAAGATTATCAGATCGTGACGCGCGCTGATCCCGACGTAATCATCTATGACCGCGAAAACGAAAAGCTCTTTCTGAAAGGGGAGAGCCCATTCATTCAGATCGCGCCAAACCCCATGCCAGACTATTATTGGGGTCAGTCCGAGGTTTCCCGCCTGATGTTCCTTCAGGACATGCGAAACAAACGAATGAACGAGATTTTGGATCTTCTGTCCAAGCAAGTGAACCCGCCGACCGCCCTCACTGGCTTCACCGGCATCTTGGACGAAAAGAACTTTGCTCTGAACCGCGCTGGCGGCCTTTTGTCCAGCGATATGCCCAACACCAAGATCGAGCGGCTGGCGCCTGACCTTCCTGAAAGCCTCTACGAGCAAATCAGGGAAATTGACGCCATGTTTGCCGAAGCATCTGGCATTTCAGAGGTTCTATCAGGCCGTGGTGAACAAGGCGTTCGTTCTGCCGGTCACGCTTCTCAGCTCGCTCGCCTTGGATCGTCACGCGCCAAGAAGCGAGCGCTTATTGTTGAAAACTCGCTGGAGAAGCTGGCGACCCTCTATATGAAATTGATGCAGGCTTACGATCCGACCCATCTTACTGATGTTGAAGGGAAAAAGTTCATTGCTGAACAATTTACCCGTCAGTACGTTGTCAAGGTAGACGCGCATTCAAACAGCCCTATCTTCATGGAAGACATGCGTTCTCTCGCGTTCAATCTGTTTAAGGCTCAGGCTATTGACAAGGAATCTTTGATTGATATGCTCGATCCACCGATGAAGCAGATGCTTAAAGAGAAGCTGAAAAAGGCGGAGCACATGAAGGCTATGCAGCCTCCCGCGCCGCCCGCACAGGGGAAAAAAGGCTGATGGCTAGTCAAGGTTCAATCTCAACCGGCGACCAACCCCGCGCTACAGGGCGTGATGTCTCTATGACTCAGAAACCTGCCGCTATGCAATACCGGGTCTCTAATGTTAGAAATATGGCGGGCCGTCAGCCGACGCGCCCAGATCGTGCCATGAGGAGATCATGATGTACAAGTCCGTTAAGCGGTCTCGTCGTAACAGCCGCAAGTAATTAGTTTCGGGGACGCCCACACCAACATCAGGAGGCGCGAATGCGTCGCAAGGGTCGTAAGTCCAAGCGCTAACGGGTTCCCGCAATAGCGGGCGCTCGTTACTCATCCTTCCCCCCCTCTAGACATGGAGGCGCACATGCGTCGCAAGGGTCGTAAGGCTCGTCGCTAACTAACATACGGGTTAGTCCCGTATAGCGACCAAAGAGCGTTCCGAGGAGGGGCGGAACTAAAACAAACCCCTCCCTTGACATTTGTCCGAGTTTCACAGCAGATGTCTGTGAATAGAGGTAAATCACATGGCTGATCAGGATATTATGGCTCTGATGCAAAGCCAGCAGGACGGCGCTCCGCCTCCTGGTGGCGGTCCTGCTATGACCCCTCCCCCGATGCCGTCCCCAATGTCAACGCCCGAACCAAAGCAGGGCCAGCGGGAAGCGGCGATGATCAACGTGAGCATGGCTCTTGATCTGATCGAACAGTCTCTTCCGGCCATTGGTTCTGAGACCCCTGAGGGTCAGAGCCTGATGTCCGCTCTCTCTAAGCTCTCTTCTGTGCTCGGCCCCAAAAAGCAGAAGACCAACGAGCTTCAAAGCGCCGAAATCCTACAGCTCCTTCAGAATTTGCCCCAGGCGGGCGGTGGTTCTCCGGTATCGCGCGCGATTTCTGGTGGCCCGCCGAACCTTGGCCTCATGGGTCCGCAGCCACCCGCAATGCCTCCCGGCGGAGCCCCGGCAGGTGGACCCCCCGCAATGCCACCGGGTATGCCACCTGGCGGCGCACAGTCACCGATGTAAGGAGAATACAATGGACGTGTTCAAGCCTCGCGGCGCTTCCAAGCCCCGCAATCCGACTACCGATCAGCAGCAGAATGGCGTGATTACCAATCCGCCTCGCTTTTCCCACATGGGCGGGCTTGCTGGCGCTTCCAAGATTGGCGGCAAGAACCAGTACGGCATTAAGCCGCCGGGTGATGGCAAAAAAGTCATCTAATACTAAAGGGGACGTAAATGGCATCGCTTGAAGACCTGACACCTGAAGCCAGAGACGAACTTGCGGCGCTCGCTCGCGAACTGGCTGATAATCCGGCCACTCGCGAGGGGTTCCTTCGCCTGACGAAGACTGCTCGCCCTAACATGCCAATCGGTGAGATTGACATCAAGGATGATATGTCTTCGCGGTTTGATGTAGCCCAGTCTCGCATGGAGCATCTTGAAGGCAAGCTTCGTGAGAGGGATGCTCTTGAAGAGCTGGAGCGTCGTCGCAACAAGCTTGTTCGCGGCAAAGGCGTCAAGGAAGAAGACATTGCGGAGATTGAGAAGATCATGCTGGAAAAAGGCATTACCTCTCATGAGTCTGCCGCAGACTACTACAATTGGATGCGCCAGGCGGCAACGCCTACGCCCCAAAAGATGTTCAGTCGGAACGTGATTGACGACGCTGCTCAGAACACCCTGAAAAGGTTTATGGGCGGTAATCATGTGAGGGCTGCGCGTGAAGTCGCGGCAGAAGCGTTTAACGAAATCCGCAAAAGTCCAAGGCCAATTGGTCTTTGAGGGTGTGATGGGGACGAGTGTCACTTTAGAAATGATGAGGTAAACTATGGCAATCGGTGGCGGCATTCTCCCCACTACGGGTAGTAACCAGTTCACAGAACTGACTTACGTTACCCGTCGCGCGTTCATCCCCAAGATGGTCGTGCAAATCTACAACTCTACACCGCTCATGGCGGCGCTCATTGCTAATAGCCAGACGGCTACCGGCGGTGTGTCCTCCGTGACCGTTCCTGTTCAGGGTGCTCAGTTTGTTAACGCTCAGTGGTCGGATTACAGCGGCTCGTTCGCTCAGCCGTCCGTTCAGCAGGGCGCGTACAACGCTGAGTTTACGCTCAAGCTTATGATTGCTCCCGTGCCGTTCCTCGGCATGGAAGGTGCGGTTCAGCAGGACCACGCAATCATCCCCCTCATTGAGGCTCGCATGAATGATGCGACCAACGTGATGATGGATGCGATGGCGACGGCCCTCTACACCAACACCACCAACACCCAGCAGTTCACCGGCCTCCCGGCTGCGGTGGATGACGGTACGGGTACTGCCACCTACGGCAATATCACCCGTTCTTCAACTGTGAACCCCTGGTGGCG
>Ga0209829_10003362_pt1 | contig 11695 bp, 4 predicted proteins | sample C_140205_EF_Meta_FD_187311 | JGI IMG/M metagenome (GOLD analysis project Ga0209829, IMG submission 187311) | Freshwater microbial communities from Lake Croche, Canada to study carbon cycling - C_140205_EF_MetaG (SPAdes) (version 2) | ecosystem: Environmental > Aquatic > Freshwater > Lake... | reverse complement strand
CCACAAAGAGACGCCGGCATCTGATCCTCAGGTGGTTCCGAGCTGGAGGCGGTGATCTCATCGGGCGTCGACGAGGGATTCAGCGGCAAGGCGAAACTGACCGCCAGAAAAGCCTATGGCTTGAGAACGCCGCAAGGCATCGAAATCGCACTGTTTCACCCGATGGGAAACCCTACCCGAGCCGGAAATATCCCACAGATTCTGCTGAGGAGGCAAACGGGAAGGCCTCGCTTCGAGTGGGCCTGTCGGTACACTCCAAGCATGCCCCCTGCACAGCCATCCTCATCCGTCGCCCTGCCTCCATGCGGCTCTGCCAACGATGAGCCCGACGCGGTACGGGCCGACCTGGTGCGGCACTGGGATGGCGAGCACGTCTGGCACGCGTTCACGCAGATGCAGGAATACGAGCCGCTGCTCATCGAGCGGGGCGAGGGGGCGTGGCTCACCGACACCGCCGGGCGCCGCTACCTCGATGGCTCGGCCAGCATGTGGTGCAACGTCCACGGCCACCGCCACCCGCGGCTCGACGCCGCGATCGTGTCGCAACTGGGCAAGGTGGCCCACACCACAAACCTCGGCCTCTCCAATCCCACGACCGTCGAATTCGCACGACGGCTCGTCGAGGTGGCCCCCGCCGGCCTCGAGAAGGTCTTCTTCACGAGCGACGGTTCCAGCGCCATCGAGGCGGCACTCAAGATGGCGTTTCAATACTGGCTGCAGGCCGATCCGCCGCAACCAGAGCGGACGCGGTTTGTCGCGATCGGCGAGGCCTATCACGGCGACACGCTCGGCGCCATCGGCGTGGGCGGCGTCGACCGCTTCACCGCGATGTTCGCGCCGCTCACGTTCGAGGCCATCCGGCTGCCGTCGCCCGGCGGCCCGTGCCCGCATACCAACCGGCCAGCAGCCTCCCTCGCCGAGTCGCTCGCCGACCTCGACCGCATTCTCACGGAGCATCGCGGCACGATCGCAGCGGTCATCATGGAGCCGCTCGTGCAGGTCGCCGGCGGCGTGCTCGTGCATCCCCCAGGGTTTCTCCGCGGCGTCCGCGAGCTCACGCAGCGGCACGACATCCTGCTGATCCTCGACGAGGTGGCCGTCGGCTTCGGACGGACAGGCACGATGTTTGCCTGTGAGCAGGAGGGGGTGACGCCCGATTTCCTCTGCCTCGCCAAGGGGCTGTCAGGAGGCTACCTGCCGATGGCGGCCACGCTCGCGACCGCCCGCGTCTGGAACGCGTTTCTCGGCACGTTCGCCGACCGCCGCACGTTCTTCCACGGACACACCTACGGCGGCAACCCGCTGGCGGCCGCGGTGGGCCTGGCCTCGCTCGACGTCTTTCGCGACGACCGAGTGCTGGAGGGCTTGCCGGAGAAGATCGATCGCCTCCGCGACCACGTGGCCCGGCTCGCGGCGATCGACCACGTCGGCGGCGTGCGGCAGTGCGGCCTCATGGCCGGCCTCGACCTCGTGGCCGACAAGACGACGGGCACGGCCTATCCGTGGCAGGAACAGCGGGGCACGCGTGCCTGTCTCGCCGCACGGAAGCACGGCGTGCTGCTGCGACAGCTCGGCGACGTGGTCGTGCTCATGCCGCCCCTGTGCGTCACACCCGACGAGATCGACCGGATGTGCGCGGCCGCGGAGGCCGGCATCCGTGAGGCCACCGGGGCCTGACGACCCGATCGCAGCGGCCAACGCGAGGAGGCTGTTGCCGTCGCGGCGCCGAAGCCACCTCCGCAGCGACACTCGCTCAGGACCGCCGGCCGTAGAGGCCGAAGGCCTGCGTCGGCAGCAGGGCCTGCGTCGGCTTCAGCTTCTGGTTCGCCGGAGCCGGTTGGCCCCATGACGAAATCACGTCGCCCGCCCAGTAAACGCCCGCATGGAACGGGATGTTGCCGTTGTAGACCGTGTTCCACGGACCGCCGGTGGCCACCTGCGCGAGTTCCGCGTACGACGACATCAACGCGTAGGGCAGATCGGCGGAATAAAAAGGCTTCGTGTCCGTGGAAATGCGGCCCGGAAGGGTCGGGTTGTACTGCTGGCCGAAAAATCCATCGATCAGCTTGTTCTCGTAGGCCAGCGAAAGGAAGTTCCATTCGCCGCCGGACGGCGGGGCCGGATCCGTGGGAAGGGCCCTCAGACCCAGCGACGCCAGGTAGGGCGTGGCCCCGTTGCCGTGGATGATGTGCTCGGAGTTGTACGCGCCCTGCGTACCGTCGCCAAGCGTTTGAAACAGACTGCTCGACGGCACCGGGTAGATCGGAAACGCATCGCCGAGCACCTGCCTGCCCGCCCACATGACGGCCAACACGCCGGCATAGACCTCATCGGTCGGTGCGTTGCCGGGATCGAATTCGAAATCCTGCGCCCAGAACACATACCCGCCCGCGGGCGTCGGATTGGCCTCGCCAGGACTGGGAAACTCATCCTTCGACGAGAGGCCTGGGTAGAGCAGGGCTTGGGACAGGATGCCTTGCGCCAACGCGAGTTTGTCGGCTTCGGCCACCGGCGTCGTCGAAGTGAATAGATCCTTGATCAGCGGCCAGATGTTGAAGCCTATGGCCGGGTGGTTGTTTTTCAGCGCCACCGACTCGCCCACGATTCGGCCATTTTTCGTGAGATTGTCCCTCACCGAGGCCGAGAATTCACCAATCATACCGTAGCCCGTCGGCACATTGGTGGTCTGGGTCGTATCGTCCAAGAAATAGATCAGCGAATTGTCGTCCGGCGCCGCGATCGACACCCAGACCTGCGACGAGACGGCCGATGACTTCTGGCCGTCCCAGGCGCTGACGGTGAACGCCGCCGTTGCACCGACGGCATTGTGCGGCGCGGTCCAGCGGAGTTTTTGTCCGGCATCGACGATCCGGCCCGCCAGCGGCGTCGCCGCCCCCAACGCGGCCCATGCCTTGCCATTCCACTTCTCGACCTTGCCCACGGTCACGCCATCGACGATGAACGCGATCCGCTTCGAATCGACGTCAGCCGCGGCGGTCGCCGACTTGAGCATCGACTGGTTGATCACGAACGGCGTGTTTTTGGCCGCACCGATCACGAGAGAAGCAGCGTTTTGCGTGGGCGCGTCGTTTACCGCCTGGATCAGGATCCTGCTCACCACCGCGCTCTGCAACTGGCCGTCCGACGCCGTCACCGTGAGCGTTTGCGGCGCGGTGCTGTCCAAGGCGGATGTGTACTGGATGTTGCCAGGCTGCCGCACGTAAGCATTCAGATCCGCCGGCGCACCACTGAGAGTCAGCGCGTTGGCCGTGCCTCCCACCGCGATCAGGGGCGTGCCCGTCGCGGCCAACGCACCCACTGGAACAGCGAACGTCACCGTCAGGAGTGTCGAGTCGACATCCGTAAACGCGGCCGGCGCGCCGGGCCAGACCAGGCTGCTGGCGACGTCCTCGGTGACCCGGAACACCGCCGGTGCCCAGGCCCTAGGGGCGTCGTTCACGGCCGCGATCACGATCGTGCTGGTGACCGTCGACGAGTGCCGGAACGTGCCGTAGGCTTCGCTGATGTTGATCGTCAGCGGCCGGCTGTAGGTGTTGTTGGCCGCCGCGGTGTAGGAGATCCGCCCCGGCACGGCCGTGAAGTAGTTGTTGAGCGCCGTGAGCGACCCGGTGAACGTCCTCGCGGTGGCCGGTCCGGCGACGGTGACGCCAGCCCCACTCCGTGCGGCGATGACGCCGTCATAAACCCGCAGCGTGACCGTCATCGTCTTGGCGACCGACGAGTCGGTGTCGGTGAACGGCACGCCGGAGAAGAGCAGCGGAGTCCGGGTGTCTTCGACGACGGGGAACGTCGTCGGCACGGAGATCTGCGGCGGTGCCGGCAGTTCGAAAACGTCGGCTACGTTTACCGTGACCAGTTTCTCGGCCGAGAGGGCGGGCGAGCCACCGTCGGTCGCCACCACAACGAACTGATATGTCTTCTTGGCCTCGTAGTTGGCGGAAGCGAGCAGACGAACCTCGCCGGTCTCCGCATCGATGGTCACGCGAGCGGCATCAGCCACGCCCGGCTTGATGCCGTAATGCACGGTCCGCTCTGGATCCGTGGTGCCGGCATCGGTAGCCGCCGCGGTGAAGATGACCGCTCCGAGGCCGGAATTCTCAGCAATCGTTCCCGTTGCCACACCGTAGAACACCGGGCGTTCGTTGACGCTCGTCCAATGGTTTGAAACCTGCTGGGTCAGCCATTCGAGCGGGAGAAACGCCGCATCGTAGATCTGGAAGGTGACGTCTGTCGGTTTCATCGTCGTGCCGGCAGGAGCCGCCGCTGCGATGATCTCCGCACAGGAGTTGAGGAACGTGACAAAATCCTCGTAGGTGAGCGACGACAACCCGGCAAACGTCCCACCCAATGTATTGGGCACGGCGAGCGCCGCCGGATCTGAATATTTCGCGTCGAGGCAGGTTGCCACGAGTTGCCCGTTCACGACATTCGAACGATTCAGCGATTCGATGGAGAACGTGGCGATCGCCTGCTGGGGCGTCTTGTCTCCGTTGATGGCGTCCTTCGTCGTATGGTCCTGGGCCATGTTCAGAGGCTGGTAGAAGAGCGTGTCGAGCTTCGGCAACGCCACGTCGTTGTACAGCTGGTTGTTGAACATCGCGGCCAGTGCGGCAGGATATTGGCTGTAGTAGCTGTATGCGGTCTGCTGGGCGTTGGGGCTGAGAATCTGCAGCTCGCCGAGCGTGACCGTCGCCGTTGCCTGGGTGCCGTCGCCAATCGTGACCTTCGGCGGGGTTGTCGTCGGGTAGCCGTAGCCGGCGAATGTGACGGCGATGCCAGACACCGTGCCGTCGAACGAAACGGTCGCGGAAGCCCCGCTTCCGCTATCGCTCGATGTGAACGTGAGAGCTGGTGCGGATGCATATCCCGACCCGGGATTGGTGACCGTCACTGCCACGACCTTGCCCGCCTGGGCGCCCGTTCCGAGAACGGCGACGCCCGTCGCCTGCGTGCCGCCGACGGCCGGCTTGCCGAAAGCGACCGTAGGGGCCGTCTTGTAGTTGGCACCGCCACCATTCACGGTGACCTTCAACCCCATCATCGCCAGACCCGTGGCATTTTTGCCCCCGGTGAGTGGAGGATCAAACGTCACGGCAGGAACGGTCGTGTAGCCCGTTCCCACGGCCGTCATCGCGATGCTAGCGACCTGGCCTGGGCCCCACCCATTGGGAATCAGCCAATTGAACGTATTGGCGCCGCCTTGGATGACGCCAGTCCACCCGACTGGTGCCGTCGTGCCCCCGCCGAGTTCCTGGCCGATCGTCTTGAGCAAATAGGCGTTTGTCTTGGTCACCAGAGACGGATCAGAACTCACCCGCACGGTGCTGTTTGGATTGCTGCCCCCTTCGATCGTGACGGTCGGGACTGTCTTGTATTGCAACCCGGTGGCATTGAACCCGATCCCCGTGATGACATAGCCCGTGTCCAGGTCCGACAACTGGGGATTCTTCGGATCCGTCGGGCCAACGATCGCATAGGCCGAAGCCGCACTGCCTCCGCTGGGTGTGCCGCCCGAGATGACGACCTTCGGAAAATTCAGCAGATGGGCTTGCGCGTAGGCCTGTGACATTCCCTCTCCGCTTCCGGGGGAAGGGATGGCGATGGTGGGTTCGCTCGCATAACCATTGCCCGGGTTTGTGATCGTGATGCCCGTCACGAAACCATCCGAATTCACGTTGGCGAACCCGGTGGCCTGATCCGCTGGATCCGTGACGCCGCCACCCGTGAATGTCACGGGATAGAAGGACTTGCTGTCATATCCGGAACCACCCTTCGTCACCGGCAAATGTGTATTAGGATCGACCATCACCGCTCCGGCGCTATAGCCTGAGCCCTGGTCGATGATCGCGAGCAGGCTCCTGCCCGCGGCATCGACGGCAAACGAACCCGCAAGATTCAGCACCGAGCCATAGGCGCCGCTGTAGAGCGGGTTCACACCGGCCATGGGCCCGATCGTGGCTTTCGCACCGGTGCCTTCACCGGTGATCACAAGCGTAGGAGTGGCCGTGTAGCCCGTCCCGGGACTCGTGACCGTAATAGCCGATATCCTGCCGCCGCTGATGGTGGCGGCCGCGGTTGCCCCCGACCCAGTGGTGTCGCCCGTGGCGGGCACGATCGTCACGATCGCAGTCGTGTAGCCACTGCCGGAAGCAGTGACATTCACGACACTGATTGCACCGTCGCCGACATAATGCTTGGTCAGGTCCTTGCCGGCGGTGTAGTACGGCCGGTTAGGGTCGGTGAGCGAAGAGACGTAGTGGTCGCCCAAGCCGGTGATCACGATCGACGCGATGTTGTCTGTGGCCGAAATCACCGGCGCGTGCAGGGCCGGCACTCTGACACCACTATTCTGCGGAATCGGATAGTCTTTCACGAATGGGCTGAAGTGGTAGGGTCCACCCACCGTCGTGGTCGTGTCGAACGTCACCTCCAGGCCGCCCGGCCCGGCCAGGGGGCCTGACGCAGTCGCGTACCCGATAGACGCCTGCGGTTGCACGGTGATGATGGGCGGATTGAGCGTGCTGTAACCACTGCCGGATGTGAGAATATCGACGCTCCCGACACGGTCCCCGATCATATTGACGCGGAGCGTTGGGGCGATTCCGCCTTGAGGTTTCCCGATCGTGATGTTTGGAGGGCTGGTGTAGCCCGAACCGCCGCTGTTCATGGGCAGAACTTTTCCCGAGATCCCACCGGCGGTGGGATCCAGCGGCAGGGCCCCGAACGTCGCGACCGTGCTGGGCGAGTAGGCGTATCCCGTTCCGTAGTCGAGGATGGTGAGCCCGGCGATGGCTCCAACATGTTTTGCATTGCTCTGAGGAAGGACGGTCACGAATCCCGTGGCCTGCCTGCCGCTCTGCGACGCGGGAAACACGGCCCGCGGGTAGCCGTCCTCGGGCAGCAGGAGCACCTGCGGGCTGGCCGGGCTAGCCGGCGTGCCCGTGGGTACCGGCAGGACGATAGTGGGCTCGTGTATGTAGCCTTCACCCGGATCGGTGATGGTGATGCTGGTGATCGCACCACTGCCGTCGACCGCGTCGATGTATCCGGCTGCGGGGCGGGTGGGTTGAGGGTCGCCCGCCTGTGGTGTGAACGACACGTTCAGGTTGTCTTTGGTGCTTTTCGAGTATCCGCTGCCTCCAGCCCCCGCCGGGATCCAGACGCCGGTGCTGTATCCCGAACCGATGCCGTTGTTAGTAAAGAAGGGAGAGTTACCGTTGTCCAGCGCCGTCTGGTCGATGCTCCCCGCTCCCATGACCGCATATCCGGTCGCGGCGGTGCCGTTCGTCGGCGTGTTGAACGTGATGGTGGGCACGCCGTCGGGAAAGGTGTTGTTGGCTGTCGGAGCGTTTAAGTATGAGAGGGGGTTGTTCGTTGTCGCGGGGATGTCGGGCATGATCGAGGAACCGGGCCCCGGCACGTAGTGATTCTCGCCAAACCAGTAGTTCTCCGTGAAAGCCACCATCGGCCCGGGGCTGTATTGGAGCCAAGACGACTGGGCATATTTGATGATCCCGAACTGGTAGGGATTGGCCGTGGTCGGGTTGTTCGACCAGGTGGTTGCATCGATCGCCTCGGCATCGGTGTAGGCCAGATCCGGCACATGGTTGCTGGCCGTGCTCGGCAACGCGACCCCTCCCGCCGCAACATCCTGCACTGTCACGCCCGGCATGAAATGGTTGTAGAGCCATTTTGTGTAGCCGTAGCCCGCAATCGGCCAACCCCCGTCTGGGCCCCCGGTTGTGCCCGGTGTGCCGTTGGATCCTGGTGTCCACGTCCAGCTAGTGTTGGCCACGGTGGAGTTGGAGGGCGGCGCGTACGGAGAGTTGGCGGCAGGCACGCCGCCGAATGCGTAGTAGGAATCAGCCTCAAAGCTGCCCGCTCCCTCGCCGTCGGCCTGGTAATGGGTGAAAAACTTCGTGCCATTCTTGGCCAACTGGGCGGCGTTGAGCGTGTTGATCAGTTGGAACGATTGGTAGACGTTGTTTTTGGGCGGGCTGGTCGTCTTTCCGTCGGTTGTGAAAGTGTTGCCGTTGTAGTTGGGATTGGAGGGGTCGTCGTAGAGATGCCAGGCATCCTTGACGTAGGCGATGGCACCGGCCTCGACGCCGGCCGGCAATTTGTCCAGAAAGTTCGTGACGATCCAGGGGGTCTTTCCATCAGCCCCATAGTCAGGATTCAGGTAGTCGTAGTTGTGCTTGTTGTCGGCGCCGTAGTCGCCGATGTTGATGTAACAGACACTCACGCCGGTATTGGTCACGAACTGAATGTAGTCGTTGGCCCACCTGATGAACGTCTGCTCGTCGGGAGCGGTGTAGCCACTCGCCACAACGGTGCCTAGAACGGCCGGCGTCGTCGGAGTGGCGCCGCCTGCGAGGGTCACCTTTGGCGGTGTTGCAGCGTCGTACCCGGTGCCACTCCCGTCCTTGTCGATCGCGATGCTTTGAATGACACCATCGGCCGTGGTAGCGGCGCCGGGAATGCCAGCTGTTTCGCAGGTCCCAGGGGCCGAGAATGCCACCACGGGATGGGTGTACCCTGAGCCACAGTCAGTCACGGTGTAGCCTGTGATCTGACCGTTGAAGAGTGTCACGACCGCGGTCGCTCCCTTACCGGTTCCCCCTAGAGTATCGGTGATCGTCACGGTTGGTGCCAAGGTATAGCCAGAGCCTGGCGATCCCTTCGCGATCGCAGTGACGGCACCATCGACGATCACGGCATGGGCAGCGGCGCCGGTGCCGGTGCCTGGCGTATCGATGATCGTGACCGTGGGCGCATTGGCAGCGCTGTAGCCACTCCCGCCGCTGCTCACGGGGATGCTCGTCACACCGACTACCGTCTTCGAAAAGGAAATGTCCTGGCCGAAGTGCGACAACTGCACCTTGGGGAGCAGCGTCAGTGGCGAAACTGCGGCCGGAGGTGGAAGCAACGGCGCCACAATCGACTCCCCCGACAAAGCGTGTCGCTTCTCAAGCAATTCAAAGAGGGAGTCGATGCGGGGAGCGGAACGCCGCAGTGTGGCCTTTGAACGGCGCGAGCGATTCTTGAATGGCATGACGAGCGATCCGTTTTCTGGGTGTGAGAGGACTCTGCCGGAGCAGCCTGCTCACGCCGCACGACGCGAGTGCTCGACAGGGCCGGCACACCGCCCCTAAGGCCACAACAAGATTGGGCGGGGTGGGCCACAACACACGATCCGACGGACGCACAGGACAGAAAATCAACTTAATTGCCCCTGACGCAGAGTCAAGAAATGCGTCCCGTCTTCTCGATTTTGCCTCGAAAAAGACCGTCCGTAGGCATCACGTCGCGATGAACTTCCGCTCCAGGTTGCCCAGCACCTTTGAGATCGGCAGGGGATCGGCACCGGGGATCTGCTTGGCGGCCTCCACGCAGCGGCGCAGGTCGGCCACCATCTCGCGGATGTCGGGATCGCGGAAGAAGGACTGCACCCAGAGCACGGCCACCCGCCGCTCGCCCGCCGTGACCGGCAGCACCTCGTGGATGACGGTCGTGGGATAGGCAAAGGCCCCGCCGGCGGCAAGCTTGATCGTCTGCCGGCCGGCGAAGGCATTGTGCAGGCACAACTCGCCGCCTGCATAGCTCTCCTGCGGCGCCAGGAAGATCGTCATCGAGATGTCCTGCCGGATCGGCGGCAGGCCGTTCATCACCGCATCGACGTGCGGGCCATACCCGTCGCCGATGCCATACTTCGAATAGATCGGCTGGGAATACGCGCTCGGGGAGAGCGCCTCGCGAAACATCCCGCTGCGCCGCAGCGCCGTTTCGAGAATCGCATCGAGCGACGCAATCCCGGGCCAGCGTCGCGACACCTGCCTGTTCGCCTTGACCTCGACCGCCGTCCCCCGCGCGGTGGTGCGGCCGTCGTCGTAGTCCGCGCCGTCCAGCAGCGCATTGATCGCTGCGAGGTCGGCCGGCAGGAGGAGGTCTGGGATGGTAAGCATCGATGTCCTTCGAAATCGTGTGCGGCAGAGGTCGATTGCAAGAGCGACGGTGGCGGTTCGCACGCGACGCACCACGGCCCCAGCCTCGGGCCCCGCCAGCCTACTGCACGACCGACTTGCTGCCCTCGGTCGAGCCACCGATCGGGGCGCCCTCGGGCATCGGCCGGCAGGCCGTGGGAATGCCCATTCGATGGAGTTCCTCGCGGGCCTTGCGGTAGGCGTCGAAGCTGTCGGGATAGCACCAGAGCGTCACCGTCGTCTCGGGTGTCACGGCGGCGAGCATCCGGCGAAACCGCGACTGCGGCGCCAGGGCCTCCTCGATCGTCTCGCCGGTGCCGGTGCCCATCGGCCGCACCACCCACTCGCGCGATCGGATCAGGACCTGACCGCGTGCCTGGTCGATCTTGGCCTCAATCACATAGTCGAGCGCGAAGCCCTGCACGGGACCGACCGATTCAATCCGGTCCTGCATCTCGGCGATTGAGCCGGAATGCCGGCGGGTTTGCGTTTTCGCCAGTTGAAAGAGTTCCTCGATCGGGATGAACGCGATCCGCCCCTCGCCCAGCCGAAAATGGACTTCTTCGCCGTTGACGGTACGGCCGATCGGCGTCGGATACGCCAGCACCTCCTTGGTTGTGGCCTGGGCATGCGACAGCCCCTGAGCCTCCAGCGTGCATCGCGCGATCTCCGCCTCCACGTCCCGCTGCCGCGCGGCCGCCTCGGCGGCAGCGACCTGCGCGGCGTCGCCCATCTGCTTGAGCCGCTCGACTTCCGCCTGCGCCGCCGACACTGTTGTGGCCATGTGGAGGCGTGTCTCGCCGGCAAAGGCGGCGGCCGTGGCCACCGTGCGGCTCTGTGCGGCGAGTTCTCCGATCTCGCTCTCGGCGATGGCGATCTTCTGGTCGAGCAGCTCCACCTCCTCCTCCAGGCTGTCGGACCGCGCGGTCGAGGTCGGTGCCGTGAGGATGATCTGCTGCACGCGGCCCCCCACCACCATCACGAGAATGATGAGGATGCCGACGATGTTCGTGACCACGTCAAGAAATGAATCTTGACCGGCGGAGCTCATGTCTTCGGGTCTAGGACGCGCCATCGCTCACTCCTCCACGGTTAACGACCGGGCATGACGGCACTGGTCCGCACAACGGGGGGCAGGGGACGGATTTCGTCACGACCGTCGCTGGACCGGGTTTCAATGCCGCTCTCGACAAGGAGCCGCTCAAGATCCTCGCGCCGGGAGCGGCCGTCGGACGTCTCGGAAAGCACCAGTTGCGGCTTCCAATACATCCGCTCGCCCGCGATGCCCCAGGCATGCACCCGTGCATGAACTGCCCGCACGAGCGGATCAACCGCCTCGGCGGTGTCGCCCGGAAGCGGAATGCGTGTCTCCACCCGGCGGCCTGAGTCGTCGATGAGGCGGAATTCATGGAGCGAGCATTCCAGACGGATCGGCCGCGTGAGCGGGATCGGATGGTCCTGCGTGGCGAGGCTCGCCCAGTTCTTGCCGCGGGATTGCGACAACGACGCCGAGGCCGAGCCACCCGACTGTCCCGCAGGGCCGCCACCGCCGGCCTGCAACAGTCCAGGCATTGCCGGACCACCGCCACCACCTGCCGACCCAGCCTGGGAACCGCCGCCTCCGGCAGCACCCCCGGCAGATGCACCCCCGGCAGATGCACCCCCGGCAGATGCACTTCCGCCTGCACTTC
>Ga0209829_10003360_pt1 | contig 11698 bp, 10 predicted proteins | sample C_140205_EF_Meta_FD_187311 | JGI IMG/M metagenome (GOLD analysis project Ga0209829, IMG submission 187311) | Freshwater microbial communities from Lake Croche, Canada to study carbon cycling - C_140205_EF_MetaG (SPAdes) (version 2) | ecosystem: Environmental > Aquatic > Freshwater > Lake... | reverse complement strand
TCCTTTCACAATCGCGGAAGGCGTTGTTTTATCCTCAAAATACGTTGTCATGGATTTCGGACATGATCTTGCACCTTTCTCCTTATGTGCACTCAGTGTCGCATCCACGCATTGTGGCATATCCTTTGTCCCTTTTCCATTTAATGTACATTGGATACCAGCACAACGATTCGCAACAATATCGCCATTACAACAGTTGATATCACCATTGGATGCATAGAATGTTTTATAGCCTGCAGGGCATGCACTTAAATACTCCCCACGGGAAGCAAATGGCTCCGTAATGTTATGAGAGGGTGTTGTATAGTAATAGATAAAGATACATAGCAAGAGGATACCGAGTAATAGAACGACTAATTCTATCATCTTTCTATGTAATACATGTGATTTCTTAAATGTGTTAAACGGTCCGGGCCCCTTATTCTTTCATTGACTTATACAAATGAAAAGCTCCAATAACAATTACAATAGATCCAACCACCGATATGATACTTGTTGCAAATGCTTCCATTTTCAAATTCTCTTCAGCGGAGTTAAGCTTAATAGGTGTTTTTTGAGCAGTTATACAATCATCAATTGATTTCCCATTCTTAATATCATTTTGCGTTAATCCATCTAATTTACTTATTTCCACACATTTATACTGTGTACGTGTATTTTTGCACTGATCATTTCGTGTCGAGGATGCGGATGAGGATGAGGATGAGGATGTTGGTTTAGGAGCATGTTCAAAAAATTCAATACGATCACGAAATTCAGCCGTACAACTTGAAAGTGGTGTTGTATAGATATATCCATCCGAGGAGGTTGTCACGGATGTTTTATTTCCACTATCATCAAAACGATAGGTAAGTAGTGTTGGATCTGCTCCCCTAATGGAAACAGGGCACTGATATCTTGATGGATTGCCAATCTTTGTAGACAGAAGTACATAGTTAGCAGATGCCATCGTAATTCCCTTTGGAAAGATAATCACGTAGAGACCATGTGATTCAAGTGCCCTCCTGTTACCGACAGTCTCAAAACAGGTCTTGTAGGAAAAGGAGGGTTGCTGTTTAAAAATCGACTCCAATTGTGGTGGTGTATTTGTATTATTCGTAGAACAAGTATTTGTTATTACAGGCGCTGTAGTATGATCAATGGTTCCAGAGATAATATCTTGATTAGTGACATTGGTCTCTTTTGGAATTTCATAATAGAGATAACTTGTTTTATCTTTATATGTATATGCTACACATTTACTATCATTGCATGCGGCGTTAATACATTCTGTCAAGGTTGTATTCTGCAGTATCCGTTTTGCTTTTGTATTCGTATCCATTGTACAATCCTTTCCAGGGTTACGTGTATGAGTACAAAGTGGCGTAGATGTATCAATCAGTTGATTGAGATAGGCATCATGACTCGGTGCTCCTGAATCATAGATCGGAACACACATTAGAATACCTGAATAATCTGCCAATGATAAAGCAGGAGAATTTGCAGAAAAGGAAAGAATAAGTTCTGCTTTTGGTGTCTGTTTACTACCTGGAAGTGTATATCCTGTATGTATTGGTTGTGCTATTTGAATATCACTTAAATTATACTTTGAACTCTTATAAATACAAGTAGTACCAACTGTATCATCAATATAGTTCTTATTAAAAATACTTGGTTCAGATGTTCGTGGGGAAAAAGAAGTGGTTAGGGGATGTCTCTTTACCGTAATACCATTCAAATCAGACTGTTGAATTGGTCCCTGAATCGTAACAAATCCTGTAATAACATCGGATGGACATGCCATATTCTTCTTTGATTGGCGATTTATTATTTTTGGTTTTTATGCATTTCACTTCACATCCCAGGCATTAAACTCTGATACGTGGTTGCAATGTATTTTGTACCATGATAACCCATATCATACAGACGTTCTGCTGCTTTCTGTGCCTTACTGTCTCCATTGGAATATACCATGATGGAAGTAGCCTTGCTTGTCAGGGCTCCAATCTGCTGAGGTAATGTATCCAAAGATATTGGAATAGAATTGGGATAATATCCTAGTGTCTCTCTTTCCTTAGGACTACGTACATCAATGATCATGCCGAAGCGTGAACGTCGGGCTTCCTCTGTCGTTAGTAATAAGTTGGGGTGTGTTATTCCATAAATGGTAGGCATGTACACAGATACCACAATAATAACTAGAATAAGTACAATTGTTAGAAAAAGAATCGAACTTATTTTTAATGCTTTCATACGTGTGTCTATATCATTCCTGGAATATATTTAGGACCATCAAACCGATAAATATCCGTTTTCCCCTCTTTATTAAGCGCGGTTACTGTTTCCCCTGACATAATTTCATTGCATCCTACGTCGTCCATACAGTTGCGCTTGCCAAATCGAACAGGGACGGGCACGGGATTATACGTATCGGTACGCGTATAATAATTCCAACGATCACTACCGCCGGTTGTTCTACGACCGTATAGTGGCAGAACTTGTTCGCCGACATTAATAATACCGACGGATTGAAAGGATTCGGGGAGACCCTGTGTCGGAATGTTAATAGGCATGGACGTTGTTGCGGAGCGTACACCGCGAGGAGGGAATTCGGGAGGAGCCATCCAATCACGCAGGGGCTGTGGAGCACGATCGTATCTGGAATCACCGCCTTGAACAATCGTCTGATGCGTAACCTGTGAAGGAGACGGCTGTACTGAATTGGATGAAGGGATAGAGAGGATGGTATGCGGTTTAAATAACACAGCAATCACGAGACAGACCGCTAACACAATAATAAGAATGCCCATGGTCAATTCAAGACCGGCAATACACCATACTCCTGGCGGACACTTGGTCATCTATTTGCACTGCATTTTTTATGAAAATACAGTACAACTATTTGTCTATTTTACTATGCATCTCTATATGAAGATTTTTAGAGCACACTGCACCTACCTGAAGATTTTTGTGCACTTTTTTCTAAAAAGTGCTTTAGAGTTTAAACGGCATCCCAGATCCACCCCCCATGTTTCCGCCAAACATGCCTGAAAAGGTGCTCAATAATTCCTTTCCATCGGCCATAATCGGACGCATCTGGGTCAACATGTTCATCAGACCCTCCTGCGTTTTCAACAATTCTGGGTATCAGCCGACATGGAAGCAATCGTCTTCGGGTCAAAGGACTTCATGGTCTTCTTCAAGGTTTCGGCGGGGTCCAACTTAGGGCCCTCGGCATGTTCCGAAGGCAATTTTCCCTCTTTGAACAATGTGTTGGTAGCTGATTCAAAATCCTCCTTTTCGATTTGTTTGTCCGAGGCTCCATTCACCGCGCTCGTCACTTCCGCCGCCATATCGTGGGCTACTTGGTTGGTAGTGTTCATTGTCGATGCAGAGGAGCTTTCTTGACTAGCTCCCTCTTTCTCCATCATTGGTTGCACATCTTCAAATCCTTCAATGGCCGGGTCATACACACCAGCGGGCTCCTTTTTACTACTGCGCAGTGATTGCGATGCAGGCTTGTAATTGGATTGCATGGCAGATACGCGATTAATAATGTCTTGATTGCCCTGGAATCCTTCCAACTTACGGACATACTTCTTTAGAAAAAGTGTATACACGACGGCAAATAGGACAGCCACTCCAATGACCAACTCGAATTGATCAATAAAGGCTGCCGTGATTAGTGCTACTGCTGATGTTAATAGAATCCCTGTTAATCCAGAATAAATCAACATATATACTGCCGTAATGGCAAGTACGATCAAGGAAAGGGTATGTGTCATCTCGTTGAACTTCATTCTCTACATGTTTGCTAGGAAACTTTTATTAGCTTCTTCTGAACGTAATAGTAGCTATGCTACGCGGGGTGAGAGGTGAGGGGTGTGGGGACGCTTGCGTCCCCACTAGATCATCATCAGTGGAACAAGAATTTTTTGAATAAACCAAAAGAGAAATCCCCCAAAAACGGATTTCACTGCCAAACCTGCCGTAGTTAAATCACCACCCATGCGTAGCAGCGATGGTAAATAGTGTCCAATCAGAACATTAATAATGGGTAGACTTACAAAAAAGATAATCATGGCAACCAGCAACGGTTGTTTAATCTGCGAAACAATATCCGAATACATGTTACCTTTGAAGGTCTCTATCAAGGTGGGTTGTTGCTGTTGCATATACGGGGACACATGCTCATAGGACGAACCGCCATGAGATCCACCATGAGAATACTGTGGCATCAATCCTGCAAAATCAGCCGCAGTGGGATAATCCTTGCCAATCATATGTGCAGTAGCGGTGGCGGGATCAGATGACATAGGATAGGTGCTATTTGGGTTAGGCGCATTGATCATTCGATGTCCATTACCGGACGGAGGAGGTTGTTGATGTTGTTGCATAGCGGGTTGCATAATAGGATTGGATTGACTTGGAATGTTCATGTCAGCCAGGATTTTATTTACGAGGTCATCGTCTTTGCTAAAGACCGGAGCTTTACTATCGAGATCACTTAACAATGTCCCCGCTGTCGCCATTTCTTTAAAAACGCGAGAAATCCTTTAAGAAGAACTACTCGCGTTTAGTAACTATGATTGCTGCATTTATTGACGAATAGGCGTTGCACGTGCTGCAAATAGACTGCGTAATATACTTCCTTTGTTATCCTTTGCGTTTGCGTTTTCGTTTTTGTGTTCACCTACAAAGGATTCAATTGCCCCCGATGTAGGGCATGATGTCATTTCTGTTTTAAATTCGTAGCATTTTCCCCCTCCCATACGATAGACATGCTTCTCAAAGTCCTTATCTTCTGGGGCCTTATTCACATTACATGCCGCACCTACACAACGAGGCCGTATAATACAAATAATACCAAGACCTACGATAAAACTGAAAAAAATGTTAAAGCGCTCATCTTTTAACAAATGATGAATCCCCATCTGATTCTGAACCTTATTCTTTTCTTAGATATTTATAAAGGATGATTAAGCATATGCGTCTTGTGCCATTTATTTGCGGTGTGGCCATTGGTATTATTGCAGTACTATATGTGAAACCTGAGGAGACAATTGTTCGTAAATACCCTACTCCTGAGACTGCAAAGGATCTGGTATACAAAGATAAGAACGGAATGTGTTACAAATACTCTGCAAATAAGGTGGATTGTGATAAAAATGAGGCAAAGTTGAAGGATTTTCCTTTGAGCAAATAAGAGCTTTTTAGAAAAAAGCTCGCAAAAATCTATTTGTGTGTTTTAACTATCTCTTAAAGAGCTTTTTAGAAAAAAGCTCGCAAAAATCTAGTTGTGTGTTTTAACTATCTCTTAAAGAGCTTTTTGTGTTTAAGAGATAATATAGCATTTATTTTTATTATTTTAATCTGGGAGGTTTATTGGCTGAGCAGCTACAGGAGCGGCCACAGGAGCAGCCACAGGAGCAGGAGCAGCTACAGGAGCAGGAGCAGGAGCAGCCACAGGAGCAGGAGCAGGAGCAGCTACAGGAGCAGGAGCAGCCACAGGAGCAGGAGCTGTCGCAGGAGCAACTACAGGAACTGTCGCAGGAGCTGTCGCAGGAGCAGTCACAGGAACCTCAGCCTTAGGCTCCAACGAAAGTTCATCCTTTATCCAGCTTGTAAACTTATCTCCCGCATTTGTTATTGATTTGGCAACGGATTCTATTGCAGTAGCAGGAACTGCAGGAACTGCAGGAACTGCATTTGCAACACGTGGAACCCTGGCCGCAACACCTGGTCTTTTTCTGATTGGTTTTGGAGCAGGCGGTTGTTCCGCGATAAACTTCGCACGTATTTCCATGAGAGATTTTCCCAGTAAATTTTGACCTGTCCATTCGTTCGAGTTTTTAGCGCGCGGATCCTCTATGGGTATTCCAATTCCAATCAAGGCATCATTTGTCTCATATGCGCCAAGAATAGCTGTGGATGTTCCCATTAATTTTGATTTGAGTTCCTCGTATTGACTAAATTTTAGAAGATTAACAGAGGTTAACAATAATTTTAGTCGATCGTTCCATAGGGGCTCCTTATCTTCAGGCACTTCTTCTTTTTTTTCAGGAATATCCTTTAGTGAATAATCGATTGCATCCGCCGATTCAGTTAGCATGATTCGTTGAAGACTCACTTGATCATCAAATTGTTTTGCCATCTCGGCAGCAATTGCCTGTTTAGCAGAATGATACATAGTACCATTAAATTCAAGGTCCACTGTCCAATCAAGAGAAAACATGCCATATTCATTACTATCAGGTTTGTAAAATAAGATAACAGGTACCTCTTTTTGCATTATTTTCTTGGCTTCTGTCACAGTTACCACAGGTTTATCCGCATTTTTACCTATACGCACATAATATTCCTGTAATAAAAAGGGGTTATTCTGTACAATAACAATTGGATAAGGAAATACACGTGTCTCTCTCAGTTGTGTAAAATCTAATTGTCTCACTTTAATATTATGTTGCACAGAACAATAGGTATGAGGAAATCGTATCTTCTGTAATATATTGTCAGCCTCTTCTACTTTACGATTAAGCATAAGAATAGTAGAATCATCTGGATTCATTTTCATGAATTCCTGGTGAAGCTTCATTTGCGCATCTTCAAAATTCTTATTGGCATCTGCAATATCCGCTTTATGCTTCTCTTCCATTTCTTTGATCTCTTCCAGTGTAAGTGATCGATAAGTAGGAAGCGGTATGGTTTTAACAATCCCTCCGTCCTTATTTCGTTCTACCAAATTACCATCCTCGTCATATCCAAATAAAATACCTTTTGTTGGATGTGATTTCGCTTTATAAAACTTCTTCAGTTCGTCGGACATAACTACTGTACTAAAATAAAATTAGACTTATATAGAACGTATTATGTCAAATCCGGATACTATGAGTTCTACGAATGCTATGAGTTCTACGAATGCTATGAGTTCTACGAATGCTACAAGTTCCACTGAAACGACAAGTGCAAGCGGTAGTGGTCTTTATATGGGACTTGCAGAATCAGTTATTTTATTAATTACGATTATTATTATATTTAAATTTGCGGATAACGCAATACGTAATAAAATACTTTGGATTCTATTACCTATTCTTGCCTTTGTTATTGCAACAGGACTAAATTTTGGAGCACAATATATGGCATGTGGTACAACGAATGGTAAAAATGCATTAAAGGGGGCATTAGCATCACCTGTTGCAGTCCTAGTTGGTTTAGGAGTGACCTCAGTAGATTCATTTCGTATACCGGTTGCCTCTGTATTTGCTCCACTATTCATGGAAAGCCCGACTGATATTGTTAAAGGTAATAGCAATACGAATAAACGTTCATCTAATTCAAAAAACAATGTAAAAAAAGGGAGTGCAGCATGTTGTGCTCCACAGACCCTTTTTTTAACGGATCTTGAAGATAAATATCCACTATTAAAGATGTGCTCTTATATATTTTATATTAGCTTTTCCGTTATGTTTGGAAGTATAATTGGGACAGGAATTGCAACAGTCTGCTAATAGGGGACATCCCCGCACCCTTTGGGTGCGGGGCCTCCCCTAGACCCCTGTCTTGGTATATCTTTTAGGGGTCTTGGATCCTGGTGTGGTATATCTTTTAGGGGTCTTGGATCATGGTGTGTTATATCTTTTAGGGATCCTGGATCCTGTTGTAGGGATTATTCATCATCGCCATCGGGTTCCGTCATATTATGGTACACCAGATTCGGGGCTTCAGGCCCTAAATAAATGTATTTCGGCATACCCTTCTTCATGGTTTCATTCGTATCCAAAATGTAATATCCTTTTTTCATATTTTCTGCAATACTCTTCTTGGTATTCTTTGTACTATTCTTTGCACCATTGTTAAAGGACACAGGTGCCATGGATTTGGTTGATACGTGTTCAGGCTCAATTACCTCTTCAGGAATCTCTAATTGTTTGCTATCGTTTTCATTGGAAACCATATTAGCTGCCGTATTGTTTGTTACACCTCCTAATCCAGTATAGCTAGCTACTACCAAAATAATGATATACGATATGATTGCCCACATGATGGCGAAGAGCCAAAAAGGCATCCATGTATGGGTTTGTTTGTCACGTCCTAATCCAAACTCTTTCCACGCACCATCTTTTGAAAACATTAATTCAGGCTTCAACATGAGAATAATTGAAATACCTATCAAGTACAATAATCCCGAATAGATAAGGAGGGACATCTCTTATTGTTCTTTATAGAAAAATTATTCAAAATCATCGTCTGCATGCTGATTATTATCGTATCCTCCTTCGTTTTCATAATATGCATCCGTACGAATTGGAAATCCTAGGGGATCCAATGGAATACCTTGCGGTTCTTGAAGCGCTTGGTCCGGAAAATCAACAATTCCAGCATTCATTCGTTTTTGACGTTCTAAATCAAAATAATCCTTGTCATATTTGTAAATTACGCTTGTACCACCAACGGCCCACTTGCCCAATCCAAGACGCTGATTTATTTTTTCCATGACATGTTCTTCTTCGGTGAGTTTATCATAATCTGCTACAATGTGCACACGCTCCTTTTCGTCACGAATCGTAATTCTGTTTTTAATTTCTTCATTATCATACGACAACTTTTCTGTATTATATTTTACTAAACTCTTTGTAACCAAATTACGTAGAAATCCAATCGATGGATTTGCTAATATGTCCATTGCAGCCTTACACTGTGTACGATCAGGGTCAATTAGTGTCATAAGTGGCTCATAAAAGAATGCCCTTTGAAAATATTCAAGTGTGGTCTGTCCGCCTGTAACCATACTTGCCCGAATCTTATGTTTAAATGGAGCAATAACACGTAGTTGGTTAATAAACTGCTCTAATTGCTCTTTTGCTACTGAATGAGATGGCTTATTCATTTCTGTACCTTCTTTCAATAGAACCATATCCTGTTTTAAAATAGGTACCAGTATTTCTGTACTGTGTATGTCTGATAGAACCTTACGAAGTTCCATAGGAATAAAAAGGGCATCTTGTGAGAAATTCACTAGCAATCGTTGAAAAGGAACAATAAAATACGTTTGGATTACTTGAAAGAAACTTTCCCATGGTAGCGTCACAATATTCTCTATTATTTCATACATGTTTACAGTAAAACAATTCATTAATGTCTGTTTTGCTAGATTCGTGCTATTTGAAATAACTTCTTGTGCTTCTGCGATTAAATCCACGGATGCATCTGGCGGAAGTTCATGCAATCGTTTTGCAGTTTCAGCCACAATTCTCTTCCAGGCACCTTCTGTATTCATAAATAGAGGGGGAACAATGTTACCCAATTCATTCATCACTTCTTGCAATGGCGATACACTATTTGCGCTTATTGAATCTACTGTATTTACATTATGGATCTTATCGAGTAACTCTGTAAATTCGTCTAATCCGGTTTTGATCTCCTGTGAACTGAGCGCTGTCTTTCCTTCTGTATCTGAGTTCATCACGGACGGATGTGTAGGAAATTGAAATCCACACCATTTGCACCGATTTGTTACACCAGGAGCATGTACATGACCCATTTTCTCCCCCTGAAAACAATACTTTAAGAAAATACGATAGTACAAATCCTTATTAGGCTCAACTACATCTGTAGCCGATGCTCTTGGTATAAATTCTGTTAATAAGAAGTTTCCTTGTTGATTGGGAATAAGTAACCGTTTTCCAATCATAGGCATTTGCTCCGCAATCATTTGCCAAAATGTACCAGGTGTTTGGATGGTAGCAAGACAACATGTCGTTTCACTAAAAGGTTGACCTTTTGTTAATGATGCTGTATTCTTTGCATGCATGTGCGCCTGACGAATCCACAGCCTGGCCAGTCCTGATTGATCCTTCATGACTGCCAGAACTTCAGGCGTGATTACATCTTTTGCAGCGAGTTCAGGTGTCATAATGAGCTGCTCTGGCAAAAAGGTGGGAAAAATTATGTCTTTCTTCTCTGAAGTTTCCATACCATACGTTTTTTCTACGTACAATCGCTTTTCAGAAAGTTGTGACTGAATAATATCATCGCGAATAATGCTATTCATGATATCGGTAATATAATATAAAATACCAGTTTGTCGTTTGACATCATCCGCTACTTTTTGAAATCCAGTTTCATTCCAAGGTGTCTCATCTTTACGAATCGCAGAAACAATACACGTTACATATTTCATACCTTGCATCTGTGTCTTATCTTGATCTAACGGATATCCGCCAAATCCTGGATCAGCACACTCACTCGCTGAAAATCGTGGAACATATGCGGGTATTTTTGTTTGGACCTCAATCAATAAAAATACAGCACACGATGCAATAACATTTCTCGCAACTGCTGTCTGATAAGGCGCATAAATACCAGTACTACTCTTCTTCTTCTTGGCATATTCGTCACTCGACGGAAACTTACTAATGTGTGCAATCGCGCGTGTAACGGTTGTTCGATAACTTTCGTTATCTAATAATACACCAGCATGTTCAGATAATGTACGTATAATGTTATAGCATTTCATTTCATTTTCACTAAATGGTAATGGATTTATCTCAATAGGAACACTGATTAATTCATTGATCTTTTGATCTAGAATAGCATCATCATCCAATAGAACTGCGCTTCCCGATTTTGGTTTACCAGAACTATCAAACTCCAAATGATTATCATACTCCATTTCATGTATGGTTTGACCACAATTTCTACAAATGTATTTTCCTTGAAATTGCCCGCCTGAAAAAGAGAGAATAATCTCTTTCTCAATACTGTCTTTTTCTTTTGGATTTAAATAGCCCTGAAGTTGTAATCGTTCATGTATACATAGCAAATGTTCTTTGCATACATTGCAGTCTATCCAATTCATATTGCGCTTTCCTTGGTATTTCTTATAAAAGGTAGTCAACAATCTAAAACGTTCGCTATCCTCCTTGATTCTTCGTATCAGTACTAAATCCGAGACATGTGTGCATGCATTTCGTTTTGGCCGAATACCTGCGTTGGTCTCATTAGATTTAATTGTGTTTGCAATAAGGAGTTGTGACAAATACGTGGTATTATTCGATTCTAACATCGCTTTCGCAATCAATACTGGATTTTTTCCACAGGTTACTTGAAAATAGTTAGGATAATGTTTCATTAAATAAATCACTTTACCTAAATCGGATTGTGCAAGCGATACGTTGATTCGTTCATATTCCAATAATGCATCATTTAAAGTTGGTTGACCGCGAATTTCTCCTAAAAGGAGAGGGTTATCAATAAATGGATTCTGCTCGACCTCTGATTTAGAATTCACCATCGCGGTTCGTAGTTCAGCCAGAGATGACATTAATTGCGATTGAAAGAGGGTAATCTTTTTTAGAAGGACCTCCACCAACTCAGGATAGAGTTCCAGATCATCTACACCATATTGCTCTAGTACATCCATTGCATCATGTATTCCAAGGGAGGGAATAGGTAAGCCCTCTATGTAATCTGCAAAGGGGATATTGCCAAGTGTTTCACCTAATACCGATAAGACTACAATATCCTTTGAAGTAGCCCCCATTTCTTTTGGATCACCTAACTCTTCCAGAAGCATTTTCATGGTTTTAGGAGGAAGGTTACTTCGTCCACTATCTACTGCCAGATTCTGTGTACGTGTTTTTCCCATATAATTACGCGCAGCAATAGGAAACAAGAGATAGGAATTCATAGGAGCAGATTCATTTTCAATAAGCACCTG
>Ga0209829_10003359_pt1 | contig 11699 bp, 8 predicted proteins | sample C_140205_EF_Meta_FD_187311 | JGI IMG/M metagenome (GOLD analysis project Ga0209829, IMG submission 187311) | Freshwater microbial communities from Lake Croche, Canada to study carbon cycling - C_140205_EF_MetaG (SPAdes) (version 2) | ecosystem: Environmental > Aquatic > Freshwater > Lake... | reverse complement strand
TTTTACAATCCCTGCTTTTTACCCGAAAGCTGTTGATTTTTTAAACTAGGCAGGTCTTCTGGCTTGTTCTTATTGGATGCATCCTTCCCAAATTGCTTCAGTGGATATTTTGCATCAATTGCTTTTCGGCAACGAACTCACAGCTACGGGAATAGCCCCCGATTTTAACGGGATTCCCTTTTAATCATTTGCATGAACCTAATTCTGAATTAAATATAGGATTTAAATGCCCCAGGCAGGTTTTAATTACTAACCGCTTGTTGAAAACTTAGCCCTTTTTATTATATTTAGCCTTCATTGAATAATATGAAACAAAAGCAGTCCATTAATTTTTTTAGCCTAACCATGATTGTGGTGAGTTTGGTGATTGGTATGGGCATTTTCAAAACCCCTGCTACTATTGCAGCGAAATCGGGTACCCCGCTTATTTTTTTTAGCGCCTGGCTGATAGGAGGATTGATTGCTTTATTTGGAGCACTCACTTATGCCGAAATTGGGCAAAGACTTCCAGTAATGGGAGGCTACTATAAAGTGTTTGCTCATTGTTATCATCCGGGTGTTGGTTTTACGATCAATGTTTTAATACTAATAAGTAATGCAGCTTCTTTAGCGGTAGTGGCTTTAATTGGTGCCGACTATGTGAGTGATTTATTATTTGGTCAACCTTCTGGTACTTTATTTAATATTATTGTGGCTTCGGTTTCGGTGGGGCTTTTTTATATAGTTAATTTGCTGGGCTTAAAAACAAGTAGCCGCACCCAAAATATTTTAACGGTGGTCAAAATCTCTTTAATCGTTTTATTAATTTCTTCTTTGTTTAAAGGAGTGACGGTTCCACCCCACGGTATTAACGAAGGAAAAATTTATACTTATGATGGCACCAATGGCGCCTTATTACTTTTGGTAAGTTTGGTGTCGGTATTTTTTACTTATGGGGGCTATCAACAAACCATCAATTTTGGATCGGAAGTAAAGTCGGCCAAAACCATGCAAAGAGGAATTGTGGTGGGCATCCTAGTGGTATTATTTTTATACTTGACTATCAACTATACTTATATTAAGGTCATTGGTTTTGATCAAATGAAAAATGCCAATGCGATTGGTTCCTTATTATTTGAAGCCTGGTTTGGAAAATTTGGTGCCAAGGTTTTTGATTTTGCCATGGTCTTAAGTGTTTTGGCTTATGTGAATGTGATATTAATGAGTAACCCCAGGGTGATGTTTGCAATGAGCGAGGATAAAGTATTGCCTGCCATCTTTCAAAAAAAACATCCTACAACAGATGCACTGGTTCCGGGCTTAACTGTTTTTGCCATCATTACTATATTGGTTACCTTTTTTGGCAAAGGGGTAGATGATGTATTAAGTTTTAGCATTTTTTTGGATTGCTTGGGTATGAGTACTTCTGCGGCAACGCTTTTAATACTAAGAAATAAAAAACAAGGAGATGAAGTAGTTACAGGAGTGCTTAAAAAATGGACCCCCATTTTTTGTGTAGTTTTTGTGATTGCTTATGCTTTGGTGGCCGTTGCGGTGGTCATCGACAAGCCATATTCGGCATTTACAGCCATGAGTTTAGTGGCATTGGTCTTAATTATTTACCGCATTTTTTATTACAAAAAGCAGCCTTCCAGTAGTAATTCTTAATAAAAAAGGCATTATAATTTATTTTAAAAGCATTTTAAAGCCTTTCATCTGTATTTATTGCTGTTCAGCCGATGCCTTTTCCGTCTGTCTAAAAATTAGTCTACTACTGCTTATTAGTTTACTTTTGTACCGTTAAAAGCGTTCTAATAATATACTCATGAAATACCTATTTTCTTTACTCCTATTTTGCGGGGCTATAAGCCTTCAAGCTCAAGAACCCGCACAATGGGATTTAAAATCCTGTGTTGAATATGCCATTCAGCACAATATTTCCGTTCAACAAGCAGATGTATCTGCCCGACTAGCAAAATTGCAGGCTCAATTAGCCAATTCTAATCGTTTGCCTACCATTAATGGTTCAACAGGAATGGGCATGAGATTTGGTAGATCTATTGATCCTACTACGAATGGGTTTTCCAGCACTCAGTTTTTATACAATAATTTTGGTTTAAATGGGGGTGTGCAAATATTCAATGCAGGGAAACTAAAAAATAATGCAGAAGCCACTAGTTTAAGTTGGTATGCGAGTGAGGCCGATAAACTAACCATCGCGAATGATATTTCCTTAAATGTAGCGACCTATTATTTACAAATTTTATCAGCAATTGAACAATCCGAAATTGCAAAAATACAAATTCAGCAAACTAGAGAGCAGTTAATAGCCACTGGCAAAAGAGTGGAAGTGGGTTTGTTGCCTGAATTAAATTTGTTAGAATTGGAAACACAATTGGCGAATGACAGCAGTAGTTATATTTCTGCCATTTCTACAGTGCAACAAAGCAAATTAAATATGATGGCTTTATTGAATTTAGATGCAGCTAAGCCATTTGAAATTATAGCTCAACCAGTAGATCAAATTAAATTACAAGCCTTTGCCGATTTGCAACCTGATTATGTATTTAATTTGGCATCTCAAAATATGCCCAATGTGAAAGCGGCAACCCTTAGAGTAAGAGCGGCCGAAAAAAACACTTTAGCAGCTAAAGCTGGTTTTTATCCTACATTAAGTTTTGGTTACAATTTAACTTCTAACTTTTCAAATCAATCAAAAGATTGGGGGACAGTTTGGAATGGATGGAATACGCAAGTAAGTAATAATTTTGGACAAAATGTGGGCTTGCAAATGTCTATTCCGCTTTTTAATGGCAATCAATCTAAATTAAATTATCAACAATCAAAGTTGAGTTTAAGTAATGTAATGCTTCAGGCAGATAACACGCAGCTTAAATTAAAGCAGGATATTTATTCTTCCTATACCAATGCGATTGTAGCCTACAACAAATTGAACGCTGCGCAAAAAGCATTAAACTCTTCCGAAAAAACCTATCAATTCGCTACTAAGCGTTATGATTTAGGATTATTAGGCACCATAGAATTATTGAACAATCAAAATAATTATTTAAAAGCTAAAGTCAATTTCAAAACGGCTCAATATGAGTATGTATTTAGAATTAAACTTTTAGAATTTTACAAAGGAGAAGCATTAACATTATAGTAGTATTAAATAAATCAAAATGAATAAGAAATTAATTTGGATATCGGTAGGATTAGTGGCAATCATTGCACTATTGATCGGCTTAAAGAAAGCAGGTGTTATTGGTAAGGAAGAAGGGTTGGAAGTAACTTCTGAAAAAGTACAGTTAAGAACCATTACCGAATCGGTGAATGCTAGCGGAAAAGTATATCCAGAAGTAGAAGTTAAAGTGAGTCCAGATATTTCTGGCGAAATTATAAACTTATACGTTGAGGAAGGTGACAAGGTAACAAAAGGTCAAGTGTTGGCTAGAATTTATGCTGATATTTATTCTTCTCAAAGAGATCAAATAACCGCTAACGTAAATCAAGTAAAAGCGCAATACGAAAATGTAAAAGCAGCTTTAAGTGGAATTAAAACTAGTTACGAAAATACAAAAGCAAGTTACGAGCGTTACAAAAAATTGTTTGCTGATAAAATTGTTTCTAGATCTGAATTTGAACAAACCGAACAGGCCTATCGTTCTGCTGAATCGGCTTTCAATTCTGCTAAAGAAACTATTAAAAGTGGAGAAGCGCAAATACAAGGTGCGAATGCACAATTGGCCAGAGCTGAAAAAGATTTATCCAGAACCATTATCACTTGTCCTATGGATGGTATTGTGAGTTTAATGAATGTTAAAAAAGGGGAGAGAGTAGTAGGTACTGCACAAATGACCGGTACGGAGATGTTGCGTGTAGCCGATATGAAAAGTATAGAAGTGAGAGTAGACGTAGGAGAAAATGATATTACAAAAGTTAAAATTGGGGACACTGCTTTAGTAGAGGTAGATGCTTACAACAATAGAAAATTTAAAGGAGTGGTGTATAAAATTGCCAATCCAATTACTTCTTCAGCTACAGGTGCGGCAGCTACGACTGAAGTAGCCAATTACAAAGTACATATCAGATTGCTTCCAGAAGGCTATACCGATTTAGTAAAGGATAATAATATATTTCCATTTAGACCAGGTATGACTGCAAGTGCAGACATACAAACTAAATCAAAGGTGAATGTAATTACAGTTCCATTGAACGCGGTAACCACTAGAGACAAAGAAGGACAAGGGAAAGACACAAAAGTATCTAGTACTAAAATGGATGATAAAGTAGCTCCTAAAACTGAAACTGCCGATGATATGACCGAAGTGGTTTTTGTTTTACAAAAAGACAATAAAGTTAAAATGGTTAAAGTGAAAACCGATATTCAAGACTTAAATTATATAGAAATAGTAGGATTAAAAGTAGGAGAAGAAGTTATTACAGGGCCTTACAGTACGGTGAGTAAAACTTTGAAAGAAGGAGATTTGGTAAAAATTGTTTCAAAAGAGAAGCTTTTTGAAGAGAAAAAATAAAAGCTAATACTTATAAAAAAAAGGGGTGCATTTTAATAATGCACCCCTTTTTTGTTGAGTTTCGTATGTTTGTAACATGGAAGCGAAAAAATTGGGCATAATAGGTAGTGGTAGTTGGGCTACAGCCATTGCTAAAATTGTTACGGATAACCATCATTCTATCAATTGGTGGGTAAGGCAACCTGCTAATATTGATTATTTTAATAAGCGACATCATAATCCACATTATCTTAGGAATACCTATTTCGATGTTTCAAAAATTAATTTCTTTTCTGAAATAAAGCAAGTGATCGAGCAATCTGATATACTTGTTATAGCGGTTCCTTCTATTCATATAGAAGCTTCTCTAAATGGCGTTGATGCCGATCTGTTAAAAGGCAAACAAATTGTTTCTGCTGTAAAAGGAGTGCTACCTAAACACAATGTTCTACTACATGAATATTTATACAAAGCCTTTAAATTTCCATTAGCGCAATATTTTACTTTACTGGGGCCAAGTCATGCCGAAGAAGTGGCAGCAGAGCAATTATCTTATTTAACTTTTTCAGGTCTTGACTTAAAGGCTACTGAATTAATTGCGCAATATTTTGAAACCGAATACATCAATACAAGAGTCAACAACGATGTCATAGGTGTGCAATATGCGGGAGTAGCAAAAAATATTTATGCATTGGGTGCGGGGATTGCGCATGGATTGGAATACGGAGACAATTTTTTAAGCGTTTTTATTGCCAATGCTGCCAACGAAATGCAACAATTGCTAAAGTCCATCATGCCTCAAGAAAATAGCAAAGCAGTTAATTATGATTCTTCGGTGTATTTAGGTGATTTATTAGTGACCTGTTATTCCTTACATAGCAGAAACAGGACCTTTGGAAATATGATTGGAAAAGGCTATTCGGTTCGTGCTGCCGAATTAGAATTGAATATGGTGGCCGAAGGGTACAATGCTAGCAAATGTATTGTTGCTATCAATGAAAAAAATAAAATATCCTTACCTATTATAAAAGCGATCTATGAAATTTTATGGGAAGGCCATGATCCAGCAGCAGCGTTTAAGCAAATTGAAAGTATACTAGTCTAATAAATAGTAGGCTAATTTATTTTACGCTTCCATCCAAAAAAAATCACTCGCAATTCCATCTGCAAAGAATTTTGCTTCTTTAGTTAAGCAATAACCCATCGCTGTTTTTTGAACTTGTTGTTTAAGTTCAAAATCCGTTGCCATTATTTTTACATGTGCTTCAAATTTTTCTCCAAATTGAGTTTTAATCTTATCTAATGAAAACCCTTCCATTTGTCTCAGAGAAATCATCATGTATTCGTTGAACCTAGTTACGGTTTCTAAGGTTTCTAGTTCAAAAGGGACGGCATTGTTTTTGATGGATTGGAAATACAATTGGTTATTGGCAATATTCCATTGTCTTGAATGAATATTATAAGAGTGTGCAGCAGGGCCTAAGCCTAAATAAGGAATTCCATTCCAATAATTACTATTGTGCTTACTTCTGCAATTGGGTTTAGAAAAATTTGAAATTTCATAATGTTCCCAACCTGCATTATCGAGTGTTTCTACAATCAATTCAAATTGCCTTGCTTGTTGGGCCGTATCCACATCTTGTAAACTCTTTTTTTGAATCATCTTATGCAAGGCTGTTTTTTCTTCAACTGTTAAAGCGTAACAGGAGATATGTGGAATGCCATAGTTTAATAAAATTTGTAAGTCTTCGGCTAGGTCTTGATCACTTAATTGTGGGGTCCCGTAGATTAAATCGGCACTGATATTGCTAAAGCCAGCTGCTTTTGCATTGGCAATAGCTTGATGCGCTTGCTGAACGTTATGGGCGCGATTCATCCAGGCTAAAGAATGTGGTTGAAAACTTTGTATGCCAATACTTAAACGGTTAATACCCAACTCCAACCAATCCTGCGCTTGATTAGCTGTTAGATCGTCTGGGTTCGCTTCCAATGTAAATTCTAAGTCATGGGACAAGTCAAAGGTATTCTTGATTTTACTATAAATGGATCGAAGTGCATCTTTACTTAAAAGGGATGGGGTACCGCCGCCAAAATACAAGGTTTCTATTTTTCCATTCAGGTATTTTTGTTGAAGCTCTATTTCTTTCAGCAGGGCTTCTGTAAATTCATGGAGGTACTTGGTTTGCGTAGAAAAATGAAAATTACAATAATGGCAGGCCTTTTTGCAAAATGGGATATGTATATAAATGCCTGACATAGTATGTATTGGTTAACAAAGCTAGTTATTAGTTACTAATTCTGCATTAGGATACTTATTTTTGTGCTAGATGCGGACAATACTAAAAAAAGGAACCTGGCTAATTGGGGCATTGCTCTTTTTGAGTTCGTTTGCTCAAAAAGACAAAACTGTATTAAATCAGGATACAACAAGTCAATTAGCGGATAGTCTACTTAAAAAAGACACCCTGCTCATTAAGTATATTCCGGTAGTTCCTAAATCTTTTCAACTTTCTGATGCTTGGTTTATTCAATCCAATCATGATTTAAAACTAGATTCTACTTATAATAGTTTAAAAGATTATCGAGATTATTTCAGTAATCATAAGAAAGCGTTTCAATTGTATTTTAAAAATGCATTAATCAATAATGACAATCAAGTCATCTATAAAATCGAACAAAGATTTTCTTTGCCTGACAAGGATTTCTTATTTTATTTAATAGTAGGTATTCTTTTATTGTATGGATTCATCAATACCATTTATCCGCAATACTTTCCTAAATTATTTAGTCAGTTTAACCAGTCAACTATTAGGATGATGCAAAACAGGGATCAGCTTTTGCAAAATGGTTTCGCTTCTTTAGCACTAAATCTTTGTTTTATTTTAAGTTTTTCCTTGATGGCTTCTTTGCTTATTTTTAATAAGCATTTACTTCCTATTTCTTTTTGGCAGGGTTATTTATATATTGCCCTTTTTTTTACAACCCTCTATCTGGGAAAATATATTTTCCTTGAAATAGCTGGAGCCATTTTCAATACAAAAGAATTGGTCAAATCCTACGTTTTTGTAGTTTTTATGGTCAACAAAGTATTAGGGTTTTTATTGGTCCCATTTGTCTTAATTTTGGCCTTTGCCAAGCCTATCTATTACACTGCGGCCATTTATGGAGCGGCAGGCGTATCAGTCTTATTGCTGCTATACAGGTATCTATTTTCAATAACATCTGTTAGGAACAAATTACATTTATCGTCTTTTCATTTTTTTCTATACCTTTGTGCTTTCGAAATATTACCTCTTTTAATTTTGTATAAATTGGTAGTTCAGTATTTTGGCGGAACTTACTAATTTTCAAAATGTAAAACGGAAAAAATATGAGTGAAGAGAAAAAAACAACAAGCACAAAGACGGCAAAAAAAATACTTATTTCACAAGCTCGTCCAGAAAGTGAAAAATCTCCTTACTTTGATTTAGAACGAAAACATAAAGTTTCTTTACATTTTCATCCGTTGATTGAATTGATCGCTATTCCTTCCAAAGACTTTAGAAAAAATAAAATAGACATAGCTGCATTTTCTGCAGTTATTTTTACAAGTAAGCATGCTATAGATCATTTTTTTAGAACCTGCGATGAGTTAAAACTGAGCATAAGTCAGGATACTAAATATTTTTGTGTGACCGAGTCGGTGGCCTTGTATCTTCAAAAATTTATCATGTACCGAAAGCGTAAAGTATTTTTTGGTGCAGATGGTACTAATAAGAAATTATTTGACGTATTAAATAAACACAAAGGCAATGAAAAGTTCCTTTATGTATGTAGCGAAAATCAACAAGACAATGAAATTGTCAACTGGCTAAAAGAACACGAATGTGAATTTGATCTTGGCTATATGTACCGAACAGAATTCAGTGATATAAAAAAAGTATTGGTAGAACATAATTTTGATGTGATTTGTTTATTTACACCAAGTGGTTTAAAGAGTTTGTTTCAAAATAAGCCAGACTTTAAACAAAACGGCACTGCCATTGGTGCTTTTGGTTCCAGTACCTGTAAGGCGGTGGAAGATGCAGGTCTAAATTTACATATTAAGGTACCTAGTCCTCAAACGCCAAGCATGATTGCTGGCTTGGATCAATTTCTTTCCTCGAATAGTAAAAAGAAATAAATAAATTGCATTCCATGAATGCAAATCCTCCATTTACGAATAAGCTCCTACACGAGAGTAGTCCTTATTTATTACAGCATGCGCATAATCCAGTGGATTGGATGGCATGGTCTTCCGAGATTTTTCAATTGGCCGAAAAACAAAACAAACCTATATTATTAAGTATTGGCTATGCTGCCTGTCATTGGTGTCATGTAATGGAAAGAGAAAGTTTTGAATCGGAAGAAGTAGCTACCTACATGAATACTCATTTTATCAATGTTAAGGTGGATAGAGAAGAGCGTCCCGATGTGGATCATATATATATGGATGCTTTACAAGCAATGACAGGCGCTGGTGGATGGCCACTCAATATTTTTTTATTGCCCAACGGGAAGCCATTTTATGGCGGCACCTATTTCCCGCCTATTGCTATGCAGCAAAGGGCTTCCTGGATGGACGTATTAAAAAGCGTACAAGAAGCTTATACGCATCAACTGGAAAAATTAATTGAGCAATCAGAAAATCTAACCAATCATATTGCAAAAACAGGAAAGGCTTCCATAAATAATAATATTTCCGTTGGTAACACAGAGGAGCCACTTGCTACTAAAGAAGAGCTAGCATTGATAGGGAATAGAATTTTGCAAAACGCAGATACTCAATGGGGTGGTTTTGGAGCTGCTCCAAAATTTCCACAAACTTTCTCTATTCAAATGTTATTTCGAAACTATTATATCAATCATCATGAAGCTTCGATGGTTCATGGTGTAAGATCCTTGGATAAAATGATACAAGGGGGAATTTATGATCATATAGGAGGTGGTTTTTCAAGATACAGTACAGATGTGCAATGGCAAGCGCCGCATTTTGAAAAGATGTTGTATGACAATGCCTTGTTGTTAACGGTATTGTCGGAAGCTTATCAAATTACTAAAAAAGAAAATTATAAAATGGTGATCGAAGACACCATTGATTTTTTAGACAGAGAGCTTGCAAATGAAGCTGGAGGCTATTATGCTGCATTAGATGCAGACAGTGAAGGCGTAGAAGGAAAATATTATACCTGGACCTATGAAGAAATAAAAGCGCATATTGATCCTCTTATTGTGGAAGATTTTTGTGCTTATTATCAAATTAAAGAAGAAGGGAATTGGGAGCATACAAATATTTTATGGACCCAAAATAATATGGAAGCTGGTAAAACAGCCATTTTTGAAACAGCAAGAAAAAAATTATTTACAGAAAGAGATAAAAAAATAAGACCCGCTTTAGATTTTAAAATTATTTTATCCTGGAATAATTTAATGGTGATAGCACTTTGTAAATGTTATGGGGCATTGGGGGAAGAAAAATATAAAAATAAAGCCATTGCTACCATGCAATGGTTAGAGTTGAATTTATACAACGAAACAGAGAATTATTTTTATCATACCAATACGAAAGGGAATAAAAAAGCTTATGCGTTTTTAGAAGATTATGCTACATTAATCCAAGCTTATATTCAATTACAAATTATTACAGGAGATATCAACTATTTAGAGAAAGCAAAAAAATGGGCGGAGTATGTTCAAATTCATTTTTTGGATGAGGAATCCATTTTTTATTATTATACGGCAGGCTATCAAAAAGATATTATTATTCGAAAAAAGGAATTATATGATGGTGCACAACCAAGTGCCAATGCAGTCATGTGTGCCAATTTATTTTATTTAGGAAACGTTTTTGATCAACCTAAATGGATACATCAAGCCGAGCAAATGATTGCTCAAATGAAAAAAATGATCCTACAATATCCCAACTCCTATAGCTATTGGGCACAAAGCTTTAGTCAATGGGCAGCTGGCTTTAAAGAATTAGTGGCAGTGGGCCCCGAAGCTCCAAAAGTCATTCCATTGGTATTGGCTAAGTTTTTACCCCACCATTTGATCCTTTTTACCCAGCAGGAAGATGAAAATATTCTTATGACTATTGGGAAACAAAATATTGATAATCAATATTTTATATGTAATAATAAGACATGTTCAGAGCCAATAAGGCAACTAAATGAATTTTTAGCAATTATCTAACAACTAATGTTTTAATTTGCAAACCTTAATTAAGTGGTGGAAATCAATGCTTTCTGCTTCAGAATCAGGAAAAATATTTTATAAAAAATGTAATTTATTTACTTTCTTTTCGTTCTAATTAGACATGGTGTTAGGTTAAAAAATTGATATGATAAAAAAATTATATAAGATGCCTTTTAAATTTCCCTTAATGATACTTAGTATCCTGATGGGATCCTTGTTAATCATGGCATTTGAATCCAATAAAGGTGCTCCAAAATTTAACTCAGATCCAGCACATACCATCCTTATTCCAGGGGGGTCATTTTATATGGGGGCTAGCGATGAGCAAATTGATATGGCGATGGTGAATCGAAAAAAATTAGTTTCGGTGCAAAGCTTTTGGATGGATAAAACAGAAATCACCAATGAGCAATACAGAAAATTTGTAAATTATGTAAGTGACTCTTTAAAATATTTAGCAGTGTATCTAGGTGGAATAAATCAAACAGAGGATACCATTAAAGTAGATTGGGCAAGAGCACAAAGAATCAATTTAAGTAGCAAAGCAGTTATTGAGAAATTAAACGAATTATTGTTGAGCCCTGACAATCGTTACAAAGGAAAAATCGGAATAGATCCAACCAAGCTAATTTATAAATATTCTTATATAGATCTTAAAGCGGCGGCTTTAGCTTCTAGATCATTAGAACTTCCACTAAGTGATTTTTTAGTTACCAAAGAAGAACCTGTTTATCCAGATACCTTAGTGTGGATGCGTGATTTTTCTTATTCGTATAATGAGCCACTAACGCGCATGTACTTTTCTCATCCATCTTATAATGAATATCCAGTGGTAGGGGTCACTTGGAAACAGGCGACTGCTTTTTGTAATTGGAGAACCAATAATAGCGATTATTATAATGGAAAACCTGGACGTGCGGATGCAAAAATTGATGGTATTTTCCGTTTACCTACAGAAGCAGAATGGGAATATGCTGCTAGGGGTAATTCTAA
>Ga0209829_10003357_pt1 | contig 11700 bp, 10 predicted proteins | sample C_140205_EF_Meta_FD_187311 | JGI IMG/M metagenome (GOLD analysis project Ga0209829, IMG submission 187311) | Freshwater microbial communities from Lake Croche, Canada to study carbon cycling - C_140205_EF_MetaG (SPAdes) (version 2) | ecosystem: Environmental > Aquatic > Freshwater > Lake... | reverse complement strand
CGTCGACGCCGAGAAGGTGGTCGAGAATGCTGACTTCATCGATGATCTCGGCGCCGACTCGCTCGACCGCGTCGAACTCGTCATGGCTTTCGAGGAAGAATTCGGCGTGGAAATCCCCGATGACGCCGCCGAATCCATCGTGACGGTGGGCGATGCGGTGAAGTTCGTCGAAAAGGCGAAGGCTGCCTGATCGGGCGGGCCCGCCCTGCGCGGGCCCCTCCCTCTTCCATATTTGCTGTTCGGGAAGAGTGGACCTGCACCCGTCATCATAGCTGTAGCCTGGCCGGATCATCCGGCCTTTTGCGCCTTAGCGCTGGTATTTATCGGGAAAAAGCATGAGAAGGGTCGTCATCACCGGTCTCGGGATGGTCTCGCCGCTCGCCTGTGGCGTCGAGGAAACCTGGAAGCGCCTGCTGGAAGGGCGCAGCGGTGCAAGCCGTGTTGAATCTTTCGATGTTTCCGACATCGCCTGCCAGATCGCCTGCATGGTTCCCCGCGGCGATGGAACGGACGGCACTTTCAATCCCGACCAATGGATGGAGCCGAAAGAGCAGCGCAAGGTCGATGACTACATCATCTTCGCAGTCGCTGCGGCGACCCAGGCGCTGAATGACGCCGGATGGCATCCCAAAAGCTACGAAGACCAGTGCGCCTCGGGCGTCCTGATCGGCTCCGGAATCGGAGGCCTTGGCGGCATCTATGAAACTTCGATCCTCCTGAAGGAAAAAGGCCCGCGCCGCGTGTCGCCTTTCTTCATTCCCGGCAGGCTGATCAATCTGTGCTCGGGCTATGTCTCGATCATGCACGGACTCAAGGGGCCCAACCATTCCGTGGTGACCGCCTGCTCCACCGGCGCGCACGCCGTTGGCGATGCGGGACGGTTGATCGCTCTGGGCGACGCCGATGTCATGGTGGCTGGCGGCGCCGAATCCGCTGTGAACCGGATTGGTCTGGCCGGTTTCGCCGCCTGCCGGGCTCTCTCAACCAATTTCAATGATCGCCCCACCCAGGGCTCCCGCCCCTATGACAAGGACCGCGACGGTTTCGTCATGGGCGAAGGCGCAGGTTGTCTGGTGCTCGAGGAATATGAGCACGCCAAGGCGCGCGGCGCGAAAATCTACGCCGAGCTCATCGGCTACGGCCTGTCGGGCGACGCCCATCACATCACCGCCCCTGCGGAAGATGGCGATGGCGCCTTCCGCTGCATGAGCATGGCCATCAAGCGGGCGGGCATATCCGCCTCGGACCTCGACTATGTGAACGCACATGGCACGTCCACCCCGCTGGGCGACGAGATCGAGCTTGGCGCGGTGACGCGGGTGGTGGGCAATGCGGCCGCCAAAATCTCCATGTCCTCGACCAAATCGTCGATAGGCCATCTGCTCGGCGCTGCGGGCGCGGTCGAGGCGATCTTCTCCACCCTCGCGATTCGCGACCAGATCGCGCCGCCGACGCTCAATCTTGACAACCCTTCCGTGGAAACGAGCATTGATCTCGTGCCCCACATGGCCCGCAAGCGCGACATCAATGTGGTCCTGTCGAACTCGTTCGGCTTTGGCGGAACCAATGCGTCCATCGTTTTGCGGCGAGCGGAGTAAATCTGCACAGGTTTTTTGCCTGAAAAGTCAGAGATGAAGGTGTCTGCGGCAGAATCCATTTTTAGCCACAAACATAGTTAGGATAGAGTGAGCCCAGTTGTGTAACCCGAGGCAGTGGTCTGAACGATGAGCGGCACGAATCCGACAGAGCCATCGCCAGACCCGCAATCCAACTCCGAGCAATCCTCGGGCTTGCTGGGACGGCGCCATCTACGTACCCCTCGCGAGGCCTTGCAGCCGGACGACGCCCCCCCTCCGCCTGCGCCGCAAAAGCGGCTTCGCCGCAGGCCCGCTCTTTCCGCTGTCAGCGGCTTCCTGTCTTTCCTGCTCATCGTCGCCGCCGGCGGCATGGGTCTCTTCGCCTGGTCGCAGCAGCAGATGCGCACCCCGGGCCCCTTGATCGGCGACCGTGTCGTCATCATCGCCCCGCGCAGCGAAGTCTACGAGATTATTGGCCAGTTGGAGCGCGAAGGCGTGATCGAGAACGGCCTGCTGCTCAACGCAGCCCTGCTGATCGAGGGAAACCGTAGCAAGATCAAGGCGGGCGAATATCTTTTCAAGCAGAACGCCAGCCTGCGCGACGTCATCGACACGATGGTGTCGGGTCGAGAAATCCTGCACTCCATCACCATTCCCGAAGGACTCACGTCGGAGCAGATCCTCCAGCGCATCAGGGAATACGATCTGCTGAGTGGCGATCTACGGGAGGTTCCCAAGGAAGGCGCACTGCTGCCGGAGACCTACCGGGTGGCGCGCGGCATGTCGCGCAGCGACCTCGTGCGCAAGATGCAGGACGATCAGAAGCGGGCGCTCGACCAGATCTGGGCGCGCCGCGCGGCGGATCTTCCCCTTCGCTCGCCCTATGAGCTTCTGACCCTCGCCTCGATCGTCGAGAAGGAGACGGGCAAGGCGGATGAGCGGCCCCGCGTGGCGGGCGTGTTCATCAATCGGCTCACCAAGCGCATGCGGCTCCAGTCCGATCCAACCATCGTCTATGGGCTGGTGGGCGGCAAGGGCACGTTGGGACGCGGCATTCTGCGCAGCGAGGTCGAGCGTCCGACCCCCTACAACACCTATCAGATCGAGGGCCTGCCCCCCGGCCCCATCGCCAATCCCGGCCGTGCGGCGCTTGAAGCTGTCGCCAATCCCTCGCGCACAAAGGACCTCTTCTTCGTCGCGGATGGCACGGGAGGGCATGTCTTCGCGGAGACGCTGGAACAGCATAACCGCAACGTGGCGCGCTGGCGCATGCTTGAACGCGAAATAAAGGCGCAACAGACCACGCCTTCCCCTGTGGACCGTTTCCAGCCCGACGCGCCAGCAGGGACGCGCGATCAGCGTGGCGACGCCCAGGGCGTCAGCGTACCGGTCTTTGGCGCGCTTTCTCCCACGGTCTCCGATGCTGATGCGCCCAAGGCGAGCGGCGGCAAACCAATCACCACGCCAGGGCCATCGACGCCTGCGCCTCTGGCCAACGGGAAGTATGGCGTCGACCCCAAGCTGGACAAATCCCTTGGACTGAGCTTCCCCGAACCGCGCAACATCATGGACGGACCCATGGATGACCGCGGCGAGGAGACGGACTCTACCCTCTACCCCATGAACGCCGAACGCCGCTCGCAGCAACGGGCTCAGGCCAGCCGTTATGGCCTGCCCTCCGGCGCAGACGATCTTTCCTCCGCCGAACGCGCGCCTCTGCGCACCAACACATCCCCTAACGATGCGGGCGTCAGGATGGTGCGCATCTTCGACGCGTCGGAGGGCACGGCGATCGATCCGCTCAAGAACAAGACCTGGGACCTCAACAGCCCGAAGACCGTTCCTGTTCTCAGGCCCGAAGACCTGAATGAGAAGCCCGCTGCCGCCGCCCGCAAGCCCAAGGTTCAAGCTGCGCCCCCTGCGGCGAAGCCCGCACCCCGGCAAGCCGCCAAAATAGACTTCCCCTTGGAAAACCAGGCCGAGCAAACCGACGACGAGGCGGCAAAACCTGCGGCAAAACTGGCGGCCAAGCCTGTCACTGCTGCGCCAAAGCCGAAAGCGAAGCCCGCACGCAAACCCGCCGCCGAGGTCGACGACGAGACCGCGACCAATTAAGCCCGCTTGAGCAGAAGAGGCGGCGCCACTATGGTGCGCCTCCGTTTCCAGAATCCGGCGGGTCCATGAGCCTCAAAAGCATGACAGGTTTCGCACGCACGTCGGGCCATCGCCCGCCGTGGAACTGGGCGTGGGAGATCAAGGCAGTCAACGCCAAGGGGCTGGATGTGCGGGTCCGCCTGCCGCCCGGTTTCGACCGCATCGAGGCGGAGGCTCGCGCCAGGCTGACCGGCGGACTGGCGCGCGGCACCGTCTACGCCACCCTCACCGCCCAGCGCGAGGCCACGACCCCGCAGGTGCGCATCAATACGGATATTCTGGGCTCGCTGGTCGCAGCGGTCGCCAGTCTGCCCGCAAACGCCAATCTGCGGGCGGCCTCCATGGACGGGCTGCTCGCCATACGCGGCGTGGTGGAGGTGAGCGACGCCGCCGATGACGAAGGCGTTCTGGCGGAGGCAGCCGCAGCCGCTCTCAAGGGGCTTGAGGGCGCATTGCATGACCTGGTGCAGGCGCGCCGGACCGAGGGCGCGGCCTTGCAGAGCGTGCTCGCCGCCCGGGTGGAGCGCATCGCCGTGCTGACGCAGGCCGCCGAAGACAGCCAGGGCCGCAAGGTCGAGGCCGTGAAGGCGCGCCTCGCCCAATCCATCGCCCTGCTCATGGACGCCAGCCCAACGCTCGACCCCGCCCGCCTGCATCAGGAGGCACTGCTGATGGCCGCCAAGGCGGACATCCGCGAGGAGCTGGACCGGCTGAAGACCCATGTGGCGGCGGCGCGCGAGCTTCTGGCGAGCGCGGTCCCCGCCGGGCGCAAACTCGATTTTCTCGCGCAGGAATTCGCACGCGAGGCGAACACCCTGTGCTCCAAGTCCAATGATGCGGCGCTGACCTCCCTCGGCATGGAGTTGCGCGTCGAGATCGAACAGTTTCGCGAGCAGGTGCAGAACATCGAATGAACGCGACCCCAACCAATCCGGGCCAGACGCCCATCGAGACCGGCCGCCGCGGCCTCATGCTGATCCTGTCTTCGCCGTCTGGCGCGGGCAAGACGACGCTGACGCGCATGTTGTTGCAGGACAAGTCCATTGACCTGACCCTGTCGGTCTCCTCCACCACCCGCGAACGACGCTCGTCGGAGGTGGACGGCATCCACTACCACTTCATCCCCCGCACCCAGTTCGACCGGATGCGCGGCGGCGATGAATTTCTGGAATGGGCAGAGGTGCACGGCAATTTCTACGGCTCGCCACGCGCACCCGTGGAGGCGGTGCTGGCCCAGGGCCGCGACGTTCTTTTCGACATCGATTATCAGGGCACCCAGCAGGTGCGCCGCAAGGCGCCCGACGATGTGGTGACGATTTTCATCCTGCCGCCGACCATGAAGGAGCTGCGCGCAAGGTTGGAACGGCGAGCCGAGGATTCGGCGGAGACCATCGCCAAACGGCTCACCAACGCGAGCCACGAGATCCAGCGCTGGACGAGCTATGACTATGTGCTCGTCAACGACGATCTCCAGCACACCTATCGTCAAGTTCTGACCATTCTGAACGCCGAGCGCCTGCGCCGCGCCCGCGCGCAGGACGCCATCACCACATTCGTGGACAAGCTGCTGGCGGAGTGATCAGCCCCCACGCCCGCCAGCGCGGCGCAATTGCGCGCCTGCGGCGGCGATCTCGGCCACCAGCGCGCTGATATGGCCGCAAGACTGGGTCGCCAGCGCTTGCGGCTCGCCCTCTTTCTGCACAGGGGGCGCCACGGCGGCGCGAAAGCCAAGCTTGGCCGCCTCCTTGAGCCGCAGCCCCGCATGGACCACCGGGCGCACGGAGCCCGAAAGCGCCATTTCCCCGAAATAGACGGTGTCGGCGGGCAGGATCGCGCCAGTCAGCGAAGAGACCAGCGCGGCGGCGGCTGCCAGATCCGCCGCAGGCTCGCCCACGCGCAGACCGCCCGCCACATTCAGATAGATGTCATGCTGCCCCAGCTTCAGCCCCCCATGGGCCTCCAGCACCGCGATGACCATAGACAGCCGCGCCGGATCCCAGCCCACCACCGCGCGCCGGGGCGTGCCCAGCGCTGTGGGCGCCACAAGGGCCTGCACCTCGACGAGCACGGGGCGCGTGCCTTCCATGCCCGCAAAGACCGCCGCGCCCGGGGCCGAAGCGTCGCGCCCTGAGAGGAACAAGGCGGAGGGGTTCGTGACCTCGCAGAGGCCCGCCCCCGTCATTTCGAAGACGCCGATTTCGTCGGTGGCGCCGAAGCGGTTCTTCACCGAGCGCAGAATGCGGAAATGGCGCCCGCCATCCCCCTCGAACGACACAACCGCGTCCACCATATGCTCGACCACGCGGGGACCGGCGATCTGCCCGTCCTTGGTCACATGGCCCACGAGGATCACCGCCGCGCCGCTGGTCTTGGCGTAGCGGATCAAAGCCTGCGCCGCGCCGCGCACCTGGGTGACTGTGCCGGGGGTTGATTCCACCGCCTCGGTCCACATGGTCTGGATGGAATCGATGATGACGAGGGCGGGCGGACGGCCCTGCTGCAAGGTCGCGACAATATCCTCGACGCTGGTCTCGGCAGCCAGCTCCACCGGCGCGTCGGCCAGGCCCAGCCGCTCGGCGCGCAGACGCACCTGCGCCACCGCCTCTTCGCCCGAGATATAGGCGACCCGGTGGCCCTTGCGGGCGAGGATCGCGCAGGCCTGAATGAGCAGGGTCGATTTGCCGATTCCCGGCTCGCCGCCCAGCAGGATCACGGACCCCGGCACGAAGCCGCCGCCGGTCACCCGGTCCAGCTCGCCCATGCCCGAGACGATGCGCGGCGGGCTCTTGGTCTCGCCCGTCAGGCCCTCCAGCGGAAAGACACGGCCCTTGCGCGCCCCGCGCGCGGCCTGCGCCCCGATGCCGGAGCCCACCTGCTCCTCGACGATGCAGTTCCAGCCATTGCAGGCCTCGCATTTGCCCAGCCACCGCTGGGACAGGGCGCCGCAGTTCTGGCAGACGAAATTGGAGCGGACCTTGGCCATGTCAGGCCGCGCGCGCTGATGCGGTGGTGACTGCGGCCTTGTCTGCTGCGCGCATATAGCGGCGCAGGGCCGAAAGCTGCCGCTCCAGCGAAACCTCGGCGGCGCGCAGCTCATCCAGCGCCTCCTCAACCCGCGCGGAGGCCTCCACAAAGGTCGGCGCGGGGCCAAGGCGGCGGGAGAGATCGAGGACGGGTTCGGCCGGGCAATGCAGGGTCATGGGGAGAGCCTCGCGAGAATCAATTTTAGAACATTACAGGAACAAAATTGATTTGGCGAGTGTCACCCCCGATAAACCCGCCCATACCGCCGCCCCAGATTGGTCAGGATCTCATAGCCGATGGTTCCCGCCCGCGCGGCCATATCGTCCACGCCGAGCGCCGCCCCCAGCAATTCAACCATATCGCCCGCCTGCACAGGCGCGGGAACATCGGTCACGTCGATCACCGTGAGGTCCATGGAGACGCGGCCCACGAAGGGGCAGCGGATCCCCGCCACCATGGCCTCGCCCCCCGCATGGGCGTCTGTTCCCATGAGGGCGCGCGGCAGGCCGTCGGCGTAGCCGACTCCGATGGTGGCGAGCCGCGTGGGGCGCGTCGCATGCCACTGCCCGTTGTAGCCCACGCTTTCGCCGATCCCGATGTCGCGGGTCTGGATGACGGGCGCGCGCAGGGTGACGACCGCGCGCATGGGATTGGGCGCGCCGGGGGTCGGATTGCCTCCGTAGAGCGCATAGCCGGGACGGGCGAGATCATGAAAAGGCCGCTGCGGCAGGAACAGGCCCGCCGAATTGGCCATGCTGGCGCGCAGGCCCGTAAAGGCGGCGCGCACCGCGTCGAAACGCGCGATCTGCTGCGCGTTGAGTGGATCGCTCGGCGCCTCCGACGAGACGAAATGGCTCATCACGAGGTCGAGCCCCAGCGCCTCCGCCTGCCCCGCCAGCGCGAGCGCCTGCGCGGGTGGCAGGCCGAGGCGGTTCATGCCGGTGTCCACATGCAGCGCGGCTGAGATCCGCCCCGCGAGGCCGCTGGCGCTCCACAGGCGCACATCGTTCATGGAGCCCAGCACAGGGCGCAGATGATGGGCGGCGTAAGGGTCGAGCCGCCCTGCCCCCTCGATCAGCCCATTCAGCACATAGATGGCGGCGTCAGCGCCCACGACCGCGCGCACTTTCACGCCTTCCGATGGCTGCGCCACGAAGAACACGCGGCAGCCTGTTTCGAAGAGGGCGATTGACGCTTGCGCCGCGCCGACCCCATAGGCGTCCGCCTTCAACACGGCGGCGCAGGTCGCGGGCGCTATGCGGGCTGCGAGCCTTCGCCAATTGTGGGTCAGGGCGACCAGATCGATGATCAGCTCGGCCTGGGATTCCGTAGCGGCGATGGGCGTCAGTCCGCTCACTCCAGACGCTCCGGCATCTTGTCTTCGTCCGCCAGATCGCCGAAGCGGGTGAATTCACCCTCGAAGGAGAGTTGGACCGTGCCAGTTGGACCATGTCGCTGCTTGCCGATGATGACTTCCGCCTTGCCGTGTACGCGGTCCATTGCACCCTGCCATGTAAGGTGCTCCTCGGTTCCAGGGGGTGGTTGACGGCCCTTCAGATAATACTCCTCGCGATACACGAACATAACTACGTCGGCGTCCTGCTCGATAGAGCCGGATTCGCGCAGATCGGAGAGCTGCGGGCGCTTGTCCTCACGGCTTTCCACCTGGCGGGACAGCTGGGAAAGCGCCATTACCGGCACATTCAGCTCCTTGGCCAGCGCCTTCAGGCCCGTGGTGATCTCGGTCAACTCCTGCACGCGGTTGTCTCCCTTGGACTTCGAGCCCGAGAGCAGCTGGAGATAGTCCACCACAAGCATGTCGAGACCGCGCTGGCGCTTCAGGCGCCGTGCGCGGGCGGTGAGCTGGGCGATGGAGATGCCGCCGGTGTGGTCGATATAGAAAGGCACGGTCTGCATCTGCCGCGCGGCTTCGGTGATGGCCTGAAATTCCACATCGGTGATATCGCCACGGCGGATCTTGTAGGAGGGCACGCCCGATTGCTCGGCGATGATGCGGGTGGCGAGCTGTTCGGACGACATTTCCAGCGAGAAGAAGCCGACGATGCCGCCATTGGTGGTCTCGAGCGACCCATCGGGCCGCATCTGCGACTGATAGGCCTGGGCGATATTGAAGGCGATGTTGGTCGCCAGCGCGGTCTTGCCCATGCCCGGGCGGCCCGCGACGATGACAAGATCGGAGGACTGCAACCCGCCCAGCTTGTGGTCGAGATCCCGCATGCCGGTAGAAATGCCCGACAATTTGCCTTCACGCTCATAGGCCTTGGCGGCCATGCTCACCGCATGGGTCAGGGCGGTGGAAAAGCTCTGGAAACCGCCGTCATAGCGGCCCTGTTCGGCGATCTCGTAGAGGCGGCGCTCGGCCTCCTCGATCTGCTCGCGAGGCGACAGGTCCACGGGCGCGTCATAGGCGGTGTTGACCACCTCTTCGCCAATGACGATCAGGCGACGCCGGGTCGCCAGATCATAGATGCTGCGTCCATAATCCTCGGCGTTGATGATGGTGGTCGCCTCGGCGGCGAGGCGCGCCAGATATTGCGGCACGGTTATGCCGCCTAGGTCATGGTCGCCCAGAAAGGTCTTCATGGTGACGGGGGTGGCCACCTTGCCAGCGCGAATCAGCTGGGCCGCGATCTCGAAGACTCGCCGATGCAGTTCTTCCGAAAAATGCTCCGCACGCAGAAAGTCCGATACGCGGTCGAAGGCGTCGTTGTTGACGAGGATCGCGCCCAGCAATGCCTGCTCCGCCTCCACATTATGGGGCGGCGAGCGGTAGGTCTGAGCCCCGGCCTGGGCACTGGTCACGAGGCCGAAACGGCCCGCAAGATCTTCGACGGCTGACATGATCTCGCTTCGGATGGAGGAAGTTGACGCGAACGCGCCAAAGCTTGGACCTCTCTAGCGGATCGGTCGCAGCCTCGCCAGACTTGTCGCACGGGGGAGGCTCCGCACGAACGGTGCGCGGGCGGACGTGCCCGCAGTCCACAGGGAGCAAAAAATGAAAATCTTCGACTTGACTACAGACATGAAGGGGAAACGAAAACGCCCGGACCAAAGCCCGGGCGTCTCCATATCGAAAGAGTGGGTCGATTACCGATCGTCGCCAGCTTCGGCCAGCGCAGCGCCGACTTCGAGGCCCAGATCGTCCATCGTGGTCTCTTCGCGGGTGGAGAGCTCTTCACCCTTGGCCTGACGCTCTGCCTCACCAGCGGAGCGGGCGACGTTGAGGGTGACGGTGGCTTCCACTTCCGGGTGCAGATGGATCGGGATCACATGCAGGCCCAGGGTCTTGATGGGCGTGAAGATCGCGACCTGATTCCGGCCGACGTTGAAGCCGCCAGCTGTGATCGTGTCGGCGATGTCGCGGGTCGACACGGAGCCATAGAGCTGGCCGGTCTCGCCCGCCTGACGCAGAGCCACGAAGCTCTGACCATTGAGCTTGTCGGCGACCGACTGGGCCTCGTTCTTCAGTTCGAGGTTGCGGGCCTCGAGCTGCACGCGCTGGGACTCGAAGCGCTTCTTGTTGCTTTCGTTGGCGCGAAGGGCCTTGCCCATGGGCAGAAGGAAGTTACGGGCGTAACCGTCCTTGACGCGGACGACTTCGCCCATCTGACCAAGCTTGGCGACGCGCTCGAGCAAAATGACCTGCATGATATTCTCCTCAGGGGTTGGTGGATGTGGGTTTGGGAAGGGACCGCCGCAGCGGCTTGACATTGTCGGCGACGCCGACGCCCGCCACGACAAAAAGCGGCAGGGGGAAAAGCAGGAAGATCAGCGCATAGAGCGCCGACAGAAGGCCGGGACGACTCGCCCGGCCCCGGGTCAGGCGATGCAAGGCGGCGAGGCCCTGCATCATGAAAGCCACGCCAAGCGCCACGGCGGCGCTGGAGGCGAAAACCCGAAGGGCGCCCGGCAGGGCGCAGGCGAGCGTGGCCAGCGCGAAGGCGGCGAGGGCCGCGCGCGGCAGGACGAGATGTGTGGGCAGATCAGGCCAGTCGCGATTGAACAGGCCCGAGATCATCGCGACGCGGGCCGCCAGCCAAAGGTTGATGGACAGGGCGAGGACGCTCCAGAAGGCCATGACGGCGGGCACGCTGGCCACCAGCCATCGGATGAACTCATCCAGCGGCATGACGGCCTCGCCCTCCTCGATCCCCTTCATCTTCTGCATGACCTCGCGCAGGCTGGAGCCTATCTCGGTCGCGGCGGCGTCAAGGCTTCCGAATGTGAAGCTCACGAAAGCGATCATGCCCCAGACCGCCGTGACGGAGATCGCGGTCACTGCTGACAGCAGGACACCCGGCCCGATGCGGCGCCCATTGGCGAACGCATGACCGGCCAGCCAGCCAAGCAGGATCGCGGGGAGCGCCGTGGAGACAAGAAAGACAAAGCTTAGGGACGGTTGGATAAAGCCGCAGGCAGCGGCTCCCACCAGGGCGGCTGCGACGCCGGCCAGAAGGCCATAGCCAAGCGTGGCGATCATCAGCGGCATGGGAGCAAGAACGCTCAACCAGACGCCGACCATCATACCCTTCGTCGGCAGAACGAAGAGGACGCCTGCCGCAAGGCCGGCCCCGAGGGCTATGAGAAAACGCTGCATCATTCGCCGAGCTGTCCCGCTGGAAAGCGGTTAGAGCGGAACAAACCGCCCAACCAAGCCGCTGCGGACCATTCCGTGCGGCCGACGTATCCCCTCCCCGGCGGACCGGAGAGGGGGAACATCAAGTGATTACTTGATCACATAGGGCAGCAGACCCAGGAAGCGCGCACGCTTGATGGCCTGACCCAGCTCGCGCTGCTTCTTGGCGGAAACCGCCGTGATGCGCGAGGGAACGATCTTGCCACGCTCGGAGATGTAGCGGGACAGGAGACGGACGTCCTTGTAATCGATCTTGGGAGCGCTCGGGCCCGTGAAGGGGCAGCTCTT
>Ga0209829_10003356_pt1 | contig 11700 bp, 10 predicted proteins | sample C_140205_EF_Meta_FD_187311 | JGI IMG/M metagenome (GOLD analysis project Ga0209829, IMG submission 187311) | Freshwater microbial communities from Lake Croche, Canada to study carbon cycling - C_140205_EF_MetaG (SPAdes) (version 2) | ecosystem: Environmental > Aquatic > Freshwater > Lake... | reverse complement strand
TGACAGAAGCTTTATTGACTTTGTTCATACTGCTATTCTCCTTGTTGGCAAAGAGCCGGGTTCGAAAGTCTTGATCATAAACGACATATACCGTTATTCCATCTCATGTGTAGTTTTGAAACACCATGGATTTGACTCTCGCCAAAAACGAGCTCAACCCAGTTGAAAGAACTTCTTTCAACACTGCATTCATTTACAGTAATTTATCTTGAGTAAAAAAGAGTAGCTGACTTGATTTGCGGGTAAACCCTAGATTCACGATTCTTTCAGCTTGAGGTGCCAACTTGTTTTGAGCCAGGCTTGAACTTCCTCGTTGAGCAAATGTGAGGACTGGGGATGGCTATTTTTCCAGTTTTGAGATGCCTCTAAGACTATGCACTTGGAGTCGGTTGGGTCAATTGAGAGTCGTATTTGTTCAAATTCAGGTGTTCGTCGAGCATGACACAAAATGACAGCCAATCTTAAACAAATGAGTTGATGGCAAAATTCTTGATCGTCAAAGTCCACATCAAGTTTTCTGAGTTTGCCGCGATGACCCAAGACCAAAAGGCTCAGTCGATGGAGTTCAGACACGCTAAATCCAGGCGCGTCACTTTGGTCAAGAATATAGGCGCCATGCTTGTGATAGTCGCTGTGAGAGATGACGCTGCCGATTTCATGAAGTTGAGCTGCCCATTGAAGTTTTTTCTTCAACTTGGAGAGGGTGGGATTGGCGGGACTCTCACTGGTGATTTGATTCATGAGGAACTGTGAAACGTCCATCACTCTGGCCGACTGATTCAAATCCACTGCAAATGTCTTTTGCAAACGCTTGACTGTGATTTCTCTGGCGTCTTGTGTGAGGTCGTCGCGTTCGATCAAGTCATATAAAACCCCATGCCGAAGCGCACCTTGAGCGCAGTGAAGCGTATCGATCTTCAAAAGGTCAAAAAGTGCCTTCAAAACCCCCAATCCGCCACCGATCACGGCTTTTCTATCCTCTTTGAGTCCTTCAAGCTTGAGTCGCTCTGGACTTTGAGCCCGAATCAAGGTCTTTTGAAGCCAATTAAGACCTTCAAGGGTAATTTTGTCACTGGGCCAGCCACTGGCTGCAAGCACATCGACCACTGCGCCCACGGTGCCTGATGAGCCATACGCTTGATCCCAATCGCTTTTGGGGTACAAATTCAGAGCTTCGTCGAGTACGGCTTTGGCAGCAATCTCGGCGCGCTCAAAGGCAGATGCTGTGAATTCGCCATCCTTGAAGTACTTCATACTCCAAGCAACGCTGCCTGTGCGGTAAGACTCCATGACCTTGGGTTCTAGGAATTGCCCCAAAATGATCTCAGTGGATCGACCACCAATATCAATGACCAAACGGCGTTCGCTTGACTGTGGAAGATAATGCGAAACGCCTAGATAAATGAGCCGAGCTTCTTCTCGGCCAGAGATGATCTCAATGGGATAGCCCAAGATTTGCTGGGCTTTTTCAATGAAGAAATCACGGTTCCTGGCTTCTCGCAGTGTTTGGGTGGCCACTGCTCTGACATTGGTTTTCTTGAGTCCCGCCATTCTCTCGGCGAAGCGGGCCAAACAGTCCCATCCACGCTGCATGGCATCTTGCGTTAAATTGCGATTTTCATCCAGACCATTGCCTTGACGGACTGTTTCCTTGATGTACTCCGTTCTGTGGATTTGTCCATGGTCGAGTCGACCAATTTCCAAGCGATAGCTGTTGGAGCCCAAATCAACGGCTGCCAAAATTGAACCATTTTGCATTATAAAGTATTCAAAAAAACCATTAATTTAATCAATGAATCAAAACGTATTCGACAATCATATGACTATTTTATGACAATCAAATGACGCCTATGATTGTTTTAAATGGTAAATAAATGCCAAAAGCCAGATCTTAGTCATCTGATTGTCATAAATCGGTAATACAGTAACCCAGCTTCTTCAACTACCTTCGGGATTTTACTTATGATCAAACGTCTTTCTCTAATCGCTGCCCTTGTGGCTGCGTTGGGTGTTTCTGCCGCCGGTGCAACTGATGTGACAGGTGCAGGTTCTTCTTTTGCCAATCCTATTTTTCAAAAATGGGCCGCAGAATTTTTCAATGCTACTAAAAATAAGGTGAACTACAATTCTATTGGTTCAGGCGCCGGTATCAACCAAATCAAAGCAAAAACAGTGGATTTTGCTGCCTCTGACATCCCATTGACAGATGAAGAATTGGCCCAAGCCAATTTGACCCAGTTCCCCGTGATTGTGGGCGGCGTGATTCCTGTGGTGAATATCGCTGGTGTTGCCCCTGGAAGTCTCAAACTGACTGGTGAATTGTTGGCTGATATTTATTTGGGGAAGATCCAAAAATGGGACGATGCGGCGATCAAAGCGCTCAATCCAGGATTGAATTTGCCTGATGCGTTGATTGCTCCTGTTCGCAGAGCAGACTCTTCTGGTACGTCTTACATTTTCACCAACTACTTGAGCAAAGTCAGTGCTGAGTGGAAAACCAAAGTCGGCTTTAATGCATCTCCCGCTTGGCCCGTGGGTTTGGGTGGAAAAGGCAACGAAGGCTTGGTCGCATTTGTGACTCGCATTCCCAATTCGATTGGCTATACCGAGTACGCCTATGTGAAGCAAAACAAAATGAATTACGTCAAAGTGGTCAATTCGACCGGTGCTTATGTTGATCCTGATGAGCACTCATTCAAAGCCGCTGCTGCCAATGCCGATTGGAACAAATCTTTCTTCCAATTGTTGACCAACCAACCTGGTAAGGAATCTTGGCCTATCGTTGGTGCAACGTTTGTCCTCATGCAAAAGGTTCAAGACAAGCCTGAGTCTGCCACTGAAGTCTTGAAGTTTTTTGACTATAGCTTCAAAAATGGCGACAAAACTGCTGAATCCATTGACTACTTGGTCATGCCTCCTGCAGTTAAAGACACCATTCGCAAATCATGGGGCGTGATCAAAGACGCTTCTGGAAAAACCATTGCTTATTAATTTCAGTCATTGAAATTCAATAATTAATATTTTGTAAATTGTTTGTTCTCAAGCTTCAACGCCGGTTAAATCGGCGTTGAAGTTTTAAATTATTTCAACACCCCCAATTTCCTTGACCCTATCAATGAATACAACATCACAAACGTCGTCTCGAAAAGCCAATGGTTTGTTGGATCGACTATTCGGCTGGGCGTCACTTGGAGCTGTTCTCCTCACGTTGGCCATGCTGGCTGGTATTTTGCTGTCGTTGGTGAGTGGCGCGATGCCCGCCATCGATAAATACGGATTTTCTTTTTTAACTCGTGTTGTCTGGGATCCATCCCAAGAGAACTTCGGCGGTTTGGTCATGATTTATGGTACTGTGTACACATCTCTCATTGCCTTGGTCATTGCAGTTCCAGTGAGTTTTGGAATTGCTTTGTTCTTGACCGAATTGTCTCCTGCGTGGCTCAAGCGTCCCTTGGGCACTGCCATTGAGTTGTTGGCCGCCATTCCCTCGATTGTTTATGGCATGTGGGGTTTGTTGGTCTTTAGCCCCATCTTGTCGACCTATGTGCAATTGCCCATGCAACAGGCGTTTGGCAATGTGCCAATTTTGAAGATGTTCATCTCTGGACCGCCAGTGGGTATTGGTATTTTATCGGCCGGAATTATTTTGGCCATCATGATCATTCCTTTCATCGCATCGGTGATGAGAGATGTGTTTGAAGTCACGCCCCCCTTGCTCAAAGAATCTGCCTATGGTCTTGGGTCCACCACTTGGGAAGTTGTTTCTCAAGTCGTATTGCCTTATACCAAAGCGGGTGTGGTGGGTGGCATCATGTTGGGCTTGGGCCGTGCACTGGGTGAGACGATGGCTGTGACTTTTGTGATTGGCAATACAAACCTATTGAGCTCATTGAGCCTCTTTGAGCCAGCCAACAGCATCACTTCGGCCTTGGCCAATGAATTTGCCGAGGCGTCAGATGGAATGCACAAAGCTTCGCTCATTTATTTGGGTCTGGTTTTATTCTTCATCACCTTTGTAGTCTTGTCTTTGTCCAAATTGCTACTGGCCAAAATGCGTCAGCGTGAAGGAACTTCATCATGATGGTCTCTAAAGAGGAAATGTTCCAAAAAAGACGCAAGGTCAATCAATTGGCCATTGCCCTGTCGATGGCCGCGATGGTTTTTGGTCTGGTGTGGTTGGTCTGGATTCTTTGGGACACCATCATCTTGGGGGTTAGCGGTTTGACGATCGCGACCTTGACCCAGATGACTCCTGCACCCAATGATGCTGGGGGCTTGGCCAACGCCATGTATGGATCATTCCTCATGGTGGGCTTGGCCACTTTGATTGGCACTCCAATTGGTGTTTTGGCGGGTATTTATTTGGCTGAGTACAGCCCAAAATCACATTTGTCCAACCTCACTCGTTTTGTGAATGAGATTTTGCTCTCTGCGCCCTCGATTGTCATTGGACTCTTTGTTTATAACTTGGTGGTGACCACCTCCAAAACATTCTCTGGATGGGCGGGTGTGATGGCTCTGGCCTTGATCGTGATTCCAGTGGTCATCAGAACCACCGAAAATATGTTGTTGCTGGTGCCCTCTGGCCTCAGAGAGGCCGCTTACGCCTTGGGTACGCCCAAATGGAAAGTCATCGTTGGCATCACACTCAAAGCCGCAAGTTCTGGTGTCGTGACGGGTATCTTGTTGGCCGTGGCGCGCATCTCAGGTGAAACGGCGCCGTTGCTATTCACCGCCTTGAATAACCAGTTTTGGAATTCAAGCTTATCAGGTCCCATGGCTTCGTTGCCTGTCACGATCTTCAAGTTCGCCATGAGCCCTTACCAAAACTGGCAGGAACTGGCCTGGGCTGGGGTGTTTTTGATCACCGTCGCCGTTTTGGGACTCAATATCCTTGCTCGTTTACTCACACGTCCTCAATCTTGACCCTTATTTTTAGGATATCCGTATGCAACCCGTGACCCCCAATCAGTCCAAGATTTCGGTTAAAAACTTAAATTTCTATTATGGAAAGTTCCATGCCTTGAAGGGCATCAATATGGAAATTCCTGAAAACCAAGTGACCGCTTTCATTGGCCCTTCAGGCTGTGGAAAGTCCACTTTGCTCAGAACGTTCAATCGCATGTTTGAGCTCTATCCTGAGCAGCGCGCTGAGGGTGAAATCATTCTCGATGGTGAAAATTTACTCACCTCCAAACAAGATGTGGCTTTGATTCGTGCAAAAGTCGGGATGGTGTTTCAAAAACCAACTCCTTTTCCCATGTCTATTTTCGACAACATCGCTTTTGGGGTGAAGCTTTTCGAGAACCTCTCCAAAAGTGAAATGGAAGAGCGCGTTGAGTGGGCACTGCACAAAGCTGCGTTGTGGAATGAAGTCAAAGACAAATTGCAGCAAAGCGGTTCAGGTTTGTCGGGTGGTCAGCAGCAACGTTTGTGCATTGCCAGGGGCATTGCCATCAAGCCTGAAGTACTCTTGCTTGACGAGCCTTGCTCGGCCTTGGATCCCATCTCCACCGCCAAGGTGGAGGAACTCATCATTGAGCTCAAGCAAGATTACACCGTGGTGATTGTGACTCACAACATGCAGCAAGCAGCGCGTTGTTCTGACTTTACTGCGTACATGTATTTGGGCGACTTGATGGAGTTTGGACCTACAGAACAAATGTTCTTCAAGCCTCAACGCAAAGAAACTGAAGATTACATCACGGGTCGTTTCGGTTAATCGTGGTCTTTTGAAAAACGGGAATAACATGCCAGATAAACATCTCTCAACGCAATTTGACAGCGAACTCAACATGGTCTCCTCCAGAGTCATGGAGTTGGGTGGTTTGGTCGAATCTCAAATTCGACAAGCCGTTTATGCCTTGTCTCAATTCAACTCTGATGTGGCCGACCAAGTGATCGAAAATGAGTCACGCGTGAACTCCTTGGAAGTTGAAATTGATCGTGACCTCGCCTCCATCATCGGTAGACGTCAGCCCACGGCAGTGGACTTGAGACTTCTATTGGCCATCTCCAAAACCACTGCGAATTTGGAGCGTGTCGGCGATGAGGCTGAAAAAATTGCCCGCATGGTCAAATCCATCATCAAGACGGGCAACTCAAGGAGTCTTCCTGCTTCCGAGTTGCGCGTGGCCGCTGAAATGGCGAGCGGACTTCTCAGAAAAGCGCTGGATGCATTCGCTAGACTTGACACTCAAACTGCGTTGTCCATCATGAAGGAAGACGATTTGATTGACCGAGAGTTTGATGGCTTTTTACGCATTTTGATCACCTACATGATGGAAGACGCGAGAACCATTTCCGCCAGTTTGGATTTGCTCTTCATCGCCAAGGCCATCGAGCGCATAGGTGACCACGCCAAAAACATTGCAGAGTTCATCATCTATATCGTCAAAGGGGATGATGTGCGCCACACCTCCATAGAACAAATTGAATCTTCATTGAAGTAAATACACCCCAACAGACACCACCAACCTATGCGACACCCTCCACGAGTTTTGATTGTTGAAGACGAGCCTTCCATTGCTGAGTTGATCGCAGTGAATCTTCGTCACAATGGCCTGTCACCCATTTGGGCGGAAGATGGCGAAGCAGCTCAAAGAGAAATTGACTCTGTCTTGCCCGATGTGATTTTGCTCGATTGGATGCTGCCAGGTCAAAGTGGAGTGGCCCTGGCCAAGCGCTGGAGAAGTGATCCTAGAGTGAAGGCCGTGCCCATCGTCATGCTCACAGCCAGAGGCGATGAGGGTGACAAGGTGCAAGGCCTTGATGCTGGCGCCGATGATTACATCACCAAACCCTTTTCCACCCAAGAGTTGATGGCTCGCATTCGGGCGGTGCTTCGACGTCGCGCTCCTGAGCAGTCGGTTGACAGTGTCAGTGTTGGGGATGTGACGCTTGATGGTGCAACTTATCGCGTGAGCTTTCAGGGTCAAGCCCTGAAAATTGGACCCACAGAATTCAAGTTGTTGAACTACCTCATGCGCCATGCAGAACGCGTGCACACCAGGTCTCAGCTCCTGGACAAAGTGTGGGGAGACCATGTGTTCATTGAAGAGCGCACGGTGGATGTGCACATCAAGCGTTTGAGAGAAGCGCTCGGAGACGCTGGCGTCATGGTCGAGACCGTGCGAGGTGCGGGTTACCGCTTTACCTCGCAGGTCAATCTTTTGGCCAATGCCCGTGAAAAACCTCCCCTGCCTGCTGATGTGCCCCAGCATTCCGCATCTGCCAGTGGCGGAATTTGAGCTACGCTGAGGTCAGTTGACCTTCGGATATTAAATATACCCAAATCTGCGTTCACCACACCACGGGCTTTGCAGATACACTCCCTGCATGGTGGAGAGCTTTACAAGACCACCGTGGCCCCTGTATTTTCGGGGTTGATGATCACTGGCGTTTGGGTCTGATTTTTAATGTTTTGGCGAACCTTTTCTTTGTTGTTTTTGCTCGTCTTTGGCGCCCTCTTGGGGGAGGCTTTGTTGCACGATTTCAAACCGTGGGCGGGGTCGTTTCTCGGAGTGCTCTTCACCACCTTGATGTGGTATGTGTGGAGTCTGGGGCGTGCCTACGAAGTGCTTTATTGGATCAAAGACCGCCCCCGAGATCCGCCGCCCAGACACCTGGGGCTGTGGGGAGAGATTGCTGAGCGCATGAGCCGTTTTAGCCGCGAGCAAGATCGCACTCTTTTGCGAAGCGAAGAGCGGCTCAATGAATTTTTGCAAGCCATTCAGGTCTCGCCCAATGGCGTGATATTGATCAAAGCTGGCGGGCGCATTGAGTGGGCCAATGAAACGGCTTTGTCGCATTTGGGGATTGATATTGAAAAAGACCGAGACCAGTTGATTGGCAACTTGGTGCGTGATCCCAATTATGTGGCCTATGTGAGCGCTTTGAATTTTGACCATGAGGTGGTCATCGAGGGCTTTAGGAGCCAAATCAAGTCACCCAAACGCATCTCTTTGCAACTTTTCCCCTATGGGGATGGTCGCAAACTCATGCTCACGCGCGACGTGACCGATTTCGAAAAGGCGGAGCTCATGCGCCGGGATTTTGTGGCCAATGTGTCGCATGAAATCCGCACACCTCTCACTGTGTTGGCGGGTTTTGTCGAGACCATGCAAAACTTACCCCTTGATCCTGATGAGCAAGCCCGTTACTTGGGCTTCATGCAACAACAGGCCACGCGCATGCAAGTCTTGGTTCAAGACTTGCTCACGCTCTCTAAATTAGAAGGCAGCCCCATGCCGTCCTACACCGATTGGCACAGCTTGGAGAATTTGATTCAAAACTGCGAAGTCGAAGCGCGTGGCTTGCTTGAGCTTCTTAAATCGGACACTGGCCTCAAACACCAATTGGTATTTTCTGTTGAACCTTTACAGCAAGACATCAAGGTCTGTGGCGAGCGTGCAGAGCTCCAAAGTGCCATGTCCAATCTGATCTCCAATGCACTGCGTTACACACCTGCTGGTGGTGAGGTGAGGGTGGTGAGTCGAATGAACGACGATGGTGCATGGTCTTTTGCTGTTCACGATGCTGGGCCTGGAATTTCTCCCGAGCACTTGCCACGATTGACCGAGCGCTTTTACCGTGTCGATCGTTCTCGCTCCCGGGAGACCGGTGGCACGGGCCTGGGGTTGGCCATTGTCAAACACGTTGTGCAGCGGCATGGTGGAGAGCTTAAAATTGAGAGTGTTTTGGGGCAGGGCTCTGTTTTTTCTTGGCAATTTCCCAAAAATAGAATTCGCCTCACCCCTTTTTCTGAAAACTTGGTGGTCACGACAGCCCAGGCAGAAAAAGTTCTGAATGCTGATTCTTTGTAAAACCACCATGGTCAACTCCATGGGTCAAATCCCTGGGCATGGCACAACCCCATGACCTTTCATCGAACATGCACAGCACCCATCATTTAAAAATCATTGCCGCATTTGAGGTTTTTAAAGCCATTTTGGCAATGATTGCAGGTCTGGGTTTGATCTCTGTGCTGCACCGTGATGTCCAAGCAGTGGCGTTGGAGTTAGAGCAAGCTTTGCATTTGGATTTGCATCGTCCTTTTGCGGTGTTGCTCATTCAAAAGGTTGACTCACTCAATTCCAATCAATTGTTGGCCATGTTGGGTTTGGTGCTTTGCTACGCCACAATTCGGCTCATTGAAGCGCTTGGACTGTGGTTTGATACGGCGTGGGCCAAATGGATTGCCGTGATTTCGGGTCTCATGTATTTGCCCATCGAGTTGTATGAGCTCACTCAATCGGTGACCTTGATCAAAGTGGTCGTGACGGTATTGAATATCGCCGTCGTGCTCTACATTGCTCGTGATCTCAAGCAACACCAGGATTTTCGCAAAGAGCAAGACCTTGAACACCTTGGTGAGGGGCAGACGCAATCTGTCTCATCATCTTTGAGAAGTCAAAGCTGATTCGATGGTGTCTGGTTCTCTTGCCAAGCGAATTTGTCGCTGGCTCACCCATTGCAGCACCGCATACATGGTGGCGGAAGATGACAGCACGGCCACACTGGAGGTGAGCCAAAATGTTTTGGGCGAGGGCATGGCCTCGAGCCCCAACAATGGCAGCCCTTCATAGGCCAATTGATAGCCCCCCATGAGTCCGACTCCCCACAGCAAGACGCCATAGATGAGAACGGGCAGTACCGTGATTTTGTAGCACCGAAGATTAAAGAAACACATCACCTGGGTGGCGTCTCCCCAGTGATAAAGACTCAGCCACACGAGCACGCCCGCTGCGGTGCTCGCCACCTCGGCGTGGGTGCTAAAGAGTTTGGCAATTTCTGGGCTCAAGGTGAACATCACCAAGCTGAGCACCGCAGCCGTGGACCAAATGCACAAAAAGCCTTGTTGCATGACCATGCGTGCCTTCACGGGGTCTTTGGCGCCCAGCCAAAAACTCACCCGTGCACTCGTTGCAATTGAAAACGACATGGGGGTCATCCAGAGCAAAGCGGCGGTGCTGGAGGTGATTTGGTGGGCGGCCGCGTTCACCGTGCCTTGGCGAGCAATGAAGAGGGCCATCAATGTGAATGACGTCACCTCCACGGTCACGGACAAGGCATTGGGGACGCCCAGACGCAACAAACTCCAAAGTCGCTTGGGGTCGGGTCTCTCCAGTCTTTGCCATATGCGATAGGGGCGATAGAGTTCTTGGGTTCTAAGAAGATACAAGCCCAGCAAGACCATCCACGCATTCACGACAAATGTGGCCCAAGCGCAACCCACCACTCCGAGAGGCTCGGTGCCCAAAAATCCAAACGTGAATGCAATGGACAATGGGATTTTGGCCAGCAGGCCCGCGAGTTGAACCCAAGTCACGAGTTTGGGTCGCCCGAGACTTTGGTTCAAGGTGCTGAACATGCGGAAAAACAAAGCCAGCGGTAGCCCCATGGCCAGCACCGAGAGGTACTGGGTCACATCGGCCCTGAGCCCGTCTGGCACGTGGGTCCAAGACAAGATCAAGCCCGGGCTGAGCAGCAAACCCACACCGAGCACCGAAGTGCCCATGAGCAAGTAAAGACCTTGCCTGAATTGACGCCCCACTTCAAGGGGCTTTTGTGCGCCATGCATCTCGGCCAAAGTGGGCAGCAAGGATTGGAGCACCCCCATCAAGGCAATGAAAACACTCACGAACACGGCCGAACCCACTGACAAGGCTGCCAAGGCACGCTGATCGTAGCGCCCCGCCACCAAGGTGTCGGTGATGCTGAAGGCCATCACCGCCAGTTGTCCGACCAAAATGGTGCTCGCGTGCTTGAAGAGAAGTCGACGCTCTTCTTTTTTACTCATCAAGGCTCCCCGTCTTGAGGGGTTTGCGCTTGAAGACATCCATGTCCTCGTTGTCCAAGTAGGAGCGGTGCAGGGTTTGCACCAAAACCCAACCTTGTTGTTGGTGCTCTTGAATGGCTTGAGAATTGTTTTGCAAGGACTCCACCAAGAGCCATCCACACGTCGACGCTGGCGCACTTTGAGCCACCTCAATGTCCAAGGCACTGTGCAATTTGAACGCACTGATTTGCGCCAAGCTCAAGCCTTGAACCAACAAGCACCGTCCAGGTTCTACCAATTGCGAAACTTGGTAGACCAGTGGCTTATAACTCCTGGCGTAATCAAGGAGCGGCAACCACAGGCTCATGAGCAAAAGCCAGCACAACGAGGCACCAGAGGCGGGCAGCACCAGGCTCTTCCACAGGGCTTTTCTGTGTTTGCCCGCTCGCCACTTCACAAGCGCTAGCCAAGTGAGCGTTGCCAGCAAAGCAAAACAAAAAGCGCCAGCTCCAAAGCACGGCTCAAAGCCCGGGAGCAGTCGCTTGACGTTGGCCGCGGGCTGGGCCGGCCAGCCCGTTTGCATGGCCAGCCAAACCACCCAGATGATGAAGGCGCAGCCGCTGAAAAAAATCAAGGTAAACCAATCGATGAGTGCGCTCACGCTGCGCTCCAAAGTCGGCAAGGCGAAAGCGGCCAAGGTGGCGAAAGCGGGCAGGCTTAGGAGCAAAATTCGCTCAGGCGGAATGCTCGTGAGGGCCGCCAGCACAAAGAGACTGGCGAAAAAAAGCGGGATGACCACATGGCGACTCCATTGCCGCACCCACCAGTGACCCCTCCAGCGCCAAAGCGTCCACATGGCCAGTGGCCACGCGGGCCAAGTGAACCACAACCCCAATCGCAACATCCCGTGCCAGTGCGAC
>Ga0209829_10003353_pt1 | contig 11702 bp, 10 predicted proteins | sample C_140205_EF_Meta_FD_187311 | JGI IMG/M metagenome (GOLD analysis project Ga0209829, IMG submission 187311) | Freshwater microbial communities from Lake Croche, Canada to study carbon cycling - C_140205_EF_MetaG (SPAdes) (version 2) | ecosystem: Environmental > Aquatic > Freshwater > Lake... | reverse complement strand
GATTTAATTCTTGAATATGCTCCCAAGTAAAACCCATTCGGTCTAAAACTCCAGGGGCAAAGTTTTCTACTAACACGTCACATGATTTAATTAATGCCCGCAAAACATCTTTTCCTTCGGGAGTTTTTGTATTGAGGGTAATCGAGCGCTTATTATGGTTGAGCATCGTAAAGTAGAGGCTATCTGCTTCAGGCATATCTTTGAGCTGGTGCCGCGTAATGTCACCCACGCCAGATTTTTCTACTTTAATCACATCCGCCCCAAACCAAGCGAGTAATTGCGTACAGGTTGGCCCTGACTGCACGTGGGTAAAATCAAGAATCCGGACACCATCTAAAGCTTTACTCATGCATTTTCCTTCACGAACTTTTTATTAATTTCTTCGAAACCACCTGATGGCTTAAGCACTGCTAACCGACAATTATATAAGTAATTGATTTTCGACAATTCTTGTTCTAATGCATGTTTTTTTAACATGAATCTGCATTCATTATTACCTCAGCATTTATACCTAAGCATTTATACCTATATGGTAAGAAGTCAAATACGCTAATAATAAAAAGGGTTCCACTTCCCGATGTGGTTTGAATGTTAACCCACCAATCAATAGGACTTAAAGGACTTAAACTATGTCGAACAAAATACTTTTTAAAAAATCACTCGTATTATTATGTGGTTTACTACTTTCCATATCGTGCTCAGCATGGGAGCCGAGTAAACCTGTAGAATTTGTTATCCCTGCCGGTCAAGGTGGTGGTGCAGACCAAATGGCTAGAATGATTCAAGGAATCATTACTAAAAATAATTTAATGAAGCAATCAATTATTCCGGTAAATAAATCTGCTGGCGCAGGTGCGGAAGGCTTCTTAGCAGTAAAAGAAGCAAAGGGTGACCCGCACAAAATCATCATCACCCTCTCTAATCTGTTTACTACCCCTTTAGCAACTGGTGTTCCCTTTAACTGGAAAGAGATGACACCAGTGGCGATGCTGGCCCTAGATCAGTTTATCCTATGGACAAATACAGACAAGCCCTATAAAAATGCTAAAGAATTTATTCAAGCAGCGAAGACCGCAGGGCCTGGAAAATTCAAAATGGGTGGCACAGGGTCCAAACAGGAAGACCAAATTTTAACCGTGGGACTTGAAAAAGCCACTGGTACCAAATTTACCTATCTGCCATTTAAAGGCGGTGGTGATGTGGCTGTTCAACTCGTTGGGAACCATATTGATTCCACTGTAAATAATCCAATTGAAGCAGTTGCCCAGTGGCGTGCGGGCAAGTTAAAAGCTTTATGTGTCTTCGATGATACAAGAATGCCTTATAAAGAAAAAGTGACTGATACCCAGTCCTGGAACGATATTCCAACTTGCTCTGAAGCCGGTGTCCCAACGGATTATGTCATGCTGCGTGGAATTTTTATGCCGCCTGGGGTTACCCAAGAACAAGTGAACTTTTATATCGATCTCTTTAAAAAAGTACGTGAAACTGCTGATTGGAAAAAATTCATGGCTGATGGTGCTTTTAACCAAACTTTCATGACGGGTAAGGAATATGTCGCTTGGCTTGAAAAAAATGAGGCTTTACATAAACAACTCATGAGTGAGGCAGGCTTCTTAGCGAAATAATCAGATGACTAAGGATTTGAATGACTAATCAGGTAAAAAAAGACTCTGTCCCTAGTCTTCGTATGGTGGATATTGTTTTTGCAATCATTTGTATCGCATTTAGTATTTTCTTAATGATTGGAAGTGTCAGACTCGGTGCTAAATGGACGCCTGAAGGTCCAGAGTCTGGCTACTTTCCATTCTATATTTTTCTCATGATGTTTATAGCAAGTTCAGTGACTCTTTATGAAACAATCGTCATTGACAAAAAGAAACCTGGCGAGGACTTCGTTGAAAAGCACGCTTTTCAACAAATACTTTGTATTTTGTTTCCGGCAATTGCCTTTTTAATTGGTGTTAGCCTGATTGGAATCTATGTTTCAAGTACGGTCTATATTGCCATTTTTATGATCTGGATTGGAAAATACCCCTACTGGAAAGCGACGTTAGTTGGCTTATCTGTTGGTGTAATCCTATATTTGATGTTTGAAGTCTGGTTCCAAGTCCCACTTCCTCACGGTTCTTGGTTTAATCCACTTTCTTACATTGGCGTTAACTAATTAAAAAATATAGGGGTACATTTTGGATGAAATAAGTGCGTTATTTCATGGGTTTTTGGTAGCGCTTACACCCTTTAATGTTTTGTTAATGCTTGTTGGTATTTCTCTTGGGGTCATTATTGGGGTCTTACCTGGACTAGGGGGTGCGAACGGTATTGCAATTTTATTACCCCTTACCTTTACGATGCCACCAACCTCGGCAATCATTATGCTCTCCTGTATTTATTGGGGGGCGTTATTTGGTGGTGCTATTACTTCCGTGCTATTTAATATTCCGGGGGAGCCTTGGTCTGTAGCGACGACCTTTGATGGGCACCCCATGGCTAGAAATGGCCGGGCTGCAGAAGCTCTGACAACAGCCTTTACATCTTCATTTGTTGGAGCTTTAGTAGCTGTCATTATGATTACCTTCCTAGCGCCAATGGTTGCTAAATTTGCGCTCAAGTTTGGCCCCCCAGAATTCTTTGCTGTCTATTTTTTAACTTTTTGTAGTTTCGTTGGCATGAATAAGGGCTCGCCATTCAAAGTTATTACCATGATTATGTTTGGTTTTGGTCTGTCTACAATTGGGATGGACGGTGTTACTGGCCAACTGCGTTTAACCTTCGGGTTCACTGAATTAATGCGTGGATTTGATTTTTTAATCGCTGTGATTGGCCTTTTTGGTATCGGTGAGATCTTATTAGCCATGGAAGAAGGTCTTGCTTTTAAAGGCTCTGCTGGAAAAATTCGTTACCAAATCGTGATTGACACATGGAAGAAATTACCGCGGTATTGGGCAACGTCTTTGCGAAGTTGCCTCATTGGTTGTTGGATGGGTATTACCCCAGGCGGAGCAACGCCCGCTTCCTTTATGAGTTATGGACTGGCTAAACGATTCTCGAAAAATGGAGATAATTTTGGTAAAGGAGAAATCGAAGGTATTATCGCCCCAGAAACTGCCGCCCATGCAGCGGGCACTTCAGCACTCTTACCAATGCTCTCTTTAGGTATCCCAGGGTCCCCAACTGCCGCAGTCTTATTGGGTGGACTGTTAATTTGGGGATTACAGCCCGGCCCACTTTTGTTTGTTGAAAAACCGGATTTTGTTTGGGGACTGATTGCTAGTATGTATTTGGGTAATGTGGTGGGGCTATTTATGTGTTTAACTTGTGTGCCTCTTTTTGCCTCAATCCTTCGAATTCCTTTTTCTATTATTGCACCCGTCATTATTGTGATTTGTGCTGTTGGTGCCTACACAGTGCACAATGCTTTATTTGATATTTGGCTCATGCTCGGCTTCGGTGTCATGGGCTATATCTTTAAAAAATTAGATTATCCGATGGCCCCTATGGTCTTAGCGCTCGTTTTGGGAAGTCGCGCTGAAGAGTCGTTCCGGCAATCAATGCTCATCTCTTCGGGCAGTTTAGAAGTATTTTTCTCGACACCACTTGTTGCTGGCATTACTTCCTTAGGAATCCTACTTCTTTTTTGGCCACTCATTACCAAGACTCTTGCAGCCTTTAAATCAACCAAAAGTTAATAGCTAGGGCGTCAAACTTCTAATGCAGTTTGACGTGTGGCTCTGTACGTCTAGTAATCATCCGAACAAGGGTATATAAAACGACTTTTACCCAACCATGTAGTGCTAATTCGTGCAATTTATATAGCGAAATATACATCATCTTGGCGAAGAAACCCTCGATAAATAGACTTCCGCCCATAAGACCTCCCATCATATTTCCTACAGTACTATATTTTCCAAGGGAAACTAGGGAACCAAAATCGCGATATTGATACTTACGCAGTGGCTTATTAGCTAAACGTAACTGAATCTGCGCATACATATGCATAGCCTGCTGATGAGCAGCCTGCGCCCTAGGAGGGACAGTACGTCCGGTGTGATTCCTATCACCTGGCCAGGGACATGCAGCACAATCCCCAAAAGCAAAGATGTTCTCATCAGCCGTTGTTTGAAGACTTTGATAGACTACTAATTGATTGATGTGATTCGTTTCTAGGCCACTCATATCTTTTAAAAAATCAGGTGCTTTAACACCAGCAGCCCAAACGACTAATTCAGCATCTAACTCTCGACCATCTTTTAAACGTATGCCATGAGGTAATACAGCTTCAACCTTTGCATCTGTATAAACATCAACTCCTAGCCGAACTAAAAATTCTAGGGTGTTATTTGATAAACGAGAGGGCAAGGCATTTAAAATTCGCGGGCCCGCTTCAATTACACTGACTTTCATATCCTTGTTTGGATCCACTCGGTCAAGTCCATAAGCAACAACCTCTCTGGTTGTGCGGTATAACTCGGCAGCTAACTCGACACCTGTTGCACCGCCGCCAATAATCGCCACCTTTAACTGTCCAGGCCGCAGAGGGCCTTGTTGCGAGTGCGCTCGAACACAGGCGTTGAGCATACTGTTATGAAAATATTCAGCATCTCTTGAAGACTCTAACTTTAAAGCATATTCAGCAACGCCAGGAGTTCCAAAGTCGTTGCTTAAACTCCCAATAGCAATCACTAGCGTGTCATAGGAAAAACTCCTCTGGGGAATCACTTCATTACCAGCATCATCGACATAAGGAGCGAGTAAAAGAACTTGTTGGTCTCGATCAATACCAGTCATCTCACCAATTCGGAAATGAAAATGGTGCCAGTGCGCCTGCGCCATATACCCTAATTCATGATCGGATAAGTCCATACTACCTGCTGCTATTTCGTGTAACTTTGGCTTCCAAATATGGGTACGATTTTTATCTACTAAAGTAATGTGGGCACTACCCTTCTTACCCAAAGTGTCGCCTAACCGAGTGGCTAACTCTAACCCGCCAGCGCCACCGCCAACGATGACTATACGATGTGCCACTTCTGTAGCTGTCATCGTAGATAACTGTGATTGATTAACATATCGAAGAGCCCAATGATAGGTGATGGCATCATATTACCCCTTTTAGATAAAAAATCTACCTTGCTTTTATAAAATTTATAATAAATAATTGCTTGTCACTTGTATACATCCCTAAGTCGTATCGGTTTGATTCAATATCCAATTCAATCAAAGAGTCAATCTTGCAGAAGTTCTATCGATATAATCTACCTATAACAAAAATTTGAGGCAAAGAATAGAAATAATCAATTGATTGGCTTGAAGTTCAAGAGTCCTGATCAACGATGATCGTCTAATAATGAAATACTAAAAGGAGCGCATATGATTAACGCATCACCAATACCAGTTATTACCTCTCATGGATGTAGTATTCCTCAAATTGGCTTTGGGACATCCCAATTAGGAGACTGTGCCGAACTCGTTTGCCATGCTTTAAAATTAGGATATCGACATATTGATACTGCCTGGAAATACGGCTCAGAAAAAGGAGTTGGCGAAGGTATACGTGCATCTGGTGTGCCACGCAGCGAGATATTCTTAGTCACAAAAGTCTCCCACGAATACCTTTCTAAAGATGCTTTTGCAAAATCAGTTGATGAGAGTTTGAAAAATCTTCAAGTCGATTATGTTGATATGCTGCACGTCCACTGGCCAACTATTGACAATATTCCAATGGCTGAAACAATGACTGCCTTAGCGCTCGCAAAGCAACAAGGATTAACGCGCCATATTGGTGTTGCGAACTTTAATATTACGCTACTTGAGCAGGCTATGTCTTTGTGCCCTGAACCCATTGTGTCTTTACAAGCGGAGTATCATCCTTACCTAGATCAACAGAAAATATTAGCGTTTTGTAAAAGCAAAGGATTAATTTTTACGGCTTATTGTCCACTAGCGCGTGGACGTTTATTTGATGATCCAGTCCTTTCTGAGATGGCAAGAAATAAAGATAAATCCATCGCACAAATTGTTTTACGTTGGCTTACTCAACAAGGGCAAATTATTCCAATTCCAAGATCGTCTAATCCCGAGCGTATTGCGCAGAATTTAGATATATTTAATTTCACGCTATCCCCTTCAGAAATGCAACAAATCCACTCTCTAGCCAAACCGGATGGACGCATAGCAAACCCCGCTGGCAGAGCACCACTTTGGGATTGACTAATCATAAAAGAGCAGAATTTAAAAGCCTTTGAGGCTTGACAAAGATAATCTACCGCCAACTCTATTTAGCATAACTCTTATTTTAAGTTAGATGATTATTTGCTCTTCATTCCGTATGATTTTTTCCTAAAAGGGCGCGATCTTCCATAGTAAGCCAGCGCCACTGTCCTTCTTCAAGATCTCTTGGTAACTCATAACTACCAATCATGACGCGGTGTAATAAAAGAACATGATTACCGACTGCTGCAATCATCCGCTTCACTTGATGATACCGACCTTCTACAATAGTCATTTCTATTTGTCGATCTTCTAACTGCACACAACCCTTTGCATTGACGGGTCTTGAGTCGTCATCAAGTACAACTCCCTCTAATAATTGTTTCATTTGTAATTCGCTGATAGATTCCGAAGTGGTAATACGGTAAATCTTCCCTATGTTTTTTTTCGGCGTGGTCATTTGATGAATAAACTGACCATCATCTGAAATCAATAGTAAACCAGTTGTATCATGATCTAAACGTCCTACACACTGAACGCCGCGCTCAATAAAAGGTGATGGTAACAGCCCATATACGCTTGGATGATGTTTTGTCTTATGCGAGCACTCATAATTAGGTGGCTTATGAAAAGCAATATAGGCTTTTTCATGATATGCCCATTCTTGGCCATCGACCCGCAGATTTAAAGCCTCAGTTTGGATAGTTAAATCAGGATCAGTGACTAATTGGCCATTCACATGAACTAATTCTGCATACACTAAGTCATTGCAATAACGCCTAGTCCCAAAGCCTTGGCTAAATAATATTTTTTCTAAAGATAAGGGTTTAACTTTGACCAATGATTTCTTTCTATTCTTGCTATTCAATTATCTTTAACTTATAACTTTTTTTCATTTACATATAGCATTTTACAGGCCTAATTGTTTGCTTTTAAACACAGTACCTATTAGGGTTTTTACTAAAAATGCTAAAACATCTTACTTTCTTGCCCAAAGACTGTTTATTCATATTAAGATAGAAGCCTAATTAATCAATAGAGGTCTGTTAATGAAGTCTAAAATTATTTCCATGTTTGTGAGTTTTATTATTTACTTTTTTACTTGGGGCTTACAAGCGCAAACCCTGAATGCGCAAGACCTTCATCAAAAAGCTCTTGTAGCCACCTGCGCTAATTGTCACGGTACAAATGGTAAGGGAGTTGAAAATAGTGGACTACCCCTCATTAACCATTTAAGTGGCGAGCAAATACTAACGCATCTAAAGGCCTACAAGAGTGGCGCTCGGGAAGGGACTATCATGCCCCAATTAGCAAAAGGCTATACCGATGAGCAATTACAAATTATCGCCAATCTTCTTGGCAAAAAATAAGGATCTAATAATGAACCGACGATTATTCCTAGGACAGTCTACTGCACTTGCACTTCTTGCAGGTTTACCAACTATTGGCTCAGCCAATTTAAAAAATGCTCACATTGTCGTAGTGGGAGGTGGCTATGGGGGAGCTACAGCTGCTAAATATTTACGCCTCTTTTCCAATAATACCGCGAAGGTAACGCTGATAGAGCCTAATAGTAGTTTTATGTCATGCCCCCTTTCTAATTTAGTTGTGGGCGGTTCTAGAACCCTATCTGAGCTGACTACTCCCTATGATAATTTACAAAAACGCCATGGAATCCGCTTAGTTAAAGATCTCGTGACATCGATTGATGGTGCAAAGAAAACGCTGAAATTGGCATCTGGTACCAATATCAATTACGACAAATTAGTCCTCTCACCTGGAATTAGTATGATGATGGACCAAGTTGAAGGTCTGGTACAGGCTAATCTTTCTGGTACAACCATTCAGGCCTGGAAAGCTGGTCCGGAAACCACCGCCCTGCATCAACAACTTGCTTCAATGCAAGATGGCGGTGTCTACGCCATAACGATTCCTGAGGCGCCTTATCGATGCCCGCCCGGCCCCTATGAGAGGGCTTGCCAAGTGGCGAGTTATTTTAAGCAACATAAACCCAAATCAAAGGTACTTGTTTTAGATGCGAATCAAGACATCGTCTCTAAGGCTGGATTATTCAAAAAAGCTTGGGCAGAGGAATACCCTGGAATGATTGAATATCGTCCAAAACATAATGTGGTGGCCGTTGACGCAAAAACCAAAACGATTAAATTTGATGTCCAAGATGATGTTAAAGCAGATGTGTTAAACATCCTACCAATGATGCGCGCTGGTGATATTGCTCTTAAAACTGGTGTGCTTAATGCGAATAATCGCTGGGCGCAAGTTAACTATCTGAATTTTGAATCTACATCGATAAAAGATATTCACGTTCTTGGTGATTCAATCCAAATTGCTCCCTTGATGCCAAAGTCTGCTCATATGGCAAACTCGCATGCTAAAGTCGCAGCTGCTGCTATCGTGGCAGAATTAAATGCTTGGGAAATTAATCCGGCACCAGTTCTAACTAACACCTGCTACAGCTTTATCGATTCGAGAAAAGTTGTGCACGTTGCAAGTGTGCACCAATACAATTCTGCTGAAAAAACTTTTAAAACAGTCCCTGGGTCTGGTGGTTTATCATCCGAAGCAAATGTCCTAGAAGGGATCTACGCTTGGGGCTGGGCTAAAAATATTTGGGCGGATAGTTTGGCTTAAGTTTTTGGCTTGAAGATTAGTTTCTGATTTTAAAAGGAAGAGCTTTAATAGCTCTTCCTTTTTTTATTTGTAACCTACCCGGTCTAATAATCGTTGAGCGCTAATCTGATTTCGGCCAACTGCGGCTATAGATACGTTTTGGACCTTAAACTGTCCAAGCTTTTTTAATCCCTCGTTCTCAACCTTACTTGTTTTGACAACTGGCCATTCGTTATTTCCATCAGCAAAATAAGTCTGTGCCGTATTGCTAGCTAAATAATTGAGAAAATGTATAGCTGCTTCTGGATGCGGAGCATTTTTTGCTACTCCAGCTCCAGCAATATTGACGTGTGCGCCAGTGGAATTTTGGTTCGGCCAGATAAACCCAATTTTCTTCACGAGTTCAATATCCTCTGCTTTAGTCGATCGCATTAGCCGCACCAAATAGTAGGAATTTGCTAATGCGACTCCGCATTCGCCAGATGCAACAGATTTGATTTGATCGGTGTCTCCTCCCTTAGGTGATCTTGCCATATTATTGACCATATTTTTTGCCCACAACTCAGTTGCTACCTCGCCATTTAATTCGATTAAAGATCCAATTAACGAGAGCATATATGGATGAGAGCCTGAACGGGTGCATACTTTTCCCTTACTAGGTGCTTCTGCTAATTTCTCATACGTGTCTATATCTTTTGGATTCATTACACTCTTGTTGTACACAATGAGTCTTGCTCTTGTTGAAAAGCCAAACCAAGTAATGCCATCAGTATCTGACTTGGCGCGCAAATTTTCTGGTATCCGTGACTCTAAATTTTTTGATTGGATCGGCCGAAATAAGCCGTCAATTTGCGCCCTCCATAACCTCGCTGCGTCGACCATTAAAATTACATCTGCGGGGCTTTTAGACCCCTCGCTCTTTAAGCGTTCGATCAGAGCATTATCATCAGCTTCAATCCGGTTGATCTTAATGCCAGTTTGCTTTGTAAAATTACTGTAAAGGGCTTCGTCAGTCTGATAATGCCTGGCTGAATACAAGTTTAATTCTTTCTCTGCTGTACCTGCCTCTGCGTGGGCATTACAACACAATACAACCCCCATTAGAACGATTGATACTCCTTTTACAATTGGGGCTTTAATGATGCTAGTCAAACTCTGAACGAGTGGGTTTTGGATGATGGAAAATTGAATTAGTGAATATGGGACTACTGAGTTTTGCACACTTCTTTGCCTTTGTTCTTGCATTTTTTTCATTTCAATAAACGGTGATTGATCAAGTGTGTAACTATAACACAAATGCGAATGATTATCAATAAGGTTTATTGGATGCGATCACTCTAGCTAATACAAAGACCGGTATTAAGCCGACTAAGACGATTGTTAATGCCGGTAAAGCAAGTTCAGATAAGCGCTCGTCTGCCGCTAATTGATAGGTGGCTACAGCTAATGTGTCAAAATTAAAAGGCCTTAAAAGTAAGGTGGCAGGCAATTCCTTCATTACATCGACGAACACTAATAAACCAGCCGTAAAAATACTTCGGCTTAATAAGGGCAAATGAATTCTGCGTAAGGTTTGATAGATAGTTAAACCCAATAGGGACGCAGTTGCATCTAAAGTGGGCGCTATTCTTGTAAGTCCAGTATCAATACTTTGTAGGCCCGATGATAAGAATCGAATCAAATACGCATAAATCAATATCCATATCGACGAGGACATGATCCATCCCAAATCAAAATAACCTAAGAAAGATAAAATACCAACAGCTAAAACCGTTCCAGGCAGTGCGTAACCAAATCCTAATAAACGGTTAATCCAAGCAATCCGAGGGGATAACCTGGCAGCATAGGCAAAAAAAACTGCGCATATTACCGAAATAAACGCCGTTGCAATAGCCAGTGTGAACGAGTTAGAGAGCCACGTGAGATAGCGTACATCCCACTGAGCTCCTTCTTTCAATAAAAATAGGACTAAAGCACAAATGGGCATCACAAAGGCTATAAAAAGAGTTGTGGCACAACATATAAATGCCAAAAATGCTTTCTCTCCAGAAAGTTTACTAGTAGAAACGCCTCGAGAAGAGGTACTATTTGAGGCATAACGCAATTGCGCTCTACTACGTTTTTCAATATAAAAAATGAAAAGAACAATCATGAGTAAGCCAAGCGCAAGTTGCACGGCTGCTAACCGATCACCTAGGGATAGCCAAGCTTTAAAAATACCTGTCGCAAAAGTCTGAATTCCAAAGTAGGATACCGCCCCATAATCAGCTAATACTTCCATGAGTGCTAAAGCAGTTCCAGCAAAAATAGCAGGCCTAGCCATAGGTAATAATAATTTAAAAAAACTATCCATGGCACTGTAACCAAGTGTTTGAGCAACTTCAGACAAATGCGCGCTGCGCTCTAAAAATGCTGTTCGAGTAATTAAGTAAACATAAGGGTATAGACATAAGGAAAATGACCAAATGGCCCCGCCTAAAGATCTGGGATCAGGAAAAAAAGGCAGCCGATCGACCTGTAATACACTTCTTAAAAATTGTTGAATTGGTCCTGAAAATTGGAGTAAATCGACAAATAAATAGGCCATCACATATGTGGGTACAGCTAATGGCAATATGAGTGCCCATTCAAATATCCGTTTGCCTGGAAATTGATAATTAGCAATTAAAAACGCATTACCAACTCCTAAAACAACTACCCCAACACCAACCCCAATCACTAAAATAATGGTTGAAGTAATGTACGACCCTAAAACAAAATTCCATAAATGCTCTATTGTGCTCTGAGCATCCTCAGGGTTTGGTTGGAAAAAGTTGAAAAAATCGCCAAAAGGAATCAATAATCCAAATAATGGTAAGAAA
>Ga0209829_10003352_pt1 | contig 11703 bp, 10 predicted proteins | sample C_140205_EF_Meta_FD_187311 | JGI IMG/M metagenome (GOLD analysis project Ga0209829, IMG submission 187311) | Freshwater microbial communities from Lake Croche, Canada to study carbon cycling - C_140205_EF_MetaG (SPAdes) (version 2) | ecosystem: Environmental > Aquatic > Freshwater > Lake... | reverse complement strand
GAGTTATTGATTGGGGATCCCACCAAATCCAAAACCAAACTTGGATGGAAACCAAAATATACCCTAGATATGTTAATTGAGGAAATGGCACTATCGGACTTAAGACTTTTTCAAAAAGATCAGCTTTTGAAAAAGGAAGGTTTTAATGTGTTGAATTATTTTGAGTAGTATTTTCTTCTAAACTTATAATAACAAGGTGCCTTAAATTACAAATCCCTCATTTTACAATGAGGGATTTGTTTTATCAGAAGATAGCTTGATTAATAATCTCTGTTGTAACCGCCGCTTCCGCCGCTTCTGTTACCGCCACCACCGTAGCCACCACCACTGCTTCTTCCACCGCCGCCGCCGTAACCACCGCTACCGCCGGGCTTTTTGTAACCGCCGCCACCGCCGCCAGTGCCAAAGCTACGTTTTTTGAAATCTCCTTCCTGACGTGGTTGAGATTCGTTTACGATTAACTTACGACCTTGAACTTCGGTTTCATTTAAACCTGCAATTGCAGCCTTAGATGCTTCTTCGTCTTCCATTTCAACAAAGCCAAATCCTTTGCTGCGGCCGTTCATTTTGTCTTTCAAAATTTTAGCACTTGAAACAGTACCAAATTGAGTGAAGAGATTGCTTAAGTCTTCGTCGGTCATTGTCCAACTTAGATTTCCTACATAAATGTTCATTGTAAAAACTTTTTAAAATTAAAAAAAAACCTAATGACTTAGTGGGTACAATGAACTGAAAACGGACATCTAAAAAGAGTTCAATCAGCTAACGACGAAATACTAAAACCATTAAAGCTATACAAATGTAACTATTTATTTAAAATAACAAGAAAATTCAAAAAAATTCATAAATGGGCCATTTCGGGGATGAAAGGGAGCTTTTTTTGAAATGAACCGGTTTACCCAAACCTTAAATACAAAAAAATCCGTCCCTTTTAACTGGGACGGATCATATTGGATGTTAAATACAATTATTCTGCTGTTACTTCAAACTCAACTTCGCACTCGTTACCGTTGCCAAAGTCAATTTTTGCCTTGAAAGTACCTAGTTCTTTTACTTCATCAATGATAGTAATCCTACGACGGTCAATTTCATAGCCTTTTTGTTCTTTTACTGCACGAGCAATTTGAACTGAAGTTACACTTCCGAAAATTTTGCCAGTTGTACCTGTTTTGGCTCCAACTTTAAGAGCACCATTGGTTAAAGTAGCTATCACACTATTGATCTCAGCTAATAATTTAGCTTCTTTCTTAACTTGTTGCTTTACTTTTTCCTCTCTTTGCTTAAGATTACTCGGACTAGCTTCGATAGCTAGTTTAGAAGGAATCAAAAAATTACGGCCATAACCATTTTTAACTGTTACCAGTTCATTGGCACTGCCTAGGTTGTTTACGTCTTGTATTAATATTACCTGCATTTAGATTGCATTTTTACCCAATCCTCGATACCTAGTTTTGTAGGGGCGAGACTTTCATCCTATTAAGGAATTAGGGTGGTGAAAAAATTATTTTAAAAGATCTGTAACGTAAGGTAAAATCGCCATTTGACGGGCTTTCTTTACTGCTTCGCTTACTTTGCGTTGAAACTTCAATGAGTTTCCAGAAAGACGGCGAGGTAATAATTTACCTTGTTCGTTTAAGAATTTTTTTAAGAAATCGGCATCTTTATAATCAATATAATGAATACCCATTTTTTTAAAGCGGCAATATTTTTTTGGACGCTTTTCAGCTTTGATTGCTGTGAGATATTTTATCTCGTTTGGTTTTGCCATGATTTATGCCCCCGCTTTTTCGTTAGGAGAAAATTTTCCGCCACTTCTCTTTTTGTTGTTGTAATCGACGGCGTATTTATCGAGTACAGTATACATGTGACGCATCACTGATTCGTCACGTAAAAGTTGAGTTTTCAACTTTTCATTGAAGCTGGTTGGCGCTTTATACTCCATTACCCAGTAAAGACCAGTGGTCTTCTTGGCGATGGGATAGGCCAGTGATTTTAGTCCCCAGGGATTGGTGTGCACTAATTCGCCTCCGTTTTCTTTAACGATTGTTGCGAATTTGTTCTGGGCGGCTTTATATTCCTCCTCAGACAGCACAGGGGTAAAAATCACCATCAATTCGTAATTGTTCATTTCCCTGATTTTAGTTTAAATAATTAGTTAATCCTCGTACACAATTGTTTACGGGGCTGCAAAGGTAATACTTTTATAGATAATCTAGTAATTGATATTGGATCTATTTTTTATAGTAAAATAATATGTAATATATAGGCTGCTAAAAGCTGAATTAGGGATCTTATAATTTGCAAATTTTAATAGGTTCTATCTTCTAGAAAGCTATTAAGCTGGTTATTTTTGATTCTCCACAACCATCCTGATTTCATCGCTGTAGCTAACCGACGAAGGAGAATACATACTCTGAATGCTAGATATTCCATTGCTGAAGTTCCCTGGATGTATTACCAATTGTTCAAATTCAATGACATAAATACCTTTTGATAGCCTGTCAATAAAATAATGGGTGCTGGCTTCTCCATTGCTTTGAAAATACCCCCAACTACCTTTTGATTGATACTTATTCTTTGTTCCTATTGTTACCAAACAGGCCGCTCTTTGGTCTTTTAATTCTAGGTATTCTAAATCTCGGTTAGTTTTAATTTGTAATCGTACTTTTATTTTATCACCTACTTGCAGGTTAGCAACCTCTTTAATAGGTGATAAAATAATTCCTTTGTCTGATTTTTTTTCGACAAATATTTGTTTGGTTAATTTTAATGGACCTTCATTCCTCTTTAATTTATCCAAGTCTTCGAAATATTGCCAATAAACTGCTCCCCAAAATGGATAGGGATTCAATTTTGTATCTACTGTTTTAACAGAGATCGAAATATTACCCATTGAAGGAATAACTTTTTCTGCCTCAATGCTATATTTAAAATATCCAGGTTCTTTATCTGATTCCATTTTATAAGGATCAGTTGAGTTGGCAATCTCTTGAGCTTTAAAGTTGATCTCTCCTATTTTTTTTCCACCTAGTGAAATGACGGCTGCATTATTTGGAGATGGCAATAAGTTAGTAAGTATTTCATTTTTTTGATTTGCTAAAAGCATCGCATAACTAGCAGCAGCAGTTTCCTTGCTTGTATTCCAATGATTGATTTTTTTTTGTTGTAGTAACCAAAATTTTAATTCATTAATCATTGCTGAATTTTGATCTATATTGAAAAATGCCTCTATCATTATGGACTGACTTTCAACGGGTGACCAGTGTGACGTATAGCTGCTGGTATTCCATTCTTTCCAATACATACCCAATTGTTTATTACTAATGGCATTTTTCTTTAGCGATTGTATGATTGATCTAGCAGTAGCGTTTTCATTGGTTTTATTGAGTGCCAATGCAATCATCGCCTGGCTATTTTTATCAAAAAAAGGCCAATATTTTTTTGCTTGCCCAAGGAAATAATTCTGCGCTATTTTAATTGAATCAACCAATGGATAGTCTTGAAAAAAACTACGTAAGTACAAGTAATGAATAGTAGCATATTTCAAATTGTTTTTTGAAAACATTGTTTTATTTTTCGAAAGCTGCTTATACTCTTCAAATACTTTTTTATCGAGCTTTGAAATAGCTTTGTCTACTATTATTTTAATATTTTGATAGTCCTTATTCTCTAAAGCATTTAATTTGATAAGCCGTCCAATTCCAGCGATGATGTATTGAGTCAATTGCCAGTCTTCAGGTCCTCCTTTACTCCAGCCAAAGGCACCACTGGGTCTTTGTAATTCTATAAGTTGTTGAATTGTATTTTCTATTTCGTTGGATATTTTTGTACTATCAAAAAGGGATGCAATATTTTTGGTTTGGGTAGTTTCGTCTATTTCATCCATTACCCAAGGAGTTTCTTGAAGTAATGCTAGTTTCAGTTCTTTATTGTTTTGAAGATTTGAAAGCAATTCACTTTTGGTTTTGTTTTTTGAAAAGGAATTGATTTCATTCTTTGTTTGCCATTTAGAAAATGTTTCTTTTAGTGAGGGATTGCTTCGATTGATGTGCATCGCCAATACATTGGCAAAATACTGATTAAAAATTTGTTCGGCACTTTCAAGTACGGGCTCCATTAAATAGGGTAAGGATTGAATAACCGACCAGTTTGGGTGAGCAGCTAATTCAACGGTTAGTCCTTGGTTTTTGATGGAAGTATTTTCTTCACTTTGTAATAATTTTTTAAATGCAAAATTCTTTTCTCCGATATTATCAATGTTCAAAGGAAAGGACTCTGTAATTAAAATTCGATTGGTTAAAATTGGGATTGTGAATTCTTTGGTATCGGAAAAATTACTTTCTATAATGTCTTTTGATTTCGAAATATTTTTGATGGGGCTAATAGAAGAATTAAGAGAATCGTTTTTGTTTATCGACTCTTTAACTGATTTAGGTACGCTGGTAGTTGCGGTGACTAAGTATTTAAGAGCGGAATTAAAATTGTAAGGAATTTCTATTGGAAATTTGATATCCAAACTTTGTCCTACTGCAACAGTAAAGTATTGTGTAGGAAATATATTTTTAAACCATCCGTCTACCGATTGATTGGTACCTGCATTTAATAAGGTCAATTGGGTTGTTCCAGTTAGTTCATGATCACTTAAATTAATAATTTTTGCATTTAATTCTATTCGATCGCCTTCTCGCAAAAATTGAGGTGCTTGGAGCTGAACTAAAAGAGTTTTTTGAACAATTATATTTTTCTTACCTGAAGATTGAATCGAAGTTTTCTTGTTTGCAGAATGAGTGAATTTTGTTTTTTCGAGTCTTGTTGGTTTTTCCCAAAGATCAAAATAGTTGCTTGTCGGATTTGCTTCAACGCATTGAGTGATTGAAGTTGCTATAAAAAAGAGTAAGCATATTTTTTTTAAAAACATAGTACATGCCATTTACTTAAAAGATACCATTTGTTGAAATCAAATGATCGGTTTCTTCTTACTGAATGAATTGTTTTTTTAGCCTTTTTAAAATTAATCTTTTGGATAAATTAACTCTTTGACTTTAACTGAATCAAAGAACCCCCGGCAGTAACCGAGGGTTGTTGATTAAATATCTTTAAAAGATTATTTTTTTAGTACCTCAGCCATTGTTTTACCAATGTCTGCTGGACTAGCAACAACATGTATTCCACAAGCTGTCATAATTTTCATCTTAGCCGCTGCTGTATCATCTTCACCTCCCACAATTGCACCCGCATGCCCCATTCTACGACCAGGAGGAGCAGTTTGACCAGCAATAAATCCAACAACAGGTTTTTTATTTCCAGTCGATTTGATGTAATTAGCTGCTTCAGCTTCCATACCACCACCAATTTCACCAATCATTACAATTGCATCTGTTTCTGGATCGTTCATAAATAATTCAACTGCTTCTTTAGTGGTTGTTCCAATGATAGGATCACCTCCAATGCCGATTGCAGTTGAGATACCCAAGCCTGCTTTGGCTACTTGGTCCGCAGCTTCATAAGTTAAGGTTCCACTTTTAGATACAATTCCAATTCTTCCTTTTACAAAAATAAAGCCAGGCATGATACCAACTTTACATTCGCCAGCAGTAATAACTCCTGGACAATTGGGACCTATCAAACGGGTAGTTTTTCCTAACAAATAATTTTTAACTTTCACCATATCTTGAACAGGAATTCCTTCAGTAATACAAACTACCAATGCAATGCCAGCTTCTGCTGCTTCCATAATTGCATCTGCAGCAAATGCTGGAGGAACAAAAATGATACTTACATCTGCACCCGTTGATTTAACAGCATCTGCTACTGTATTAAAAACAGGTTTTTCCAAATGAGTACTTCCACCTTTTCCAGGTGTAACACCACCAACAAGGTTGGTACCATATTCAATCATTTGTGTAGCATGGAAAGTACCTTCAGTACCGGTAAATCCTTGAACAATAATTTTGGAGTTTTTATTAACTAAAACTGACATTGATTAAAAATTAATAATTAAATAGATAATATTCACAAAGATAAGGGATTGCAAAAAGTGAATTGGTTAATTTGATAATTTGTCTCCGTTATTTAGAATTTCTTCCATGTTACGGTCATCGGATATGATCCCTTTTGCCTCTAACATCCGCATGTCCTTGGCATCTTGAAGAAATTTAGAGGCGAAAATAAATTCATTGAGTCGCTCATTTTTTGAAAAGATAATCTCATCGTTGTTGCCTGTCCATTCTTTCTTTCCACTGTACATATACAAAATATTCTCCCCAATTTCCATCACGCTGTTCATATCATGGGTGTTGATAACAGTAGTCATATTAAATTCTTTCGTAATGTCATAAATAAGTTTATCGATTACTAAGCTGGTCTGGGGGTCTAATCCAGAGTTGGGTTCATCACAGAATAAATATTTAGGATTCAATACAATTGCCCTGGCAATACCCACTCTTTTTTTCATTCCACCACTTAATTCAGAAGGGAATTTATTATTGGCCTTTTCTAAGTTAACCCTAGCAAGGACTTCATTTACTCTTTTTTTTCTTTGTTCATTGGTCATCTTGGAAAACATCTCGAGCGGAAACATTACATTTTGCTCAACCGTTAAGCTATCAAATAAAGCAGACCCTTGAAACAACATTCCAATTTGTTGTCGTAGTTCCTTTCTACTCTGGTTGTTCATTTCAGTAAAACTAATACCATCGTAGAAAATCTCACCACTATCTGGTTCAAATAACCCTACCAAACATTTTTGTAAAACTGTTTTACCACTTCCGCTGGTACCAATAATTAAATTGCATTGACCCGTCTGCATCACATGACTAACATCGGTGAGCACTTTATTTTCTCCAAACTGTTTACTAATATTTATAAATTCAATCATAAATTTCGATTCTTAGTGTGTTAGCAATAGCTGTGTTAAAACATAGTCAGCAAATAACAGCATGATGCAGCTTACCACAACGCTTTTGGTACTACTTCTTCCTATTTCCAGCGCTCCTCCTTTTACATAATATCCATAATAGGAGGGGATACTAGTAATGATAAAAGCGAAGGTGTATGATTTGATTAACGCAAAAGTTACATTGTAGGGAATGAATTTGGTAAGTAATCCTCGGTCAAATGCATCAGCCGAAATGATACCGGATGCCACACCTGCTAGTCGTCCTCCCCAAATACCTAGCACCATTGAAATAATTACTAGCAAAGGAATGGTTAGCATCGCTGCAGCAATTTTAGGTAATATTAAATAAGCCTTGGTATTGATACCCATTATTTCTAATGCATCAATTTGTTCACTTACTCTCATATTCCCCAATTCACTTGCAATCTTACTTCCTATTACGCCTGCTAATACAATACAAACTAGGGTAGGTGAAAATTCAAGAATTACGGTGTCTCTTACTATCAGCGCAATTGTTTCGGTTGGAATAAGTGGACTCACCAATTGGTAAGAAGTTTGAACCGCACTTACCGCTCCAATAAATACAGAAATGATGGAAACGATTCCCAAAGATCCAATGCCTATGTCTACACATTGACGCATGAATTCTTTCCAATACATTTTAGTATTCTCTGGCTTGGTAAACATTCCCTTCAACATTATTAGATACCGGCCGAAGTGTGTGAAAAATTCCATTTTACAAATTTATTGAAATAAAAGAGTGGTTGGGTTGATTATTTTATTTCTATATTTATTATCCTGCTGGGTCATTTTTCAATCGAGCATCTGCTTATTTACTATCCGAAATTAATAGTTCTTTCAGGTGTTGATAAATAAGTTGAGGCATCGTAGTACATTTTAAAAAAACTGGATTATCGTTATAATACACCGACAGTTCAGCGGCAAGTTGCTTGATTTTGGGACCAGTTGAAAGCTCTTCATCTCCTGCTGCTACCTTCAAATCCCTGAGCCTTTGTCTTTCTGATTTGATACGGCGAATAACTTGGGAACGCTCTTCTTGTTGGTATTGCTTAATTACTTCGCTGTTAAGATGGGTCTTCACCAATTCTACAAAAACTTGATTCTCTTTAAAAAACTGCGGCAAGTAATTATTTTTATTTCCTTCGTATGATTGCTGATCAAAATCAATCGATCTTATTTTAAACTGAACATCATCAAAATCTGGTGTGATATCAAAAATAAAATTGTAGCTACGCATGTCTCCTAATAATCTAATAAAACATCGCTCATTAAATTTTACAAACTCTTTGGCTATTCTGATAGGATTAAATTCGGGCCTATGTAAATATTGTGCAATAAACATATCGCCTGGAACACCTGAAATATGTTCTTCTACAATTGTATTGCCTTCAACTAAAAAATTCAAAAAGTTGGGTGACAATAGATGTTCTAATTCCATTCCAAAGATGCGCGAGGAATCGGCAACTTTAATATAAAAATAGTCATACACTTCATTGTAATTGTTGACAATTTTAATTCTAAAAGGTTTTGAATTACCAAAAAGGCAATAGTCTATTCTTTCAATATACAAATGTTCTTCTGCTTGCGTATGACCGCTAAATTTTAGAATTGAATAGGTTCTTTTGAGTGATGCGTGGATTTCATCCGTTAGTGTGGGATTGTAAAAAACAGATTCCCACAAAGTATCTTTACCTGAATTATCTAGCACAGGGATACTAAAATTATAATGTTTAAGTGTGTCATAGGAAATAGGTAAAGCGACCTCTCTGCCATAACGTTTCAGATATTTTCTGAAAGTCTTGCTAATGGCAAAAGAGATTTTCTTTTTGCTAACCTGATCTTTATTGTCCATATGCTAACTAAACTTTTTCAATTTCTTTAAAAGGAGGATTTTATAATTGATGGGATTTCTTTTTAAATTTCTTCCACCATTTGCTTGCTTTGATTACGGATTTTGTATCTGTTTTGTTTTTTATCTGAGCATCTACAACTGCTATTAATACCATATTAAAGATAGATCTTATTGAACTTCCTAATTGGAGAACGTGAACGGGTTTTTTTAATCCCAATAAAATGGGTCCAATAGAATCTGCACCGCCCACCTCTTGTAATAAATTATAGGCAATATTTCCTGCAGCTAAATTTGGAAAGATGAGTGTATTGACTTCACCATTGAGTAATTCTGTAAATGGATAACTTTCTTTTAAAATATCTTTATTGAATGCCAGAATGCCTTGCACTTCGCCGTCACAAATTAGAGAGGGGTCTTTTGCTTTCACTATCTCTCTTGCCTTTCGAACCAAATTTGCTTCGGGTGAGTCACTGCTTCCAAAATTAGAATAGGAGAGCATCGCAATTCGAGGTACAATATTGAATTGTTTTACTTCTTTAGCTGTGAGCAAAGTTATTTCTGCTAATTCTTCAGCAGTGGGATTAAAATTAATTGTTGTGTCTGCCAAAAATAAAGGACCTCGCTTAGTCAATAAGATATACATTCCTGCTATCTTTTTTACACCCTCTTCTGTGCCAATAGATTGTATCGCTGGACGAATGGTATCAGGATAATTTCGAGTTAGTCCACTTATCATACAATCTGCTTCACCACTTTCAACTAGCATACATCCAAAGTAGTTTCGATATTTCATTAGCTTATTGGCTTCATGCCAGTTGACGCCTTTGCGCTGCCGCCTTGCATAGAATGTCTGGGCAAATTGTTTTCTTAATTCTTCTGTTTCATCTGACTTGGGATCTAAGATGGGCATTTCCTCAATGTCAATACTATTGGCTTCAGCTATCTTTTTTATTTTCTTTTCATCTCCTAACAAGATTGGATAGCCTACTCCTTCATCCATTACCATCTGTGCTACTTTTAGCACTTTGATATTTTCAGCATCTGCAAATACTACTCTCTTTGGATCCTTCCTCGCTTTATTTCCAATTACTCGACTTAATTGATTGTCTAATCCTAGTCGTTTGTTTAATTCAAGTTTATAAGCTTCCCAATCTTTAATTGGGTATTTTGCTACTCCACTTTCCATTGCTGCCTTAGCAACTGCTGGAGCAACGGTGGCGAGTAAACGCGGATCCAATGCCTTTGGAATTATGTAATCGGGCCCAAATGAAATTGTTTTTTCATTGTAGGCAAGGGTAACAATATCTGGAACCGTTTCTTTGGTTAGATCAGCCAATGCCTTTACTGCCGCTAATTTCATCGCCTCATTAATAGTAGTCGCTCTTACGTCCAGTGCTCCTCTGAAGATGTATGGAAACCCCAACACATTGTTTACTTGATTGGGATAATCACTTCTACCGGTAGCCATTATAATATCTTCACGTGCTGCTAGGGCATCGTCATAAGCAATCTCAGGGTCAGGATTGGCTAAAGCAAAAACAATTGGCTTTTTTGCCATGCTCTTAATCATTTCAGTCGTTACCAAATTGCCTGCACTCAGTCCAATAAAAACATCTGCATCTTTTAGTGCCCTCGCTAAATCGTAGTCTTTGAATTTTACATCTACACAAAATTTCTTTCTTTCTTCATCTAAATTTTCTCGGCCTTCATATAAAATACCTTCCTTATCAAAAACTATAAAGTTGCTATGCTTTGCTCCCAAGGATTCATATAATTTCATGCAAGCTATAGAGGCTGCTCCAGCACCATTCACAACAATTTTTACATTTTGGATTTTCTTTTTTTGTATTTCTAAAGCGTTCAATAAACCAGCTGCAGAAATAATCGCAGTACCATGCTGGTCATCATGCATGATCGGAATTTTTAACTGATCCCTTAATTTTTGTTCTATATAAAAACACTCGGGTGCTTTGATATCTTCTAGATTGATTCCTCCAAAAGTGGGTTCTAACGACTTTACAATTTGTACAAATTTCTCAGGATCTGTTTCATTTATTTCAATATCAAAAACATCAATGTCAGCAAATATTTTAAATAATACGGCCTTTCCTTCCATGACTGGTTTGCTTGCCTCTGGACCAATATTTCCTAGTCCTAATACCGCAGTTCCATTGCTAATAACGCCTACTAAATTTCCTTTGCTAGTGTATTTGTAAACGTCTTCAATGTTAGCAGCAATTTCAAGGCAGGGTACAGCTACTCCAGGAGAATAAGCAAGGGAAAGATCTCTTTGGGTTTTTGATTCCTTGGTAGGAATCACCTCAATCTTTCCAGGCCTTCCTTTAGCATGGTACTCCAATGCTTGTTCTTTGCTTAATTCTTTTGGCATGATCTATTTTTTCGGCTCTTCATCTTCTTGCTAACTGAGAGCATTGGTATAATTTATTCAGCATTGGTGGCGCCTAATAAAGCCATCATTCCCATTCCTATTTCGATCGCGTCTTCATCAATATTAAATTTAGGAGTATGAACGCCAGCTGTAATGCCCTTTGAAAAATTTGCTGTCCCAAGTCTAAAAAAACAACCGGGTATTTTATGTGAATAAAAAGCAAAATCTTCCGCTCCCATTCTTAGTTCAGTTTCTTCCACATTTTCTTCGCCTATAAAAGATTCTGCTGTTTTTGTTGCTGCTACTGTTAATGCTTCATTGTTGAGTACAGACGGATATCCGATGTCAATTTTGAGGTCAATTTCGGCACCCATACTTTGTACAATTTGAGTTGCCATATTTTTTATTAACTCATGCGCCTTATAACGCCATTCTTCATTCATTGCCCTGAAAGTACCCATGAGCTTAACCTCTGAAGGAATTACATTGGTTGTATTTCCACCATGAATAGAAGTAATACTCAGTACAGATGGGTTAAAGGGA
>Ga0209829_10003349_pt1 | contig 11707 bp, 8 predicted proteins | sample C_140205_EF_Meta_FD_187311 | JGI IMG/M metagenome (GOLD analysis project Ga0209829, IMG submission 187311) | Freshwater microbial communities from Lake Croche, Canada to study carbon cycling - C_140205_EF_MetaG (SPAdes) (version 2) | ecosystem: Environmental > Aquatic > Freshwater > Lake... | reverse complement strand
ATTTCGAAAATACTTTCCCTACATTTCGCGATCGTTACGACCGCTCGTTTAGTAATGAACTATCCTATGACTTTGATGGGAATGGATTTGTTTTCTATGGTAACCTAGTAAAAAATTCGAAAATCGATAAGGATTATATTGATCGAGTCTCGAAAAGGGTTGGATCTGAGGTCTTTGGTCTTGCCGAGCCAAATGACTTGTATGTGGCTGATATCGATGTCTATATAGATGGAAAGATAGATGAAAGAGTAAGGATGCCCATGAAAAATACTTCCCGTAGGCTTGAGCCGGCATGGAAATACCAACTGAAAGAGGGGAAACATAACGTCAGGCTTAAATGGATCAATTCGAATTCGGAATATGAAATTCGCATCAACGATATCCTGATTTATTCTGAAAAACAACAGGAAAATAATTTGCCAAAATAATCTCTGAGATGAAAAAAGAAACATATTTTCTCTTGCTGCTCACTGCACTTATCCTACTCGCATCATGTAAAATGGATAAGAGAGAGGTAAAACGATCTCCTGACGCCGGAACAATGTCAGCAAAGGTGCTAAAAGATAAAATTAAGGGTGGTTGGGCTGGTCAAACTATTGGCTGCACCTATGGGGGTCCTACTGAATTCCAATTTAAAGGGACAATGATACAGGATGATCAACCTATCGTTTGGCACGACGATTATATCAAAGAAATATTTCTGTCCGATCCTGGCTTATATGATGATGTCTACATGGATCTCACATTTGTCGAAGTACTTGAACGATGTGGGCTTGATGCGCCGGCTGATTCATTTGCTGTTTCGTTTGCGCACGATGATTATAAACTCTGGCATGCAAACCAGGCAGCACGTTATAATATCCTGAACGGGATAAAACCACCAGCATCGGGTTATTGGATGAATAATCCGCATGCCGATGATATTGACTTTCAGATTGAAGCTGATTTTGCCGGAATGATGTCGCCGGGAATGATCAATGCCGCCACAGAAATCTGCGATCGCACTGGGCATATCACGAATTACGGCGATGGTTGGTATGGCGGCGTTTTCATGGCTGGAATGTATGCCACGGCGTTCTATTCAGAGAATATGGATTTTATTATCGAACAAGGGTTGAAAATAATTCCGGAGAAAAGCAAGTTTTATAAGTCCATCAGGGACGTCATTAATTGGCACAAGCAATATCCTGATGACTGGAAGCAATGCTGGTTCGAATTCGAAAAGAAACATACTTCTGAAAAAGGGTGCCCTGAAGGCGTTTACAATGCATTCAATATTGACGCTAGTGTAAATGCGGCCTATGTAGTAATAGGACTTCTTTATGGGAACAAGGATTTTTTCCAAACGATGGACATCGCTACCCGATGTGGACAAGATTCGGACTGCAATCCAGCCACAGCTGCAGGCATTTTGGGTGTAATTCTGGGTTATGATAAGATCCCTGCTTTTTGGAAGCCAGCGGTTGAGAGGGTGCAAGATCTGAAATTTCCGTATTCAAATCTTACACTTAATCAGGTTTACGACTTAAGTTACAAGCATGCCACACAACTTATTGCTCAGAATGGGGGTAAAATCAATGGCGAAAAGATTACCCTGAAAATTCAGGTGCCAGAAACAGTGCGTTTTGAGGAATCATTTGTAGGGATGCATCCGGCAAAGCAGCTTCTGGTTCGTATGGATTTTTTGGAAGAGCCTATTAAGATCGATTTTACTGGCAATGGGATTGTCGTTCTTGGTAACGTAAAAAGCCAGTGTGGAGTTGAAAAAAGTGATTTTATTGCGCTGCTCGATGTTTACATTGATGGCTTAAAAGTCGAACAGGTTAAAATGCCTTACGATTACATTGTGCGCAAATACGATATTTTCTATAAGTATATGCTCCCCAACGGTGACCACAAGCTGGAAATCAGATGGGTAAATCAAAATCCAGATTTCAGAATAACGATGAAATCGTATGTGGTTTATGCTGATTCGCCGGCCAAACTTATTAACCCATATCAATAAGCTTAAGCCTGATGAAAGATGCCATGTCCCTATCCAAATTTTTACGATTGCTGAATATCGCAGTTGTAGGCCTTCTTTGGGGTGTCATGGGTTGTGCTAAAACTAATACTCAAGTTATTCCGAAAGAACCGGAAAAGACTTTTGTTCGTTTGCTTCAGAATGAATCCATAAGTAGCAGATTGCTCAATAATTCGATTAATTACAAAGTATTATTACCTGTAAACTATGCTGGTTCTAAAGTTTCATATCCGGTTGTTTATCTGCTTCATGGATTTGGCGACAACGAGTCGGCCTGGATTGGCGATGGTTTGATTCAATATTATGCAGATAAGGACTCGGCAGTAAATGGACAGATGATATTTGTTATGCCTCAGGGATTTAACTCATACTATGTGAATCGGTATAACGGGAGCTATCCCTATATGAATTTTTTTGCCTATGAATTGGTGCCCGAAATTGATCGGCTTTATAGAACTAAAAAGAATCCTCAAGATCGTGCGGTCATGGGCTATTCAATGGGTGGTTATGGCGCTTTTATTTTACCGATGATGCATCCCGAAATTTTTAACATTGGTGTTCCGCTTAGTATTTCGTTCCGCACAGATGAGCAATACATTGTCGAATCTCAAAATAGCTTTAATAGCCAGTGGGGTTCTATCTTCGGAGGCTTTGGAATGACCGGTCAGGCGCGAATTACGGACTATTATAAACAGCTTAGTCCATTCCATTTCTTAGATCAGAGTAATCTTGCAAAGTATTCCGGCCTTAAAATATTGTTGGATTGCGGCGATGATGAGGAATCCCTCCATATTCCAAACGGAACCCTGCACAATTTGATGCGCGACCTTAAGTTTTCACACGAATTTAGAGTACGCAACGGAGGGCATAGCTGGCAATACTGGCATGGAGCACTGTCCGAAGCACTTAAATTCATTAGTTATGGATTTTCCGGAAAATCATATCCAGAAAATCCCGAAGACGTAAGTATTGGGAATCAAATTACGTCTAGTCAATATACTTTGGAGAATCTTAATAATAGCACTATTCAACTCGGCATTTTTAAACCTGGAGATTATAGTTTAAACAGTAATCCATATCCGGTAATTTTTTGGATGCACGATTTTACCGGTGCCTCACGTGCCGCAAACGCCACCAAAGTATTGTCATTGCTAAATAATAGCATGGTTGCAGGAACGATTCCAAATTCTATAATCGTGGAGATTCCTATAGGTTCTTCTGAAATTACAAATGATATTTTGAATAATATCATCAGCCAGGTTAATACAAATTATAGGCTTGTTAAAGATAAAAAGGGGAAGGTATTTATGGGCAATGAGCAGGGTGGTGTCTCGGTTTGTAATCTTATTCCCGGAGTTCAAAATATTTTTAATGGCTTTTTCCTTTTCAATGCGAAAATTCCGACTAATTCAAAGGCTATGCCTGGGAATTATTATTACCTCGATGTAACAGATAAATCTGACTTCTATCAGGGTAATTTCGACCTCTTCGTGGACATTAGAAAAAATGGAAATCCATATGAATACCGGGTCAGACAAGGCACATCTTCGCTGCAATCAACGATCAATGGGCTGAATCAGTCGTTGTTTTATTTGTCCCAAAAATTGAAAAACTTATAAATATGAAAAGATTTCTTCTTACATATTTTGTCTTTCTATCCTTCTTGAACACCTTGATGGCTCAGGATATTCGGATTATGGAAAGCTTGAGTTTTTTCAGCAAAATTTTAGGGCAGGAGGTGAAATATTCGATCTGTCTACCTGAAGATTACTTAAAGGGGAATAGAAACTATCCCACAGTGTATCTACTTCATGGTTTGGGCGATGATCAAACTGCATGGCTTGAATATGGACAAATCAGTCAGATTGCTGACAAAGCGGTCCGAGAAAAGATGATTGTGCCGATGATTTATGTGATGCCGCAAGGTTTCCGCAGTTATTACGTGAATGATGTTACTGGTACTTTCAGGTATCAAGATATGTTTATTCAGGAATTAATCCCATTTGTTGACAGTCAATATCGCACCATTAGCGATCGTCAGCACCGCGCAACGATGGGCTATTCAATGGGCGGATTTGGTGCTTTAATTCTACCGCTGAAAAATCCAAATATATTTGGCTCCTGCGTTCCTTTAAGTATTTCCATTCGAACTGACCAACAGTATATGAAAGAAGATTCTGCAGGCTGGAATCAGCAATGGGGACGCATTTTCGGAGGTGTTGGAACCCTTGGAAAGGATCGAATCACAGACTATTACAATCAAAATAATCCATTTAAGATAGCTTCTCTGAATGATTTATCAAAACAAAGCCGATTGAAAATTTATATCGCCAATGGGGATGATGAACAAACTCTTTGCAGAAGTAATGAAGAATTGCATATTCAATTTAAGGATAAAAAAATCCCACATGAATATAGAGTTTTAAATGGAGGTCATGAGTTTGCTTTCTGGCGTGCATGCTTGCCAAACGCCCTTAATTTCATCAGCGATGCTTTTAATTCGAAACCTTACAGAGGAGATATTATGTTAAAGTCTGACAAGGGGAAGCTGTCAGGCAGACAAAAGTTAATCCTTACTGTGAGTAATGAGCCAGCAGTGGCATTCCTTCCTGATGAATATGACAAAACCAGCCGTTTATATCCGGTGTTGTATTTAGCTGGAAATTTCTCCGAAATTCAACAAGCTTCGATTGCCGAATTGATCAATCAAAAGGTAGAACGAAATGAGATTTGTCCAATGGTACTATTTTTTATCTCTGCAAATACTTTAGGTCAATTTAAAAAAATACTACCGGAGGTTGAAGAAAAATTAAGAATCCGAAAGGGATATCGCTTCCGTGCCTTAGCCGGAACTCAGGAACTTGCCATTAGAGCCTTTTCGACAGCGTTCAATCAAGAGCAATTCAGTTCATGTATCCTAACTGATGGGTTTCTTGATAACGATGCCATTTTAAAATTGATTTCAGAAATCAAACCTAAGGCACGAGATCATACCGCCCTATTTATCGATGCTCCCGATAAAGGGAGATATAGCGACGGCAACGGGAATGCACATGTCTTTTTACGCGATAAAGATATCAGTCATGAATATCGTGTGAGGGAAGGTGCGGGAGGCTTTGACTGGTTTTTAACTGGGCTGCCTGAAATCAGTGTATTTATTTCAACTAAATTTCATCAATGACTCTTATTAATACTAACTAAAACTTGAAAAAATGTTTATTGTAGGAAGTTACACCTTAGCAGTTGTGCTATGTTTTATCACTATGCTTTGCTGGGGATCGTGGGCAAACACGCAAAAAATTGCAGCCAAAAGCTGGCGTTTTGAACTCTTTTATTGGGATTATGTATTGGGCATTCTGCTGTTTTCCCTAATCCTAGGATTTACCCTTGGGAGCAGTGGCACTCAGGGTATGGGATTTGTCGAAAATCTCAGGCATGCCGAATCCGCAAGTATTATCAGCGCAATGGCAGGGGGTGTTATTTTTAACCTAGCCAATATCTTGATAGTGGCTGCTATATCAATCGCTGGAATGTCAGTTGCCTTTCCTATAGGAATAGGTATTGCTCTTGTATTGGGAGTGATCATTAACTATATCGGAATGCCACAGGGTAATCCTCTTTGGTTATTTGGGGGGGTTACTTTAGTCGGTCTAGCAATTGTTATTGATGCTTTGGCCTATAAAAGAAAAGCAGCCGATATTCAAAAAGCACCTACAAAAGGGATCATTATCTCAATTGTAGGAGGCGTTTTAATGGCCATGTTTTACCGTTTTGTTGCAAGTTCAATGGCAAAAAGCATGGAAACCCCTGAGGCTGGTCTTCTAACTCCTTATTCCGCATTATTTATTTTTTCGACTGGAATATTGATTAGCAACTTCTTGTTTAATACTATTTTAATGAAAAAGCCATTCGAAGGGGACCCCATCTCATATGCTCAATATTTTAAAGGTGGATTGAAAGAACACTTAACCGGAATTTTGGGCGGAATGATTTGGTGTGTCGGAATGTCGCTCAGTATTATCGCCGCAGGAAAGGCTGGTTTCGCTATCTCCTATGGCCTGGGACAGGGGGCAACACTGATAGCTGCGCTTTGGGGGGTATTTATATGGAAAGAGTTTAAGAATGCACCCAAAAGTGTGAATGCATTATTGACTCTTATGTTTATACTCTTTACTGCAGGACTGGTCATGATTATTGTGGCCGGCAATAATTAAATTTTTAAAATCCAATAATTATTAACTATTTATTTTTAACTATTAATTTAAACCATTATGAAAAAGAAGATTTATTTTATAGCAATCGTAGTTTCGACTGCTATGTTGTTTTTTGCTTGCAAGAAGAACAGTAGTAGTCCTCCTACCGTTAGTACAGGAACAATTGCCATCTCCGGGATTAATGCAACCGCAGGTGGAAATGTGACTTTAGAAGGAACTACTCCCGTAATTTCAAGAGGTGTGTGTTGGAGCAAAATTGCCAATCCTACAATCGTAGATTCCAAAACCTCAGACGGCAGTGGAATCGGCGTGTTTAGCAGTTCGATCGCCAACTTAACTCCTGCAACCTCTTACCATCTAAGAGCATATGCTACAAATGGAAATGGAACCGGATACGGAGAAGATAAAATATTTAGTACCGGTTCTCAAATTAAATCTGTCTCATTTTATGCAGCCTGGGCTGGGGGTACCGAACAATGGAATCTTACCTATGATGCAAATGGCAAAATAACCAAGATTGATGATATGTGGGAAGGTAGTTTGGATAAGACAGTTAATTATAATTATGCAACACCTGGGAAATTGATAATGACTAAAGCTTCTGATGGGTCGACATCTGGAACTTATAATATCGATGCGTCAGGTCGTATCACGAAAGACGATTGGGGAAGTGGTGAATATGCATCTTATGATTACAACTCAGAAGGCTTCCTTACAAATGGACATGAATTTTGGAGCTCGGCTGACCATATGAAATATAAGGTTGATTTTACAGCTTCAAGTGTATCTCAAATCACCACATTTGGCGATGATGGCGTAACGGCTAAAAAGATTAAAACATTCGTTTACACTATTGGGGATAATACAAATGGCATACCCCAGGCGATTAACGATATAACAGGCTCTGAATATAAAGCTTTAGGCAATTTATTTGGCAAGCCAAGTGCGAAACTAATTGATTATTTTGAATATTGGGACCCTCGGGTTTCTCCTATCGTTAAGAAAAGATCAACTTACACATACAAGTTTGATAGCAGTAACAGAGTTACTCAGGCTGACAAGTTTCTTTCCACAGATAGTTCTACCGAGACCTGGAAATATACTTATGTAAATTAAGAATTAGGTTTTATTATAATAATATTCTAAACTTAGGAAGTTAGCTGACAACCTGTCGGTTAACTTCCTTTTTCTAAACTTCTTTTAGCCTAAACTCTTCTAAAGTTTAAGCTATATTTGATGTGAAAATCAAATCATTAAGAATGATAAATAATTCAATTGCCTCAGCCGGAAATAAGGGGGAAAAAGATCGGTCAGATTGTTTCGTTTCATTGACATTAAGCAATGCGGGTGGAATACATCTCAAACTAAATAGTAAAGTACAGGTTTTGTATGGAGAATCAATTTTAGCACTTTGTAAAGAGATGCTTAAATTTTTCCAAATTGAACATGCAATTCTAGAAATAGAAGACAAGGGAGCGCTTCCATTTGTTCTAATGGCACGCATAGAGGCTGCGATTAAACAGTTAGTAAAATCAGACCTTGAGTTTCTTCCTGAAATGCTTGCAGAAAATTTGTACTCATCTACCTTTAATCAACCACGTATTTCACGGTTATATCTTCCAGGAAATACACCTAGTTTAATGCTAAATGCTGGAATTCATAAGCCAGATGGGATCATTCTTGATCTTGAAGATGCTGTAGGAATAAATAAAAAATCTGAAGCTCGTGTTCTTGTTCGAAATGCCTTGCGGGCTGTAAACTTTTTGGGTGCAGAACGGATGGTTCGTATCAATCAGATCCCGGCAGGTCTCGAAGATCTAGACTATATAATCCCTCATCATGTTAATCTTATCCTTATTCCTAAATGTGAAAATGGGGATCAGATTCGGATGGTAAATGAAAAAATAGAAACCATTCAAGAACAAATAGGAAACATAAATCCAGTTTGGTTAATGCCAATTATTGAAAGTGCGATGGGTGTGATGAAAGTTCTTGACATCGCTCAGTCTGCAGATAACATTGTTGCTATTGCGATTGGATTAGAGGATTATACTGCCGATATTGGCGTAGAGCGCACAAACGAAGGGACTGAATCCTTTTATGCCCGCTGTCAGGTTGTGAATGGGTGCAAGGCTTTGGGTATTCAGGCCATCGATTCTGTGTTTTCAGATGTTGACGATTTGGAGGCATTAAAAGAGAATGTGCTCCGTTCGAAAGCTCTTGGTTTTGATGGAATGGGCTGTATTCACCCACGTCAAATAAAAGTTGTGCATGATAATTATGCCCCAACTGACCAGGAGATTGAGCATGCAAAAATCATTTTGAATGCCTTCTTCGAAGCAAACGAAAATGGTTATGGCGTTGTGTCGGTAGGCAATAAGATGATTGATGCACCGGTGGTTAAGAGAGCACAACGGACAATCGAATTATCTATTTCTAGAGGTAAACTGCCTGCAAATTGGAGAACCCAGAATTAAAGACCCAATCAAAGCAAATATGTTTAATGGATGAGTAAATACGATAAATTGGTAGTTAATTCAATTGGGAAATTAGTCCCTTCCGAGGTCAATGGAAAACCAGAGATCCCTTTTAAAGGAGTTGGAAAATATATTCCTGCAAATCGAATATACGGAACTCCTATAGCCTCCTGTGCAAATTTCCCAGCAGATGGGAATAAACGTATGGAGTCACTAAAAGAATCGCTTATTCAGTCCGGACTAAATGATGGAATGGTAATATCAACACACCATCACTTTAGAAATGGAGATTTAATTGCCAATATGGTCTTTGATATTGCAAAAGAGATGGGAGTAAAAGATCTGATCTGGTTTCCTTCAGCCTCTTTCGAATGCCATTCATCCTTAATAAAATACCTTGAAGATGGCACCATCCATCATATCGAGGGGAGCATGAATGGATCACTAGGCAGCTTTACTTCTACTGGCAAAATGGCGGGATTAGGTGTTCTTCGGTCACATGGAGGTCGATATCAGGCTGTTCAGGATGGCGAAGTTCATATCGATATCACTGTTATTGCTGCTCCAACAGCCGATTTTTTTGGAAATGCAAATGGCGTTGATGGTCCTGCTGCCTGCGGTTCCTTAGGGTTTGCCTTGGTAGACTCGCAGTATGCTGATAAAGTTATTGTTGTTACGGATCATTTAGTAGACTTCCCTTGTGTCCCATGGCAAATACAAGGAAACAATGTTGATTTTGTTGTTCAGACCGATAAAATAGGAATTCCGGAGAAAATTGTATCCGGGACTACCGAAATGACTAAGAGCCCGGATCGTCTTTTTCTGGCAAACCTTACAGCCCAATTTTGTGACAAGGCTGGGATACTTAAAGATGGTTTTTCTTTTCAAAGCGGCGCTGGAGGAATATCCCTGGCCGTTGCTCAATACTTTAGGGATATCATGTTAGAACGGGGAATCAAAGCTCGTTTTGCCCGTGGTGGCAGTAATAAATATCTGGTTTCTATGCTCGAAGAAGGACTCCTTGAATACATTCTCGATGGTCAAACATTTGATTTAGAAGGGGTGCGTTCTATGAGGGAGAATCAGAACCATGTATGGACAAGTCCATTTACAAGTTATAATTATCACGGGAAGGGTAATTTTGCAGGGTTAGTCGATGTTGTAATTCTTGGCGCGACTGAAATAGATATTAATTTCAATGCCAATGTGGTTACCCATTCTGATGGATATCTCTTACATGGGATTGGAGGATGGCAGAATTGCCTGTTTTCAAAAACGGTAATCTTAACTGTCCCATTGTTCCGAGACCGTATTCCAGTGATAAAAGATAACGTGACAACGATTTGTGGCCCCGGAGAGTTAATCGATGTTGTTGTGACAGAAAGAGGAATTGCAATCAATCCACTTAGACAAGATTTAGTCGATCTAACCCGAGACTCCGGACTACCGATTGTTTCAATTACGGAATTGAAAGAACTTGCAGAAAAAATTTGTGGAAAACCTGCACTCCCTACTTTTACAGATCAACCTGTCGCCGTGGTCAAATGGGTGGACGGAACAATTCTGGATACAATTTGGCAGGTGCAAGATTAAGAGAAAACACTTGATATTTAGGGTATATGATAGAGTATCAAATGCCCGTTATCTGACTAACTGACTAGATATTTAGACTTATGAGTGAAACAATGTTGGCCATACTTGGCCTTGGAATGATTACAACCTTTATCATTCTAATTATGATCAAGCGGCTCTCGCCTTTGGTCGCCCTAACACTTGTCCCCATCTTATTTGGACTTTTTGCTGGCGTCAGCGGGACCGAGCTAGGTAAAATGATGGAGAGTGGATTGAAAGATACGGCCCCTACAGGCGTATTACTCATGTTCGGGATTTTGTATTTTGGGATCATGTTCGAAGTGGGACTTTTTGAGCCGTTGATAATTAAGCTGTTGCAATTTGCAAAAGGTGATCCTTTAAAAGTTATCATGGTTACCTGTATCATCTCTTTGATTGTGGCATTAGATGGCGATGGAGCAGCTACCTATCTGATTATTGTTGGAGCTATGCTTCCTGTTTATAAGCGACTTGAGATAAACCCGTTGATTTTGACTGCCATTTTAACCTTATGTGTCGGCATTATGATTAAACTTCCCTGGACTGGGGCAAATGCACGTTGCTTGAGCGCTCTACGCCTTAATCCAACGGAACTGTTTAATCCAATAATTCCAAGTATGTTGGCCGCTATTGCATGGGTATTATTTGTAGCCTATATTTTTGGGAAAAGGGAGCGAAAACGACTCGGAATAATGCACATTGAAGTTCCTGAAAGTAAAGATATCGAGAATAAAAAAATCTATTTTACAAACCTATTACTTACCATTTTGCTTATTGCTGCATTGATTTCCGGATTGTTTCCCATTTCAATTACATTTATGGTTGGCCTGGCAATTGCGTTGATTATCAACTTTCCGAATCTTGAGGAACAACGGAAGAAATTGGCGGTGCATGCTGGGAGTGCTCTATCTGTTGGTTCAATGGTCTTTGCTGCCGGTATTTTTACCGGCATTCTGTCAGGCACTAAGATGTTGGACGCCATGGCGCAGAGTTTTATTCGTATTATTCCAGATTCATTGGGGCCTAACATGGGAATTATTACTAGCCTCACTTCAATGCCATTTACTTATTTCGTCAGTAATGATGCCTATTTTTATGGAATCGTACCTTTAACTGCTGCAACTGCTGCACATTTCGGCGTCACGGCAGTAGAAATCGGGCGGGCTTCACTTCTAGGTCAGTCAGTTCACATGCTGAGTCCATTGGTCGCATCAACCTACTTATTGGTTGGATTAGCAGGTGTTAGTTTTGAGGCTCATCAACGTTTTACTTTAAAATGGGCAGTTGCGACAACATTAGTTATGCTACTAGTTTCTCTCCTTACCGGTGCAATAAGCATATATTTTTAGAATAACGTCGGCTATAACCATGGCCATTTAGCT
>Ga0209829_10003348_pt1 | contig 11709 bp, 10 predicted proteins | sample C_140205_EF_Meta_FD_187311 | JGI IMG/M metagenome (GOLD analysis project Ga0209829, IMG submission 187311) | Freshwater microbial communities from Lake Croche, Canada to study carbon cycling - C_140205_EF_MetaG (SPAdes) (version 2) | ecosystem: Environmental > Aquatic > Freshwater > Lake... | reverse complement strand
AAAGTTATGTGGAACCTATTAGGCCTGTTTAATCCTTTGCTCAAGCCACTCAAAGAGACTGCGTATCAATTCCAGCGTCCGTTCATTTTGGATGACAGCGCTGCACGCAAAACATTTGGGATGGAACCAACGGAATGGAAGCAGATACTTAAAGAGGTTGTAGCTGAAACGAGAGTGAGTAGTAAGTAATGGAACTAACACCAGTAAGTCCTAGTAGACGTTTTATGGCTTGGGCATTGGAGATTGTGCTCATAAGTGGTACGGCATCTACCTGGCACTCGTTTTGTTTTCCGTTGCCGGCTTGGCCTTCTATCTAAGCGTCTCTACCGATGTTCCACTTGGCGCAGTTGGTGGCGCAATTGGAATAATTATTCTCTCTAACATTTTGGATGCTATTTCCGGCCTTGGATCAATTCGAAATTGGTTGCCCACCCATTACTCATTCTCTTGGTTTGATGCGTTATCGAGTTCGATAGATTGGAGCCAGATGATCCGGGGCGCGGCCTATAGCGTGATTCTGAGCGCCCTCTTTGTTTCACTTGCAATCATCAAATTTAACAAGAAAGATATAACTTCTTAGATATTCCAGAACCTCTTAATTGCTTAGTCCGCCACCAAAGGTAAGGCTTAGTTTTACTGAACCAGGTGCCAAGGTCGCGCTGGAATCTAAGTTGGCTCCAATCTTGCTAAAGCGAATTGGATCGGACGAGCTCATCTTTAACCCAAAGATTAGCGCGCGCATGGCACCTTGATCAGCTGCTTCTAAGTTGCTGTCATATCCACCAATTATCTGAACGTAAGAAATGACGGCATTCGGTGGCAATCCATTGGCAGTTTCGAATTGCAAAATATCTCCTTCAAGTTGCTTGAGATTAAAGCCGCTATAAACCTGTGACATAGTTTTTGTAGCGGTTTGTTGTGCATGTGATTTCTGCTCCAAGGTATTAATGGTTGTTGGTATTGGGACCTTTGGGATGAAAGAGATGGTGGCTAAGAAAATAACCATCAGTGCTAAAAAAAGATCGGCGTACATCCATCCAGCAAGCCCGAGCAAATCTTGCTTATGTTCAACTTCACGTAGCCGCTTGCGCATCAGTTTTTGCGCGCTTCTCGGATCTTGGCTTTCGCCTCAAAGAGTGCAAAATTGCCTTTCATGACCGATTTAGAGTTTGACTCTAAAGTCTTTGTCATCCGTTCCGCAGACTCTGAAACTTTCAAGAGTCGATTCAGAACGTTCGCAATGTTAGAGGAAACAGCCCCAGGAGTAATTGTGCGCTTAGTATAGAAAAATTCTGCAAGCTCTAGGCCAATTTCCATTCGAGCAGAATCCAAGGAGGCTGCAAGTTCTTCCTTTTTCGTATCTATAACTCTTTCAACTACCGAGACAATCAGGGTTAGAAGAATTACAAGTGCAATAAGTATGAAATCAAGGAAGGCAATACGACCAATAACCCACTCTTTACCTAGGACCTTAAAACCGTTCTGCCAAAATTCCAGAAAATTCACCACGGAGTTGCTATTTTGATTTATATATATCGCAAAAGCGGATGTCGCATGACTAACTGCATCCCAAGTTAACGCTACTGGAACAAAAACTAGGATGTTCCGGATTAAAGTTAGATAGAAATTCGCCTTCTTCAGCCTTTCATTCTCGGCTGCGGCAGGAAAGGGCAAAAGTTCTAATGGATCAATGGTTGCCCAGAAGGGCCAATTCTTACGCTCGACTAAATCTCGACTAACGCGAATTACATAAGGGTCTTGCTGCACGCCGCGCTCACTAGCCCAATTCAAGAGACGTTCGGCTAACTGGGTGTGAATCGGATTCGATTGCTTCATTTTAGGCCCCTTAATTAGTCTTGCGATTTGGTATTGATTCCATAGCTACTCTTGCTGAGAATTTGACGCCACGGTTGTCTGGCAAATTTTCGATATTCCACGAATTGCCAGTTACTTCATCGAATAAGCGCGAACCAAAACCTTTATTAAACTTACCGATAGCTTGACCATCATTTATCGCGATAAATTCCAAATGTGAATCTTTTGCGCTTATAGTGAGATCGATATTTGACGCTCTACCATGACGGTGGGCATTGCTTAGTACCTCATTTATTAGATCACCTATTCCCGTCACGAAATAGCTATTTATCTCTGCTGCTTCGAATTCAACAGCGCTTGAAATCTGAATAAGAGAACCCCATTTATAAAAAGCATCCCTAATCACGGTCTCAAGATTGAGATCCCCTTGCTGCGTTTTGGGCGCTAAATCAATATTCAAATGCTGCTGCGCTATAAGAATTTCATTTTTTATGGCTGGCAAGTTCATCGTTTTGGCGAGATTTTCAATTCTAAAAGCTGATGTTAATAATTGGGTGGATAAAGTGCCATGCAAAAATTTGGCTAATCTCATATCTTGGGAATTTCTCATCAAGGTTTGCTTTAGATTGTCTAGATACGTTTTATAATACTTATTTTCTAAGTCATCTATTTCGAGCAAATTTAAAGCGGTAGCTGCATGTGCCGCAAGGACTAGAAAGAACACGGTAATTGTCCAGAAGAATGTGAGGTAGAAGTTAAAAGGGTTTTTGCTGTGGAACGCAAGATTATTTATTAAATTTGCTAAAAAGGTATTGATTAAAGAAGCTAGGGTTAGGGTCGCCAAAATTGAAATCCAATTTGGCTTTAGGTTTTTTAGAGTCTCCTTAATTGCCAATGCGGTAAGCAGTAACAAGCCACAAACACTGACCAGGAAGACGGATCCTCGCCAAACCCCGTAGCTTTCTACTGCGATCCGCAAGTTAGTTGCAATACAAAGAGCTAAAAGCCAGGGGAGGGATGGGCTGATGGCCTCTGGGAGAAGAAGGAGAAGTTGTCGCATAAAGTGTGTTTTTTCGAAGTGCCCTCTAGAACGCTCATTTATTTTGTGACTCATGGGACGAATTAGTTCCTGCGCCATCCTCCTGAGGTAATTGGCTACCTCTAATGGCTGGGGATCTTCTTGGCCGGTAAATTTAGTAATAAATGCGGATTTTGCGTTGGCAAGCCGCTCGTCAATCTCACGAACCAACTGGTCATCACCCATCTTCACTGGCAAAAAAGTACCTTCAAAATTTCTTAAATCTTGCGCAAGCTCTTCGCGTACATTCCTAATTGAGTGCCACCAGAAATTTACATACGAGAGCAGCGAAATCATCAATAATCCAAGCACCGCAGAATTTAGGGTACGCACAGCTAGGGATTCGTATGAGAGTCCAGCAATATGGAACCAGCCTTTAGCAATTATTTCAGTCGAACTTCCTTTGATTGCACCTAAAGCAGCGCCTAAGGCAAAAATCCAAGAATTGGGAACTGGTTTTGACCTACGATTTTTCAGAAAAGTTTTGTCACAAATTAATAAAAATATCGCTGCTAGTAGGGTACCAATCGCTGCGGCCCAGCACCATTTCATGAATTCTAAGTTTGATATTTTATGGTTAATAGTGAGCGGAACTCCGAATATCAAGAAAGGTAGGAGGCCAAAACCTAATTTATAGGAGATTGCATGAGCACCACCGAGATTTAATTTGGGTGCATTAACCATTCGGTAGCGAACCGGACTGTTGGAAATAGATTCTCGATAGTCCAACCCTTTTATTATGTGTCCCGGCATCAATTTTAAAATGGCTAACTAATCTAGAAATAGCCTGTTCGACGGACTTTTCTGAAACACCACGTAATCTCGCGATCTCACCATTTGAAAGCCCTTGCGCCAGGTATTTTAAGGTTTCTATTTGGGCGTCAGATATTTTTTTGAATTCGGGATTTAAAACATTCTCGTTATTTGGCTTTGATCCAGAACTTAAGTGGATGGATTTCGCTAATTCTGAAACCAACATTTCTACGTTATGGACCCGATGTTTTACTAAATAGCGGGATCCCGTAGGCAGATTCAAGACCTTGATATCAAGAAGGCGAGGATCTGAAAATCCAGTAAGAAGGACTATTCCAATTTTTGGAAGAATTCTGCGAAGCCCAAATGCCAGATCAATTCCATTAGGCCCACCACCTAGATCTAAGTCCAACAACGCCGCATCCGGCTTGGTAATTTCTGCGATTTTCATAGCGGAGCCGACCGAGCCTGTGTCATGAACCACTTCGACACCCTGAAGTTGCAAAGCTGCCTTCATGGTTGATCGAGTAAAAACTTCATCCTCAACAAGCAGGATGCGCATTTGTTTCACACCTGTAAGAGTATGGGATTACCCCTCATCAAGGTTAGGGGCGCGATGAAAATACACACATAACTTCCTAACTTCGAATAGGGGAAACCCTAGCGATTTTGCCACTTCACGCTTGATTGCGTGCCAATTTTCCTGCCCATTAGGTAAACCCCTCATACTGAATTCGTTCACACCCCAGAACAGCCAAGAACGAAGAACGGGTAATACCTATGAAAAGTTTTTCACCCCGCACCATTGCAGGCTTTGCCACGCTTTCCATAGGCGCAGTGGGGCTTACCTTGCTCTTTACTTCAACCGGAACTGTGTTTGCTGACCAGACCGTGAAGACAACTACCGTTCAGAGCATCGATGATTGCGTGATTGTTGGCACTGCTAGCAGTACAAATATTGTGCTCAATTATTCTTCTGGTGGCCAAGGCGGTAAATATGACGGAAGTGGAAGCTACGCCTTGTCTGGTAACGACAACGCTGGCGCATCTAATTACACCGTCCTCGATGATCCAGGTTCAGATCACAATCAACCTTGTAAGTACTGGTCTACTGAATCTGCGCACACAGCATCAATTTCGTTAAATGATACAAACGCTTGTTATTCACCACCTGGCAAAGCGCTGCAAGCCGGCAAGTGTGCTTCACAAGTTGGCTGGTCATGGGACGGATTACATAGTTGGTGGACACATAGCGGCGTGACAAACTATAAAGATGTTTACGCATTTTTAGATGCGGGTGGTGCTGGTCAGCGCTTGAGCTTTTTACTTGATGGTGCGCAAGCCTCGTTAACAATTCAATTAACCGGAGTTACGGGGGCTATTCCAACCGCCATACCTTGCACTTTTGGTGCTACCGCTGCGCCACTTCCGCTCGCAACAAACCTTGCAGTTGCCCTGGGAGCCGCCCCTTCGCCATCCCCATCGGTGCTTCCTAGCGCTTTAGCCGTTACCGCAGCAAATACGCCGTCGGTAGCAGCTTCGGCAACAGCATTTCCAACGATTGGCGCTTCTTGTTCTTGGACAAAAGCCATTACTTTAGTGATACCTAATTCAAATGTTATTACGGCCGAAACTGGTGCAACGATTAGCACAATGGCTGGATTATCAAGCGTTGAGATTGATGGACCAGCACTAACGACAACTGTCGGTTAAAAAAATAGCTTCAGAAATTTTTGGCTAATGAGAATTGGTCAATTGAGATTCCTAACAATATTACTTTTTTTGTCGATCACTTCAACTTTTGGCCAAAGTGCATCCCAGGGTGCTAGCAACGACCTTGGGATTTCCACGAAAGTAGTTAGTGATGCTTCCTCCAACCACCCAAACACCGCGGGCACCTCGACAGAAATAACAACCTTGATCAATCCGGGCACCTCGTTTGCGCGCTACATCCGAATTCAAAATTATGGAATTCTAAAGTCGCAATACTCGCCAACGATCGAAAGCAGTCACTATCAAGCGGGGGACCAAACCAGAGGTGATCACACGGTAAGCGATTTGAGTAAATATGCAACTTTCTCGCCGGCAAATCTTGTCTTGGCACCAGGACAAGTTGGGTACTTAAAACTCACCCTTGCTATCCCAATCAGCGCTCAAATTGGGGTTCATTTCGCGACACTCTTTATAAACGTCAATCCGGCCAACAAAGTTCAAAATGTTAAGCACAAGGGAACCGTTGCCGTATTCAGCTCGAACTTGCGCGCAGCCATTCAAATGGCAATCGGCATTGGTACCCCAGTTTCAATTCCAGTGAATTTCTTGATCACTGGAGTCCATGAAATTTTTAGCAAGCAGTTACCTTACTTAGAAATTAAAGTTAAGAATTTATCTACACTTCCCATAAACCCTGTCGGTGCGGCGCACTTTAATGATCCAAATGGAGTACTCAGCATTTCTACTCCTTTGGAATTCGCATTCCAAATGATCGCCCCGCTTTCTGAGGGTAGCGTGGATGTTTATATACCAAAAACTATTCCAGCAAATACCTGGATGGTCCACGTCGATGCGCTGCAAGGTGCAACCAGTGAATCAAAAGATAGCGCAATAAAGATTACCCAAGTTAACAAATTTAACTTTGCTATACTTGAAAAAGTTGGTGCATTCTTAATGTTCCTACTCTTAATTTTCTTTGGCCTACTTTTAATTCGCAAACCGAAGGAAAATTCGGACCCAATTAAAAAACAGGTCAAAAAGTTCGGTGATAGTAGCCAGGATGAGATAGATGAAATTTTAAATCGCATATTTACCGAAAGAGACCATAACCAAATTCCAAAAAAGCCCAGCAAGAAGAAGGTGGTCAAGAAAAAAGTGGTCAAGAAAGCCACAAAAAAAGTTGCCAAAAAATCAGCAAAGAAGCCCCCGGTTAAAAAGGCTCCAACTAAGAAGAAATGACAATCTGCCAATCCCTTTTAGTATGATCTAGCACGGATATTCCTTAATCAAAGAAGAGTGATGGGTCAAAAATATGAGCAAAGTTTATTTATTCGTTGAGATCGAAGTTAAAGAAGGCAAGCTTGAAGGCTTCACTTCTGCGATAAAAAAGCATGCGGCACATATTCGCACCGAAGATGGCTGTGAAACTCTTGAATTATTTATTGATACCAAAACTGCTAACCGCGTTTGTGTCTGGGAGGTCTGGCGTGACCGAGCATCATGGGATGTTCACATGGTTAACGATGCAAGCAAAACCTGGCAAAAAACTGCATCAGAATTTGTAAACGGCGAAAAAATTACCGTGATGGATGCTCTCTAATTTTTTACCAGGGGTAATCAAGGATAAATATTTGCCCATCTATTTCTTTGACATCATAGCTCTGGAGCGGTGAATTTGCAGGACCGCTAATTGCCTTTCCGCTTAAGTTATCAAACGTTGACGTGTGACATTTACAAATTAGTTTTTTATGATCGAGCTCGACACCACAACCTTCGTGGGTACAGATGTTGTCAAAAGCTATTAGTCCGCCGTTAGTTCTAGTGACTATGTAGGGCTTACCTCGACCAAAAGCATCCTTGTTGATAAAAATCTTTGTCTCGCCTTGTGAAATTTCTGAAGAATTTGCTACACGTATCTCAGTTATTTTTGCGGGTGTAGAACTTGATTTTGTGGCAAGCGACTGACTTGGAGTCGGACTTGGAGTCGGGCTTGGAGTCGCACTAGGGGTCGGTGCGGGGCCGGTGGAAGCCTCTAAATTTGGCTTCGAGAAAATGGGAATTCCTTTATCCCAAACCAATTTTTTGCCCGACTTTATGGCAGTGAATTTTTTGTTTCGCCAAACAACTATCTGACCAACCTTCGTTGGTTTTAAGGCTGGAAAGTCGGCGCCCGAAGCCAATGAATCAAAGCCACTAAGACCACTAAAAAAGGTCAGGAAGATAGCGCCAAGAAAGCCCCGCCTGTGAAGGTTAGTCATTGCCAAATATTAGCCAGAATAAGTGTTTTACCAATCAGCCAATGTGGAGCGCAAGCCTAGCTAGCCCGATTTAACACCGTCTGTTAACTTAAAGTTTGGAGTCAATTTCATTAAATATGACCCAGAATTCTAAGTGGAGCGTAAAAGTCAGCACTGAAGTAATCCCAACCATAGGAGGAAATTTTGAAAGCAAGAAATGTAATTGCAGGAGTTGTGGCTGTTGCGGCCGCTGTTTCACTTACAGCCGCATCATGGCCAGTAAACAAACCAATTTATGTTGTATCTACCAATGATGCTGTGGAGATAAATCCAATTGCGACCACAGGGGACATCATTACCGGAACAGAAATCCGGGGCATTCCAGACGGTATGGGTGCATTCGCTTCAAATAATGGGCGTGGTGGAATAACCGTTCTTTCAAATCACGAAGTTGCAATCAATGACAAGATCGCAATGAAGAGTGCTACAACGGATCGCCCTTGGGGAGTCTCTATCACAAAGTTCAATTACAGCCCATCAATCAAGCGAATGGATAATGCAACAAACTTTATAACGAGCTGGAATTTCTGGAATTACAAGACCGGAACTTATAGCTCTTCACCGATAGGCGGCGAACCAGGAAACCAACAAGCAGGTTCATTCGGTTGGGGTATCAGCCGTTTCTGCTCTGGAACTTACACACCAGAAGGAACATTTATCTATAACGGCGTTGGATTCGATGGCGCCCTATACACAACAGGTGAAGAAGTTGGAGATAGCTCTCGTGGATTCGCATTTGATATGACCGGAGCCGGATATCAACTTCCACGTGTTGGCATGCTCTCAATTGAGAACATAGTGCCAAACCTCAAAAAGGGCCCAAACACTGTTGCCATGATCGACGAAGATGGTTCAGCGACTGATTCTCAACTACATATGTACGTTGGAAAGAAGCAAAGCACTGGAACTAGCGTAGACAAAGCAGGACTAACGAACGGTGATCTATACGTTCTAAATGTTCCAACAGTTGCGACAGATAATCTATTTCGTACCACTATTGCTAAATCAACACCAGTTGACGCAACATTCAATAAGGTTGAATGGAACACAGATGTAACTTCATTTGCAAAGGGTGTCAGAGAAGCTGGTATGACATTTGCCCGAATCGAAGACGGTAACTGGGATCCAAGCAATCCAAACGTCTATTACTTCATCACAACTGAATCAAACAAGGATCCAGTTGCAACTAAGGAAAATCCAGCAGAGCCTGGCGTTTCACGTGACGGCGGTGGATTATGGCGTCTGACATTTAAAGATGGTCAGAATCCACTTGCAGGTGCGAAGTTAGAACTTCTTCTCAACGGTGGTGAGGCTCCATATTTGTCTAAGCCAGATAACTTGACTGTGACCAAAAATGGAATCATTATGATTCAAGAAGATCCAGGCAACAACGCTCACGTTGCTCGTATTCTTGCTTACCGAATTAGCGACGGAAAGATTGGAACCGTAGCTGAATTTGATAAGAAGTACTTCACTGCAGCAGGATCTTCATTCATGACACTTGATGAGGAAACTAGTGGAATTATTGACGTGACTGATCTGATGGCGACTAGCGGCGACAAGAACACTTACTTTATGTTCAATGCCCAAGTTCACACATACAGTGGCGTGACGGTAGTAGATCCAGGTGTCAAGGGCGCCGTATCTCCTGCCAGAACTGACCTAGCCTATCGAGGCTCTTCAGCAACAAATCTAAACAATGTTGCTGTGGAAGGTGGCCAGTACTACACAATGGCAGTATCTGACTGGAATAAGGTTTTCACAAACTAAATTCCGTTTATAAAATCGCGAGCGAAAATTTTTTCGCTCGCGATTTTTATTTCAATTAGATTGCTCTGCCAGCATCCTTTGCAAGTGGTGGACGACAGACAACGCCAGTTGCGCCATCAAGTTTCCAACCACCAGCAGAATGCGGAATCAATACCGCATCGCCCTTTTCAATCTCCATGGCCGTGGCGTTTTCAAATGAGATTCGGCCATTACCATCTAGCGTTAAGAAGATTGAGAAACCTTCAGGAATTGCACTTGATTTGCCAGTGAGATAGTCAGCGCGGAAGTATGGATTAGCAACATCAGTGAAGACTGATGCATCAGTATTAGTGAATAACCGATCAGCAAAAACCAGCTTGCTTGCCTCATCCTTTTCGATCGGGGTATAGCGAAGTGCATCTAATACGGTGTCGAAACCAAGACCTAGGTGGCCATCTTTAACGCCATCTACTGCAAAGTCATTCCATTCAAGGAGTGCAGATAAGTCAGTAGGTTCTTGAAGTTCTAGAACAAAGATCCCAGCACCAATTGCATGTGGGACGCCGGCTGGAACAAAGACAGTATCGCCCGGTTTAACTTTAAATTTCTGAAGTGAAGCAAGTAACCCAACAGAATCTCGCGCATCAACCATCGTGCGAACTTCGGGTTTTGTTAGCTCTTTTGAGAATCCAAGACCAACTTCTGCACCTTCTGGTGATTCCAAAATAATCCACGCTTCAGTTTTGCCGTGATCGAGAGCGAGGTGTTGTTTAGAAAACTTACGATTTGGGTGATAGTGAACCGGTAGGCGTTGATCTGGATCAAGCAGCTTCATCAATAGTTCGGTGCTCGCACCAAAAGTATTAACGTGTTCGGCGCCAAGCCATTCTTCGGGATTAGCCAGGACAGCATCGCGTAGATACATTCCATCAGAAAGAACTGAAAGCCCCATAGTTGCTTCACCAAATCGGGTTGTCATCGAACCAATCCACTCCTCGGGGCGCATTGGACCACCAGGACCATGACGCAGCGCACCGATGCGGTAACCGCCTTTGTAGAAGTGATCAAATTGATTGGATGCGAGTTTCTGTGGATTTGCCATGAATATAACTTATCGCTTTTTTGAAGTAACAAACCCCTATTCTTTAACCTATGTTGCAGAACAAGGTTGAACTAAATGGAATAAACGTAATCGCCGAGAGCGAGCGTGGCGGCAGTGTCCGAAGCCTTTTCTGGCCTTGGATGGCCGGCAATGTCTCGCTCTTAGCGCTTTCATACGGCTCATTTTTTCTTGGTTTCGGTATTTCATTTTGGCAAGCGACCTTCGCCGCAATAATCGGAACTGTCGCATCATTCTTATTAGTTGGTGTCAGTTCACTCGCTGGAAAACGCGGTAACGCCCCCACAATGACGCTCTCTCGGGCAGCCTTTGGGGTAAAAGGAAATATTGTTCCAGGAATTCTTTCTTACTTAATTTTCGTTGGCTGGGAAACAGTTTTAGTATCACTTGCAACTCTTGCAACCCAAACAGTTCTTTCAAGAGTCGGGCACTTTGATCATAATGTTTCAAGGCTGATTGGATTTGCCTTTGCTGCCGGATTAACAATTTTCGGTGGCGTGCTTGGTTTTCAAGTAATCATGAAGTTGCAACGTTTTCTTACAGTGGCAACCTTGATTCTGACCGCTGGCTATATCCTCTTGACGTTGCATAAAGTTAATTGGAGCGCAGTTCACGCAATCAAAGCTGGCAGCCTCCAAGGATTTATCGGCGCACTTATATTCGGTGTAACCGGAATCGGACTTGGCTGGGTTAACTCGGCGGCTGATTACTCACGTTACTTACCCCGCAAAACATCGAGCGCCAAGGTAATTGGCTGGACGGTATTTGGTGCCTCCACGGTCCCAATTATTTTGGTTATCTATGGCAGCGCACTTGCGGGCAGCAGCAAAACTTTGAGTGCTGCGATTGCAAGTGACCCAATTGGAGCTCTAACAGCAGCCCTTCCAACCTGGTATTTAATTCCCTTCGCAATCGTTGCTGTTACTGGGCTAATTAGTGGAGCCATTCTTGATCTATATTCTTCTGGAATAACACTTGTTTCAATTGGTTTACCTGTGAAGCGCCATGTTGCCGCTGGTATTGATGGCGTGATCATGACTCTTGGAACCATTTACTTTGTTTGGATCGCAGATAGCTTCTTTGCGCCCTTCCAAGGCTTCCTAATAACCCTTGGAGTACCAATTGCGGTCTGGTCCGCAATATTTGTGGCTGATGTAATTATGCGAAAGCGTGATTATGTTGAG
>Ga0209829_10003347_pt1 | contig 11711 bp, 5 predicted proteins | sample C_140205_EF_Meta_FD_187311 | JGI IMG/M metagenome (GOLD analysis project Ga0209829, IMG submission 187311) | Freshwater microbial communities from Lake Croche, Canada to study carbon cycling - C_140205_EF_MetaG (SPAdes) (version 2) | ecosystem: Environmental > Aquatic > Freshwater > Lake... | reverse complement strand
GACTCGAGCGCACCGGCACGCGCCAGATGCAGGAGCGACTCTCGATTGAGCTGCGCCCTCCGGGCCAGTTCGCGAGGCAGACTGAACGGGCCGGCCCGTCGGGCCTCCTCGATCCGTCGGCCCGCCGCCTCTCCCAGGCCATACACCTGCTCAAGCCCCAGCCGAACGGCGGGGCTAGGCCGGCTCGCAGATGAACCTCCGCCTGCTGTGTTCCGCTTTCTGCTTGCCTTATCCGCCGCCGCACGGCCTTCCACGCGTGCCTCCCACACGCTGGCATTCACGTCGACCGGCAGCACTCTCACCCCATGCGCTTTCGCATCTCTGACCAGCTGCGCAGGCGCATAAAATCCCATCGGCTGGCTGCCGAGCAGGGCCGCAGTGAAGGCGGCCGGGTGATGCCGCTTCAGCCATGCCGACACATAGACCAGCAGTGCAAAGCTCGCCGCGTGCGACTCCGGAAAGCCGTATTCGCCGAAGCCTCGAATCTGCTGAAACACCTGCTCGGCAAACTGCTTTGAGAGCCCGCGGGTGAGCATGCCGTCGACCAGTTTCCTGTGAAACTCGTCGATCACGCCCGGCCGCCGCCAGGCCCCCATCGCGCGGCGCAGCTGATCGGCCTCGCCGGGCGTGAAGCCAGCCGCCACCACGGCCAGCCGCATGGCCTGCTCCTGGAAGAGCGGCACACCAAGCGTCTTTTCCAGCACCGCGCGAATGGCGTCGCTGGGAAACGTCACAGGCTCCGCGCCCGCCCGACGCCGCAGGTAGGGATGCACCATGTCGCCCTGAATCGGCCCGGGCCGCACGATCGCCACCTCGATGACGAGGTCGTAGAAACAGGCCGGCCTGAGCCGGGGCAGCATGCTCATCTGTGCCCGGCTCTCGATCTGAAACACTCCCACGGTGTCGGCCTGCGAGATCATCTCGTACACAGCTGGGTCTTCCGCCGGCACGGTAGCCAGCGTGAGCTTCGGCCCACCCGCAGTCTCCACCAGATCAAACGCCCGGCGGATCGCGGTCAGCATGCCCAGCGCCAGGCAGTCGACCTTGAGGATGCCCAGTTCGTCGAGGTCGTTTTTATCCCACTGGATGACCGTGCGGCCCGCCATCGCAGCCGGCTGAATCGGCACGAGGTCGCAGAGATCGCCTCGCGTTATCACCATGCCTCCGACATGCTGTCCGAGATGGCGGGGAAAACCGACGAGCTGGCCCACGAGCGTCGTGAGCCGTGTGCAGGTGTCGTCGGCCGGATCAAGGCCGGCCTCGGACAGCCGTTGCGGCAGCTCCTCCACGCCGTCACCCGCGTCGATCACGTCAGCGATTTTCTCCACGCGGTCGAGCGAGAGCCCAAGGACCTTCGCCACATCGCGCACGGCCGATCGCAGCCTGTAGGAGATCACCTCGGCCGTCAGCGCCGCCCGGTTCCGCCCGTAGGTTTCATAGACATACTGGATCACCTCCTCGCGGCGGTGGTGCTCGAAGTCGATGTCGATGTCGGGCGCCTCGCAGCGTTCGCGGCTGATGAACCGCTCGAAGAGCACGTCCAGGCGAGCCGGATCGACCGACGTGATCCCCAGGCAGTAGCAGACAGCCGAGTTGGCTGCCGACCCCCGCCCCTGGCAAAGGATGCCCCGCCGCCGGGCAAATCGCACGATGTCGAACACCGTGAGAAAGTAGGCCTCGTAACCGAGTTCGGCCACGAGCGCAAGTTCGTGCTCGACGAGCGTCCGCACCTTGTCTGGAATGCCGTCTGGGTACCGCTTTGCAGCCCCCCGCCAAGACAAGTCTGCGAGATACTCCGACGGCGTGCGGCCCTCTGGCACGCTCGCATCGGGATATTCGTACCGCAGTTCAGCCAATGAAAATTGGCACTTGCCAGCGACATCCACCGACCGCTCGACGGCGCCTGGCAGCAAGGCAAACCGCTCCGCAATCCGTCGACGTTCGTGCAGGTGACGCTCGCCATTGGCAAGCAGTCTGCCCCGCACCTCCTCCACCGTGCCGCCATGCCGCACGGCGGCCAGGGCGTCGAAAAGGGGCAGCCGCGAGCGCTCGTGATAGCGAACATCGCCTGCGGCCATGAGCGGCACCCCGGTCGTGCGGCTCATTGCCGCACACCACCGCAGGCGGTCTTCGTCGTTGCCCTCCAGCGCCACCTCCGCCATCGCGACCAGCCGATCGCCAAACACATCGCGCCACTGACCGACCGCTGCGCCGGCATCGGCCTGGGCATCGGCATTCTGCATGCCAACTGCCGCGACTGCCGCCAACGGCACGCCCGCGAGCAGTCCTTCGGCGTGGGCGGCAATGTCGTCGAGCGTGAGCACGCACGCGTTCGTGCGGGCATCGTGCGGCACACCGTCAACAGAACCCGCGGAAGTGGCAGAGCCATGCTTCCCCCCGGCAACAGCATAGCCGCGTGTCAGCAACCGGCAGAGATGGGAATAGCCCGTGCGGTTGGTCGCCCACACGACCAGCGGCATGGCATCAACCGGCTCCAGATGCGCCCCGACGATGAGCTTGATGCCTTTCTGCCCGGCGCCGACGGCCTGCGAGGAAACAGCGATCTGCTTGGTTGCACCGTGTGCCCGCACAATGCCGGCAAGCGTGGCGCGGTCGGTGATGGCGATCGCCTCGTAGCCGAGCGCATGGGCTTTCTGCACCAATTCCTCGGGGTGCGAGCCGCCTTGCAGGAACGAAAAATTGCTCGTGCAGTGCAGTTCTGCATAGGCCGGCCCGTCCATCGATATCCTCCCTCTGGATGTTTTTTCGGCAATCCTTGTCAGGAAAACGTGCCGTGCAGAAACCACTCGCCGCCCAGCCGGCCAACAGAGGCACCACGCAGCCGACGGAAGATCCAATAGCGGCCTCCCGTACTCGTCTCAACAACGTAGTAGTCGCGCCGCACGGTCGGCCCGCGCCACCAGGCTGTTTCGATGCGTTCAGGGCCATGGGCCTTCACGATCTCGTATGACTGCGTGCCGATGCGAAACCGCGACGGTGACAGCCGCAGGCTCTCCGGCTGTTCAGCGGGCACGACCAACACGTTCTCCAGCCGCACCGGCTGTGGCAGCATCCAGATCGGCCGCCTGCAGGAAGCAGTGGCATCACCAACCAGTGTTCCGATTCGACGGCCCGCACTCTGGCTCTGCTGGCCTTGCGGCTGCTCAGTTCGCCCCCGTCGACCTGTCGCGACTGGCACAGTCGAGGCAGACAACGAAGTCACCACTGGCGGCACGGCCACCCACGCATGCTCCGGCTGGGCATCGGCCACTGGCCTGGGCTCGAAAACAGCCCCGCGGCCAAGCCTGCCCGAAAGCCTGTCGAACAGCATGCCCACCTGCGAGGCCGATGTTTCCGCTATCTCGCCAAACAGTGTCCTCTGCCGGCAGAGGACCGTGCCGACAGATATCACCTCCACCGCGATCCCCTCGATCTCTCGTGGCAGCCGCATCCTCGCCATCCGCAACTGCACGAGCTCCAGAAGATGCTGCGGCGAACTGCTCGGCTGAAACACGCCGACATCGATGATCGCCGGCAGACAGGCTTCGCGGGGTTCACCGGCCGGGCTGCGTTCGAGCCGCACCTGCAACGACATCACACCCTTGCCGAGGGCGGCCAGAGGCACGACACACTCTCGCACGAGTGGCCCGATCGTCGCGACCAGATCGTCCATGGTGGTATCACGGATGAGGAGCGGAAAATCGAAGGCGTGCGAGGCGGCAGGCAGTTCGCCGGAGCAGGGGATCACCAGCGGCTCCGCCCGCTCGCCGGTGAACTCCGCCAGCCGGTGCGCCAGCTGCGGCGGAAACCGCGAAGCGAGGCTCTTCCGCGGGAGGCGGGCGATATCGCCGATCGTCTCGATGCCCACATCACCCAGCTGTGCCAGCACGGCGGCATCCAGCCGCAGGGCAGTGGCCGGCAGCCCGGCCAGCACCCGCAGCTGTGTTCCTGCGGGCACGATCGCCCACCGACCATGCCGCCTTATAAGCGGCCTTATAAGCGGCCTTATAAGCGGCCTTGCGAGCGGCCTTGCGAGCGGCTGTGGCCGTACCGCTGCTGCGGCGGAATGGAGGCTGTCGGTGTGGTGGGCGGCGGCCCAGGCGGCGGCGGGAGTATCGGCAATCGCGGCCCGAACATGAATGCCCCGCGAGGCCAACGTCCAGACGACCGTACGGACCAGCGGCCCCTCGCCGCCGAAGAATCCCGCCGTGCCCGTCACATCCAATTGCAGGCACTCAGGCTCGCGGAGGCGATGAGGCCCGCGACGCCCGCCCATCGTTGCATCCTCGATCGCCACGAGCGGTGCAAACCGCCGGCAATAGCGGGCGACTTCTTCGAGCGCAATCCTGTCGGCCACGGGATCGTCGTGATCGACTTCGGCCACATGACAGGCTCGCGATCCGTACGCCAGCGACAGCACCGCCATCGCCTCGGCGAGTGACATGCCTGCCGGGATCCGCGTCAGGGGGGCTCTGCCGAGCCGCGATGCAGAAGGCTCCGCTGCCCGCGGCGGCGCGGCCCAAGCCCAGGCCACCACCGTCATCACGCCGCGGCGCTCTCGCCTACAGACAAACACGGGCACTTTGCGGAGCTCTGGCCGTTCGAGCAGCCGCCGCTGCACAGGCCACCGCGGCAGCCAGATGGTCATGATGCGCGACATGCTACCCCCTCCGGCTGAAAACGCTCTGTCGCATCATGCCAGACAGGCGTGCGGTGGCGGCGGGCAGACTCGCGACCGCACGCCATATCCAGCAGCACCTCCGTCGACGGCTCTTCGCAGGGCATGTCGCCGGACCACGGGCCGCCAACGAGCGAGAGCCGCAGCCGACGCAAGGAAAGTTCTGCGGCCGACTCTCCTCCAACCACCGGCGAAATAGCCACGCGGACGTCGGCCCAGGTTGGTTCGCGACGCACCGCGTCGGGCGATCCGGCGACTGGCCTTCCCGAAAGCCCCCGCACAAACAGCCCCACCGCTCCGCTTGTGCGCGCCGCCAGCTGCCACCGCCGCATGGCCGTGGCGTGCACCCGTCCGGGCCAGGCCAGCACGGCCGCCACACCGGGGCAGCGGAGTGCCTGATCAATCGCCCAGATTTCATCGTCGTCGCGCGAGGGGCGTGCCACCACGAGCTGCGGACTGCTGCGTGGCTTCATGACACGTGTCAGTGCTGTGTCACCCGCTAGGGCATCGAGCCAGGGCATCACCGCCGGCGGATACAATCTTGCCCCGCGATCGACGACCACAATCGTCGAGGCTTGAGGCGACGAGGTCGCCAGCCGGCAGGCCACCGCACAGGCAAGTGAGATCGCCCCGCCTGCATCGCCAGCAGCAGCACCGACGGCAAGCCATTCGGTCAGGCTGCCACGCCGCACGCCGCCGGCCGGCAGCAGCCGGTCGAGCGATGGAAACCCGGTCGCTACTGTTTCCCGTCCCCGCCCTTCGGCCAGCCGCCAGTCGGCCGCACGCCGGAGCAGGCCTCCATCCGAGCCCACACCACCCACACCATGCGTCACCATACGATCGCCTCCAATGCCTTGTGTATACGCCCGTATACTATACGCCCGTTCCGTATCCGTCAACAAGCACCTCCGAACGCCACGCACGAATCCGAGCGGCGACACTGCTCGTCCAAAACAAAACGCCGCCGTGTGCTGCGCACCCCTCACCGAGGCATCGCTCCCTCTCTCACACTCAAAAGCACGACATCAAGCAAACCGCCCACGGCCAATTTTTCCGGCACACTCCTGGGCCGTAAGGCAGTTCCCTGGATAGAATGGGGCATCATGCCGCTCTTCCGCCCCCTTGTTCCCTGCTGCCTATTGCTGTGCCTGATCGCCACCTTGGCGACCGGGGCCGCGGCTGCAGAATTCCCGAAAGACTTCGCGGCCTTCCAAGCCGATCTTTCTCCGGCGATTTTCTTACAACTGGACACCACCCCCAAACACTACCGACAGATCGAGCCGTCGCTCTTCCACCTCTGCCTCGACCATGCCGATCGGCTGGCGATGCTTTCCGACGAGCAGCAACTCGCAACCATCGTAAAACTCGCCGGCTTCATCGATCGCAGACGCGACGAAATGGGATCGCGAATCCTCATCGGCGCGGACCGGCCGATCATCGGCCTGCTCGACCCGGCCCGCGGGCTTGAGCCCAGCGAGATCACCGCGATCGCCACGGGCTACGCCGCACCGTCGACCGTGTTCAAGCAGGACACCGCCACCGAGTCGATCCGGCAAGTGGCCGACGATTTCCTCGCGGCCGTCGGCACCATCGCCGCCAGGAGCGCGCCTGCCACGATCGTCGTGCTCGGCCATGGCTCGCCCGAGGAGATCCAGAGCTATTCAATCCCCTTCGGCAGGCTTGCCGACACACTCGTCAACGGGGCAGAGTCGACCGGCACCGCTGCGGCGACGGTCGATCTCGGCCACCTCGTGCTCATCTGCGACGACTGCTACAGCGCCGACTTCCTGATCAATCTCGGCTCAGCGATCGAGGACCGGTGTCGCGACCGCAGCCTGTCGCTCCGCTCGCTGCCGATCATGATCGCCGGCACCAATCGCGATCGCGTCGGCCATGCCGACTTCGGCGAGAAGTTCGTGCCCCATTTCTGGAAGGATGTGATCGAGTTGTTTTTTGTGCGCCGGCCGCGGCCCGATGCGGTCACGCTCCGCGACTTCTTCGAGAACGTCGACAACATGATGTATGGCTACGGTCGGGTGCCTGTATTCACGGGCGCTCGGGTCACCGGCTACCGGCTTGTCGATCCGACGCTCTGCCAGGATCCGGTCTTCTTCGTGCCGCTCTCCGATGACGACCTCTCCGAACTCCGCACGATCCTCAGGCTCCCCGCCGACGCGCCGCTGCCGCGATTCCTCGATATTGGGTAGCGGGGGCCTCAACCACATGCGCCACCCGGCCGGCGCACGTGGCCTCACGTTTTCAACATGCGTGACCAACCCGATGCAATCTGGTCGCCACAAGGAATCCATGACGTCCCCGGCGGCACGGACCACCCGGCGATCTGTTACCGATCGCGCAGCATGATCACCGCCGGCGGCACCCGGAGGATGAGCCTGTAAAGCGCCGGCAGGATGAAGAGCGTAAAGAGCGTGCTGGTAATCACGCCGCCGATCACCACCGTCGCCAGTGGCCGCTGCACCTCGGCGCCCGTTCCCTCGCTCACCGCCATGGGGATGAAGCCGAGGCTCGCCACCATGGCCGTCATGATGATCGTGCGCAGGCTCGCCATCGACGTCTCCTCGATGGCCACGTCCCTCGCCGTGCCCCGCGTCAGCCGTTCGCGGAGCGCGCTGGCCACCACCATGCCGCTCAAAACCGACACGCCCGAAAGCGTGATGAAGCCGACCGCCGCCGAGATCGAGAGCGGCATGCCGCGGGCCGCCAACGCCCAGACACCTCCCACGCAGGCGAACGGCACGCTCACGAAGAGCAGGGCCGTGTCGGCCACGTTGCGGTAGGTCAGGTAGAGCAGGGCGATGATCAACAGCAGCGCCAGCGGCACGACGATCGCCAGCCGCTTCTGCGCCCGCTGCATGTTCTCGAACTGCCCACCCCATTCCAACCGGAACTGGCCCGCGGGCAGTTCAACCACCCGGTCGATCGCGGCCCGGGCTTCAGCCACGAAGCCGCCCACGTCCCGCCCTCGCACGTTGCACTGCACCACCACGCGGCGTTGGCTCCACTCGCGGGTCACGAACTTCGGCCCCAGCACTGTCTGGATGTCGGCGATCCGCCCCATGGGCACGCTCTCGCCCGCCGGCCCGCGGACGGGAATGTCGGCGATCGCGGCGGGCCCGTCCCGCTGCGGCTCCGGCAGCCGCACCACGATCGGAAACCGCAACTGCCCCTCCACGATCTGCCCCACGGCCTTCCCGCCCACGCTCTCCACAACATCAAGCACCGCCTGCGACGAGATCCCGTAACGGGCGATCTCATCCTGCTTGACGGCGATCTTCAAAATTGGCTGGCCGTTCACCTGCTCGACGGCCACGTCGGCCCCGCCGGGCACGGCCTTGAGCACCTGTGCCACCTCGCCCGCCTTTCGCACAAGGGCGTCCAGATTGTCACCAAACACCTTCACGGCGATGTCGGCGCGGACGCCCGACACCATCTCGTTGATCCGCTGCTCGATCGGCTGCGTGAACCAGATGATCTGCCCAGGCACCCCCTCGACCACCCGGTTCATGGCATCGACCAGCCCAGCCTGTGTGCGGGCGCGGACCCACTCCTCGCGGGGTTTGAGAGCAATGAACGTGTCGGTGGCCTCGATCGCTCCGGCGTCGGTGGCCACCTCAGGCGTGCCGGTGCGGCTCCACACATGCGCGATCTCCGCCGGAAATTCGTCCAACAGTGCCCGCTCGATCCGTGTGTTCATTCGTACCGATTCCTCGATGCTCGTGCCCGGAGCCCGGATGATGCCCAACACGATGTCGCCCTCCGAGAGCTTCGGCACGAATTCCGTGCCCAGCGACATCGCCCGCAACAGCGTGATGCCGAGGATGGCCACCGCGGTCAGCGCCAACGTGCCTCGGGCCGCGATGCACAGCCTCAGGACTGGCCTGTAGAGCCATCGCAGCAGCCGCACCAGCAGCACGTCGTGCGCATCGACCCGCCGAGGCAAAAACAGGCTGGAAAGCACCGGCACGACCGTCAGCGAGAGCACCAGCGACCCGATGAGAATGAAGATGACGGTCATGGCCATCGGCCGGAACATCTTCCCCTCCACGCCCTCCAGCGACAGGATCGGGATGTAGACGATCATGATGATCAGCTGCCCGAAGCAGGCGGGCTTCTTGACGGCGCTCGTCGCCTCAAATACGAGCTTTAGCCGCGCGGCGCCACTGGCACCCGGATGGTGTGCGATCTTCTCCAGGATGCTCTCGATCACGACCACGGAGGAGTCGACCACGATCCCGAAGTCGATCGCCCCCAGCGAGAGGAGGCTGGCCGCGATCCCCGTCTGCCACATGCCGATGAAGCCGCACATCATTGAGAGCGGGATTGCCGTCGCGGCCACCAGCCCCGCCCGCAGGTTGCCCAGCAGCATGTAGAGGATCACGATGACGAGAAACGCCCCCTCGAGAAGGTTCTGTCGCACCGTCGCAATGACGCGGTCGATGAGCTTCGTGCGGTCATAGACGACCTTGGCCTCGACGCCCTCGGGAAGCGTCTGGAGCAGCTTTTGAAAGCGGTCTCGGAGCCTCGTGGTCACGGCGTAGCTGTTCTCCCCCATCAGCATGAAGCCCAGGCCCAGCACCACCTCCCCCTCGCCGCCGTAGGTGACCGCGCCCTTGCGAATCTCGTGGCCGATCACCACCTCCCCAACGTCTCGGATCCGGATCGGCACCCCATCGCGCGACGCGATCACGATCTTGCCGACCTGCTCGACGTCGACCGTGCGGCCCACGCCATAGACCAGCACGGCGTCGCCGGAGCGATCGATCGAGCCGCCGCCGACGTTGAAATTGTTGCGAGGCACCGCGGCCACCACCTCGTCGAACGAAAGGCCATACTTGCGGAGCAGGGCGGGGTCGACGCGGATCTGATACTGCTTGTTGAGGCCGCCCCAGGCGTTCACTTCGGCCGTGCCCGGCACACTGCGCAGCGCCGGCTTGAGCGTCCACTCCTGCAGTGTCTTCACGTCGGTGAGGCTCATTCCCTTGGGCACGAGCAGGTAGTGAAACACCTCTCCTAGGCCCGTCGACACCGGCCCCATCTCCGGCCGTTCCACGCCGGCGGGAATGCCCACGGTGCCGAGCCGCTCGTTGATCAACTGCCGGGCGAAGTAGATGTCGGTCCCGTCGCGGAAGGTCACGATCACGACCGACAGGCCGAACATGCTGGCACTACGGATGTCTTCCAGTCCGGGCATACCCCCTATCGAGAGCTCGATAGGAAACGTGATCTGCCGTTCAAGTTCCTCGGCCACCATACCGGGCGCGACCGTGTTGATCTGCACCTGCACCGGTGTGGTGTCGGGAAAGGCGTCAACGACGAGACGGCTGACGGCCACCCAGCCGACCAGGCAGACGACAGCCGCCCCAGCGAGCACGCCACTCCGGTGCGACAGCGACCATGCGATCACCGCTTCGAGCATGGGATGCCGAGCAAAACGTTAGAGTTTGCCCGCCTCCATGCGTTCGAAGAGGATCTGGCTCTTGAGCACGTGGCTGCCCGCACCGACGACGTGCGTGGGGCGGGCGTCGCCGGCGAAGTCGCCGCAGATCTCGACATCCTCGCCGTCCTGCATGCCCGGCCGCACCGGCCGCGGCGCAAAGGCCATCTCACCGGCGGGCACAAACACCACCCACCGGCTGCCGTCCCATTGCACGCTCGTTCGCGGCACGACGAACGCGGAACTGCGGCGGTCGATTTCGATCCAGCCGCTGCCGAACGTGTTCGCCCGAAGGATTGGGGTGGCCGCGCCTGTCGCCACCGCCGGTCTGTTGGCGATCTCGGCCCGCACCTCCAGCGTGCGTGTCTCCTCGTTCACCTCCGTGCTGATCCAGGCGATGCGACTGACATACTCCTCCCGAGATCCATCGGGGCGAAAACGCACTGGCTGGCCGATCGCCACGCTGCCGGCATCTTCCTTGCTGACGTTGAGCACAACCCACATTGTGGAGACATCGGCCACCTCAAAGATCGGTGCGGCGGTCTGGACCACCTCTCCCACGACCACATCGCGGCCAATGACAAGCCCGTCAAAGGGGGCTCGCAGGGGGAGCAGATTCGATGTGATCCGAGCAGCGTTGCGGCCATCGATCAGCTCGGCGGGCAGTCCAGCCGTACGGATCCGCGAGGCCCGGGCGTCGTCGTCGAGTGGATCGTAGTCGGCGATGGAAACATTGAAGCCCAGGTTCACCAGTGCCTGCTCGGCATTGGTGAGATGATTGCGGGCCTCCCGCAGGGCCGATTTTGCCTCCCTGAGTTGCCGGCCCATGACGGCCCCCTTCACCTCCTCCAGGATCGAGAGCTGCTCCTGCCTGGCCTCCCGGGCCACCAGAGCGTTGAGGAAGTCCGCCTTTAGCCGGCCCACATCCGGGCTGTCGATGATCAGCAGCACGTCGCCCTTCCGGACCTGATCGCCCAGGTGCTTGACCACCCTCCATACGCTCCCCGGCACGCGGGCGGAGAGCTGGGCGACATGCCGCTCGTCGTATTGCACGGCGCCGCCCACAATCATCTCGCTCACCATCGGCCGCTCGCGCACCGGCACCAGTTCGATCCCGGTGCGAGCGAGCGCCTCCTTCGAGCTGAAGCGGATCGTGCTTCCGTCCGGAATGTTTGGATGCGCGGTGGCAGCATTCGCCCCCACTGCCGTATCGGCGGCAGCCGAGCCCTTCTGTTGGGCGGCGGTGGAAGACATCTGCCCGCCTGCATGGTCGCCCGCAGCCGTGTGGCTGGCGTGGGCATCGCCGCCCAGTCCAAATTTCCAGTGCGTGGCATGGCCATACCAACCGACGGCAGCCAGACCGGCGGTGGTCACAATGGAGAGGGTCCAGCCCGAGATCGCGGCAATCACGGCGGTCCACTGGATGCGGGCGCGGGGTTTCTGCGGAGGCATGGAGCGACTCCTAGGGAGGGCGGGCCACCTGCGATGCGGCTGATGCGGCTGAATGCGGCTGAATGCGGCTGAATGCGGATCATCCGCGTCGGTCTGCGATCAGCCCCGCCTGAGGCATGACCGCGC
>Ga0209829_10003344_pt1 | contig 11719 bp, 7 predicted proteins | sample C_140205_EF_Meta_FD_187311 | JGI IMG/M metagenome (GOLD analysis project Ga0209829, IMG submission 187311) | Freshwater microbial communities from Lake Croche, Canada to study carbon cycling - C_140205_EF_MetaG (SPAdes) (version 2) | ecosystem: Environmental > Aquatic > Freshwater > Lake... | reverse complement strand
CCTCACGCTCAAGGCCGGTCTCGACGTTCGGCAGGTCATCCGCGACACACGCACCGACACGCCCACCTACACGTTTCTCGGAGCCAACGGCACTGCCAACAACGCCGACGATGCCGCTGCGCCCTACCGCGACGACAGCTTCTCGCAGCGCATCGCGCCCTTCGGCTTTCCGAGAATCGACTGGGTGAGCAACAGCCGCCTCTGGGATCAGTGGAAGGAGCGCCCGCAGTATTTTTCCCTCAACGAAGTCGGCCGCTACACCGCCAACGTCGCCGCCTCCAAGCACGCCGAGGAAATCATTTCGTCCGCCTTCGGGCGCGGCGATCTCGCGCTCTTTTCCGGCCGGCTGAAGCTCGTCGGTGGCCTCCGCGCCGAACAGACCAACGTCACGGGTCAGGGCCAGCTCGTGGACCTCACACGCAACTACTCGCGCGACGCCGCCGGCCGCGTCGTCACCGTCGCGAGCCCGACCCCCGCCGATCCCAACCGCCGCGTGCCCGCGCTCAGCAACCCCGCCGGCACGCTCGCCGCCGCGCAGCTCACCAACGTGGACCGCGGCCTGCGCGCCGAGAAGGAATACCTGCGCCTCTTCCCGAGCCTCAACGCCGCCTACCATCTCCGCGAAAACCTCATCGCCCGCGCGGGCTACTACTGGTCCGTCGGCCGCCCCGACTACGTGCAATACGCCGGCAGCCTCACGCTCCCCGACACCGAGCAGCCCGCCGGGCCCAGCAATTTCATCACCGTCAACAACGCCGCCATCAAGGCGTGGAGCGCGCGCACCATGAAGGTCTCGCTCGAATATTACTTCGAACAGGTCGGGCTTTTTTCCGTCTCCGCCTTCCGCCGCGACATTGAGAATTTTTTCGGCGCGACGCGTTTCCGCCCCACTGCCGAATTCCTCAGCCTCTACGGCCTCGATCCCAAAATCTACGACGACTACGACGTCTCGACCCAATACAACGTGCCCACCTCGGTTCGCATGTCGGGCGTCGATTTCAGTTACAAGCAGGCGCTCACGTTTCTCCCGTCATGGGCGCGCGGTGTGCAAGTTTACGCCAACGCCAGCGCGCTCACCGCCAAGGGCGACGAGTCGAACAGCTTCCAAGGCTACGTGCCGCGCACCGTCGCCTGGGGCGTGAGCCTCTCGCGCCCGCGCTATAATCTTCAGGTGAAATGGAACTACAACAGCCCGCGCCGCCTCGCCCCCGTCGCCACCGGCCGCGGCATCGAGCCCGGCACCTACAACTGGGGCTCGAAGCGCCTGCTCATCGACGTCATCGGCGAGTTTTATCTCTCCAAGCGCATCGCCCTCTTCGCGAACCTCAACAACGTCGGTGACGCGCCCTCCGACAACGAAATCTACGGCCCCAGCACGCCCGTCGCCGCGCAATTCCGCCAGCGCATCAACTACGGCTCGCTCTGGACCATCGGCGTGAAGGGTTCGTTCTGATCATCATGCTCCGCTCCCTCGCCCTCGCCCTTCTCGCCGCCTCGCCGTTGGCACAGGCCGCGCCCGCCCCTGTGCTCCCCGCCGGCATCGAGGCTCACCCGAACCTCACCTACGCCCGCAACGGCGACCGCGAGCTGCAGCTCGATCTCTACCGCCCCGCCGTGCGCTCGGTGCCGCTGCCGGCCATCGTCTGCATTCACGGTGGCGGGTGGTGGAAGGGCGAGCGCTCCAATCATGCCGCGCTCGCGCAGGCCCTCGCGGCCAAGGGTTTCGTGACCGTCACGATTTCCTATCGGCTCAGCGGCGAAAAACCGTTCCCCGCGCAAATCCACGACGCCAAGGCCGCCGTGCGCTGGCTGCGCGCCCACGCGGATCGCTACGGCCTCGACCCCGCGCGCATCGGGGCCACGGGCCATTCGGCGGGCGGACACCTCACGGCCCTGCTCGCCACGAGCGGCGGAGTCGACGCCCTCGAGGGCGAGGGCGGCGAACCCGGCCGGTCGAGCCGCATCCAGGCCGCCGTCGCGATGGGCGCGCAGTCGGATTTCGACACGCCGCACGTCCGCGCCAACGAGGGCGACCCGGCAAAACTCCCGATGTGGGTGCAATTCCTCGGCGGCTCTTTCGCCGACGTGCCCGAACGCTACCGCGCCGCCTCGCCCGCGCATTACCTCGACGCGCAGGACCCGCCGCTGGCGTTCATCACCGGCGAGACCGATCACCCCAGCACGCAGGCCGACGGCGTGCGCCGCCGCCTCATCGGCCTCGGCATTCCCACCGGCCTCACCGTCATCAAGGGCGCCGGTCACGGGATTTTCCAACGCCCCGAGTGGTCCCGCCAGGTCGTGGACAGCATCGCAGCCTTTTTCGCGCTGCACCTCACGCACCTCGGGCGTCCGCCCGTCGAGACCACGCTGGCGGCGCCGCCGTTCGCCCCCGGCGCGCGCTGGACGATGATCGGCGGCGGCTACGCCGGCAGCGAAGGCGCGCAGTGGATCGGTGAAAAACTGCACTTCGCCGCGCACCACGATCGTTTCGCGTTCACCTGGACGGAGCGCGCCGGGCTCGCCGTGTGGCGCGACGATTCGCCCGAGGCCACGTCGTTTCGCCCCGACGGCCGCGGCGGCTTCTACGTCGTTGAGCAAACCACGCGACGCCTCACGCGTTGGGACGCTGCTGGAAAAATGACCGAGATCCTGGCCGACAAGTTCGAAGCCAAGCGCCTCAACCGCCCCAACGACTGCATCGTCCGCTCCGACGGCACCGTCTGGTTCACCGATCCCGATTTCCTCTTTGCCCAGCGCAAGACCGACGTGAAGGAACTCACCGAGCAGAACGTCTACCGCTACGACCCGCGCACGCGTGCGCTCACCGCCGCCGCGCGCGGCTTCGACAAACCCAACGGCCTCGCCTTCTCGCCCGACGAAAAAACTCTCTTCGTGACCGACAGCGCCGGCTTCGACATTTTGCGCTTCGCCGTCGCCGCCGACGGCACGCTCGGCTCGCGCGAGATCTTTGCCACGCTCAAGGTCAAGGGCCTCGACGGTCTCGCGTTCGATCCCGCGGGACGCCTCTGGTGCGCCGCGCTCGACGGCGTGCATATCTTCGATTCCACCGGCCGTGACCTCGGCGTGATCGCACTGCCCTCCAAGCCGACCGCGATCGCCTTCGCCCCCACGCCCTCGCGCCTCGTGTGCGTCACCACACGCGACGCCGCCTTCGTTACTTCGCTGCGCTGATCTGTCCCTCCCATGAACACCACCCGTCGTTCCTTCGTCAAAACCGCCGCCCTCGCCGCGCCCGCGCTCCTCGGCCTCAACGCCATTGTCCGCGCCCAATCTTCTCGCGAGGGCAAGCTCGGCGTCGCGCTCTGCGGCCTCGGCGGCTTCAGCAAGCAGAGCATCGCGCCCGAATTGCCGTTCGCGAAAAACGTCTGGTTTGCCGGCGCTATCACGGGCGACGCCGCCAAGGGCCGCGAGTGGGCCGCGCAATACGGCTTCCCCGAGAAAAACATTTTCTCCTACGCCGAAATGGCGCGCCTCGCCGACGCGAAGGATATCGCCATCGTCCACGTCGTCACACCCAACGGCCTCCACGCCGAACACACCATCGCTGCGACCAAGGCCGGCAAACACGTCATGGTCGAGAAGCCCATGGCGACCACCTCCGCCGACTGCCAACGCATGATCGCCGCCGCCTCCGCCGCCAAGGTCCGTCTCGGCGTGAGCTACCGCCTCCTATGGGAGCCGCACCACGTGCAGGCCACCGCGCTCCTCGCGGGCGGCACCGTCGGCAATCTCTCGAACGGCAACTACGAGTTCTCCTGGGGCTACGCCGGCGCTCTCGCCGATCCCGTGCGCCGCAAAACAATTAAAAAATGGCTCCTCGATCCCAAGCTGACTGGCGGCGGTGCACTCTTCGATACGGGAGTTTATCCGATTCAAGCCGCGTGCAACCTAACGGGCCGGACGCCCGTCACTGCGCGAGGCTTCGCCGCCACGCGCCACAAGGATCTGTTCCCCGCCGGCGTCGAGGAGACGATGAGTTTCGAGCTCACGTTTGCCGACGGGTTCCAGGCGCTCTGCCGCGCGAGCTACAGCGGCAACTTTCACCAATGCACGACCTACGGCCCGAACGGTGTCGTAGAGATTCTCCCGGGCCTACCGAACGGCAGCGTTTTCGGCCAAAGCGCCAACGCCAAGCCGAACCCCAAACGCCTCGTCGTGAACCGCAAGGATGTTCCCGTTGAAGACACGCTCCAACTCGGCGCGCTTCTTGATGCGTTCGCCCACGCGATCACGACCGGGGCGCCTTTCAAGGCGGACGGCGCGATGGGGCTGCGCGACATCCGGATTGCTGAGGCCGTCTACGCTTCCGTTGCACAGGGCGGAAAATCAGTTTTGATTGCCGCATGAGCCGAGCTCGATTGCTTCCCTGTTTATCCCTGTTAGTCGCGCTCCCACTCGGCGCTGTCGCAGCCGATGCGGAGGCACTTTTTGTGCGGCGCATTCAGCCGCTGCTCGCTGAAAAATGTCTCTCCTGCCACGGCGACGACGAGGCCAAGATCAAGGGCGGCCTCGATCTGCGCACCCGCGCCGAACTCATGCTCGGCGGCGACAGCGACAAACCCGCGATCATCCCCGGCAAGCCTGACGAGAGCCCGCTCATCCTCGCGGCGCTGCGGCAGAGCGAAGACTTTGAACCGATGCCGCCAAAGGAGCCCGACCGCCTCTCGGCCCAACAAATCGATTGGCTAAAAGAGTGGATCACCGCCGGCGCCCCGTGGCCCGACGCCGCGAAACAGAAACAGATCGCCGCGACCAACCACGAAAAATGGTCCGCCGAAGACGGCATCGTCATGAAAACGAGCGGTGGCCTCTCCGCCGACTGGACGAACCGCCGCTACAAGCCCGAGGGCATGTGGGCGTATCAGCCGGTGACGAAGCCGGCGGTGCCGGTTGTAGGCCCAGCCGCGGGCCGGGCAGAACAATCGCTCAACTCAACCGGCCAACGGCCGGTTCTACAACCGAACCCCATCGACGCCTTCATCGCCGCGAAGCTCCCCGCCGGCCTCGCGCCTGCGCCCGCCGCCGATGCTCGCACTTTCATCCGCCGCGCCACGTTCGATCTAACCGGTCTCCCGCCGACACCCGAGGAAGTCGCGGCCTTTACGCCCGCCTACCTCGCCAATCCGCAATCGGCCATCGCCCAGCTCCTCACCCGCCTCCTCGCCAGCCCGCACTACGGCGAGCGCATGGCCCAGCACTGGCTCGACGTGGTGCGCTACGCCGACAGCAGCGGCTTCGCCAACGACTTCGAGCGCGGCAACGCCTGGCGCTACCGCGACTACGTCGTGCGCTCCTTCAACGCAGACAAACCCTACGACCGTTTCGTCCGCGAACAGATCGCCGGCGACGAACTCGATTCGAAGAATCCCGAGGCCGTGGTTGCCACCGGTTTCCTCCGCATGGGTCCGTGGGAACTCACCGGCATGGAAGTCGCCAAGGTCGCGCGCCAGCGCTTCCTCGACGACGTCACCAACAGCGTCGGCGAAACCTTTCTCGCCCAGTCCCTGCAATGCGCCCGCTGCCACGACCACAAGTTCGATCCCGTGCCGACGCGCGACTACTATTCGATCCAGGCCACGTTCGCGACGACGCAGCTCGCGGAGCGCCCCGCGGCGTTTCTCCCAGGGGAAAACGTCGCCGGTTTCGACGAGGCGAAATACCTCGAACCGCGACGTGAAGATTACTTCGCAACGTTGCGTCGGCTCGACGCGCAGATGCTCGCGGCGGCGGAAAAATGGTTTCAGGAAAAAGGCCTCGATCCCACGAAGTGGAACGCCGCCATCGAACAAGCCCGCACCCAAGAGCGTGGCGGCAAGCGCAAGGAGTTCGAGGGTGCCTTCAACCTCGCCCGCAATGCGATGACCCGCCAAAAAGTGCCCGAGGATCAATTCCCGCCGAAGCTGCTCGGCTTCAGCCCGGAGGACTACGGCAACGAGCGCGTCGCCCGCAAAGGCCTCGAACGTCTCAAATGGGAACTCGATCGCTACGAGCCCTTCGCCCTCGCGGTCTACAACGGCCGCACCCCCGAGCTGAAGAGCGTCTTCAATCCCCTGCGCATGCCCGCCGCGCGCCTGACCGAAGGTGAGCTCGAGCAGACCTGCATCTTGACCTACGGCGATCCCTTCGCCCTCGGCGAAAAAGTATCGCCCGGCGTGCTTAGCGCCATCGGCGTCGCGCCGAAAACGCCCGTGCCCAACACCATCGAAGGCCGCCGCGCCGCGTTGGCCGAGTGGGTCGCCACCGCCGACAATCCCCTCACCACGCGCGCCATCGTGAATCGCGTCTGGCTCTGGCACTTCGGCCAGCCGCTCGCCGGCAACCCGAACAACTTTGGCAGCACCGGCAAAAAACCCACGCATCCCGAACTCCTCGACTGGCTCGCCGCGACCTTCGTCGAGCAAGGCTGGTCGTTCAAAAAACTCCACCGTGTCATCATGACGAGCGAAGCCTACCGGCGCAGCTCCGCGCACCCGGACCGCAAACTCCTCGCCGAAAAAGATCCCGCCGGCTCGAGCTACGCCACGTTTGCACCGCGCCGTCTCACCGCCGAGGAATTACGCGACGCCATGCTCTCCGCCACTGGAGAACTCAACCCGACGCTCGGCGGCATTCCGAACCGCCCCGAGATGAACCTCGAGGCCGCCCTGCAGCCGCGCCAAGTCATGGGCACGTTCGCTTCCGCGTGGATTCCGAATCCACTCCCGGCGCAGCGTCACCGCCGCAGCCTCTACGCGCTGAAAATTCGCGGCCTCCCCGATCCCGCGATGGAAGTCTTCAACCAACCCACGCCTGATTTTTCCTGCGAACGCCGCGACGCCTCCACCGTCACGCCGCAGGTCTTCAGTCTCTTCAACGGTGCCGCGAGCCACGCCCGCGCGCTCGCCCTCGCCGCGCGCGCCGTGAAGGAAACCACCTCCGATTCCGCCGCCATCGCCCGCTGTTTCGTCCTCGCCTATGCGCGTGCGCCCAGTGCCGCCGAACTCGCCGCCTGTCTCGCCCACTGGAAAACCATCACCGCCCTCATCGCCTCCGACACCCCGACCTCGCCCGCTCCGCCGCTCGAAGTCCGTCGCGAAGCGGTCGAGGAAAACACGGGCGAAAAATTCGCTTTCAAAGAAACGCTCCACGCCAACGCCGACTTCGTCCCCGACCTCCGCCCTGCCGATGTCCCGCTCCGCACCCGCGCCCTCGCCGACGTCTGCCTCGCCCTCTTCAACGCCAACGAATTTTCGTATGTCGACTAATCGCTACTTCCCCTGCGCCGGCGCCCGCGCCCTCCACGCTCCGACTCGGCGCGACTTCCTTTACAGCCTCGGCGCGAGCCTCGGCAGCGTCGCATTTTCCGCCCTGCTTTCTTCTCACGCCCGGGCGTCCGAGAAAGCCAATCCGCTCGCGCCGCGCCCTGGCCACCTCCCCGCCAAGGCAAAAAACTGCATCTTCCTCATGATGGAGGGCGGGCCGTCGCACCTCGACACGTTCGATCCGAAGCCTGCCCTCTCGCGCCTGCACCTCGAAGAGTTCACCCGCGCAGGCAAGGAAAAGTCCGCCATGGAGAGCGGCAAACGCTACTACGTCCGCAGTCCGTTCGAATTCATCAAGGCCGGCCAGAGCGGTGCCGATATGGCCACCAACTGGTCGCACCTCGCCCAAGTCGCCGACGACCTCTGCTTCTACCGCGGTTGCCAAGTCGACAGCGTGAACCACCCGACCGCCATGTATCAGATGAACTGTGGCAACCGCTTCGGCGGCGATCCCGGTCTCGGCGCGTGGGTCAACTATGGCCTCGGCACCCTCAACCAAGATCTCCCCGGCTTCATCGTGCTCCCCGAGGTTTCCTACCCCCAGGGCGGCTCCGCCAATTGGAGCAACGGTTACCTGCCCGCGAGTTTTCAAGGCACGCCCCTCCGCGCCAAGGGCTCACCCATCCTCGATCTCTCGCCACCCGCCGGTGTCACGCCCGGGCGCCAGCGCAAGAATCTCGATCTCATCGCCCAACTCAACGCCACCCACGCCGCGCAACATCCCGCCTTCGACGAACTCGCTGCGCGCATGGACAACTATGAACTCGCCTTCCGCATGCAAATGCAGGTCCCCGAGACGCTCGACCTCTCGAAAGAGGACGACAAAACCAAGGCGCTTTACGGCATCGGTCAGGACGCCACCGACAGCTTCGGCCGCAAATGTCTCCTCGCCCGCAAGCTCGTCGAGAAGGGCGTGCGCTTCGTGCAGCTCTACAACGGCTCGTGGGACAGCCACGACTACATCGAGCGCGCCCACGGCAATCTGGTCCGCGGCGTCGACCAGCCCATCGCGGCACTTATCACCGACCTCAAACAGCGCGGCCTGCTCGAGAGCACGCTCATTGTATGGTGCGGCGAGTTTGGTCGCACGCCCGACAACGGCGTGCGCGGCGGCACCGCCTATGGCCGCGACCACAACCCCCACGCCATGACGATGTGGCTCGCCGGCGGCGGCGTGAATGCCGGCCACACCATCGGCGCCACCGACGAGACCGGCATGACCGCCGTCGACAAAGTCCACCACGTCCGCGACGTGCACTGCACCCTCCTGCGCCTCCTCGGTCTCGACGACAACAAACTCACCTATTACCACGCCGGCCGCTTTAAGCAGCTCAGCCAATTCGGCGGTCAGGTCATCAAGGAATTGATCGCATAGCGATAGCCGGAGCAGTCAACCCAGCAGCGTTATGAAGCCTACCAACGCCCTCTTCGGCGCCCTCTTGCTTGCAACGCTCGGCTCACTCCGTGCTGCAGATGCGGATAAGCTCAACGTCCTCTTTATCGTCGCCGATGATTTCCGCGCCGAACTCGCCAGCTATGGTTCGCCAGCGAAGACCCCCCATCTCGACCGGCTTGCCCGCCGATCGCTTCAATTCGACCACGCCTATGCGCAGCAGGCACTGTGCAACCCCTCCCGCTCATCGTTCCTTACCGGACGGCGGCCCGACACACTGCGCGTTTGGAATAACGGCACGCACTTTCGCGAGCTGAACCCCGACGCGGTAACCATCCCACTCTGGTTCAAGGATCATGGCTACACCGCACGCTGTGTTGGAAAAATCTTCCACAACTGGCACACAAAGATTCACGGCGACCCTCAGTCGTGGAGCGCGCCGGAGTTTCTCCATTACGCAAACCACGCCGACGACGACGTTCAGGTGTCGGGCACGCCGCCACCGAATCTCGCTACGACCACGGGCGGCTTTAGCTACGCTAAGAATGGCATCTGCGAATGCCGCGATGTGCCCGACGAGGCGTATTACGATGGTCGCGTGGCAGCCGAAGCCGGGCGAGTGCTCGGCAATCTGGCACAGCAAAAGGAGCCGTTTTTTCTCGCGGTCGGCTTCTGGAAACCGCACGCGCCATTCAACGCGCCGAAGAAATACTGGGACATGTATGACCGCGCGAAACTGCCGCCGCTCGACGAACACAATGCCCTGCGCCCGGTCGGCGCACCCGACGTGGCGTTTCACGACAGCCTGGAAATCCTTGGTCCGGTGGCGAACCAGAAGCGCCCCACGCCCGCGCAGGCGGCAGAAATGCGCCACGGGTATTTTGCCAACATCAGCTACCTAGATGCGCAGCTCGGCAAGGTGCTCGACGCACTCGAAGCCAGCGGCGTGGGGCATCGCACGATCATCATCTTCGTCGGAGACAACGGCTACCATATCGGTGAACACACGTTATGGAGCAAGACTTCGAACTTCGAACTCGACGCGCGCGTTCCTCTTTTCGTCCATGCTCCGGGTATGAAGGCCTCCGGCCAGCGCACTTCTTCGCTCACCGAGTTGATCGATTTGTTTCCCACCCTCGTCTCCCTCTGCGGCTTGCCGACCCCATCCGGGCTAGAAGGGGCAAGCCTCGTGCCGCTCCTCGATAATTCCGCACTCGCGCTGAAACCGGCCGCGTTTACGCAGCACCCACGCCCGGCCTTCTACGACCGCGAGCCACCCGGCCAGCCCTCCACGATGGGCGTCAGCGTCCGCACCGCACGGGTGCGTTACACCGAATGGCGCGATTGGAAAACGGGCCGCGTCGTAGCCAATGAACTATACGATGCCCTCCATGATCGCCAAGAAATGCAAAACGCCGTGGACTCCCCGGCGCTGGCCGGAGTCCAAGCCGAGGCCGTTGCGCTGCTCACCAAACAATTCCCGATTACGCCTCACTGATGAGCCACGGCCGAGGTGCGCTGTGGTAACTTTTGAGCGCGCAAGACTACCAGTTAAGGCCGCTCAAGGTGGAACGTCGGCCGATATCGTGAGGACCAGGCCAAGCCGAAGGGGTCCAGCCGTGTTTTGTTAGCTATGTAGGGCGAACAGGCCCCGCTACGGGGTTCAACGGTGCGCTGCTCGTCCCGATCCAGTTCTTCGCTCATCATGGCACGACCCCGCGCTTGCCGTGACTATTCCCCGTCGCCAACCACCCCGGCAGGTGGACCACGAGGTGTCGTCGCTGGCCAGGTGAATTTATCGGTTCCTCGCAGTAAGCTCCGGCCAAAGGAAATCTCGCTTCGCCCATGGCAGGAAAAATGCCGCCCGGCTTCGCATGGCCCGCTTTTCTGCAGACCGCGCAAACACGGCCGGCCTGCGGTGGGATTTCGCGTTGCGGGCCGTGACGATCCCGTTTTCGTGATTGCATGGTGCTCGACCAGGAATTGCTCGAACTGGCGCGGGAGTCGGGAATCGATCTCGACTTGATCGATACTAACCTCGCACTCCGGGTCGAGGACCGTTGGGAGCAACACGACGGTGCGCTGCGGTTCATCTTGAAATTGCAGGAGGCCAAAGCTGCCCATGACGCCGGACTTCAGCCGACGTATCGCTAAGCTGACGGACTAGGGATTCGAGTTTGTCATGATCGGTGGCTATGCTGCGGTCACCTACAGATCGTCGCAAGTAACCCGCGACCTCGATGTCTGCGCGGTTTTGACGAGAGAAAACATCGAGCTTCTGCGCGAGGCACTCGCGGAGTGGAATCCCCGCCATCGCATGACCCCGGAGCGGCTTTCGTTCCTGAAATTCCCCAAGGCCGGCGAAACCCTGAACAACCTTTATCGGGAAACAGACGTCGGCGTCGTGGACAGTCTCTCCACGGTGCTGGGCGTCGGGATTTTACCCGCGCTGAAGAGCGGGACCGAGAAATTCGTGGTGGACGGCCGTGTGTGCTGGGTGATCTCACTGCCGGACCTCATTGCGGCGAAAGAGGCGATTGGTCGGGGCAAAGACAAGCTCATGGCCGTGGAACTCCGTATCATCGCCGCCAAACGAAAACGCTGAAGCCGAGACCCCTGGCAATTCGCCGGCGACGGTGCCATCCGAAGTTCACAAGGTGCACCCGCGCGGCAGCAAACTTGTCTGCATCAAATCCGCGCAGTCGGGCGGCCCGCAGATGTTTCTGATCGACCTCTGCGGGCTCGACCTGCGGTAAAGAACTCGCTCAACTGCGACCACCCTCCATCGAGGCCCTCTCCCTTGCTCGGAGTCGGTGCCGTTGGGGTTTCCGCATGATCCCGCCCCGCCTGCTTGTCCTCATCGTGTCCGCCGTGCTCGTGTCGTATTGCCCTTTCGCTGCGATCTGCGGACGTAACCCCGTCGGGCTTCCGGTGCCGGCCCAATTAAGGGGCGTGCCCGAAGCGGAAACCTTGAACCGCCTCCTCCAGCAACTCGCCTGGGAAG
>Ga0209829_10003343_pt1 | contig 11721 bp, 30 predicted proteins | sample C_140205_EF_Meta_FD_187311 | JGI IMG/M metagenome (GOLD analysis project Ga0209829, IMG submission 187311) | Freshwater microbial communities from Lake Croche, Canada to study carbon cycling - C_140205_EF_MetaG (SPAdes) (version 2) | ecosystem: Environmental > Aquatic > Freshwater > Lake... | reverse complement strand
GGGGATTAGGGACAGTAAGAGCCATAGTAACAGAGCAGCCGATACTAATAGCCCAAGCCAGACACTCAACCATAAAGCGATTTGCATTAGAGCGCCAATCATCTCTTATCCACTCAAAGGTTGGTTTCAGAGAATCCATCATCTATAAGTTCCAAATTTCCATTAAAGTAATAACCACAACCACGTAAGAAGGTTTGAAATTCTTCCAATACTTCAGGCAAAACATGCGCATCAGTTTGCACAATCGTAGTACGAGATGGACCTACTTCCATCTCTTGTATACATTTGAATTCAAATTTTGTCATAGTTTAGGAATGTCGTATTCTTGTGTTGTGATTTTTTTGCCTTTTGCTGGTGCCTCAGCTTGAACTGTTGCCTTAGGGAATCTAGCAGCAATATCAGCAGCACTTACAGGTTGAATTGCAAACTGTTTAAACTGTTCATATGAATCAGATACCTTCATTGCAGTTTTACCACCAACAGCGGCCGCATCGGGAAAGAACAATGCACAACCACCTGCAGCCAGTGGTGCAATTTCAATTACAGTATCCAGATTAATGATAACTGGACAATTCTTATCAACAGAATTAACTTCAACAAACAAACTCATACTAACTCCTTATTTTTTATCACAATCAGGTACACGTACAAGATATACGGTTACCTCATCATTAGGTCGTACAAAAAAACATTCACCTTTGATTGACCAGGTCAGGTGATTTTGGATTCCATCTTTATAATCTTTTAGTACCGGATTTACTTTTGGTGGCATTGGAAAAAATAATACAACAACGACAATCACCACTATTATAGGTATCATCCACCAAGGAAATCCCTCAAATATATTAATAATATTTTTCCACATAATTAACCTCTTGTTACAACATCATAAAAAATATAAGCCACGAAACTAATGAATGATGCCATACCAGAATAGAATAACATAGCAGTAACTCTTTCACCATAGTATTCTTTTTCTAGTGCAATCATATCACGCTGAGCTCTCACCATTTCTGGTGCTTCACGTTCACCACCTAGCATCATCACAGTTTTCTTGGATTCTTCCAATCGTCTGCTTGCTGAAATGTAATGTATAATACTAATCATACCAATGTCTAATGACCCCCGCAATAATAAAACAGTTTGTTACTATGTATGATAACACAATTATGGTTCTAAGGCAAGCGATTATGTTTGCCTCTCGGTCGTTGGATCCTGCCTTCTCACCTAAGGCTTTAGCCCATAGTCTCCACATTAGTGTACCGCTTCATCAACCCTTGGTTTAACTTCTGGTATGTTTATCATCAACTGCCTAAATTCATCACCAGAACCAAAATATTGGTTTGCTAACATCAATCTGGCCATCATAACTGAACCCAATGTCAATGGATCCAATCGGTGTTTGGTGACCATCAATGAAATGAAATCATCCACTTGATAAGCTATTTTTTCTACTGTATTATCTTCCATAATTAATCCCACAATGCCTCAAAGTATTTACCAAACAAACGGAATCCATTTGTGATTCGTTTTTGTACCACTTTCATACCTTCATGGTCGAATTCGTGTGTATGATTTGGTCCTTTTTCAAAAGTATACAAAGTTGGTTTACCATCAGCGTCCCATTCACATGGTACACTTTTCATATCCATAACACCTGAATAAAACTTTTCTTGCCAAGTATCATCAACTTTACATTCAAAAGCAAAAATCATTTCATTCAATACATAATCCCAACGAGCAAAATGATGACCATCAACATCATATTCATCTTTGCCAGGTGAAGTCCATGATTGTAATTCCATTGGTACATCTTCATCATCGACATGAGGTGAACCATGTTTAGATTCTTTTATTTGTTTCAACATAGGCAGAATGATATCAGCCAATGTGTTATCCATTGACCATGTATCGTAATGGTCAATCTTCACATAATCAATTTTTGGATGAATGAAATCCATAACAGACTGATATGCCTTAGAAAAAGGTTGTAAACGGTCAGCCCATTTCTCGATGATAGGCTCATCATAATCAATCTCACGCCAAAAGAAAACTTTCTCCAATATAGTATATGGAGAAATCCAATGATTGCGATAATTACTTTTGTATATTTTCATCTTCAGTATATTCAATCTTGTTGATAAAAGTCCGTTGTTGTTCATTTGGCCATTTCGTAAGATAATCATTATCTCTCACAAACAACTCATGGTATTGTTCTAATGTAATTTCACGGGAATCAAAGATGTGTGTGCCAAGATGTTCTTGTGAGAACTCCTTAAACTCTGTTTCATGCTCACGGCACACTACCTCATCTAGTGCATGAGATTCTTCTTTTGCTTCTACCACATAACGCAAGCGAAATGAAGAAACGATATCAACGACAAATAATTTCTTTTCCATATTACACCTCAAAAAAACATAACTCAAATTTATCCGCACGGTCTTCATACATATCATAACCTCTTGGATTACAAATGATACGAGTACCACCAATCATGTAATCAAACACATCATGTGTATGGCCATGTGTCCATACTTTAATCTGTGGATGATCCAGAATAAACTCCGACAAATCGGAACTGTAAGCACCATTTACCATAACATCTTTTTGATATCTTGGTTTGGTACTTAGTTTGCTTGGAGCATGATGACCAATGACAACATATTTATTAGTAACATTGGATTCAACAGTTGCCTTGATTGTATCCAACATTAGTTTATGTTCAACAACAGATGCTTCTGGTGACCATTTACTTGGTTTAGTAATTGGCATTTCCATTGGCTCACCGTCATCATCAAAATGTATAATTGTGGTATCTACATTTGTACGGCTATCTTTGATGATACGATAATCATTCATGTAATCTTTGATACCATACAATGTACTTGGATCTTCCTTGTTCATATCGGTCCACAATGTACCTGCAATAAAGGTAACATCTTCAATGACCATAGTCTGGCGTTCCATCACAAACACATTTTCCAAATAACTTAGGCGTCCACGGATGATATCCAAAGCTGTAGCAAAGTCACCATGATAGTATTCATGATTACCCATAATGTAGATAACATTAGGGAAACGCTCAGAACATTCTTGAAAGAATTTATGATACATTTCAGACTTATTACGACCGTTCACCATAATACCAGTAGCATCACCAAGTTCATTCAAATCGACAGCAACAAGAATATCACCGGACAGGATTAACACTTCGGCATTCTCTGTATTTTGTAAAGAGATGGGGCCAAATTCAAGGTGTAGGTCAGAGCAGAGAGCGATTTTCATAGTAGTATTATATCACAAACGGGTATATATGGCAATTATTTTTTATCTAATTTAGGTTCTTGTTTGACTGGTTCTTCCAACATAACAGGTTCAAAGGCTGCACGATGGTTAATCATCATAACAATACCTTGCCATACACCATACAATGGGAATGAAATCATTGCCAACAACCAAACGGTAATCAAGCCAAGCAAGAATACAGTTTTAGTAAACAACACAAATACAATCTCAAGCATTAGATTCCAAAATCCTCTAGTACCAATTGTACCATCTTCAACAACAGCAGGCGTATCACTACGCACGTGTTTTACAAATTCTTGTTCCTGAACTAACGATTGCTTGATGAATATATCAACCAAGCCACGATATAACTTTAACATCATAATGTCCCTTTATAACTTATCAATGATATTTTACACGGCGATTTTGCCTATAACTAACATCCATTGGTTTGGCTTCATTAGCTAATTCTTTCTCTGCTATCAGGCGTTCAGCCCATAGCTTCTCACACTTCGCTTTGGGGTAGTCAGCAACCACCACACAATCTTCCATAAATGCCATCTTATCTTCATCTATAGGATCAATTTTTGTTACCTCAATCTTAACAGGTTCTTCTACCTTAGCAACAGTAGAAGTCTCTATGAAAAGAAATGCAACAGTCAACATGACGGCACCAGGAACAATAATATGCCAATACATACCAAGTATAACTGCTACGACAACAAACAGAATACCTAGTAACAACATTGAATGTGTAATACCTACGCTCGAGAGAGCAGACATTGCGGGAGACATAATTATCCTTACTTTAAAGTTGGTTCATAAACATCACATTGCACAGCAACTGGCACAATGATAGTACCGTGATCCGTTGGTTGTGGAACTCTTTGAATGATTGGTTTCATACGAGCATTCACACACTCACGGGCTGCCATGATTACCTCAGTTCTGTCCATTTGTTTTACCTTATCACCACCAGGCAATACAATAACAGATGGAATCTTGGCCATGCCAGCACAACCTGTCAACAGGAATAATGGCAGAATTAAATACACGGGTTTCATAATATAATTACCTTTTGGTAAATTTTTTCAAAAGTTTTTTGGCATCGTCTAGAAATGGAACAGCATCAATAAATTCATAGTGTTGTTCAAGCACTTCTGCTTTTGCAATACGAATCAATTTAAGTGCATAATCTAAATCTTCAGATGATGCCTGTTCCATCCATTCCTCAAATTCTTTCTCATCTCCATGTAGGAAAAATTCAAGGTTGTCACGGTCAAAATCATTCATTATGCATTCACGATTTCAGTTGTTTCTGTAGGTGAAACAATTGTTTTCTCAGTAGAAACAGTCTTACCAACATAACGACCACTAGCATCAAACTCGGTGTGGTTAACCAATTGATATGCTTTGACCTTACGACCTTCTTTGAGAACTTTCACAATGCCACCGTCTTTACGGATATTGTAAATGTTTGTTGAGAGGCGATACAGAACCGATTCTTGGTCTGTGCCAGCGAATACAGATTTGATTTCATCTGGAGATACTGGTTTGCCTGAAAGCAAGGTTACTGTGATTTTCTCATGGCGATTTGGTTTGCCTTTACGAACTGTGTTTGACATATAATGTCCTTTCAAAATTTAATAATAAGATACCAACATATGGATTATAACACAAATATGGCATGTTGGCAACCATACCTGTGTAGGATTTTAGAACGGGTCATCCGTTGTTGCTGGTGCTTGTTGTGGTGCTTCCACTTTACCATCCACTTTAGAATACAAATCCAAGAATGCTGTCTTGGTCTCAGTATCAAAGCGAGACACACAAAGCTCAATTGCTTTCATTTTGTCACCAAAGAGTTTGAATGCCTGTGCAATGTGAACCAATCGGCGAGTAGAGATAATCTCATCAACAGCACCTTGTTCAAATGATTTACGAACCACATCAGCCCATTGGCATAGGTTCTCAACAAACTCAGCATCGGCAATCAATGGTGTAAGAATCTTTTTCTCTGTCTTGGCATCAGGATATTCCTGTTCAACGGTTATAGGGAATCGTTCTAAGAAAGCATCATCAAGGATTTGTGATAGATAACGACCTTCTTCTGAACCTTTGCCTTTAGTGTTTGCAGTTGCAACCACATTAAAACCATTTTTTGGATGAACCAACTCACCAGATTTCTTGTTGAAGTATGGTTTGCCTTCTAAGATACCTTGTAGACACATTAGTTTGTTTGAACCACGGTCAACTTCGTCAATCAATAGAACGGCACCACGCTTCATTGCAGTAATAACAGGACCATCACGATTAACCACATTACCATTGACAAGAGTAGGACCGCCAAGTAAGTCAGTTTCGTCCGTTTCGATAGACACATTGACACGGATACACTCCCGTTTAAGTTCAGCACAGACTTGCTCAACCATGAGGGTTTTCCCGTTACCAGATAAACCTGTGATAAAAACAGGATAAAATTGAGCAGACTTAATAATATTATTAAGGTCTTTAAAGAAGCCAAAAGGAACATAATCAGGATATTTTACAGGGATTGAAACATCTGAATCATCAATCAACTTTGGTTGTTTGAAGACCAGCACTTGTGCAGATAAGGCCATTTCTAATTCAGGCTCATCTTGTTTAACTATTGGCTTGGTGCCAATGTCAGGTAGTTGGTATTGGCCACGACCTGAACGATACTCAGATTTGGTCACAAACCAAAATGGAAAGGACATATCTTCTTCACGTGCAACATGCTGAATGTTATCACGGGTCAATACTGAACCTACACCATACAAACGCTCTGCTGCTTTGACGAAAGCAACTTGATTTTTATTTAAACTCATAATATATCCTTAATTAGTATCAATCATCACACGGTCAAACTGTATTACACCATCTTCTTTACCTGTTGCAAAATCAACTGGGAAATTCATAACAGCACCAAAAGTTTTTATATCATCAAAGGTATCACCTCTGCGGATATCTTCTAATCTAATACAACCAATACCACCAGAATCAACTGAATGGTCAGTCCACATATTTGATTCATAGCGACCATCACCATATTTGGTATTGTATGTTACAAATCGGCGACCATCTTTCAATGTGAATTCACCTTCATTACAACCGTGGTCGCTTCTGCCTTCAAACAGTAAACCACACACTTCGTCCCATTCCTCATCGGTCATTACATAACATAAGTCACCGACATAGTATTTGCCTGCTGGCATCATAACAAAATTCCTTTCATTTGTGTGTTGATTATAACATAACCTAGAGTGGTTGGCAAGTATCACTTTAGTTCTCAATTCCAAAATGTGTTTTGATGATTTTAATTTTACCATTCAATAGTTCCAATCCATCCACACCACCAAGATAACTTGGTGCCCATGCTTCATGGTGTTGCGTAGGTTTTACGACCTCAATACATTCCTTGATAACCAACTCGGTGAATTTCTCTACATCAAATTTACCATTAATCATAAATCGTTGTTCATCATACACTTGGTGCCATGCACCACATTGTAGAGCCAATTCTTTAATTCTTTGGTTCATTAGTTGTCTCCGTTATATCATAGTTTGACCAGCTTATTCTTATTGCCGATAGGTCTGGCCAACTAGTTGGCCAATCAGGCCTGAGCGGGTCAATGTTTAATGGTGGATTGACACCTACTCTGTTTTGTGATAGGAAATACTGAATTTCCATTCTCAGTTCAGTATTGATTACCTCTAAGTCTTGTGAATATAATTCTAAAAGTTGAATATAGATTTCTTTAGTCATGTAACTCCAAAATATTTCTTGATATATGAACCAACGGTACCATATTGATATTGATTGATTGTTGCAACATCAGCACATTCTTTGATAATCAACTCGGCGAACTTACATAGGTGCTGATCCGTTCCTGCAATCACACTCCAGCCAAATGACTTATCCTCAAATAGTCCAATTTGAGCCTGTTCAGCTAGTTCTTTAATTCGTTGGTTCATTGTTTAATTCCATACATAAGTTGCATTGCATCCAATACACAATCGTCAATTGGATTATGTTTAGTGATATCATTCTTTGAATTAAAACCTGGATAATCCACATCAACATAACCATTGGTTGTATTGTATAGAAAATCAACAGCAGTTCTTACATCACGCCATCTGGCATATGGCCATATTGGTTCTAATTCTAATTGTTCTTCTATATCATCCATCACCAACTGGTCAAGATTACCTCGAGCCCATACCCAACACTTGGTATCATTCTTTGAATCTACCCAATTACGCATAGATTCGTAACCATCCATAAATGAACAATCCATAAAGTTTGGTAAGAATGATGCAACTCGGACATTACGGCATTGTTTATTCCACCAATCCATAGTTGATTGATTTGCTTCACGGCGATATTCTTTCATCTGCTCAACAACATTAAACTTGGCAAAGAAAGCATCTTCACGCAATTGCTGTGGTGATGGTTTGGCATCAGGATCAAAATAGATAGCAGCCATCGATAGAATTACCGAATTGGATCTTTTACCAAGTGTTTCAACATCAAATATAAACATTAACCATATACCAAGTGATTCAATAACAACAATACCATCAACACAATTACCACATAGTGTATGATGGTTTTTCTTTTTTCTTCTTTATCAAGTATTTTACTCAGCATTTATTAACCTTTATTCAATCCGAATAATTATCTGGTATCGGATAAAAATAGATAATTTATCAGCTACACCGATATTATAAATGAATACCACATTATTGGCAAGCACTTTTTTAGGTATAAAAGAATTTTACCACATGAGGCGTGCAGTAATCAGGTCCTGTACCTGAATCTAACCTGTAGGACTTGGCATCTTTGATTGACTGTCGAATATCATCATCCAATTCATCACCAAAGAAACCAGATTGTGATTCTTTTAGAACCTCAAACAAATCTTCTTCATCTTTAGCAACGACCGCCCACATACCACCGTATTCAGACATTGGAAAATCTACCCAATAAGAACCAATATAAATTTTCATATCATTCCAATCAAAAATGCCACACCAAATCCAATTACACCTGCCATTAATACAATACCAATGTATACACACGGATTTAAAATAAGTTTTTCAATGTTTATCATCATTTTGTTTTTCTACAATCAAGGTAAGTTGGTGTTTTTGGTGGATCGGTGACCAATCTATGCATCACCTGTCGTTTCATGGTTTGGCAATCTTCTAAAGTATTATGCCGAGATAGTATGGTTTCATTTATGGTTGCCATACTACCTGGCCACATTACTACAACTGTAAATACTAATTCAAACATTATGAATTAACCACAGATTGTATACTCAGCAAGGTTAGACCAATTGCTACCTGCGCTCTTACGGATTTTAGTTACCTGAATCAAGGTACGGAGTGATAACTCTTTTACCTTGTCTTGCAACTTGTCAATCAATGACATAGCATCATTCTTGGTTGCCTTGTCAAACTCTGGCATAAACTCACCTGAATTTAACAGGTGACGCATACGCTCAATCTTTTGCTTACGGGTCATGGACAAATCAACTGCCATTGACCGTGTGATAATCGCTTGGTCAATTTGTGTAGATGCCAGATTAGAGATAAACACAATGCGACCTTTGAATTCAAAGGTTGTTGGCAAATCTTCATCTTTGATATCTGCTCTCCATGATATGATACGGCGTGAATATGAATCAAGCGCACCTTTGAGTAGGTTCAACGATACTGGATCTTTCAATACGCTATCGCAGTCATCAAATACAATCACACCATCACGATTTTCATACAAGGTACGATATAAACCTTTTGGTGTAGAGTAACCTTTGATAACACGGAATGCTTTGTTGCTTTTGATAACTGTACCAACTGCAAAATCTTCTAATGTGGAAACATCTTTGAAACCATTTGCTGTGAGTGTTTGGTTAACAGTAAAGGACTTGCCAAGACCGCCAGGTCCCGTGACAACAACGGATGCTTGTGCACCGTTTGCCAACATAGTCACCATATCAGATACGAAACCGAACCGTTCATTGATACTGAACCGTGATTCCTGTGCGACCACCGCATCGGAGGTCGATCCTTCTGCCTTACGAACCACATAGTCCATATGCTCTTTTTTAGAGCGTTTGACAGTCTTTCCGTTGATAACGGCAACATACTTACCACCAATAAATTTCACTTCAATCATCAATCACTCCTTATCAATTAATAGAGGCAATTATACAGGTTCCAATCAAAATGGCAACCTAATACTATAGTTCTCAGTTTCTCCGGTCAAGTATTATTATCGTCCGTGTCCACGGGTTTTGGTTTTTGTCTCTTGCGCCATAAACTCATAATCAATCCTTATCAACAGGCAAACAAACATAACGAGCACCTTTTACATTCTTTTTGGTCAATCGTGCTTGTTCTTTATTACATTCAGAAATAGATTTGTAATAATCTAATGGTTCATAAAATATTTCATATACACCATTAAATGGATTTTTTGTTGCCATTACAGCAATCAATACAATTTCAATCGGCGATACCATTCTTTTTCCTTATTTTTGCAAGAACCATTTCTATCAAGGTCAACTGAAAACATTCTCCCATAGTTTTGCCAGCAATTGGTTTTGTATTCATTGCTGCCGCCATACGGATTTCTTTGCTTTCATCCTCAGTTAATGTAACAATCACATTACCACCAAGAATCGTAGTATACGGCAGCGCCATTAGCAATAGCAATTTTTGCTTTCATAATGAATGCCATATCCTGTTCCCGTGAATATTCATCAGGTGGATTGGTGCCAAAGAAAAACCCTTGTGTTTCGGGTAGTGTATTGTTGAGCACATCATGTTCCAACAAATCCAAATCCGTTTTGGTCAAACGCAATGGTACACAATTAAACGATTCTTTATCGCCGCCTTTTGCACGATACAGGCGTTCCATCCATCCATGTAGGTCGTGGTGTTTACGCCAATATGCCAATTCTTCTAATGGTTCTTTACGACCCATTGAATCATCACGCACATTAAAATCATCAATCACATCTTCCGCTTTGACACGGAATGCATACATATCTAAACCCATTTTTTACTCCTTGTTTAAAACGGTGCCAGTTACATTATATTTTTTCTTCAAGAATGCCAAACACGCATCGGATGTTGGTCGTGCCGCTTCTTGCTTGCCATTCATCATAGCAACCCATTTCTCACGGTCAGCACGATAGAACACGGTGCCATCTGGATGGACAACTTTGGTATTACTAGACTTGGCAGATTTGAGAACTTTAGTATTACTTTTTGTTACTACTTTAGTATTACTAACGACCAATTTCGATCCTGTCTGTTTAGCAAGGCGTTTGCTCTGCTTCTTTGGTTTGGTAGATTCTGGTTCTTCAATTTGAACCATGTGCACAGGTCGATCCAGTTTGAGATTGGGTCCTGTAAGGGGACCCGCCCAAGGAAATACACCAACAGTTTCAAATGTATTGAAATTGTCTTTGCCTTCTAGTGCTTCATTGAAATCATAACCACACATACCCCATTTACCAATGTCGGCATTATAGTAACGATATGCTTTTCCTTGCATACCACGGTCGACCAAGTATAACGCAGACTTGGTAGGCGTATCAGTTTTAAATTCAATCATATAGTTTCCAGTTGTGAAATGTTCCGTAATATTGCCAATTATACACTATTTTGTGCATAATGGCAATATACATCAAAAGTATTACTTTGCTGCAAACTTTTCCATAACTGTTGGTGTATACAATCTTTCGGTCAATTTCAAATATTGTTTAGATTGTGAAACCTTGCCAATATTGATTTCGGCCATTTTCTGTAAACCAAAATTGCTAAACTTTTCGCCAGACAATACATCCAGCATATAAATCCAATTTAAATCTTTCATAATAACTCCAAAATTAAATAATACCAAGTTGAGCAGAATGCTCTTTGTATACGACACTCAGTTGAATATCAAATGTATGCTGAACCATTGCATGGTCATAGCATCGCACCCTTGTGCCAAAACCCATAGATTTTCCCATTAGGTGATGAGCATAGAATAAGGCATCATTCTGTAATATAGAATCGCCAACTCTTTTCTTTTTGATGTCCGCTCTAGTTGTATAAAAATTGACACCATTCACAATCGCACGAATTTTCATTCTTCAACTCCAAAATGTTCTTTGATAATCTTACGATACTTAGTTTGAAACAACAGTTCTTCTGGTGTATATTGATTGCCTAACTGCATACGCAGGCATTCATGCATACACTCCAACACAATCAATTTAGCGAATTTCTCAGGATCTAAGTGTTCGTTATAGGTCAGAATTTCTTCGCCTGATACATCACACACTTCCGTCCAACCGCCTGCACGGTTGAATAGTTCATTGATAACCTTATTCATGAATAATAATCCAATTCAT
>Ga0209829_10003341_pt1 | contig 11725 bp, 13 predicted proteins | sample C_140205_EF_Meta_FD_187311 | JGI IMG/M metagenome (GOLD analysis project Ga0209829, IMG submission 187311) | Freshwater microbial communities from Lake Croche, Canada to study carbon cycling - C_140205_EF_MetaG (SPAdes) (version 2) | ecosystem: Environmental > Aquatic > Freshwater > Lake... | reverse complement strand
CGGCGCGACCAGGTCTTGATCGGCTTCTTGATGTTGCTCTCGTTGAGCTTGTCGATCTTCTCGAGGAGTTTCCACTCCACGAAGGGTCCTTTTTTAAGCGAGCGTGCCATGATAAATTATTTCTTTTTGCGGCGCTGCACGATGAAGCGGTCGCTCTGTTTGTGTTTGCTGCGAGTCTTGAATCCCTTGGAAAGTTGACCCCATGGGCTCATCGGATGATGGCGTCCGCCACCACCCTTGCTCTTACCCTGTCCACCACCCATCGGGTGATCGACTGGATTCATCGCCATACCGCGAGTCTGAGGACGTACGCCGAGCCAACGGGAACGGCCGGCCTTTCCACTGACGACGTTCATGTGCTCAATGTTGCCGACCTGTCCGATGGTTGCGTAGCACTCCTCGTTGATTCTACGAAGCTCGCCGGAAGCCATCTTGATCAGGGCGTACCCACCTTCACGGTTGCTAAGAATGGCCTGTGAACCAGCGCTGCGGACAATCTGTCCACCCTTGCCAGGAATGAGCTCAACATTGTGAAGAGCAAGTCCAAGAGGAATCGCCTTGAGGGGAAGTGCGTTGCCGATGTTCGGCTCAGCCTTCTCGCCTGCTGCGACCTTGGTGCCGACACTGAGGCCGACGGCGGCAAGAATGTAGGCTTTCTCACCATCGGGATACTGAATGAGGGCGATACGAGCGCTGCGGTTTGGATCGTACTCGATTGCAATTACTTCTGCAATCGCATCGCGGCGGCTGCGCTTGAAATCGATGATGCGGTAATTGCGCTTGTGACCACCGCCACGATGACGTGAGGTCTTGCGGCCCATGTTGTTGCGACCGCCGGTGCGGTGCTTGCTCTCAAGAAGAGACTTCTCAGGCTTGCTCTTGGTGATCTCCTCGAATGAGGGAAGCGCCTTGAAACGCTGTGAAGGAGTCAGCGGGCGAAAGGTTTTCAGTGCCATGGTCGTGTGTTCGGTTCGTGGACTCTGTTTAATTTATCAGGCGATATCGATCTTCTCACCAGCAGCGAGAGTCACAATGGCCTTCTTCCAGTGAGCCTTACGGCCGAAGTCAGCGCGACGCTCGCGCTTCTTCTTGCCTTCGACCTGGAGAGTATTCACCGAAGCAACCTTCTTCTTGAAGAGAGTCTCGATAGCCTTCTTGATTTCAATCTTGTTCGCGGCGGGGACGACGCGGAAGACGTACTTGTTGAGCTTTTCGGAGAGAAGGCTGGCCTTCTCCGTCACGAGGACGCTCTTGATGATGTCGTGGGCTTCTTTCATGCCTGAGTACCTTGTTGCCTTGTAACCTTAGAGGCTGGGTTAGCCTTGAAGGCGGTTGCCAAGGGCCGTAAGGGCATCCTTGGTGATGATGATTTTGTCAAATGCGAGAAGGTTCTCGGTGTTGACTTCGGATGCAGTCATGAGCAGATCACTCTGAACATTGCGTCCTGCAAGGAGGGTCGACTCCGTGAACTTATCAGCGATGATCAGCGTGCGACGAACGCCACCGTGAGTACCTTTGACCAATTCGTTGAACTGTTTGGTGCGGGGCTCCTTGACTTCGAAGGACTCAACGGTGAGTACGTCACCGGCAAGAATACGGGAGCTAAGAGCCTTACGGAAAGCGAGACGCTTGACGGCCTTCGGGGTCTTCTTGGCGTAACGGTTAACAAAGACACCATTGATGTAGTGGGGCTCTGGACCATGGACAACGCCACCACCGACCCAGACTGGGGAGCTGGCATAACCGGCGCGCGCGCGGCCTGTGCCCTTTTGCTTCCAAGGCTTCTTGCCGGAAAGGTTAACAGTAGCCTTGGTCTTGACCGAGGCGGTGCCGCTACGGCGATTAGCGCGCATGGCAACAACGGCATCGTGAACAGCCTGTGTTCCCTTACCGTCAGTGATGATGTCGATGTTGGCTTTTTTGGCCGCATCGGCTGTGAGAATGGTTGCACTCATGGATTACTCGGCAGCTTTTGCTGATTTCTTGATGGAAGGACGGACAACCACGTAGGTTCCCTTGGCGCCTGGGATTGCACCGCTGATGAGGATCACACCGTCAGCCTCGCGAACCTGAACGATCTCAAGGTTCTGGATGGTGATGCGCTCATCTCCCATGTGACCGGGCATACCCATGTTTTTCCAAACACGGCCCGGAGTGAGGCGGTTACCGATAGCACCGTTACGACGATGCATCATGGAGCCGTGGGTCTCGGGCTGTCCGGCAAATTTGAATCGACGGACAACACCCTGGAAGCCCTTACCCTTGGAAGTGCTGATGACATCCACGAACTGGCCATCCTTGAAGTTGGTCACCGACCACTCTGCTCCCTCGGGGGCAGTCTCACCATCCTTGAGACGGAACTCACGGATAAAGCGCTTGGGTGTGGAAGCCGTCTTGGCAAAATGGCCCTTTTGAGGCTTGGAGACCCGATGCTCCTTCTGGTCGCCGAAACCAACCTGGACGGAGTTGTAGCCATCCTTCTCCTTGCTCTTGACTTGAAGAATACGATTTCCGCCTGCCTCGATGACAGTCACGGGACGGATACGGCCCTTCGTGTCATAGACACGGGTCATACCTATTTTTTTTCCTAGAACGCCGATGCTCATGATGCGTGTTGGTAAATGGGTCAGATCTTGATGGTTATATCAACGCCTGCAGGAAGATTGAGCTTGCGGAGCTCATCGACTGTCTTGGCTGTTGGCTCGAGGATATCGAGAAGACGCTTGTGTGTGCGAATCTCGAACTGGTCCATCGACTTCTTGTCAACGTGAGGGGAGCGGTTGACCGTGAACTTCTCGATGCGAGTCGGAAGAGGAATAGGTCCAGTTACCTTCGAACCGGTGCGCTTGGCGGTCTCCACGATTTCAAGAGCGGAGATGTCAAGAAGGCGGAAGTCGAAGCCTTTCAGTCTGATGCGGATGCGTTGTCCAGCGGCCATAGTCGTAGTTGGTTAGTTTTTCTGGTCAAGAACCGCGGCCAATACCTGGGCCGGGACCTGTTCGAAGTGAGAAGGCTCCATGGAGTAGGATGCACGGCCCTTGGAGAGTGAGCGGATCGAAGTCGCATATCCGAACATCTCGGAAAGAGGCACCTCTGCGTTGACGCTGGTGACGATCGCCTTTGTCTCGATCGACATGATCTTTCCACGGCGACGGTTGAGATCACCCATGATATCGCCCTGGTACTCCTCGGGAGTCACGGCTTCAACCTTCATGATTGGCTCAAGCAGAATCGACTTGGCGTTCTTAAGACCATCCTTGAGAGCAAAGATTGCTGCCATCTTGAAAGCCATTTCGTTGGAATCCACATCATGATAGGAGCCGTCCACAATCTCGACATGGATGTCGATGACTGGATAACCGCCGACGACACCGTTAAGTGCTGCCTCGTTGAGTCCCTTGACAACCGCAGGGATGAAATCCTTCGGAATGGAACCACCGACCGTCTTGTTTTCAATCGTGACGCCCTTGCCCTTTTCATTTGGAGCAAGCTTGATGACGACGTGTCCGTACTGACCGCGGCCACCGGACTGCTTGACGAGCTTACCCTCGCCACCAGCCGCGTTGAGAATGGTCTCCTTGTAAGCGATCTGCGGCTTGCCGGAGTTTGCCTCGACCTTGAACTCACGCATCATGCGATCGCGGATGATCTCGAGGTGAAGCTCACCCATACCTGCGATGATGGTCTGTCCTGTCTCTTCATTGGTGAAGACGCGGAAAGTTGGATCCTCTTCGGAGAGACGCTGGAGAGCATTACCCATCTTCTCCTGGTCAGCCTTGGTCTTTGGCTCAATGGCCATCGAGATAACCGGATCAGGGAAGGAAGGTGGCTCGAGGGCGATCGGATCATCCTCGGTGCAGAGCGTGTCTCCGGTCGTGATGTTCTTGATGCCAACGATGGCGGCGATGTCACCCGAGTAGCAGGTGTCGATATCTTCGCGCTTGTCAGCCTGGATCTGGATGAGACGGCTGATGCGCTCGCGCTTACCCGTGCGAGGATTGAGAACGGTGTCGCCCTTGCTCAGCTTTCCGGAGTACACGCGGAAGAAAACGAGCTTTCCAACGAATGGATCGCTCCAGAGCTTGAACGCCAGCGAGCAGAAAGGCTCATTGTCGCTCGTGACTGCAAACTTGTCCTCACCGTTGTCGGGATTCATTCCCTTGGCGGGAGGAATATCGATTGGGCTAGGGAGATAATCGACAACTGCATCAAGGAGGTACTGGACACCCTTATTCTTGAAAGCGGATCCTCCGGCGACAGGAACGAACTTGTTGGCCGTGGTCTGGCGGCGGATGGCCTGCTTAAGGATCTCACGGGTCACAGGCTTCTCCTCAAGGAAGAGTGTTCCCACTTCCTCGTCGAGGTCGGTCATCTGAGAAACAAGATCCTCGTAGGCGGACTCGGCGATATCCTTCAACTCTGCCGGGATCTCGGTGATCGTGTAGTTGGATCCCATGCTGGCGTCATCGGCATAGATGACAGCCTTCTGGTTCACCACGTCGATCTGACCTTGGAGATTGTCCTCAGCTCCGATTGGGATGAGGATAGGCCAGGCATTGGCACCAAGCTTGGTGCGCATGTCATTGACGGCGTTGGCGAAATTAGCTCCGGTGCGGTCCATCTTGTTGACGAACGCAATACGGGGGACGTTGTACTTGTTGGCTTGACGCCAGACGGTCTCGGACTGCGGCTGAACACCTGCCACACCACAGAATACGGCAATCGCGCCGTCGAGCACACGCAGTGAACGCTCTACCTCGGCAGTGAAATCAACGTGGCCGGGTGTATCGATGATGTTGACGCGCATCTTGATGTTGTCGAACAACTTCACGATGCCATCCTGCTTGATCTGGTTCCAGCTGCAGGTCGTTGCAGCGGAGGTAATCGTGATACCACGCTCACGCTCCTGTTCCATCCAATCGGTCGCAGTTGTACCCTCATGCACTTCGCCGATCTTGTGGATCATGCCGGTGTAGAAGAGAACACGCTCGGTCAAGGTCGTCTTGCCCGCGTCGATGTGGGCGCAGATCCCGATATTGCGGGTGCGCTCCAGCGGAAAGGCGCGATCCGGGGAATTCGGATTTGCTGTGTCAGTCGTGGCGCTCATTGAAATTGGATAAAGAACAAAAGGGAAAAGTGAGAGGAAGGTCTACCAGCGGAAGTGAGCAAAGGCGCGGTTCGCCTGGGCCATCTTATGAAGATCGTCGCGCTTCTTGATTGCTGCACCTTGGTTGGCTGCGGCTTCCTTGAGCTCTGCGGCGAGTGCCTTGGACATGGGCACACTCTTGCGCTTGCTGGCAAAACCAACGATCCAGCGCATGGCAAGGGCCAACTGGCGCTCGGCCGGGACCTCCATGGGAACCTGGTAGGTGGCTCCTCCAACACGACGGCTCTTCACCTCAAGGCGCGGACGGGCATTGTCCATGGCCTTCTGAAGGACATCAAGGGGATCAACTGCCTCCGTGCCGTCACGGGTGCTCTCGATCGCAGTGTAAACGATACGCTCGGCAAGGGAGCGCTTTCCACCGCGCATGACAGTGGTGATGAGACGGGCTACCAGCGGGCTGGCATATCGGAGGTCACGCTTGACTTCCTTGGTGATGACGCGTTTACGGCGGGACATGGAAAAGAACGGTTGGTTTGTTGGTCTGGACTATTTCTTCTTCTTGCCGGTCTTGGCCTCTTCACCCGGCTTAGGGCGCTTGGCTCCGTACTTGGAGCGGCCACGACGGCGACCGTCAACGCCGAGGGCGTCAAGAGCTCCGCGAACGATATGGTAACGGACACCGGGGAGATCCTTCACACGGCCTCCACGGACGAGCACGATGGAGTGCTCCTGAAGATTGTGACCCTCACCACCGATGTAGGCGATGACTTCCTGCCCGTTGGTCAAGCGAACCTTGGCGACCTTGCGGAGAGCTGAGTTGGGCTTCTTGGGGGTGCGGGTCATCACCTGCACGCAGACGCCGCGGCGCTGGGGGCAATTCACAAGGGCTGGTGACTTGGACTTCACCTTCACCTTGAGGCGCCCCTGACGTACGAGTTGGTTGATGGTTGGCATGAGAAAGTTTTTTTCGTTCCGGCTTGTTTCTTCTTTGTGGTTCCTGCTGCGGGTGCTCCGCGTTGAAGCGAAACATGCACCACATGACTGCGGTACCAGCAAATCCCCGAAGAAGCCGGGAGGTGGGAAAGTAGGGAAAACACACCAATCTGCAAGAAGATTTTACAGATTTGCCCCGGATATTTTCAGAAGGGCACCGCGATATCCCCGCCTTCGGATGTGCTTGCCCCTAAATTCCGCGTCAAAAACGTTCTCCGGGCGTCCCCTTTTGATCTCTCCGTCAAGCGGTGTCGATTCTTTCGAAAAAGTCTTCCGTGCATTGTAAAATGAGGCTCCAGAGCCCATCAAGAACCCTTTGTCCTACATCTTTTTTCTCCACCTTACCGCCTATCTTAGTGATCGGAACGACCCTATTGCCCGCGCGGCAGGGAAATCTTGCAACCGAACTTCGAGAGAGTGGCGCGGCGCTCAGCGACGCGTGCATATCCCCAATCGGCAACCGCACGAAAAAGGCTGAATTTTTTGTAGATCGCCCATGCTGCGCCTCCTGTCCTGTTTTCGCAGAGATCCATCATGCGGAAAACGGCTGCCGCTCCGCTCTGGATTTGACCATCTCTCTCCACCAGACGGAGAGCGCCGAGCGGCTGATTCGCAGGGAATCCGTAGGCCTCCCCTTGGCCGGACTGGCAGGAAGCGAAGTCAAGTTTCCCATCACCCACCCGCATCCATCTCTCCATGCCGCTACGACAGAAGCCACATTCCCCATCAAAGAGGACCAGCGGTTTCTCGGGAATGGAGGGGCCATTGGTGCCCAGTGCGCCATGGGTGCCAGCGTGAACTTCGGGCTGTTGGGATGGAGAGGTGCTCACCTTGTTAACTTTAACCCCGTGAGCCTTTCTGGCTACCTCTTTGGTGATCTCGTGTGCAATAGAGCGATTGCTCCATAGTGCCCTAGATCCCCTAAGGCACCTTCAGCCCCATGCAATTGCATGAGGGGTTCTCTCAAGACAATCTCACCCACCCGTTGCACTGGATGGTGAAAACTTATTACCATGTCCGCCGTGAACTTTCCGCCCAGAGCTCCCGTCTATTTGACCTTCCGTCTTTTGTCTCTAGCCCTCATCTCTGCGTCACTCCAGCTCACCTTACAGGCTCAAGACGCCGAATCAATCCTCCATGCCGCACGGTTAAATCCCACCAGCCAACCTGCCGTGCTACGCGCACAGATCAGGGGCGATGGCGCACCCGCTCCATTGACGATCCGCCTCAAGGACCATCTGATCCGTTATGAGTTTACCGATCCCACTCAGACCATCCTCCTGAAACTGGATCCTACGGAAACCATGCTGAGCGAGAAGCTCAACGGCATCACCAAGGCCCTTCCCCCGCAACGCCTGCACGACTCCGTGCGTGATACCGGCGTAACCTACGAGGATCTCTCGCTTGGCTTCCTCTACTGGCCTCATCCGGTGCTCCAAGGCGAGGAGACGGTGAAGACAAGGCCCGCGTGGAAAATCGACCTGCAGGCGCCCTCCTCGGAGCCCCTTTACGGAGTGGCCCGGGTCTGGATCGACAAGGAATCCGGCGCCATCCTGCGCATCGAAGGATATGACAAGAAGGGCCTTCTCCTGCGCCGCTTCGAGATCGTCTCAGCGCAGAAAATCGACGGGCTCTGGATGCTCAAGCAGATGCGCATCGAGAGTTTCGAGCCCGGAAATTCCGATCCAATCTCGCGCCGCTACCTCGAGGTGCTGGGAAAGGAATGAATGAAAGGAGCAGATAATAGATAGGAGAGCCTCGATTGCCGGCACTTGCCGCCCGGCAAGCGGTGCCGACCTTTCAGGGCTACGCCTGCGGCGTAGTCTGCCGCGCTCCTTCCCAGGAGCTTGGCTCAGCTTTTAGCTTTCCGCCTTTCTCTAAACCTTCTCCGCGGCGGAGTTCCCGAAGAGGCCCGAGGGGCGCAGGAGCAGAATCACAATCAGCAGTCCGAAGGCAATGGCGTCCCGATACGAGGAGAGGAAAGACCCTCCCAGCAGGCACTCGCTGAGACCGAGGAGCAAGCCTCCTACTGCGGCTCCAGGCAGGCTTCCAATACCCCCCAGCACCGCGGCCACAAAGGCCTTGATGCCCGGAAGCGTGCCCATGAGTGGTTCGATGGAGTGGATATTCATCGCGTAGAGCACCCCCGCAGCCCCCGCGAGAGCCGAACCAAGTGCAAAGGTCCGGGAGATCACCGCGTTGCTGTTGACTCCCATCAGGGAAGCGGCGTCACGGTTCTGGGAGAGGGCTCGAAGGGCCAACCCAAAGCGTGTCTGCAAGACAATCATTCGCAGAACGATCAGGAGCACCACCGTCACAACCATCACAAGCAAGTGATTTCCAGAAATCGTGACATCGGCACCCAGTGGGATGCGGAGTGGCGGAAGAAGGTCGGGGAATGCCTTCTGATTCACCCCGAAGAGAATCTGACCGCCGTAGGACAGAAGCAGCGAGACACCGATGGAGGTGATGAGCACCGCGAGCTTCGGTTGATTGCGCAGCGGTCGGTAGGCGAGTCGTTCGATGATGACCCCAAGCAGAGCACAGACCAGCATCGCCCAAAGCAAGACGCCGGCTGTCGTCATCCATGGGTCGGGCAACAGGTGATGGATCCAAGGGGCAGCGTAGAAGCCGGCAAACGCACCGATCATGAGGATGTCACCATGGGCGAAGTTGATGAACTTCAGGAGGCCGTAGACCATGCTGTAGCCAAGAGCGATCAAGGCGTAGATCGCCCCCAAGGAAAGCCCATTGATCAACTGCTGGAGGAATTCATTCACGGGAATGAAGAAAAGCTGAAAGCCGAAAAACTGAAAGCTGAAAGCTGAAACAAACTGCTAGAAGGCCCTGCACTGGCCTTCCAAAAGAATCTTAAATAAAGATGAGCGAAGACGATGGGGACTTTGCTGAAAATCTGGTTCTTCCTAGAACCTGACCGCGACCTGCGTTCCTAGGACAAAGACATTCCCCAATGTGCCGTTCTGCTGGGGATTCATAATGAACTCCGCAAAGGGCTTCACCGAGATCCACTTGGTGAGCATACACTGGTAATCGACCTCTAGAACTCCTCCCCATGTCGGCTGAGGTTGGGCAGGATACACAGTCTTGCCTCCCGCAATGGCAGCAGCAGTCTGAATCTGGTATGTCTGGCTGTAGGCCGAGGCGGCATCGGAACTGAACCACGCCGATCCGAAGGCGACTCCAAGGCGATCATCCGGCCTACCCGAAAGGAGCCCTTGGTAGACAAGACCCGTCTGGTAGTAAAAATCCATTAAACTGTAGCGACTGGGCGAGAAGCTCCATGCATTGAACATGTAGAGCCCTTTTTTGGAGAGACTCTGCGTTGGAGAGGATTCCTTGACACGATAGAGCATTTGATCGGCCTGAAAATACCAGGCCCAAGAACCCATATTGAATGAGCCGGCGTTGACAGCCTTGGCATTGGATCCCCTCCCTGTCTGGACAACCGGCAGGAAGTTCTCGTCTTGGATACCCCACCAGATCATTCCAAAGGCATATTTCCCCTCCAGTTTGTCACTACCTAACTTAGGCTCCCATCCGAACTCGGTGCAGGAATAGAATCCGTTGGGATTTCCGCTATTCCCATTGGGCTGTCCCTCGCCGACAGCGTTCGAATACGTAGTTTTTACAGAGAAGAACTCGCTATTTGACCCAAAGGTAACAAAAAGGTAACAATTGGGGCATGAAAAGACCCCGTGTTGCAGCGAAGGCGAAGGGACGTGGGCCGGTGGAGATCATCAAGGAAAAGACCGCCAGCATTCCGATTTACGATGCCAGTGGTGGCAGATTCATAGCCGCCTACTACGCCGAGGGGAAGCGAAAGCTCGTCAAGTTCAAGTCCCTGGAGGCAGCCAAGGCTGGTGCCAAGGAAATCATCCAGACCCTGACCACAGGGGTGGCCCATGTGGCCGCTTTCACCCCAAAGGAAACCGCCTCCATCAATGACGCGGTGGATATCCTTGCCCCGCTGGAAATCTCGCTTACCGAGGCCGTCCGGCAATTCGCCGAAGCCCATAAGGTGCTCGGGGGTGGGTCCATCGTTTCTGCCGCCCAGTTCTACGCCAAGCATCTCGAAGAGGAAAACCGCCGGGGTGCCCTCACCCCGATCACCTTCCCGGAACTCACGATCAAGTTCCTCGACTCGATCAAGGGCACCAAATCGAGCCGCTACATCCTGGACCTCACGTCGAAGCTCAAGAAGGCCTCCGGGGTCTTTAAGGGTCAGATCAGGAGCATCCGCGCCGACGACATCGATCAATGGCTCTCAGGCATGAAAAACGCCTCTGGGCGCACCAAGAACAACTATCGGACGGCTCTGATCACCCTCTTTTCCTATGCAAGGGGAAAGAAGCACCTTCCCCGAGGAGAAAAGACCGAAGCCGAGTTCGCAACCCGCTTTGATGACAAAGGAGGTGACATCGGAATCTACACCCCTGAGCAACTCCGGATCCTCCTTACGAACATCGAGGAACGATTCGTCCCCTTCGTTGCTCTGGGGGGATTTGCGGGGCTCCGCACAATCGAGATCCTCCGTCTGGAATGGGAAGATATTTGGTTCGATCAGGATGTCATCGAGGTCGGCAAGGATAAGGCCAAGACAGCTACCCGCCGCCTCCCTCCCATCCTCCCCGCCCTTAAGGCATGGCTCCAACCCCTTGCCAAAAAAACCGGTCCTATCTTGGAGGGGGTCAGAGATGACTTCCACTTCACCAAACTTTTCAAAAAGGCAACCGACAAGCTGGTCGATGCCAATGGAGACCCCCTGCTCAAACTTGTCCATAATGGCCTTCGTCATTCTTTTTGCTCCTATCGGATGGCTACAACCAAGTCGGCTGCTCAGGTAGCACTTGAGGCGGGCAACTCGCCCAAGATGCTTTTTGAAAACTACCGGGAGCTTGTGACTGAGAAAGCAGCGAATGAATACTTCGGAATCCTCCCCAAGAAGAAGGGCAAAAAGGGAAAAGACAAGGGGAATGTGAAGCTTTCGCCCAAGCCCCCTTCAACGAATAATCTCCGCCGCTGTGGCCATGCGGCCCGCTCTAAAAGCCCCAAGCAAATCACCCGTAAAAAATAAGATTGAAATATTATAGCGAGTTTTTCTGATACTATTTTCTAAATCTAGATCACTAGTGTCCGGTTGAGAGGGTGATGGGTTTTTGTTGATTGTTCAAGATGAGTGAGTTGCGAACTAAAATGGATGTCACGCATTTGAACTTTGAGCGGCGGTTTTTGATGATACTCGGCCATGAACACAGGCCGCTACATCCTTTCTCAAGTCCTCGACTTGGTCGATCGCAAGACTCTTTCCCGGTTGGTCCACCGCTACGATGCAGAGAGCAAGGTTCGGCATTTTGGTTGCCGCCAGCAGTTCATCTGCATGGCCTTTGCTCAACTGACTTGGAGGGAGGGACTGCGCGACATCGCCACTTGTCTCAACTCCCGAAGCGAAGCTCTCTACCATCTTGGTTTTCGAGAACGAGTTGCCAAGTCCACCTTGGCAGATGCCAACGAGCAGAGGGACTGGAGGCTCTGGGAAGATCTCGCCAAAGGACTCATGCGCAAGGCGCGTCTCCTCTATGCCGGAGAGGATCTTGGATTGGACCT
>Ga0209829_10003340_pt1 | contig 11725 bp, 13 predicted proteins | sample C_140205_EF_Meta_FD_187311 | JGI IMG/M metagenome (GOLD analysis project Ga0209829, IMG submission 187311) | Freshwater microbial communities from Lake Croche, Canada to study carbon cycling - C_140205_EF_MetaG (SPAdes) (version 2) | ecosystem: Environmental > Aquatic > Freshwater > Lake... | reverse complement strand
TCATCTGCCCATCAAGCTCGCCGCCCTGCATGGCGATGAACATCGGCGCCGCGCCGGGGTATCCGCGAATGAGCTTCACGTTCAGCTTCAGCAGATCGCGGGCGAGAATCGCGAAGGTGAGATTGGTCGATCCCGGCATGTCCCCGCCCAGACGCACCACCATCTCGGGCTTGCGCAGGTCAGCGATGGTTTTCGCTGGATGGGAGTCGTTCACCAGCATCAGATAGGCGTCGTTGGCGTAGGAGGAGAGCGATCCGATCCAGTTGAACTTGAGCGGGTCGAAACGCACGTTGGGGTTGCCCTCATAGGCGAGTTGCGGCGTGCCGCGCTCCATGATGGCGATGGTCAGCCCATCCTGCTCGCGGCTGTTCACCAACTGGTTGGCGAGCAGCATGCCGCCAGCGCCCGGCATGTTGCGCACCAGGACTGCGGGCTGGCCGGGAATGAAGCGCCCGAGGTGGCGCGAGACCAGCCGCGCATTGAGGTCGAAATTGCCGCCCGGCGAGGTCGGGACAACAATGCTGACGGTCTTGCCAGCGTAGAATTGTTCGGGCGTCTGCGCTGCGCCGGGGGCGATTGATGCGAGCATCAGGGCCAGGGCGGCGAGCGGGCGGGCAAGGCAGGATGACAGCACGGGCTTTCCTTCCATCACGGCAGGGGCGGAAGGGTGGCGAGCAACTGGCCATAGCCCTGTCGCGGCTCATTCACATGCAGGCGCTTCTGGAATTCCCAGACGCGCGCGGGCACGGGATGGATCACGGGCACGCCCAGATCGCGCTCCACCATGTCGATGATGTGCAGCGTGCGCCAGCCCGAGCCCAGCATATAGACGGCGTCCGCGCCGCCGCTTTTGAGGAAGTGATGCTTGATGAAGGCGTAGACCTGTTCGCCCGAGAGTTCCTGCGCCTTGTTGAAGGGCGTCTCCATGCCCTCCATGCAGCGCACCTCGAAACCGGCATCGGTGAAATACTGGGCGAACGTGTTGTTGATCTCGCCGGGGAAGTAACTCACGCCCACGATGCTCTTCACCTTCAGCGCGCGCAGCGCCGTGATGTGGTTCTGGCCTGCGGTGAAGATCGGCGTTTTATATTTCTTCTCCCAAGCGGAGACGATCTCAGCTTCGCCTTTCAGTCCATGCACCATGAAGGGCGGCGCGCCATTGGGATGGATGGCGTCGCAGCCCTGTTCCGCCAGCAGGGCGATCTGCGTCTCATAGGCGCCCATGACGGTCGCGAATTCCGCGCGCGTGCCCTGACGGATATTGGTGAAGAGCGGCAATACGCCGATGCCTTCGGGCAACAGACGGATGAACTCTTCCAGCGCGCCGGGCCGCAGGGTGGGGTGGATGATGCCGGCGATGCCGCGCCATGCAGAAAAAGCCATGTCAGAGTTCCCGTGTCAGGTGTTGTGAGCGTTGTGCAGGAGATGGCGAGCAGTCTTCATTTGACTTTGCTGCTCGCCAGATCACGCAATTTCTGGATGCGGGCTGGAGGCGCTTCATATGCTTTATTCAGCAGTGCCTGAATGGCGATTGCGTCCAACAGATAGATCGGAGCGTTTTCATTGGCGGCGTCGGCGAGAAAATCCGGGTCGCGCGCGGTCTCGATGAATGCTTTTTCGAGGATATCCATCTGCGCGGCGGCGACCTTCGGCCCCAGCACATAGGGGCCGCCGATTTCCTGTTCGATAAACGCCAACTCGAACACGGCGCGGCCCTCGGGATCGTCGATCATGTCAATCACGGTGGGCGCGTCTGGATAATCCATGTCGCGGTTCATGCCGAATTGCAGCAGCACCTTGCCTGTTCCCGCTTGCAGCCATCCGGCGACCTTGTTCTTGAGTGGCGCGGTCGTGCCGCCGGACAGATGGCCATCCACCTCGAAACGTTCGACGGCCAGCATGCCGGCGGTCGATCCCTCGTAGCCTTCAATGGGCTTCAGCTTCGCGCCATAGGCTGCGTTCAGCATCCGGGCATACATGGAGTTGGGCGAATTGGACGCCTGCGAACTCAAGGTCACTTCGCGCGTCTTCAGATCCGCCGGAGTCTGAAGGCCCGACTTCGTATTGACCACGAGCACGCCCGTATCGCGTTTCAGGGAGCCGAGCCATTTGAAGTTGAAGGGATCGAACTGCATGGCCTGTTCGTGATGGGCGTAGAGCTTCGACAGACTCGTCGAGCGTGACAAGGCGCCGATATAGGTGCCGTCCTGCGGTGCGAGATTGTAGATATAATTGGCGGCCTTCACGCCCTCCGCGCCGGGCATGTTCTGCACGATGAGCAGGGGCGAGCCGGGGATATGCTTGCCAAGATGGCGCGCCAGCAGACGCGCATATTGGTCATAACCGCCGCCTGCGGAGGAGGCGCTGACGATGAAGATCTTCTTGCCGCGATAATAGTCTTCCGCCGCCGCGCCATGAGCGACGAGCGTCAGGACGCCCAAAGCCAGCGCGTGAACAAAGCCCCGCAATCTCATGCCGTTTCTCCCGTGCAAACTTTATTGTCGCAGCAATCTTTCCGGAGGGGCCACCGTTTGGCGGCGGCCCCAGGGCCTGGTTCAGTCGGCCGGGGGATCATAGAGCTTCTGCTCCATGCGCACCGGCACGCCCTGCGCCTTCATGTATTCCTCGAATTCCTTGCGCAGGAACGGATCTTCCGCATGATAGGGAATGGCGACGCCGCCCTTCTTGATGTCGATGGCCCATTTGTCGGTCATGGCCTCGCCGGGCAGGCCGGGCTTGCGCGCTGGATGATTGTTGGGGCCGAACCATGCGGTCACGCGCAAGGGCTCTTTCGACACGCCGAAATGCTGGTGGTTCCAGTCGCCCGTCATTGGCGCCGCAGAGACCATGCCGCCCGCTTCGTAATCCTGCCGCAGGACCTTGTCCCCATGGCCATCCGCCCATGGCGTCGAGCCATAGATCGCGGGCCAGGTATAGGTATAGCCCTTGCCCTTGACGCAGATGAGAACCGCGCAGCTCTCATGGGCATGGGCCTTGGAATAGCGGCCTGTCTCATGCTGGCCGATCCACAGATGGAAGCGTTGCCCCGCCATTTCCGGCTCGATGCGGCGATAGCCGGGCGATCTCCGGTTATCTAGCGGCATTTCGCAATTGATGATGTCGGGCATGAAATTGGTGCGTCGCATGGCGAGCCCGCGCACCGGGTCGGGCGCAAGGTCATCCGTGCTCTTGAAGTAATCCTCTTCGCCCGAATAGCGGTCGGTGAAATTGTAGGTGCAATCGAAGACGAAGCGCGGGTTGTCGAAGAGATTCATCACATTCGGCGCGGAGGTGCCGCAGATCATGATCGCGGGCGAATTGGTGGCGTTGACGAAGCGGTGATAGGCGTTCAGCGGAATCGAGAACAGCGATCCCTTCTGCCATTCGAAGGTCTGCTTTTTCGTCTGGCCTTCCTGCCAGACTTCCGTCGAGCCGCGCCCCTCGACGATATAGCATTGTTTCTCGTAGAGATGATGCTCGATGTTCAGCGCGCCGCCCGCCGGAATCTCCACGACATAGGAGCCCCAGAGGCCCTCGGTGCCATAGAGCTGGATATAGGAACCCTTGCCGCCAAGGCGCTTCCACGGCGCCATCGGCAGGTCCTGCGCGCGTTTCAGGCCGATGCCGCGATAGCAGGGGATTCCCTCCGCCTCGATGAAACGGTCATAGGGCATGGCGGGACGCGAGAACTTTCCAAAGCCCGCGTTCTCGCCGGCCTTGGGCTCGTGCCAGTGGTTGGAGGTTTCATCATGCGGCATGGAGCTTCCTCTTTGGTTGTCTGTTGAATCATCCGGGAGCAAGTTGCATCAGTCGCCAGCTTTCGCGCGCTCGTGCATTTTGCGAAATTGATCGAGCACATCGGGCGGGGCGTTTGCGAGGCGGTCCACGCGGGCCAGAACGTCGTCGCCGTCCAGCGGGCTCACATCCACGCGCATGCGTCCGGCGTCTGCCAGAAAGTCGGTGTCCTTCACCATCGTGTTGAAGGCGACTTGCAGCGCCTTCGCCCGGTCCGGCGGGATGGAGGGCGGGGCGGCGAAGGGGCGCGCCAGCGTGTTGGAGATGTCGGCGACCTCGATCATGCGCCGCGCGGTGTCATCTTGCGCCAACTCGCCAGCCACGGGCGTGCCGGGGAAATCGGGATGGCGCGTCGCCCGTCCGAATTGCAGCAGCGCATACATGCCGGAGTCCGGCTTCATCCATCCCGGACGCGAGGAGCGCAGCGCCGAATAATCGAGGGAGCGGCCGTCGATCTCCTTGCGTTCGACCGCGAGAAACAGGGCGCCGCTATCGGGATAGCCGCTGACGAGCTTGATATTCAGTCCAAGTCGCTCACGAAGAAGGATCGTCCAGTCGTTGCCGCCGCCCCCTTCGCCCGTCACCCCCAGCACGAGGGGAGGCCCGCCCTGCTTGCGCAGATCGTCGATGCTCCTGATGGCGGCGTCCCGGCGCACGAACATGAGATAGGCGTCGTCGGCTGAGCTGGCGACTGATCCCAGCCAGGTGAATTTGCGTGGATCGAACTGCACATTCACATTATGGCCGAGCACGCCAAGAAAGGGCATGTCGCGGGCGAAGGCGCCGATGGTCAGGCCATCCCTCGGGGCGGTGGCGTAGAGATAATTGGTGGCGCGCAGAGAGCCCGCGCCGGGCATGTGTTGCAGGACGATGGCCGGATTGCCGGGGATATGCTTGCCCAGATGCTGGGTCACAAGCCGCGCATAGGCGTCGTATCCGCCGCCGGGACCGTAGCCGAGCACCAGTTGCACCGTGCGGCCACGGTAGAAGTCGGCGGGCGCCTGAGCCTGCGCGTTGCCGCCAATACAGGCCAGCGCCAAGGCAAGTGTCAGGCCGAGCTGGCAAAGCTGTCTCCCCGTCGACCTGCACATTTGTTTCCCCAATCTGTTGAGGCAAATCTAGGCTTGGCGAGCCGCCTATGCAACTGTCCCGTCCAAATACCCATTGTGGGGACAAAGCCGCTGGAAACCGGGACGCGTCTGGGCGATAAGGCGTGTGAGGGTTTTCCTGTTCTTTGGACAGGGCGAAATCACATCAGGTCAAGATTTCCGGGGGAGAGAAGAATGCGCAATCTCATGTCGGCGGCCATGGTCGCAGCTTCGGTGGTGGCGGGCTCATCGGCCATGGCGCAGACGCGCACGCTGGAAGTCATCGTTTTCGCAGGGGCCAGCGCGCTGCCGATCTATGTGGCGCAGGACAAGGGTTTCTTCGCGAAGGAGGGCCTGACCGTGAATGTCACGGCCACCCCCAGCTCGGGCTTCCAGATGACCAACCTCATCAATGGCAAATTCCACATCGCCGGCACAGCCGCCGACAACATGATCGCCTATCAGGAAGGGCAGGGCACCGCCGCCGTCGAGGGGCCGGTGGATCTGGTGATGGTCATGGGCGGCTCCTCCACCGAACTGGCGCTGATGGCGCAGCCTTCCATCAAGACCATCGGCGAGTTGAAGGGCAAGCAATTCGCCCTTGATTCGCTCTCCACCGGCTACGCCTTCGTGCTGCGCAAGATGCTCGAGAAGAATGGCTTGCAGCCCACCGATTACGAATTCGTCGCCGTTGGCGGCACGCGCGAGCGGCTTGAATCCCTGAAGGACGGCAAGATGTCGGCGGCGCTGGTCAGCGAGCCCTTCACGACACAGGCCAAGAATGCGGGTTATACGTTCCTTGGGGAGGCGGTGTCGTCGGTCGGGCCTTATCTGGCGAGCGTGCAGATCACCAATCGCGCCTGGGCGAAGCAGAATGAAGCCGCCATGGTAGGTTATATTCGCGGCCTCGTTAACGCCATCGACTGGCTTTATGACGCGAACAATACTGATGAGGCGGTGAAGATTCTGGCCGCCAAGGTCAACACGTCCGAAGCCGTGGCGCGTCCGTCCACCCTTGGCGTCACCAAGGGACAGGCGGCGCTGGCGCCCAAGGGCGCGCTGGATGTGGCGGGTCTGCGCACGGTGCTGGAGGTGCGCGAGCAATTCTCGGACGCGAAGAAGAAGATGGGCGCGCCGGAAAAATACTATGACCTGACCTGGTACAACAAGGCGGTCGGCAAATAGCTGGCCCCACGCCGGGCTTGCCGTTGGCGGCGAAGTTCGACAAGGTGACGCGCGCCCCGCAAGGACGGGGCGTCAAGGGTGGAACGTGACTGCGAGGGGATGATGAACCGGATTTCCAAATTCGTGGCGCTGGCGGGCGCCGCCGTGCTGGGCATGGTGGCGTGCGGGGCGCAGGCCCAGACCAGCTGGCCGACAAGAACCGTGAAGCTGATTGTTCCCTTCGCGCCGGGCGCCGGCGCCGACATTGGCGCGCGCCTCGCGGCGGATGTCCTGTCCCGCAAATGGGGCCAGCCGGTCATCGTCGAAAACCGCCCCGGCGGCGACAGCCTCATCGCCATTCGCGCGGTGATCAGCGACAACAACGATCACCAGTTCCTGTTCACGCCCACCGGCAATTTCACGCCCCATCCCTATCGCCACGAGAAGCTCGGCTATGTGCGCGAGCGCGATTTGCTGCCTGTGGCGCGCTTCTCCAACACCATTCTGGTTGTTGGCGCGTCGGAGAAGCTGGGTGTCAAGACGATTGGCGAGTTTGTCGATCTCGCCAAAAAGAAGCCCGGCGAAATGAATGTGATGGTGGTGCCCGGCATCACCGAACTGGTGTGGGACAATTTCACTACCACGCTCAATCTCCAGATCACCAAGGTGCCCTTCACCAATCTGACGGCGGGCGCCGCCGAAATGGTGACCAACCGCATCCAGGCCGCCATGACGGCGCTCGCCATCCAGCAGCCGGTATTGCAGGGCAATGGCGCGCGCCTGCTTGCGGTCACCAGCCGCAACCGCGTGGATCTGCTGAAGGATGTGCCCACCGTCATTGAAGGGGGCGTGCCCTCGCTCGAGCTGGAAGGCCTCGTAGGCGCCTTCGCGGCGCAGAGCCTCAGCGCAGAGCTGCGCAAGCGCATCGGTGACGACATCGCCGCCGTCGCCCGCGACCCCGAAATCGCCGCCAAGCTGGTTTCCAGCGGCCAGGTCCCGAACCCCGGCGGCGCGGAAGAATTCTCCGCCGACATCCTGCGCCAGGAAGCGCAAGTCGCCGCCATGGCGAAGGTGGTGGGATTGAAGCGGATGGAGTGAAGATCTGGTGCGGCGCGCCCCACCCGGCGCGCCGCCCACAATTGCTGTCAGGGCAGATCGAAGAGCAAGATTTCGGTATCCGCCCCTGTGGCCATTATAGACACTGCGGCTTCATTCTCGATGGCGAATCCATCGCCAGCTCGTCCAGCCAGACCATTGACGGCGGCGCCGCCGCGCACTAGTTGCACCCATGCCATGCGGCCTGCATTCAGCCTGTGCTCAACAGCCTCGCCGTCGCCGAGCAAGGCCGCGAATATGTCGGCATCCTGATGGATCAGGACCGATCCGTCCCGCGCGGTTTTCGATGCGATCAGGCAAAGGCGGCTGCGCTTGTCCGCCTCCGCAAAGGTCTTCTGATCATAACGCGGCGCGATATTGGTTCGATCCGGGATCACCCAGATTTGCAGGAAGTGAACCGGGTCGCTCTTCGAATGGTTGAATTCGCTGTGGCGAATGCCGGTTCCCGCCGACATGATCTGCACATCGCCCGGGCGAATGACCGAGCCTGTGCCGATGCTGTCCTTGTGCTCGAGCGCGCCTTCGATGACATAGGACAGGATCTCCATGTCGCGATGGCCGTGCGTGCCGAAGCCCGCCCCCGCCTGCACCCGATCTTCGTTGATCACCCGCAAGGGGCCAAAGCCCATATGGGCGGGATCATGGTAATCGGCGAAGGAGAAACTGTGATAGCTGTTGAGCCAGCCGTGGTCCGCGTGGCCGCGGGACAGGGCGGGGCGAAGAATCGTGGACATGGCGGTTTTCCTTTCAAGGCTTCAGATTTCGCGGCCGATCAGGGCGTCCACCGAGTAACGCCCACCGCCGCGAATGACAAAGGACAGCGCTGCGAGGCCCCAGAACAAGGGATATTCGAAGCCGCCGCTGGTCCAGAAGAAGCCGAGCGGCAGATGGACCTGAAGCGTGGCGACCGCCATCATGCCGAACACCAGTGCGGCGACCGGGCGGGTGAGCAGGCCCGCCGCAAGCAGCAAGCCGCCGAAGAACTCGATGAGGCCAGTCACCAGGGCGAGGGACGCGGGCAGGCCCAGCTTGGTGGCGAAGAACTGGCCGGTCGCCTCGACGCCATAGCCGCCAAACCAGCCGAACAGTTTCTGCGCACCGTGGGGAACCAGCAGCAGGCCGGTGGTGACGCGTACAAGCGGCTCGCCCAGCGGGGCCAGCGCGTTGGTGAGCACATGAACGGCGGGGATGAGCGGCTTGGCGACGGTGGGCTGGACAAATGACATGGGAGGCTCCGGCGGTTTCGATGACTGCAATTTAGAGCTGGATCATTTTGGGAACAATTCATATAAAATGAACCTATCTGTTCCTTATTGAGCAACAATATGAACCGCCTCTCCGCCATCGAATCCTTCGTGAGGGTCGCCGAGCTGAAGTCTTTTTCGGAGGCGGCGGTCCGTCTCCACACCTCCAAATCCGTCGTCAGTCGGCATGTGGCCGCTCTGGAAGCGCAACTGGGCCTGCGCCTGTTCCACCGCACCACGCGGGCGATCACCCTGACCGAGGCGGGGCGGGGCTATTTCGAGCGGGTCTCGCAAATTCTCCTCGACCTGCAGGACGCCGATCAAGCCGTCAGCCATTTGCAGATGACGCCCCGGGGCCGCCTGAAGGTCAGCGCGCCCATGAGCTTCGGCTTCCTGCATCTGGCGCCTGCGCTGGCTGATTTTCTCGCTCAGTATCCAGAGCTCGAGGTCGATGTGACCATGAGCGACCGTTTCGTGGATCTGGTGGAGGAGGGTTTCGATCTGGCGGTGCGGATTGGCGCCCTTGCCGATTCAAGCTTCATCGCGAAGAAGATCGCCCCGATCCGCCGGGTGGTCTGCGCCAGCCCGCAATATCTTGCGGCGCATGGAACGCCTGACATCCCGCAGGACCTTCGCGCGCATCAATGCCTGTGCAACAGCAACCAGCCTGCGGGGCACGAATGGCGCTTCATCACGGCAGAGGGAAAGCCCGCGAGCGTGCCGGTCAATGGCAGGCTGGTGCTGAACAATGGCGATGCGTTGCGCGTGGCGGCGCTGAACCATCTGGGCTTCATTGATCTTCCCACATTCATCGTGGGCGGGGATCTCAAGGCCGGGACATTGGTGAGCGTGCTCGAAGATTATGTGCCGCAGATATTGGCGCTCCACGCGGTCTATTCCCACGCGCGCCATCTATCCCCGAAAGTGCGCGCCTTCATTGATTTTTTAGGCAGCCGCTTTGGTCCGCGACCCTATTGGGATGTTGGGTGAATAAACCCGTCAGGCGAGCAGCGGCTCCCAATCCACGCCGCCGTAGAAGGCGCGGAGTATGACGACCTCTTCGACGGTGACGGTGAAGAGAATCGTCACGCGTCGTTCAAATCCAGTGACGCGCAGGCCCTGGGCGAGATCATCGCGCCGGTGACCTCGTTCAGACGCCAGATCGAACTTCAGGCAATGCGCTTGAAGTCGCTTCACATAGGCTTCCGCAATGTCGGACCCGGCGAATTCCTCAATCCTCAAATAGATATTGATGAAATCGTCGTAAGTCGGCTCGCTGAAAATGACGCGCCGTCGCTTCATTGTTTCCCCCTCGTGCGCTCCGCATGCAATTTCCAAACGCCATCGAAAGCCTCATCTGCGGTCAATGTTTTTGCCTTGCCGGTCTTCCAATCATCATAGGCGGTCGCCGCCTCCTCCTTCAGCCAGCGCTCCACCGCCGCATCGCGCTCCTGCAGGGCGCGCAAGCCAGCGCGGATCACCTCGCTGCCGGAGGCATAGGCGCCGGAGTCCACGAGCCTGTCGATGAAGCTGGCGTGTTCGGCGGGCAGGCTGAAGGTTCGCTTTTGCACGGTGGACATGGGGGGCTCCTTTTGGGGTGCATCGCCACATAGTATGACCAAGTCATACCCCGCATGCAAGCGCCGCTGCTTGGGCATCCCAGCCTGATCGTCTATGGTCCCGGCAAATCATGAAACCGAAGGCATGCCCCATGAGCGACGACACACGCGACAGCAATGGCGCCATACTCAAGGACGGCGATAGCGTGACCCTGATCAAGGACCTCAAGGTCAAGGGCACCTCCACCACGCTCAAGCGCGGCACGCTGGTGAAGAACATTCGCCTGACGGACGATGTGGAGGAAATCGAGTGCAACGCCGACAAGGTGAAGGGCCTCGTGCTCAAGACGGCCTTCCTGAAGAAGGCGTGAGCCTATTGAAAAAGGCGGGACTCCCATCGGAAGTCCCGCCCCATAAGCTCAGGCCGTCACCCTGGCCTCAGAACACATCCCCCATGCCCTTGCTGTCGTCCACCGGCCCTTCGTAAAGCTCCGGCTCCATGCGCGTCCTGGCGCCTTCCTTGGCGAGGGTCTGCTCGAATTCGTTGCGCAGATAGGGGTCTTCCTCGTGGTAGGGGATGGCGCTGCCGCCCTTTTTCAGGTCGATGGCGCCATAGTCCATCAAGGCCTCGCCGGGCACGCCGGGCTTGCGCGAGCGCTGGTTGTTGGCGCCGAACCAGGCGGTGAGGCGCAGCGGGTCTTTCGACACGCCGAAATGCTGGTGGAACCAGTCGCCCGACATGGGCGCGGCGCTGACCATGCCGCCGAACTCATAGTCCTGCCGCATCACCATATCGCCCTTGCCCGCCTGCCAGGGCTGGGTGCCCAGCACCTCTGGCCAGGTGTAGGTATAGCCCTTGCCCTTGAGGCAGATGAGCACGGCGGCGGAGGCGTGTTTGTGGGCCTTGGAATAGCGCCCGGTCTCGTGCTGGCCCACCCATGAATAGAAACGCTGGCCCGCCATGGAGGGCTCCATGCGCCGGTAGCCGGGGGAGCGGCGGTTGTCGAGGGGCAGGTCGGCGGCCACCACATCAGGGACGAAGTTGGTGCGCTTCATGGCGAGCCCGCGCACCGGATCGGGCTCGATGTCTTCGCCGGGCTTGAAGTAATCTTCATTGCCCGCATAGCGATCCGTGAAATTGAAGGGGCAATCGAAGACGAAGCGCGGATTGTCCATGAGATTCATGACATTGGGCGCCGTGGTGCCGCACAGGACGATGGCGGGCGCATTGGTGGCGTTCACGAAACGATGGAACGCATTGAGCGGAATGGAGAAGAGCGAACCCTTCTGCCATTCGAAGGTCTGCTTCTTCGCCTGGCCCTCCTGCCACACTTCGGTCGAGCCGCGCCCTTCCACCACAATGCAGATCTTTTCATAGAGATGGCGCTCGATGTTCAGGGCGCCGCCGGGCGGCACTTCGACCACATATTTGCCCCAGAGGCCTTCGGTGCCGAAAAGCTGGATATAGGTGCCGCGTCCGCCAAGCCGCTTCCACGGCGCCATGGGCAGATCGAGAACCGTGCGGCAGCCGATGCTGCGATAGACCGGGACGCCCTCCGCCTCCATGAATCGGTCATAGGGCATGGCGGGACGGTTGAATTTCCCGAATCCGGCGTTTTCGCCTGCTTTGGGCTCGTGCCAATGGTTGGCGAGTTCATCGTGCGGCATGGAATCCTCCCTGGTTGGATTTACTTTAGGCGAGGGAGTGCGCGCTCACAAGTCGCGCGGCGCGGCGGCGCGGGCGAGGCGGTCGTTGATG
>Ga0209829_10003337_pt1 | contig 11729 bp, 9 predicted proteins | sample C_140205_EF_Meta_FD_187311 | JGI IMG/M metagenome (GOLD analysis project Ga0209829, IMG submission 187311) | Freshwater microbial communities from Lake Croche, Canada to study carbon cycling - C_140205_EF_MetaG (SPAdes) (version 2) | ecosystem: Environmental > Aquatic > Freshwater > Lake... | reverse complement strand
CGGAAAAATCGTCGGCGAATTTACCGGCCGCGATGGCCTGCTGCCCCGCATCGCCCCTGTGGTCATACCCTGCGATGGCATGAAGGTTTCCTGGATACGCATCGAGGCCACGATTCTTTCCCGACGGGAATTCGACGCGAAGTTTGTCTTCCAGTTTTCGGAGATCCTCGCCTTCAGCGGCGAAGAAAACGTGGCCCTGCATAAATCTGTGCGCTACCCCGTCAGTCACGAACGCAGTATTGCTCCGGGCTGGCCGGATGCGGCGGTCGTGGATGGTTTTTTGCCGTATTTGATGGTGGCCGCCTCGGGAAACAAGAGCGTGGCCTACCTCAGCTCCTCGGAGCTGGGCGACCAGCCCACCCTGACCCTCGATCTGGGTAGGAGTTTTCCACTCTCCCGTCTGCACCTCCATACCGTGGACCAAAGCGACACCGTGCCTCAGGCCTTTGCCGGCGATACTGGCCTCCCGCGAGTGCTCCGCGTCGAAGGGGCCAACACGGCGGATTTCTCAGATGCCCGGGTGCTGGTCGAATTGCACCACGACACCCTTTACGACGTCGGACCGATTCTGATGGAGGCGTTTCCCGCCACGAACTGCCGCTACGTGCGCTTGGTCGCCGTCAAAATGAACAATGACCAACTCTTCCCCTCGGGCAACCCACGGCTAGGTTTTGCTGAGATCGAACTGTTTTCGAACGGCCGCAATGTCGCGCTGCATAAACCGGTCGTCGCGAACTTTAAGGCCGAGGACCCCGCCCGCCCCCTCTCCCGTCTGACGGATGGCCGGAATTTCTACGGCACGATTTTGCCCGTCCGCACTTGGTTGAACCAACTGGCGCTGCGGCACGAACTGGAACGTGAGCGTCCGCTGGTCAGCGCGGAACTCAATCGGCGCTATGCCCGGCAGAAAACCAACGTGGCGCGCCTGACCGGGCTGGCGGCTGTGCTCGCCTGCGGAGTGGTGGTCATCGTCTTGTTTAACCGCGTTCGCCAACAACGCGTGATTGAGGAGACCCGAAAACGGATCGCGGCCGACCTGCACGACGAACTTGGGGCCGACCTGCACGCCATCGGTCTGCTCAGCGATCTTGCGCTGTCGGCCCGGGCGGCACCGGAGCGCCTGGGCGATCTCCTGCAACGGATGCGGTTGCTCAGCGAGCGCACCGGCAAGGCGGCGCGGCACTGCACCAATCTGCTCGAAGCCGCGGACTTGCACGGAGATCTGGTGAACGACATGCGCCACGCGGCCACCCGCATCCTGGCGGACTTGGAGCACCAAATCGAATTCGAGGGTGAGGCCGAGCTGCGGCAACTCAGTCCCCGCAAACGGACCGACCTGCTCCTATTTTATCAGGAAAGCCTTATCAATATCATCCGTCATTCCGGTGCAACGTGCGCACATACGCGGCTGTCGGCGGCCGAAGGCGCGATCACTCTCGCGGTGACCGACAATGGTCGCGGCTTGGATGGGCAAGTGCCCGCGTCCCTGAATCGCCGGGCGCGCCTATTGGGAGCCGAGGTCAAAGCCGGTCCATCGGAGTTGAAAGGTGCCTGCATAGTTTTGCGGTTCAAACGCCGCTGGTTTGGGATTTTTCCATGAAAAACAAGATCCTCGTCATGCTGGTGGAGGACAATCCGCGCTACCGCGAGGTGATCGTCCTGGCCCTGAAGCAGGAGTCGGGGATCCAACTGGCCAGCCAGTTTGGCACCGCCGAGATCGCTTTGCGCAGCTTGCGGGACAATTCGAACCAGGCGATGCCCGACCTGATCCTGTTGGACCTGCGCCTGCCCGGCATGGATGGGCTCGAAGCACTGCCCCAATTTCTCACTTCCGCCCCCGGGGCCAAGATCATGATCCTCACCCAGTCGGACAACGAAGCCGATGTGTTGCGCGCGATTTCGCTGGGGGCGGCCGGCTACCTGTTGAAGTCGTCCACTGTGAACACGATCATCGCGGGCATCCGGACGGTGATGGATGGCGGGGCCTCGTTGGATGCCGGCGTAGCCCGTTTCATCATTAACACGCTGAAAAACCGGTTGCCCAAAGATGGCGCCGATGTGCTCCTCACCGGTCGCCAGGTGGAGGTGCTGACGATGTTGGGCGAGGGATTGTTGAAGAAGGAAATCGCGGATCGTCTCCAGATCAGCTACGCGACGGTGGACGAACACGTCGCCCATATCTACGAGCGGCTCGGTGTGCGCAACGCTCCTGCCGCGGTCAACAAGGCGCACCAGCTGGGTATTTTTACTTCCGGCGGGCATCGAGACCGCCAACCGGGTAACGGTGGGTAATCAACGAAGCGCTGTCGGCGTGTGTGGCACTCGGGAGCGTGTGCGCAGGGACGTGCCTTGAGTGGGTCGAACATTGCACGCTGCTGCGCCTCCTCGCGAACGGCCCCTTGGGCTTTGGTCAGCGTCGGCCGACCTTGCCTCGCCTGTGGAAATATCACGTGGCGAACGCCGGCGGCTTCGCCGTGTGGTGGACGACGGCGAATGTCTTGCAGCGACTCGATGTGCCCGATCTCTGGGCGGCGACGCTGGCCGTCGTCTGCTCGACGAGCCTCAGTCTGCCGACGAATTTGCTGTGGGTCTGGCGGCGCGAAAGGCAGACGGTGCGGTGAGTTCAATCTTTTCATTATTTTCGACCGTGCTTAAAACGAACGCCTGAGAAACGGCAGATTTCACAAGGCTGGGGTCGCGCGCAGATTCGACCAATCTGGCTACGGTGAGGGCGATGCAAAACGCATCTCCTCATGAACACAAAAAATCCAACGATTGTTTACCTCAGGGTCTCGACGACTGAGCAGGAGACCGATTCACAAGAATACCAAGTGCTCGAATACTGTAAGGTGCGCGGTTGATCCATACCGCACGGACGCGCGTTCCAGCCATACGCCTGACAGTGCGACGACGAACTGCGGATTCCGCTGCGTGCGGGATGTGTGAACGTGGGCCTCAGAGTGCAATGCGGTCGGAAGTTCGCTCCTGCCACGATTTGATTTGGGTGGTCAGGATTTCGCGGATCGGACGCGCTTCCTCAGTGTGGACGACGTTGTGGAGTTCGAGCGGGTCGGAGCGAAGGTTGTAGAGCTCGTGTTCACCGGTGTCGCGGAGGTTGAGTTTCCATCCTTCGGGCGTGACGACGGTTCGCGTCGATTCACCGCAGGCGCGGGCGACCGCCTCCAGCGAGGCGAGTTGAGTGTCTTTCTTCATGCGTTCGGTGCGGCCGGGTTTGGGCGACCATTGGATGAAGATCGGCGACTGCGGCTTCGCTTCCCGGCGCAGACAGGGCGCGAGACTGCGGCCGGCGCATTGGCCGTGCGGCGGACGACCGAGCAGGTCGAGCATCGTCGGCACGAAATCGATGTGACTTACCGGCTCGGCGATCCGATTCTGCTGCTGCTGTCCGGGCAGACGCACGAGGTAAGGCACACGCACGGACTCCTCGAACATCACTTCTTTTTCGAAGAGCCGGTGCGAGCCCATCATGTCGCCGTGGTCGCTCGTGTGCACGACGACGGTGTGGTCGGCGAGGGCGAGATCATCGAGTTTCTTCAGGACTCTGCCGATGCTGCGGTCGATTTGGGTAACGAGTCCCAGGTAGTTGCGCTTGATTGGACGAAACTCATCGGGCGTGCGTCCGTATTCCTCGGCTTGGGCCTCTTGCTTGAGCCGGTATTTGAGGGGCATACTTTCGCCGAACGTGTGGGTGGCGTTGGCGTCAAACTCGACTTCGTCGAGCCGATGCTCGTGGTTAAGTGGGCCGGAGTAGGGGGTGTGCGGTTCGAGGAAACTGATGAAAAGGATGAAAGGCTGACGGCGGTTGCGCTCGATGAAATCACAGGCCTGGCGTTCGAGAAAGACCGGCTTCGAGAGCTCGATCGGGAGCTGGCTGGCGAATTTTCGACTGAACGCGCCACGGGCGGTCGAGTCGGGCTGGTGGCCCTTTTCGAGGAGGAACCGCGAATAGTCGCTCAGGCGACCCCGTTCCCGGCCGGCACTGAAGTGCTCTTGGTAAATGTCCTCGATCGAGACCCAGTCGTGAAAACCGCGCTGGGCGAACACCTCGTCGCCAAGATGCCATTTGCCGAAATAGCCGCAGCGGTAGTCTGGATCGGCCAACAACTCAGGCAGTGTCTGGGCGTGAGTGGGCAATGCCCGGTTGTTTTCGGTGCAGCCGGATTGATGCGGCCACAGGCCCGTCAGGAGCGAGGAGCGCGATGGCGTGCACACCGGTTGCGTGACATAGGCTCGCTCGAAGACCGTGGATTGGGTCGCGAGTTTGTTCAGGTTGGGCGCGTGCGTGCGGCCATTGCCGTAAGGCGCGAGGGTGTCGGCGCGTTGTTGATCGGGAAGAAACACGATCAGGTTGGGCTTGCGGGGCAGGCGGGCGGAGGCGGGCAGGCAAGGAGCGAGTCCGAGGGCGGCGCCCCCGACAACGGTGTGGTGCAGAAATGTGCGGCGATGCATGACGGGGAAATTGGGTAGGCGGGCAGGGAAGAAGGGAAGAGCTAGATCGTATTGGTAGCGGCGCTCGGCGTCAGCGCACGCCGATTGTAACCGTTACATGATTTGCGTCCTGACTTTGACCGACAATGCGCTGACTTCGGATGGCATGAAGTTCATCCCACTCGGCCTGGTGCTTGCGTTCGGGTTCGTCGGCGCGAGTGCGTTCGCCGCAATGCCGCGGATGGACCAACCGGTGGTCGCGGACGTGCGGGCGGCCTTTGCCCGGATCGCAGCGGAAGGGAATCGCTTGGGGGCGTGGAGCGGTGGCCAGTTGCCGTATCCCTCCTACTCGCTGAACCCGGATCACGATATCGGAGACAATCATTTTCAAGGCGTGCAGCGTCTCCGCGTGGGGGCTTACCTCGTCGTCTCGGGGAGCAATATCGGCAAAGACGGCAACCCGAATCGCCTCCAGCTTCCCGCGGCGGACAGGTGGAGCGAACTGTCGCCGCCGCAGGGCGATCTCATCGTGCTGCGCCTCGCGTCCGGGGCGACGCCGGGGCCGCTCGGGCCGAATATCAACGCCGAGAGTCTGCCGGCGGAAACGGCAAAGATCGTTGCGCGCGTGCCGATCCGGCTGCCGCTCAGTTTCGGCACGACGCTCTGGCATCCGGGTGGCCTCAGCGCCTGTGGTGATATTTTGGTGGTGCCGGTGGAAAACTATAACGCGAAGCACGGCGAAGTTTGCTCGCAAATTTTGTTCTACGATTTTTCCGAGCCTGAGATGCCCCGACGATTGCCGGTGCTGATTGATCGGGCCAATGCGACGGTGAAAGACAAAGCCGGCGCGGCGGCGATGATCCGACTGGGCGACGGGCGGTTCCTCGTGGTGAGCAGGACGACCACGGTCGTTTCGTTTTACGTCTCGCGCACGAGCACGCTCGAGGACGGGTTTGATTTGAAGCCGGCCTCGGTGCTCGACGAGAAGGCGGTGCGCGCTGCGCCCGGGTTGGCGTTCACGAAGTTCGGCGGATCGAGCATCAACCTTATTCAGCAGAAGGACGGGAAACTGTTCTTGGTCGGTTTCAGTCGCACCAAGGCCGATGAAAAAACCGGAGCCAAAGAACGGCACACCGCTTCGTTGTGGACCGTAGAGTTTCCCCGAGGGGATTTCCGAGCGCAACCGGAGCTGACTCGCGTGGCGGACCGCACATTTGGCGGCGAACTCTTGGGGGACGACGGGTGGGGAATCTTCGGGGCCGCCGCCGGCATGTTTGTGACCGATGAAGGTGCACTCGCGATTTATTCGACGCCGCGGTGGCAGGTGCGTCGCGTGGGCGAGTTCACGATCAAAGATTTGCTCGCCGGGCGCGGCATTGCGCGCTCAGACCAATTGTTCTTACCGGCGATCGAGCTGTGGCCACAACCGTGACCGGTGGCGCTCGCGGGGCGGTAACACCTCGCGCTTTGTGGTCGGTTATTTGGATGCGGGTGGCAACGTCGGACCGTCGACCCAGAGGCCGCGAATCATGATGTTCCGGGGATGGTCGGGGCGACCCCGCTCGTGGCGGTGGATCTGCTCGATCACGGATTCCGCTGCCACGCTGCCCTGCAACTCCGGCAGAATATTGAGCCCGGCGCAGGGCCGCTTGCGGGCGGTCCAGTTCAAGTTGAAGAAGGCCGTGGTTTCCGGGACGCGCACGCCGGTCGCCCGCAACCAGGCGATGGCTTCGTCGATGTGTCCCACGATCACGTCGGGTTTGTTTTGGCGATACCACGCCATGAAACCGTCGGCCTCCATCCGCTCCGCCACATAGGGCGGCAGGTGCGTCGTGGCGGGGGTGTTGACGTGGAAGGAGTGGTGGGCGGCCGAGAACCGAAACCACAGGCGATCATCTTTGAAGCGTTCGAGGAAGAGCCCGATGCGCCGGTAGCCCTGGGTTTGGAGGCGGCCGAGTGCGCCCATGAGGGTATGGTAGTGATCGATGCAGACGGTGGTGATGCGCGGCTCGCGTTCGCCGTAGTCGATCGCGACCGAGGTGAACTTTTCCCAGGGGAAATCCGCCGTCGCGGTGCTGGGGTCGGCATAAATGAAGATGAGGCCGGACACATTGCGTGCCTCGAGCACGTGGACGAGCCGGCGCAGGCTGAGGCCTTTTTCGCCCAAGGAAAAAACATCCAGCTTGAAGCCCAACTCGGCGGCGCGAAGCCGAGCGCCGCCGATGATTTTTTGTTGAGTGGGGAGCAACACGGGTTGGCCCGGTGACGGCACGTGAATGAGGGCGAGACTGCCGTGAAATTTTTTGACCCGCGCGACGCGGATATGGGACATCACGGCGCCGACGAGGTGATTGCGGCTGTAGCCGGCCCGGCGGGCGGCGGATGCAACGCGCGCGCGAGTCTCCGGGCGCACGGCGGGATGGCCGGCGAGGGCGCGCGAGACCGTGGCGGTGGAGAGGCCGCACGTGTCGGCGAGGGAGCGAACAGAGGGGTGAGCCATAGTGTATGTAACGTTTACATTTTGAGGCACCTGACTCCACTTGAATCCGGCCCAGTTTGTTGGTGGCGGCCTGTTGCAACTGCGGCTGGCCGGCTCGCTTCTCTCCACGCCAGTTAGAAACAAACCCAATATGAAAACTCTCCTGATGTTCCGCGTTCAGTCAGTGATGAACCTCGCGGTCGTGATTGCTCTACTTCCAGCCTCGACGATGGCGCAACCGGGTCCGACCGTGCCTCCCGGAGCGGCGACCGAGGAAACTCTCAAGTTGTCGCCTTTTGAGGTAAACTCGACGACCGGCTACACCGCGACGATGACATCCTCCGGCACGCGCATTCGGGCGGATATCCGCGAGCTTCCATTCTCGGTCGGCATCGTGACCTCCGATTTCATCAACGATTTTGCCGCCTTCAACGACTACAAGGACAGCTTTGCCTACACGAGCGGCGTTTCGTCACGCGGAAATTACAATCAGGCCTACTACGTGCGTGGCCTGCAAAACGACGGTCAGCTCCGAAACGGATTTTTCCGCGCCGGCATGTTCGATGCGGCCAACGTTGATCGCATCGAGGTGATCAAAGGCCCGAACGCCGGCATCTATGGCCGCGCCTCTCCCGGCGGTGCGATCAATGTCGTCACCAAAATGCCGACGCCGTTCCTGAACTCGTCGGCGACCCTGCGCTATGGCGACAATCAATTCCGTCGTTACGAGTTCGCGGCGAGCGGTCCTATCATGGCGAAGAAGTTACTGTTCCGCATCGATACCGCGCACCAGACGGAGCGTTTTTACTACGATAACGAAAATTTCCGCCAGGACACTGTTTCCGGGGTGCTCCAGTATCTTTTCGACGGCGGCGGCAAACTCACGTTCGAGGCGGATTGGCTCGACAAGCCGATGCGCGCCAATGGGGCCAACACGCTCTTTCGCCGGGTGGGCGGAGTCACCACCAGCCAGCTCGCGGAGGAGCTGGGCCGTTTCAATCCTGCGCCACCAGAGACCGGGCTCAACCGACAACTGAAGGCCGGCAACCTGACGTTTGAGCAGAAACTCACTGATCGGATTCAGTTCCGCGCGACCGCCCATTCCTCGGTGCGCCTCGATCCGTCGCTGCGCGTCGGCGGGGATCAGTTCTACACCGTGGAAACCCGCACGGTGGCGAACCGGCTCGCCGATTTGCAGGAAGGCGGCACGCGCTACGTCGCGGCGCAGAGCGACCTGCTCATCGACTTCGACACGGGTCCGGTGCAGCAAAAGCTGCTGGCGACGTTTGATTTTGCGCGGGACACCTCGCGCGACGAACGCTGGCGCGTGCTCGCGGCAGACCGGAACAACCCGCTCTACAATGTGCCCACGTTGAACGTCAGCGCGCCGAACTACTTTGTCGTTTCCGACAAGAGTCTGCTGCGCGATTTCTACCGCAACGACACCAGCCGGAGCGACACCAGCGCGGTCTTTGTCAGCGACCGGGTCTATTTTGCCGGGAAGCGTGGGCTGCTGCTGCTGGGCGGTCGCCAGAATTGGGTGAAGTCCACGTCGCTCGACTACCGGAGTGGCGCGACGACCGATCAACGGCGGAAGGCGCTCACGTATCAGCTCGGCCTGAATTGGAAGATCAACGAACCGCTCTCGGTTTACGCCAACTATTCGACGAGCTTTCGCGTGAACGGCGGGCTCGATCCGACTGGCAAGCCCTGGGACAACCAAAAAGGCAAGGGCGGCGAAGGCGGCTTCAAGGCCGAGCTGTTGAACCAGAAGCTCACGCTCACTATGGCGTATTTCGATATTACGCGCTTCAACGTGATTCGCACTAATGCTGTGACGCGTCTGCAGGAGCTCACCGGCGCTGAGAATTCCAAAGGCTGGGAGTTCGATTTCCAATACCAGGTGACGAAGTCGCTCCTGCTCTTTGGGCAGTATACGAATCTGAAGGCGCGCTTTGTGGCGGACCTGCAAGATCCAACGCTGGTTGGGTTCCAGATCCCCTTTGTGCCGGATGAGAGTTACGGCATCGCCGTGCGCTACGAGCTGCGCGACGGTCGCTTAAAAGGGTTGTTTTCCACCCTGGGTTGGAAATCGGTGGGCGCGATCACGACCAGCACGACCGCCGGCTACCAGCGAAATTACGTGCAAGCGGCCTACACTCAACTCGACGGATCGGTCGGTTACACTTGGAAGTCGGATGGAACTCGTCTCAGCCACAAGGTCGCGATCAACCTCAAGAATCTCCTAGACGAACACTACTATTTTGGGGATCGCACAAGGGGGCTCGGGTTCGCGAGCTACTTCGCCTACACGCTGTCCTACCGTTGAGGGGGCTGGAAGAAGCGGAGGCCGTGTTTTGGCTCGGGCGTGCCGCGCGCGCCGGAAGCACGGGCAAATCCGCCAATGCTGGGCCGTGCCCGCCGCTGATCTGGGACGCCCGGTCGGGCGCACCGGTGCCGTTGCCGGATTTCGTGCGCGATCGCGCGGACCTCGGCGAGGCGATGGCCTTCGCAATCAGCCCGCGCGGTGACCGCATGGCGGCTTTCAGCTCGGTCGGGGCGGGCGAATTGTGGGATTTGCCCTCGCTAACGCCGCGCAAGAACTACGATCACCACCAGTCGGCGGCAGGTGTAGTGTATGCCCCGGTTGTCGCGTTTTCCCACGATGGCGGCCATTTCGTCACCACCGTCCTGATCGGCGGTCCGCCCGCGTGTTTGCCTCGGATCAGGGCGAGGCGCTGTTTGAACTGAAGTCGCGCGGCTTCCCGTTGGGCGCAGCGGAATTCAATCCGCATGATCCCGGCTGTCTCACTGTCGAGACGACCGGAGCGATCGTGCTCTGGGACGGGAGTGGACACCTCGCACGCATGCTCAACCGGTCTGGCGTAGAGGTGAACGAAGCCCATTTCAGTTCCGGCGGTGACAAAATCGTCGCAGCCTGCGCCGACCAGCAGGCCCGTGTTTGGCAGCGGTGCTTCGAACCGCACTTGCGTCCGCTCGATGCTGTCGGAGAGGCCAACCGAGATGATCCAAGCCTGTTTCAGACCCCATACCATTTTGAAACGACTTGGTCCCGGACAGATCAAATCAACGAGTTAGGGCGGCGAACTTTTCGCGCAAATAGTGGAAGGTGGATTCGTGCCGAATAGGGTCGTCATTGGCACAGACAAAATCGATGGTAAAACTATCGCCCACTATCCGGGAGCGGTGGATAGGAATCGGCGTTTTCAGGGGGATCGGATCCGGGAGGGGTTTATGAATGAACCCGCGCCTCCGTCGAAATCTCGGCTGGCGGTTTTTCATAAAAAGGTTCGTCAGATTGGGGTTGATGGCGGAGTCATTCACTGAAGCGCCCCTCTTCCGCATGTTAACCCCGCCGTCGTCCTCTCCCCGTGAATCGCATGAAATCTTCATGCAACTGCTCGCGCGTCACGAGCCGGTGATTCGCGGCTACTTGCGGTCGCTCGTTTCGCGGGCGGCGGACGTCGACGAACTGATGCCGGATGTCGCGTTGGTGGCGTGGCGCAAATTTTCCGAGTTGCACGAACCCGAAGCGTTTCCGCGCTGGGCCTGTGTGATCGCGCGCTACGAGGCGCTGCGGTTTCGTCGCGACCGGGCCCGCGACCGACTCGTGCTCGACGAGGCGGTGATCGCCAAGCTCGCTGATGAAGGTGCCGGCGAAACGCCGCTGCGGGCGCGCCAGATGGCGGCGCTGGAGGTGTGTGTGGACCGTCTGCCCGCCGAGCGGCGTGAATTGCTCCTGACGTGTTATGCGACCGAGACGGCGATCAAGGATGTCGCGACCCAGACCGGCCGCACGGTCGATGGACTCTATCAATTGCTGCGGCGCATCCGCGTGGATGTGCAGCGCTGCGTCGAGGGCACCCTGAAACAAGAGGCATCATCATGAACACCGATCATTCCCAACTGATCCTCGCTTATCTCGACGGGACGATTTCCGGCGAGGAGATGGCTCGGCTCAACGCCCTGTTGCTGGAGAGCGCCGAGGTGCGGGCCCAGTTGCGTTCGTGGGCTGCCGCAGATGTGCGTCTGCGTGAGCTCGCGGCCGACGCCGCTTGCGCTGCGCCGGTGGGGCCGAGGGCTCATCAGCCCCGGCCTGGGGCGACGGTCTCGTGGTTCGACCGCGTGTGGCTGAGCGGCTGGCGCGCGCCGATCGCGGCGGGATTGGCCATCGGTGCGGCCTTCACGTCCGTTGTCTGGGCTTACGTCGCGCCGCCGGCGGCCGAAGCGATGCAACATTTGGCCACGTTGGTCGCCGACAGTTTTGAAACGGGTTCGCGGCCGGGCAGCGAGGGCGTGCCGCGGGAAGCCGGCACGTGGGGTGGCGATCAGGCGGAACTCGCGACGGCGGGCGAGGGCGTCGCGCCCCGCTCGGGCGGGCGGATGCTCCGGCTCCTGCGCTCCGACTATGTGGGCGAGAATTCGGTGCTCAGCCATGTGGGTGACCAATTGCAGGTGATCGACCTCGCGGCCTATCGCGCCGAGATCGAATCGGGTCGCGTGGTGGCCCATGCCGAGGCGTGGTTCAACCAGGTGGCGCCGGGGGCGGGGGAGGAGTTTGCGGGCGGCGTGACGTTGTTCGCTTTCGCGCGAGATCCGCGCGACTACCGCAGCGAGACGTGGAATGCCTGGTATGAAGGCCATCTCGGCCTCAGTGGGCAGCAGCAGGAACGCACCGATCGCGATCCTGCGACGTGGGAGCGCGTGTCCACTCGTCTGCCGCTACCGTCGGGCACGCGGTTTCTCGTGGTCCACATTCGGATCAACCGCACGAGGCCGG
>Ga0209829_10003336_pt1 | contig 11731 bp, 8 predicted proteins | sample C_140205_EF_Meta_FD_187311 | JGI IMG/M metagenome (GOLD analysis project Ga0209829, IMG submission 187311) | Freshwater microbial communities from Lake Croche, Canada to study carbon cycling - C_140205_EF_MetaG (SPAdes) (version 2) | ecosystem: Environmental > Aquatic > Freshwater > Lake... | reverse complement strand
GTTTATAAACAGTGGGCGGGCTTATATCAAGATGAAAACCAATCTCTTTATGTTAACCGCGGTTATGGCTTTATTGGGTACCAAGGTCGATTGGGCATACTACCCGAGATTACACTGATCGAACTGAGTTAACAGGTGAACTAAACTACAACTATGAAATTATCGGTACTAGACCTACTCGTTTTTATTGTCTTGACCTTTGGGAGCGTGCTCTTTGGAGCTAGCTTTTTCTTTAAAAATAAGACCTCTTCACAGTTTACTTCGGGTGGCGGGAAGATACCAGGATGGGTTGTCGGACTTTCACTATTTGCCGCTTTCTTGAGCAGTATTAGTTTCTTGGGTCTTCCAGGGAAAGCCTATATGTCGAATTGGAATGCCTTTGCTTTTAGTCTTTCCATACCACTGGCCGCTATTTTTTCGGTTCGGTTCTTTGTCCCTCTTTATCGAGGACTGGGTAGCATCTCAGCCTATCATTATTTGGAAGTTCGATTTGGTGTATGGGCAAGTGTTTATGCATCAATATGTTATATCTTAACCAAGATTATGCATATGGGAGCGATTCTACTATTACTCTCCTTGCCCTTAAATGCACTGTTTGGTTGGAACATACAAACTATCATCATCGTTACCGGAATTACCGTAACGATTTATTCGATGCTTGGAGGTATTCAAGCAGTTATCTGGACCGATGCCATACAGGGATTGATACTTATGGTAGGTGCTATTGTTGGTGCATTAATTCTGACGTTTTCGATGCCTGAAGGGCCGAAGCAAATTTTCGATATCGCTGCTGCGAACCATAAATTTAGTCTGGGAAGCTTTGGAGCTAGTCTAACCGATTCTACTTTTTGGGTCGTCCTTATTTATGGATTTTTTATGAATCTTCAGAATTTCGGTGTCGATCAGAACAACGTCCAGCGGTATATGACAACTGGCACGGAGAAGGAAGCCAAATCTTCTGCCTTATTTGGATACTTATTATATATCCCGTTGTCGCTGATCCTCTTTTATATTGGCACTGCGCTTTTTGCCTATTACACCGCTCAGCCCGACTTGCTACCCGCTGAACTTAAAGTTGCTGGTTCGGGGGATAAGATATTCCCTTATTTTATTGCCACGGCACTTCCAACGGGTATTCGTGGACTCTTAATTGCCTCCATCTTTGCAGCTGGAATGAGTAATATCTCTGCTAATATAAATGGTACGGCAACCATCATCTTAACCGACTATTACAAAAGATTCTTTAATCAGCAGGCGAATGAAAAATCATCCATGAAGGTTCTTTATGGCTCTTCGTTGATTGTGGGAGCACTGGGTGTAACGATTGCCTTATCGCTCGTTGGGGTTAAAAGTGTGCTCGATGCCTGGTGGATGCTAGCCTCCATCTTTAGCGGTGGAATGCTTGGCTTATTCCTTCTCGGTTATCTCTCCAAGTATGCCCGCAATATTGATGCTGTTATTGGGACAATAGTGGGAATCCTAATCATCATCTGGATGAGCCTATCTCCACTCTATTTCACCGAAGGGAAATTGCTGGCTTTCCGGAGTCCTTTTCACGAGGATTTGACCGCGGTCTTTGGCACCATGGCCATTACTCTTGTTGGGTTTTTGTTAGCCAGTTTATTCGCTAAAAAAGCAAGCTGAGGATCAATTTTTCTTTTTATTGGTATTTAGAACATGCACCAATAGGCAGATCCAGCCTGCGATAAATAGGACTCCACCAATGGGGACAATTGCTCCAAGGATCTTGATTCCGGTTATTGCCAAGAGATAAAGAAAGCCGGAGAAAATAATCGTTCCAGCGAGGAAGAGGTACCCCGACCATTTTAGAACTCTTGAAGGGTTGAGGTGCATCAGGATACCGACTGTCAAAAGGGCAAACGTATGATAAAACTGATACTCAACACCTGTTTTGTATACGGCAAGCATCTCGGGGGTGATCAGTTGTTTTAAGAGATGGGCCCCAAAGGCTCCAAGGATCACGGCTAATGCTCCAGTTATGGCTGCTGCAGTTAGAAAGATTTTCATTTGATTCGAGTAATTATTTCAAGGTAAAGCTACGAAAAAACATGGTTTTGGTCTTATGATACGAATTATAAGAATGAAAATGGTTGAGTTTAATTCGGTGGTTAAAATGCGTCAAAGGATTTAAGAAAAAAATTACCACCAAGCCACCAAGACTCCAATCTAGTAGCTCACGGTCAACAGGGAATCAATTCAAAGCCTCCAAATCTTTAACTAAAAGACCACAACTAGATATTCGTGCCTCTTTATGCAAATTTTTGAGTTTATTTGTTCTTTAAACCTAGTGCTATGCTAAAGAATAAATTAATAAAAATCGGAAAGATATTCGCGATAACGATCGCAGTCTTAGTTTTCATCTTCTATTTTTATGTGGCATACCCACTTTGGGGACTTTTTTTTAATGCTCAACGTCATACTAATCCACCCTTGACACCTGCCTGGGCCTTGGAATGTTGGCTATGGGATAATGATTTTAACAATGCCGCCACCGTAGATACTTTGGTGAATGGCTATAAAAAATACGATCTCCCAGTTAGAACGATCAATATCGATAGTCCGTGGGCCATGCGTTTTAACGATTATCGGGTCGATACCATTCGCTATCCACATCCTAAAGAGTGGTTTGCGAAGAAAAAGGCGGAGGGTTATCGGATTGTGATGTGGACCACAACGATGGTTAACAGTCGAAATAAAGATACCCCAATCAAGAACTCTGAAGATTGGTATAACAAGGCTAAATCAAAAGGATATCTTACCGGAAATGGACAGCAAAACAGTTGGTGGAAAGGGAAGGGCGGCTTTATTGATTATTCAAATCCGGCAGCTATGACTTGGTGGAGAGGCATGCAGCAATCGGTTTTCGACTACAATATCGATGGATGGAAACTTGATGATACCGCCACACTCTCCTTTTATATGGCTGGTCCAATCCCATTCTTATATCGAAGTACCTACTCGGGATTGATGAGTCTTCGGACTTATATGGATCATTTTTATCGCGACGAATACCAGTATGGACTTACAAAAAATCCCGAGTTTATAACCCTAGGACGTTCCATTGACCAGCATTTTCATCCTGAAGGTTTTGCCCCTTTGGATGCGGCACCAGTAACGTGGGTTGGTGACCAGCGGCATATTTGGAAATCGAAAGATGTAGTTGATGACGGGCGCAAGAGTAGCGATCTTATCGTAACGGGCATTGGCGGTTTTGAAATGGCCATTCAAAGTATTTTATCGGCGGCAAAGCTTCGCTATAACGTGATTGGCTCTGATGTGGCAGGCTATTCTGGAAGCAAGATTCCAGCTCGATTGTATATTCGGTGGGCTGAGTTTTCGGCCTTTTGCGGACTATTTCTCAATGGTGGTCATGGAGAGAGAGCCCTTTGGCGAAGATCTCCTCAAGAGCTCGAGGTGGTTCGCAAATTTTCGTGGTTGCATACCGAGCTTGTTCCCTATATGTATAGTTATGTGGTTACAGGTCACCAAGGGGGACGAGTCCTTCAGAAGCCTGTCGAGGGGAAGTATCATTATCTTTTTGGAGATGATTTTTTAGTCGCCCCAATTTATCAAGATTCGTTAAGAAATACCATCACTCTGCCCAAAGGTAGGTGGCACTATTTTTTCAAGGATAGTGAAGTGTATGCTGGCGGAACAACATTTGAGAAAACATTTCCGCTCGACGAATTTCCGGTCTTTATTCGTGAAGGGGCCATTGTTCCTTTAAATATCGAGCGTGCATATACGGGATTGGGAGATCAGACAAATACGGGTAAAGATACGTGGTTGATTTATCCTGGGATGGACAATGCGTTCACGCTATATCACCCAGATAAAAGCGGTACCACAACCGTTACGATGAAGAACCTTCCAAATAAAATTGAGCTTACTCTCAAAGAGGTTAAGAAGCCTTCCGTGTATACAATAAATTTAGATAAAATACCGGCGAAGGTGATGTATAACCAAGCAGAACTTTTGGATTCAACGGGGTATAGCTATGATGCCCAAAAGCATCGTTTAAGAATTGAATTAACTGAAGTCCAGGACGGGGTTATTCAACTTAACTATTGAAGATAAGGATCAAGGATAATCAAGCCTTGAGGATAATTTTCTTCCGATACAAGATATAGGCTAAGCCCCAGAATAGTAGCATGTGAGATAGCGCAAAGATCAGCGAGGAAACTCTTGGATCAGTGGTTAATGGACTAAAGAGGTGGAAATACAGCCACTCATAACCATTTTGCTTTGTCCCATCTGATTGAGGGACATGAATTAGTCCAATCAAGACTCTTACATATAAGCTTGATGCTGCAAACGCAAGGAGGGGATTTAGTCCAAAGACTTCAAAAAATGGAGTCCAACGGCGGTATTCTTTTAGATCGATAATCCAAATTAGAAATGCTAAGACTACCAAAGCCCATCCTGCGCTGTAGAGCACATATGAAGGCGTCCAGAGTGGTTTATTCAAGGGTAGCACAACGCTACAGATAATTCCTACAGCGATGCTTGTTAGTCCTACAAATACGAGTTTTATAACACTTGCACTTGTCTTTTCAAAGGTGCGGATATAGGAACCAGTAAGATAGCCTAGGATAACAGTGCCCAAGGTTGGAATGGTGCTCAGTAATCCTTCGGGGTCAAATCGAATGCCAAATCCACGGTACAAATGAAGCTCCCCTAAGATCCCACGGTCAAACGCTAACGTCGCATTTCCATTCAGGGAATAAGGATCAGCGCCTCCAAAATACCACAAGATCCACCAGTACACACCTAAAATAAGAGCCACCAAATACGGCAAGTATTTCTTTTGAATTAGCAGGACTAACGCCGAACTAAGACAATATGCTATGGCAATTCTTTGAAGAATGGCCATGATTCGATATTTTGAAAAATCGATCACCCATTGTGGAAACGAATTGATAAATAGTCCAATAGAAAATATCAGGAGTGTTCGTTTTGCAATCCGCTTGTAAATAGCGCTGTCGTAGGGGCGCTCATATTTTGAAAACGAGAAAAACATTGAGATGCCAACCACAAATAGGAAGAATGGAAAAACCAGATCTGTCGGGGTACATCCGTGCCATTTCGAATGCTCAAAGGGTTCAAAATTATGCGTCCAGCTGCCAGGTGTATTTACCGTGATCATCGCAGCAACGGTGAGGCCACGCATAACATCTAAGGCCAGATAACGAGGAGAAGATGGTTGATTCGTTGATTTTAACTCGGCCATATTCAGTAGTTTTAAGCTGTTTGGTTACAGTTTAAAACTACTAAATATTTGCAGATTACTTCCATCCACCCCCTAAGGCTTTGTAGATATTTGTTACGGCATTGAACTGATTTTTCTTAGCCTCGATCAATTCAAGTCTAGAATTTAAGGCATCGCGTTGCGCCATTAAGACTTCCAGATAGGTGGCCCGTGCTGACTTAAACAAGGCGTTTGAGATCTCAATAGACTTGGTTAGAGCCGCCACTTCTTTTGCTTTTAGACTATACGATTGCTCTAGGTGATTGATGTTTGACAGTTCATTCGACACTTCAACATACCCATTTAGAATCGTTTTTTGATAGTTGTAAAGAGCTTCAAGCTGATAGGCATTCGCATTTTTAAATTCGGCCTTGATGGCGCTTCTATTAATCAATGGCACAGTTAAGTCACCAACTAACGAATAGAGCAACGATTGTGGCGTTGTGAATAAATAAGCGGTCTTGAATGCTTGATAACCTAATGATCCAGAAATATTTAACGATGGATAAAACTCCGCCTGAGCTGCTTTTACATCACATTTAGTGGCAAATAACTCTAGTTCTGCCTGTTTAATATCTGGCCTATTTTTCAAGATCTGAGAAGGAATTCCAATCTTGATCGAAGATGGGATTTGACCTGCAAACGTCTCTTTGTCACGATCTATTTTTTGAGGGAATCGACCCAACAAGGTGTTTATGTTATTTTCGTTTTCGGCAATACTTTGCAGTAATTCAAATTCAAGCCCTTGTGAATTATAAAGTTGAGCTTCGAATTGTTTTACTGCCAACTCTGTAACTACCGCTGCCTCTTTCTGAACTTTTACGATCTCCAATCCATTTTTCTGTAATTGAATGGTCTCACGGATGATCGCTAATTGGTTGTCTAAAGCCAATAATTCGTAGTAGGTATTTGCAATTTCGGCAATCAAATTTGTAATCACGAAGTTTTTACCCTCGATACTTCCGAGGTAACGTGTGGCCGCAGCTTTCTTGGCATTGTGCAATTTACCCCAGATATCTGCTTCCCAGCTCGACTGAAAGCCAACCATATAATCATTCAAATGTTCTGGGACTACCTGGCCAGGAGTGATATCTGCTGACGCGTCTCCCGCTCCTTGTGAAGTATAACGCCCCACCTTGGCAATTCCTGCTGATCCAGCGCCAGTAATCGTTGGGAACAACTTGCCACTTTTAAGACGTACATTATTTTTGGCTACTTCAATCTCTTGAAGGGTGGTCAATACATCGAGGTTATTCTTTAGCGCCGTGTCAATTAAGGCAACTAAATTCTTATCCGCGAAGAACTCTCTCCATTTGAGCTGTGCTGAATTGGTTGTATCAGTAGCTGCAGAATAAGACTGAGGCAGCGCTTGAGTATTGGTCGTTTGGACAGCTTTAGGGGCAGTGCAACTTGCATAGGTTATGCAAATCAGCAAAAATCCAAGTGGTATATTTCGTATAATTAGCCTCATTTTTTAAAATTCTTCAGTTAAAGGTTTTTCCTCTTCATCTTCTATGATGGGGTGTTTCTCGGAGATGCGTCCGAAGATGTAGTATAATCCAGGGACTATAAGTACACCAAAGACAGTTCCGAAGAGCATCCCTCCTGCCGCTGCAGCTCCAATTGTTCTATTTCCGATTGACCCAGGTCCAGACGCAAAAACTAAGGGTATTAATCCGGCAATAAATGCAAATGAAGTCATCAAAATTGGACGTAATCTTACCGAAGCACCAGCAATAGCTGCTTGAAAGACGGATAATCCAGAGCGGTGTTTTTGAACGGCAAACTCGACAATTAGAACCGCATTTTTCCCCAGTAATCCAATTAACATCACCATGGCGACTTGGGCGTAAATATTGTTCTCTAGTCCAAGAATGCCAAGCAAGAAAAACGCGCCAAAAATACCTGTTGGCAAGGATAGGATAATTGGGAATGGGAGAATAAAACTCTCGTATTGAGCTGCTAAGAGTAGGTAAACAAATATCAAACAGATTAAGAAAATATAGATAGCCTGATTGCCTCTTCCAACTTCATCTTTTGAAATTCCAGCCCAGTCGATACCAAATCCACGTGGTAATTTTTCCTTCGCAACTTGGGTAATTGCCTCAATGGCGCTTCCACTACTATATCCAGGTGCAGCCCCTCCACTGATCTCAGATGAGTTATACATGTTATGCCTTGTGATCTCTTCTAATCCATATACTTTATCAACTGTCATAAATGCCGAGTACGGAACCATCTCCCCACGTTCATTTTTGACATAGAGTTTTAATATATCTTGAGGTAATGCCCGATATTGTGGTAGTGCTTGCACCATCACCTTATATTGTCTATCGTATTTAATAAAACTAGTTGCATATTCACTTCCAACTAAGGTGGAAAGATTACTCATTGCATTGTCTATCGAGACACCTTTTTGTTGAGCTTTATCGTTGTCTATATGAAGCATATACTGCGGAAAACTCGCGTCATAGAAGGTAAATACAGAGGTGAGCTCTGGTCTTTTATTGAGTTCTTTAACAAAATCTTTACTCACGGTTTCCATCTTTTTGTAATCACCGCTACCCGTTTTATCGAGTAGTCGTAATTCAAATCCTCCAGCAGCACCATAGCCTGGAACGGCTGGCGGAGGGAATAGTTCAATCTTCGCCCCTTTAATATTCTTCATTTTCTCTTCAAGATCTTTCATCACCTCATCAACGGAGTGCTTTCTTTCGCCCCAGCTTTTGAGGTTAACCAGACAAGTTCCAGAACATGCTTCAGTCCCCTCGGTTAGAATTTCATACCCAGCAATCGTTGAGACAGATTGAATATCCTCAATGGTAGCTGCAACTTTTTGAATCTCGGAAACAACCGCATCAGTCCGTTCGATGGTCGATCCTGCAGGCGTTAGCACGATAGCATAAAAGACTCCCTGATCTTCATTTGGGATAAATCCAGAAGGTATTCTCGAACTTAGACTCCATGTCCCGAGGCAGAATAAGACTAAGGTTAAAAAAGTTACAACTCTGCGATTTACGATCAAGGACAAGAAAGATTTGTATTTCCCTAATAGTTTATTGAACCAATTATTAAATCCCATCAAAAGCTGATTCAACCACGACTTACTTGGTGTTTTGCCGTGATTATTCTTAAGCATTACGGCACATAAAGCAGGAGTCAAGGTTAAAGCAATAACTCCAGATAGGATAATTGAGGTAGCCATTGTTACGGAGAACTGCCGGTAGAAGATCCCGACCGGTCCGGACATAAAGGCTACAGGAATAAATACGGCTGCCATAACTAAGGTGATCGCGATGATGGCGCCACTTATTTCGCCCATCGCGATTTCAGTAGCTGTTTTTGGATCGAGATTCTCCTCTTCCATCTTCGCATGCACCGCTTCAACCACCACAATGGCATTATCGACAACAATTCCAATGGCCAATACTAATGCAAATAGGGTGATTAAGTTTAACGTAATACCGAAAAATTGCATGAAAAAGAAGGTTCCAATTAATGAGACCGGCACTGCAATAGCGGGAATCAATGTAGATCGCCAGTCAGCCAGGAAAAGGAATACGACAAGACTAACCAATAAGAAAGCTTCAAGTAAGGTGTGAAGAACTTTTTCGATTGAAGCATCCAGGAATTTCGATACGTCGTAGCTGATCTCATAATCCATCCCTTTGGGAAACGAGCTCTCTTTGATCTCTGCCATCCGCTTTTTTATGTTGCTGATAACCGCACTTGCGTTACTTCCATAGGATTGCTTGATCATAATAGACGCAGCAGGTTTGCCATTCAACCTGGAGTAAAGATCGTAGTAAGTACTTCCAAATTCTACATCGGCAACATCTTTGATACGCAAAGTTTGTCCATCGGCATTCGATCGGAGAATAATATTCTTATACTCTTGCTCAGAGCTAAACCGACCTGGATATTTTAAGACATACTCGAAAGTTTGCGATTTCTTTCCGGAACTTTCGCCTGCTTTCCCTGGTGCCGCTTCGATATTCTGTTCGTCTAATGCTTTTAGAACCTCTTCGGCGGAGATTGAATAAGCTAACATTCGATCTGGCTTAAGCCAAATTCGCATCGCATATTCGCGGTTACCCAGAATATCAGCAAAGCCTACTCCATCTATTCGCTTGATATCTGATAGAATATTTATATCCGCATAGTTGTAAAGGAAGTTGACATTTAAACTAGGATCTTTGCTGTATAAATTAATGTACATCAGCATGTTTGACTCTTCTCTTGTGATCTTAACTCCCTCCTTAACAACAGCTGGAGGCAGTTTATTGATAACTGCAGCAACACGATTTTGCACATTGACGGATGCGATATTTGGATCAGTACCTAATTCAAAAATCACTTGAATGGAGCATACTCCGTCATTTCCCGCATCGGAAGCGATATATTTCATCCCTGGAACACCGTTTATTGCGCGTTCTAAAGGGATAACCACGGCTTTAATCATCAGCTCTCCATTGGCACCAGGATATTCAGCTGTGATGTTTACTTTAGGTGGAGAGATGGAAGGAAACTGGGTTATGGGCAATTGAGTAATTGCCAATCCCCCTAGAAGGGTTATGATAAGTGAGATGACGATAGACAGAACTGGTCTATGTATAAATTTGTTAAACATGGTATATGCCCTATGTAAATTTTAAAACTAATTTTTGATCAATTGCAAATTGGCAAGAACTTCTTTGGCGGGGATAAACTTTGTTTCAATCTTATCGTCTTCCTTAACATTTTGAATCCCTTCCAACAGAATTTTGTCATTCGCATTGATACCACCGTCTAGGATATAAATATTTGATAGTCGTTGCTTGATTGAGATGTTGCGCGCGGAGAGAGAATTGTTCTCATTAATCACATAAACATAGATCTTATCCTGAATTTCAAAGGTTGCTTTTTGAGGTATGACTAGCACATTTTTCAGATCACTCGTGAGTAGCACCTTCCCTGTCTCCCCATGTTTCAATAAAAAGTCTGGATTGGAGAACTTGGCTCTAAAAGCGATGCTCCCTGTGTTTTTGTCAAATTCGCCAGCGATGGCTTCTACAACACCCGGATATTTATGGGCTTTATTGTTAGCCAACATTAGAGTTGCAGGTGAATTTCCACCCTCTTTTGATTTGAAGTCCAAATATTCAATTTCTGATAAGTTGAAATAGGCATAGACCTCTTTGTTGTTTGAAAGAGAGGTTAAGAGTGTTCCTTCGTCGATCAAACTGCCGACTTTAAATTTTAGTCTGTCGATGGTGCCGCTAAATGGAGCTTTGACCTTGGTGTATGAGACATAAAGCTCAGCTAGCCCCTGAGCCGCTTTTGCTTGATCTAATTTAGCAATTGCGACATCGAGTTCTGTTTGAGAAATAATGTTTTTCTCCGTCAATTTCTTGATGTTTTGCATCTCTAACTCAGCTGTACGCACATCTGATTTTGCTTTTAATAACTCCGCCTCATATTCCTTGGGCCTAATCTTACAGATAACCTGACCTGCCTTAATCGTCTGCCCTTCATCAACATGAATCGATTCAATATACCCTTTTACTTTGGCATGAATCTCAATGTTTTGCAGCGATTGAATCTCTGCAACATACTCCTTTACGAAGGAGGTATCCATTAAAAGCGGACTAGTTATGGTAAACTTGCCAGCTTCACTTTTATGCTCTTGGTTAGATTGGCAAGCCGAAAAACTCCATAATATATAGAGGCTAAATGGGACTAGAAATTTGTTCATAATTGGAAAATAGTTTTCAAAGAGATTTTATCTTAATTGAGTTAAGGCATTTGGATTTAATTCGAACTAAATTTGAGGTTTCTAAACCCTGATTTAATAGGTTATTTACCATAGGATCAAGTACAAGAAGTTGCTATCCTATGATTTAAAAGGAAAAATCAGATTCGCAATACGCGGTGAAGAATAAATAGAGAGGATTGGGACTTAATGGAATTACGGGAACTCCAGCCTCTGTGGCATGGGTCTAAATGAGCGCGAGATGCTACAAAAAAGATTGTTTTATAACCGCTTTTTTGAAAGCTAAGACTTCTTCTTTCCGTATCATTTATTTCATCATCATTGATATCTAATAGGTCATCATTTAAGCTAATATTCACGGCACTCGTTGAGACCTTTTGCAACCGGGATGTTTGTTGCATTATCCCTAAATCTTTAACCCCTTTTACTTCATGAGCAAATGGAGTTATAGGATATAGCAAAGCGGCTAAAACAACTAAAAAGTACAAACCTATTTTCATAATTCCTGCAAATATATCGGTATAATCAGAACCAAAAAATCATTTAACATTTTTTTTGAGTCTGAACTTTTAGATATTTCAAGCTATAACACTGCAAAATGCATTAATGTTCATTGGATTGTCTTTCACTTGATTGGTTTAAATGGGCGCTTTTTTTTGAAAAACTCGTTCGGACTAGCCACCGACTTCTAATTTTACAGCATGGATTTC
>Ga0209829_10003335_pt1 | contig 11733 bp, 10 predicted proteins | sample C_140205_EF_Meta_FD_187311 | JGI IMG/M metagenome (GOLD analysis project Ga0209829, IMG submission 187311) | Freshwater microbial communities from Lake Croche, Canada to study carbon cycling - C_140205_EF_MetaG (SPAdes) (version 2) | ecosystem: Environmental > Aquatic > Freshwater > Lake... | reverse complement strand
GGCGACCCGTCTGGAACAGAGCCGCATTCAGGATGATGCCGGTCGCCACGGCGGCGATGGTCACGCCCGCCAGCGTGCGGGCGGGGCGGCGCGTCAGGAAGGCCAACAGAAAGCGGCCGACTCTGGCGGGCCCTGACGCGGGCGCTTTCGCGGAAGCGGCGGCGCGGGGCTTGCGGCGGGGCGCTTCGGCGACGACGAAATCAAGATCGGATCTGGCGAGAGCTTCACGCAACTTTCTTCACCTTCGCAAGAGGGGCGACGGGCGCCGTCTGAACAGCGGGTGGAATCACATCAATGGTCGCGCTGGCGCGTTTCTGGACGCTGGCGCCGCCGTCAATGGGCAAGAGAACCTTCACGATGGTGCCCTGCCCCAGCACGCTGGCGATGGAGATGGCGCCACCATGCAGGCCCACCAGGCCCCGCACCACCGAGAGCCCGAGCCCTGTGCCCTCGCCCTTGCCGGAAACGGTCGCGCCGGACTGGAAGAAGGCGTCGCCAAGCCGTGGCAGATCGCTCTGCTTGACGCCCACGCCCGTATCCGAAACCTCGATGGCGAGCGACCGTCCCTCGAGCCGCGCGATGACCCGCACCTGCCCGCCCGCAGGGGTGAACTTGACCGCATTGGACAGGAGATTGATGAGGATCTGCTTGCAGGCGCGCTCATCAGCCACCAACTGCGGCAGGCCCTGCGCGCAATCGCGCTCCAGCAGAAGGCCCGATTGCTCGGCCTTGAGCTTGATCATGTCGCAGCAGGCCTCGATCAGGGGGGCCACGTCCAGCGCTTCGCTTTCGATGGCGAAACAGCCCGCCTCGATCTTCGACATGTCGAGAATGGCGTTCACAACCGACAGCAGATGCTGGCCGGAGGCGTTTATGATGCCTGCATATTCGCGCCGCCGCATCATCGCGTCGGGCATGATCGCCTCATTGGCGAGAATTTCCGAAAAACCGATGATCGCGTTCAGGGGCGTGCGCAATTCATGGCTGAGATTGGCGAGGAACCGATCTTTCGAGGCGTTGGCGCGATCAGCTGCGGCAAGAGCCTCCTCGCGGTCCAGCTCGGCGCGCTTCTCGCGGGAGATGTCGCGCAGGATGGAGGTGACGCAGGCGCCATCCGCCTCGCTGGCGCTGCGGCCATCAAGCATCAGGCGGCGGGCGCGCAGCTCCACCCAGCGGAAGACGGGCTCCGCATGGAAACCGGACTCAAGGTTCGTCGCGCCGATGCGCAGACGCAATTCGACGCGCACCGTCGCCGCCCCGTTATGGGCCTGCGACAGGGCCTTCAGAAAGGCGGGGCGATCCTGCACGAAAATACGCTCGAACAGGCCCCGACCGGACAGATCACGGGCGGAAAGGCCGAACATGGCCTCGCTTTCGCGGCTCACCTCCAGCACGAGCCCGTTGCGGTCATGGCGCAACTGGGGATCGCCCAGGGCGCCAGCCAGGGTGGCGAGCCGCGCATCGCCCATTTCGCGGGTCCGCTCGCGATTTAGATCGGCGGCGCTGGCGCCATAAGCAATGGCGGCGGCGCAGGCCAGACCCGCCGCCATATAGGCGCCATTCAGCCCCAGCGCGTCATGGGCGTCGGCTGGCATGACGCCCGTGGCCACGCCAGTGACGATTAGGCCCAACGCGACAAGGGAAGCCGCGCTCACCCCGGCGACAAGGCGGGCGGAGCGGGCGAAAATCGCCTGCATGGGCGCAAGCCCCAGCCAGATGAGCGCCGCCCCCGACAGGCCGCCAAGCCCGCAGGCGATGGTGAGGCTGGCCAGGATGCAGGCGCAGGCGCCAAGCGCGTGAGCGGCGAGGAGGTCGCCGGTGCGCGACAGAAGAACAAGGCTCGCAAGGGGCGCCAGCGCCAGCAGGAAAACCAGCGTCTCCCAGAGCGCGGGCGCGCCGCGCAGGGCCAGATAGGGCGGCGCCACCACGCAAACCGCGAGGGCGGCGAGCAGGCGCGAGCGGATGAAGGCCGCATGGCGTCCCCTCCGTGCTGGACAGGCCTGGGCGGTCTCATGGACCCACCCCGCCAGCCTCTCGCTCATGTCGCCCTGTTCACGCACCAACGCCACTCCCTGGATCGGCGAAACGCACCGACCAATTCAGGCATCAACGTCGCATCGGGGTCATAAACGACCTCTTAACCCGAGGGCCCGGAATGGCTCCGCAAAGGCCAAACAGGGGCTTGAAGGGCCGAAATCGCAGGGGATGGTTTAGAAGGCGTTGCGCAAGGCGGTGAACAGAAGATGAAGGCGGGTCGCGGCGGTCTGGTAACCATTTGCTGCGGTTTGGCTGCTAGATCTCTGATCATCCACGCGGATGGCGCACCATGTTCTTCCTGCTTCGCTGCGCCTTCTGGCTCGGCCTCACCTTTGCGATGATGGACTGGCCCGATGGCGCATCGCCCGCGCCAGACCCGGCAGCGCTCGCGCAAAAGGCGGCGGCCGCCGTCGCCGAGGACATCGCGGCGCGCTGCGCCGCCGATCCCCTGGCCTGCCTCGAGGCCGCCCGCAAGGTCGAGGGCCTGCGCAAATCCGCCAGCGACTTCGCCCGCCCCCAGGAGCGTCCTGCTGGGGGGCGCGCGACAAACTGACGGCCCGGCGAGGCTGGCGCGCCGCAGCGCCATGGCCCATATAGAGACAATCACGAACCGGTAGGCATTCATGGCTTCCATCGCCGACATTATCGCGGACTTTGATCTTCTCGACGAATGGGAGGATCGCTACCGCTATCTCATCGAGCTTGGTCGGAAGCTCGACCCCTTGCCTGACGAGGCCCATACTGAAGAGAACAAGGTGCGGGGATGCGCCAGTCAGGTCTGGGTGGAGACCTGCGTGGACCGCTCCGGCGCCGAACCCGTGCTGACCTTTCGTGGCGACAGCGACGCCCATATCGTGCGCGGCCTCGTCTGCCTAGTCCTGACGATCTATTCGAACAGGCCAGCGGGCGAGATCGCGGCGACGGACGCCATGGATGTCTTCCAGCAACTGGGCCTCACCGCCCATCTGACCCCGCAACGCTCGAACGGGGTACGCTCCATGGTGGAGCGCATCAAGCACGACGCGCGCATGGCGCTTCAGGCCGCCTGATCAGGCGCCCATGTGCAGGGCGCCATGCAGCACAGGGCGGAAATCGCCGACGCCCCAATGGCGCAGGCCAGTCGTCGCCCGGCCCCGCGCCACCGCTTCAAATCCATAGTGGCGGCACAGTTGGCGCAGGGCCAGCTCCAGCACTAGCTTGCCAGAGCGCGCGGGCCAGCCGCGCTCCCGCTCGATGGTCTCCAGCCCCTTCAGAAAGCCGCAGATATCGATCAGCAAGCCCGACAGGTCCGGCCCCACGGCGCCAAGCGCCGCCCGCGCCCGCTGGCGCGCGGCGATCATCGCATCGGTGAAATCGGTCGGCCCATGGGAACGCGACCCGGAAGCCACGGCGACTGACCAGTTGGCGGTGGTGCGCGGCAGCATGGCGCCTATGGTCAGATCCCGGCGAAGACGCTCCCCCGCCTCCAGACAGGCCGCATCCACGAATGGCAGGCCATCGCGCCCCTTGCGCCGGGCCAACCAGGCGAGCGGGCTCTCGGCTTCATCGACCAGCACCTGCGCGTCCCCGGCCTGCCCTCGCGCCAGGGGCTTGTGCTGGGCGAGGAAGGGGTCGACTCCCGCAGGCGCACCATGGCGCGCCGCATGGGCCTGCCCCGCCGCAGTGACCCGCAGGCGGCGTCGCCCGGAGGGGCCGGCAGCTTCCCAAAGTACAAGCGCGGCGGCCAGAAGCATCGCAAGGACGACGACGCGGAAACCGCCGACCCTGACGGAGACGCCGTTGCGCGGACCGACCACGACAATTTCCCCCTTTTCGCCTGTAACCCCATAGGCGCCAGCCTCGCTGAGCAGGGCGAGCGCGCGCTCGGCCTCGCGCGGCAGAGCAGCGGGACGGCCCCTGCGGGCGGTGGGACGCTTCGCGCCAGAAATCGGATCGACCATGAATGAACTCCCTTCCTGATGGCCTGATAGAACCCAGGTCGGGAGGAAAAGTCAAGAAAAAAATCTCTTCATAAGATTATAGACTTATAAATAAGAGGAATTTCAAGCCGTTCACGGAATAAAAAAGCCGCCCGGTGGGGCGGCTTCGAAGCTCGGGGGGTCGAATCGATCAACGTTTGCGGCGGCGCTGCTGGCCAAGACCCATCTGCTTGGCGAGTTGCGAGCGCGCCTTGGCGTAATTGGGCGCGACCATCGGGTAATCGGCCGGAAGGCCCCACTTCTCGCGATATTCCTCGGGGGAGATATTGTACTGGGTGCGCAGATGGCGCTTCAGCGACTTGAACTTCTTGCCGTCCTCCAGGCAGATGATGAAGTCGTTGGTGATCGATTTCTTGGCCGGCACGGCGGGCTTCAAAGCCTCGACCACGACCGGGGCCACGCCGCTGGTGACACGCAACAAAGCATTGTGAACTTCGTTGATCAGAGCGGGCAACTCGCTGGACGGAACGGAATTGTTGCTGACATAGGCGGAGACGATATCAGCAGCCAACTCAATGTAATTACTTGAGCCTGATGTCTCATTCATGGTTTACCACCCCCTCAAAATTTGAAGTGATTGATTTCGAACCGCATTGCTCCAAGCGGATCTGGAAGAAACAGCCTCTAAATCAACACATGCAATTATTTATAACTGTGAATCAGGCTCATTGCAAGCAGAAATGATACAAATCAAGTTGTTCTGCCCCCTTTTTATTAGCCTTCACGCAAGCCGACCGTATAGTCGCCATAGTAAAGCTACCTCTTTGTAAGGATTGTGCAAACTTGCGGCTCAGGCCGCATGGTCTTAGCTAGATACGCCGACGATTCACGCTGATCCCTGCCACAACGGAAAGCCCTCGCAACATGAAAAGTCCCGGCTTCGATCTCAGCAGCCCCATCCCGGAACAGGTTCACGCACGCCGGACGACCCATCTGGCCCATGGCAAAGCCCTTATTGATGATTATGGCTGGCTGCGCGCGCAGAACTGGCAGGAGGTGCTGAAGGATCCCGCCGTCCTGCCCGCCGAGATCCGCGACGTGCTGGAGCGCGAGAACCGCCATGCGGATGCAGTTCTGGCGCCGACGAGAGCGCTGCAAAAGACGCTGGTCAAGGAAATGCGCGGACGCATCAAGGAGGACGATGCGGACGTGCCCGAAAGCGACGGCCCCTTCGAATACTATGACCGCTTCCGGGAAGGCGGCGAGCATGAACTGGTCTGCCGCCGCTCCAGAAACGCGGGGTCTGAAGAGATCCTTCTGGATGGCGACGCCCTGGCAAAGGGCAAGGCCTTCTTCGAAATTGGCGGCGCCGCCATTTCGCCCGATCACAAGCGCCTGGCCTGGAGCGCCGATGAGCGCGGCTCGGAATATTACACGATCCGCGTGCGCGATCTGGCGAGCGGAGCCGACCTGCCCGATGTGGTGGAGGAAAGCGACGGGGAGATGGTCTGGAGCGCCGATGGCGACTCCTTCCTCTACATCCGCCTTGATGAAAATCATCGCCCGAGCCGGGTCTACCGCCGCAGGCTGGGGCAGGATCCATCCACCGACGAACTGATCTTCGAGGAGACCGACCCCGGCTGGTTCATGAATGTCTGGCGCAGCCGTTCACGGCGCTTCGCCATCATTCACCTCACCGACCACGATTCCGCCGAAGCCCATCTGCTCGATCTGCACGATCCCCACGCCAGACTGCGTCTGGTGGCGGCGCGCGAAAGCGGCTTGCGCTATGATGTGGAGCATCATGGCGAGCGCCTCTTCATCCGCACCAACGCCGATGGCTGCGAGGATTTCAAACTGGTCGAGGCGCCCCTCGCCGATCCCGCCCGAATCAACTGGCGCGACGTGATCCCCTATCGTCCCGGCCGCATGATCACCCGCATCAGCGCCTTCCAGACGCATCTGGTGCGTCTGGAGCGCGAGAACAGCCTGCCGCAAATCATCATTCGCGACATCGCGAGCGGCGAGGAACATGCCATCGCATTTGACGAAGAGGCCTATTCGCTCTCCCTGCATGGCTCGCGGGAGTTCGATTCAAAGACGCTTCGCTTCGCCTATTCCTCGATGACGACGCCCGAGGAAATCTATGATTACGACATGACAACGCGCACACGGATGCTGTGCAAACGCCAGACCATCCCCAGCGGCCATGATCCCGCGCTCTATGTGACGCGTCGAATCTTCGCCACCGCGGCCGATGGCGCGCTTGTCCCGATCTCGATGCTCTACAAGCGCGACACACCGCTTGATGGGAGCGCGCCGCTCTTCATCACAGGCTATGGGTCCTATGGGCACGCCTATCCCGCCAGCTTCTCGAGCCGTCGCCTGTCGCTGGTGGATCGAGGCTTCGTATACGCCATCGCCCATGTGCGCGGCGGAACCGACAAGGGCTGGGGCTGGTACAAGAACGGGAAGCTGAACGCGAAGCCCAACACCTTCGCCGATTTCATCGCCTGCGCGCGCCACCTCGCGGCGCAGACCTTCACCACCGAAGGCCACATCGTGGCCTCTGGCGGCAGCGCAGGCGGCATGCTCATGGGCGCCATCGCGAATATGGCGCCAGAGCTTTTCGCAGGCGTCGTGGCTGATGTGCCCTTCGTCGATGTGATGAACACGATGCTCGATGCGACCCTGCCCCTGACGCCGCCCGAATGGCTCGAATGGGGCGATCCGATCAATGATCCGACGGCCTTCGACACCATGCTGTCCTATTCGCCCTATGACAATGTGAAGGCGCAGACCTATCCCGCGATCCTGGCGCTGGGCGGATTGACCGATCCGCGCGTGACCTATTGGGAGCCCGCCAAATGGGTCGCCCGCCTGCGCGCGACCATGACGGGGGGCGGGCCAGTCCTGCTCAAGACCAATATGGACGCAGGCCATGGCGGAGCTTCTGGCCGTTTCGATTCGCTGAAAGATACGGCTCTGGAATTCGCTTTCGCCATCGCGGCCATCGAACGGGCGCGCAGCAGCGCCTGATCGTCGCGTGGCGGCTTCAGGGACTGCGCGGTCTCACGACTGCGCGGTCTGTCCTTCGATGTAGGCGCGCAATTCGGCCATGGACCCGAAGCGGAACAGGCCCTGCTCTGTTTGCGCGTCGATGGAGCCGTCTGAATAGAGCGTGTAATCCGAACCGCCGCTGGAGTAGCGGCCGAGCACGCCCGGCTCCGCGACAGGCGGCTGCTCCGGCGCGGCGGCGCTTTCATCTGTGGAGACAGCCTCGGCGGGCGCTTCGGGCGCGGACTCTTTCGGCTCCAGAGCTTCAGCGGCGGGCGGCGCTTCATCGTCTCCGCCTACCGGAGCTGGCGCAACAGGAACAATGAGCGATTCCGTCGGGGGACGTGTCCGCAACCAATCCAGAGCGGGAGACTTGCGTCCCTCCTCGCGCGCCAGTGCGCGCTCCAGCCAGGCGTAGCCGGGCGAGACGGCGGCGTCCTCCTTTGAGGCCTCGCCCCCTTCGACGTTGGCCTCATCGGGTTTCGGCGCAACGTCGGCCCCGCCAGAGACCTGCTCGACGGAGGACTCGGCCTGCGGCTCCAGCAAGGCCTCTTCCGGACGCTCCAGGACGCTTTCCGGCGAAGGAACGGTTTCGGCGGACGCGTCGTCTTGCCCCTGCGGCGCAGCTTCGGGGGGGAGTTGGGGCTCGGTGGCGGGAGGCTCCTGCGACGAGGAACTGGCTTTGGATCGAGCAAACATTCCCATTGCTGCGGCGCCTGCGGCAAGGCTGATCGCCGCATCGGTGGAGCGAAACCGAAAGCGCTCGGACGGAGTTGCAACGGGGGTGGGCGCCACGGGAACGAGTGGGAACACTTGCTCGAAGACAAGCGATTCATGCGGGGGCGCTTCGGGCACCGGCTGCTCTTTGTGCGCGGTTACTGCGACCAGCGGCGCGGCGGGGGCCGAATCAACATGGGCTGGCGCTGGCGCGACCGGAGGCTCCGGCAGAACAGGCGGCAGCTCTTCCGCAACCACCGGAACGGCGCGCGGGGGGGGCGGCGGAATGGGCGACACCCTCGCCGAAAGCTCTATGCCAGCCCGCAAGGCCTGCACTTCCCGGATCAAAAGGAACAGCGAAAAAGTCACGACGCCGCCTGTCAGCGCCACGGAACCGGCGATAACAGCGACCCAGCCCCTTTCGGACTGAATGACATCGACACCGTTCCAGATGGATACGGCGCCACCCAGTGAGAGCAAGGCGCCCAGCGCCAGCGCCACCCATTTCGTCATTTGGTCTCCAACCCGTGGTCCCGATAAAACAGAAGTACGCTTCGACAAATAAACAATTCCGCGCAAGAGATCAAAGCGCAGGTCGTCCGCCGCCTGCGACGACGGATATTTCGCTTCGAAAATAGCCCCGGAACAACATAATCGCATGCCATAAATGCAAAAAGGATCTATTGCAAAGCCCATGCTGATATTGCCTCACGGCGCCTTGAGGCTCTAAGCTGCCCCAGCGAAGGATGTGGCAAAATTTCCTAAATCCACCATCCCCCCAGCCAAAAAAAGATGGCCTTGCGATTTGAACGGAGTTGATGATTATGTCGTTCCCGGATCAGACCAAACGCGCAAATGCACCGCTGGCGACGGAGAAACATCATGCCGAAGCTTGCCGCGACCAGCCTGCCAAAGGCCCGCGGAGGGTCTTTCTGAAAGGCCTGAGCGCAAGCGCAATTGCGCTGTCCGCCATGCCGGCCCATAACGGGAGCGCGCAGGCCCAGGCTGCAAATCGTCCACCCAACCAACCGGAGTCCAAATCCATGTCCTTCACACTTCCCGATCTGCCCTACGCCCATGACGCGCTTCAGCCCTACATGTCGAAGGAGACGCTCGAGTATCATCACGACAAGCATCACCTCGCCTATGTGACCAACGGCAACAACCTGCTGAAGGGCACGGAATGGGAGGGCAAGTCGCTCGAGGACATCGTGAAGGGCTCCTTCGGCAAGAACGCCGGCCTCTTCAACAACGCTGGCCAGCACTATAACCACCTGCACTTCTGGAACTGGATGAAGCCCAATGGCGGCGGCGCCATTCCCGGCAAGCTCGAGAAGGCCATCATCGACGGCCTCGGCTCCATCGACGCCATGAAGGCGGAGTTCATTCAGGCTGGCGTGACCCAGTTCGGCTCCGGCTGGTGCTGGCTCGCGGTGAAGGACGGCAAGATCATCGTCGCCAAGAGCGCCAATGGCGAGAGCCCGCTTGTGGCTGGCGCGACCCCGATTCTCGGCTGCGACGTCTGGGAACATTCCTACTACATCGACTACCGCAATCGTCGCCCCGACTATCTCAAGGCCTTCATCGAGAACCTCGTGAACTGGTCCTATGTGGAAGAAATGTACGAAGCCGCGATCAAGTAATCAGCGCGCTTTCGTTTGCAGGACGACGGCCGGGTTCTTCCCGGCCGTTTTCATTTGGACCAGCGATGCAGCGACATTCCCGCAGCATGCAGCACAGGCGCGAATCCGTCCGACAACAGGAATTCCAGCTCGCGCGCCCGGGGCTCGCGCACTTCGTCCCCGACAGATGGATCCGCATCCACATGTCCGGGATGGCACATGACCAGATGCCGCGCACCGGGACTGACGAGATAGCGCGCGAAATCCCGCCCGTAATGTCGCTGCGCATCAAAGGCGGAGAAACCTGCAAAGCCATCGTTCGTGTGAAAGCCGTGGCGATGGGCCAGCGCCGCGAAACCGCGTCCCAGAGCGGCCAGAACCAGCGCCTTGGGCAGTTCGACCCGCCGGGCGAGAATGCGCGGCAGGCGGTCGGAACTGTCTCGCAACCATAGGCGCCCGGAAAGCCCGCGCCGCACCAGCTCTTCCAGCAACCAGTCGCGCACCCCCGGCAGCACCTGCACATGCTGATGGCCATCGACGAAATCGGGCGGGCGGCCCATGGCGTCCTCGAAAGCATTGAGCTGGCGGGCGATTTCCGCGCGCACCTCGCCGCTCGGCAAAAGCCCCGCCCGGGCGGACTTGAGGAAAGGGCCGAGCTTGGGGAAGACGCCGGTGGGGGCCAAGGTCGGCATGGGCCCAAGCGGCGCGCCAAAGGTCAGGTTGAGATGCAGGCCAATATCGGCGCGATCCGCAAAAGCCGCGACATCGGACGCGGCCTCTTTCCAGAGGGGACGATTGGTCATGGCGCCCGTGGCGTTCAACCGCCCTGCTGCGAGGGCGTCGAGAATGCCGCGCGTCACGCCCGGCGACAGAGCGTAATCATCGGCGCAGAGGATGAGATGGCGCGTGCTCACGCTGCCTGTCTAGCACGCCCTCAAGCGCCTTGCATCACATGGGATCGTAAACGTAGCCGGTTCCCCTGCGCGACAGATGGCCGAGCCCGGGCGCGGCCACATGGGCGCCCGCCACCGCGAGCCCCTCATTGGCCACCATGTCGAGCATCCGCAAGCGCGAGCGGCGCGCGAGGTCGGGATCGAGATCATATTTCACGGCGGAGTCGGGATGCGAGATCTGGATGGCCGAAAAATGCACCAGATCGCCCCAGGCGACGAAAGCGTCGCGACCTGTGCCGATGCGCCAGACCGTGTGGCCCGGCGAATGGCCCGGCGCCAGCATGGGCGTGCAGCCGAGGGCCACGTCGCCATCGCGCATGCGCCGCACGCGGTTCAGATAGGGCGCGAGATTGATCTTGTTGCGGGCGCGCTGGAACTTGATTTTGTCATTTTCAGACCCATCATTTTCCGCCATCCAGAAATCGAATTCCTGAGCATGGACGAGAATCTCGGCGTTGGGGAAAAGCGCCGCGCCCGCCGCGTCCACCAGACCATTGGCGTGGTCTGGATGGATATGGGTGAGGATGATGTGGGTGATGCTGTCCAGCTCATGACCCGCCGCGATGAGATTGCCCGGCAGCCTGCCCAAAGTCGCCTGCATCGTGTCGCCCGCGCCTGCGTCGATCAGCACGGTGGCGCCGTCTTTCTGGAACAGGAAATTATTCACGGGAATAAAGACCGAGCCATCCGCGCTGGCGCCGGTCAGGTCGTTGGCCTGCGCCTGATCCATGCCCAGCACGAAATCGGTGGAGGTCTTGAGAATGCCGTCGCTGAAGGCTTTCAGCTCCAGCCCGCCGATCCTGAACACATCCGACATGGTCAACTCCCTCAGAACCCTTCACGCGACAGCTTTATCATGCAGCCTGCGGAAATCACCACCGCCGCCGCCAGAACCCCGAAGGCTCCGATGAAGCCGCCGCCGGTGAATTGCAGGATATAGCCGATCATGACCGGCGACAGCGCCCCCACGATCTGCGTCACGAAGGCCCGCACGCCCTGGGTCTTTCCCATGTCCTGCGCGCTCACGATGGAGTGCATCAGCATCTCCGCGCAGGAGACGCCGACCTGCTGGGCGCAGAGCGCGCAGATCATCAGGATCACGCTCACCGTGGGGCTCGGCGCCAGCGCCGCCCCCATCAGGAAGCCAGCCGCCAGAAACCAGCCGACGCCAGCAAAAGGCGCGCGGCGGAATATCTTGTCGGAGAGATAGCCGACGATGAGGATCGTCGCGACCGCGAAGCCGAAGATCACGAAGGTGAGATAGCCCGAGGTGCTGAACGAGAACTGGCGTTCCGTGCGCAGATAGGTCGGCAACCAGATCGACCAGCCCCAGAAGAAAATGGCGTTGGCGGAAATGGCGACCGTGGCGAGCCAGAAGCGATAGCTCTTCCAGATGCTGCCCGCCGATTGCAGCGCAAGGCCGGGCGC
>Ga0209829_10003333_pt1 | contig 11737 bp, 6 predicted proteins | sample C_140205_EF_Meta_FD_187311 | JGI IMG/M metagenome (GOLD analysis project Ga0209829, IMG submission 187311) | Freshwater microbial communities from Lake Croche, Canada to study carbon cycling - C_140205_EF_MetaG (SPAdes) (version 2) | ecosystem: Environmental > Aquatic > Freshwater > Lake... | reverse complement strand
CTGATCCGCTGCTCGCTGACCGGATCGCTGTAGAGCGCCGTCGGCAGGCTGCCGGCATTGAGCACCTCGACGATCTCGTCGACGTCCCGCTGCCGGAAACTGCCGGTGATCTGGCCGTTGGAGGAGATCGTGCTGCGGATCGCCGGGGCCGAGAGCAATTCGCCATCGAGGATGATCCCCAGGCTGCTGGTCAGGCCGTTGGCCGGATCGGGGAGATTTTTGCCGGTGAGTTCGGTGAACAGGCTCGCCCCGGAGGCATTGAACGCGAAATTCACACACGGCGAGAGGGATTGCGTGTCGATGCTCGACGAGGCCCTCGTCAGGTAGCCGCCGGTGACGTTGAGGCGATCGAGGATGACCAAGACCTCGATGCTCCCATCGGAGGCCAGCCTGGTCACGAGCCTTTTCCGTTCGTCCTCGTTGAACTTTTCAGTGTTGAGGAGAACCCAGCGGCCGACCGGAGTGCCGCCATCAACGACCGACTCGCCGATGGATTGCTCCGCCAGTCTGATGACGCGATTGTGACTCGGATTGGCCGGATTGGCGGTGATCCGGAACTCGAGCACGCCCGACTTCGAGACCACCTTCTTGATGGAATCGACCTCCGATTGGTCGACCTCCGGAACGATCACCTCGAGTTGATCGAGGCCGTAGCGGCGGACGGTGACTTCCTTCTGCCCGCCCGGATTGACGCGCCGGGCCACGGCCGCGACGAGTTTGTCCATGTCGACCGCGGCCTGCCGCCCCTCAACTTCGAACTCCAAGTCGAGCGACTCCCCATCCACCGGGGCCTTCGCCAAGCGGACCTTCGCACCGCCGAAATCGAGCTTCGTGACGTCGTCGACAAACGACTGCCGCGCGGCTTTGTCGGTCGTCTTCAGCGAAACGGCGATCCGGCCGTCGGGCTTGCGGGTCGCCGTGCCAAGGCGCCCCTCGCGGTCGTTCAAAAGCGTTTCGATCTTCTCGATCGCATCCTCGACCTGCCCGCCGACCTGCTTCGAGGCATCGACTTCATAGACGAGGATCACTCCCCCCTTGAGGTCGATGCCAAGACGCGGCGGCCAACCCAGCGCGATGATCGCCAGACCGGCGACGAGCGCCGTGAGCACGGTCGCCAGGCGCCCCCACATGTCGGAGACGCGCAGCGACTTGGCGAGGAACCAGGCGAGGATCGTCGGGACCGCGATCGTGAGGAGCGCCGACAGCAGGAGCCCGGCCCCCGTCCGCCACCACGGGAGGGCGGTGGCGGCCGCAGTGGCGGCGGCAACATCGGGGGCGGCGGCAGCGGCAGCTTGGGCGAGGGGGAGGACGAAGGACGGAAGCATGGGTCGCAGACTCACTTTCGGGTCGGAACGGGATTCGGGGGGGGTGGGGCGGGGTCCGGGGAGGGCGGTCGTCACCCGCTCGACGCGGCAGATTCCGTCGATCCGTCGAGCACCGACGCGATCGACGACAGGGCCACCTGGATCTTCACGTTGGCGGCGTCATCCACCTTGAGGGTCACGCGACCGGATTCCCGGTCGACGTTGGCCACGGTGCCGTAGATACCGGCCGACGTCAAAACGCGGTCGTTCTTCTTGAGGGCGGCGAGGAGATCCTGTTGCCGCTTCAGCCGCTCGCGCTCCGGCTTGTAGAGGAGCGTCCAGGCCGCCACGCCGACGAGGAGGAACGGCAAGACCTGAAGGATGAGTTGCTGCGGGGTCGCCGGCGCCTGCCCCTGGCCGAACAACAGAGCGCCGGCGGTCGACGGGAGGAAGGACGGCATGATGGTGCGGGGACCCTGCAGGCGGACACAGCCGGGGCGCGGGGCCGCCGACCGAGCGTGAGGAAAACCGCAAATGTATCGGCCCCGGCGCACGACCGACAAGAGCGACCGATAGCCCGGCCGGACGACGGGGCGTCCGGCCCCGATGAGGGGCCGGGAAGGCCCCCTCCGGCCCGCTGTGAAACGTTTTCAGCCCCGGTCCCCCGCCGACCGCAGTCCGGCGAGGATCTCCCGGGCAACCCCCGCAAAACGCCCCGCCAGGATCGCCTCACGGAGTCGCGCCACGAGCCGTTGGTAGAAGGTGAGGTTGTGGATCGACGCCAGAATCGGCCCGAGCATCTCCCCGGCGAGGAACAGGTGGCGGAGGTAATCCCTCCCATGCTGGCAGGCTGGGCAGGGGCAATCGGCCTCGAGGGGACGTCGGTCGAGCGCATGGCAGGCGTTGCGCAGCCGGATCGGGCCGGCGAAGGTGTAAACCAGCGAATTGCGGCCGCAACGCGTGGGGAGAACACAGTCGAACATGTCGATCCCGGTGCCGACCGCCTCGATGATGTCGGCCGGTTGCCCGACCCCCATCAGATAGCGGGGGCGGTCCGCCGGGAGTCGTGGCACGGTGGCGCGCAGCGTCGCCACCATCGCCTCCGGGCCCTCGCCGACGGATAGCCCACCGACGGCATACCCGGGAAAACCGATCTCCTGGAGCCGGGCGGCACTCTCGGCGCGGAGATCGGGATCGAGCCCCCCCTGGACGATCCCGAACAGCGCCTGATCGGGGCGCTGATGGGCGATGTGGCAGCGCCGCGCCCAGCGGATCGAGCGTTCCATCGCGTCGGCGACGGCGTCGCGGTCGGCGGGGAGGGCGATGACATGGTCGAGTTGCATCGCGACGTCGGCGCCGATCCGCTCCTGGATCCGCATCGAAGCTTCCGGCGTGAACGCGACGGCACGGCCGTCGAGATGCGAGCGGAAGAACGCCCCCTCCTCGGTCACCTTCACCTGCTTGGCAAGGCTGAAGACCTGAAACCCACCGCTGTCGGTGAGCATCGGCCCATCCCACCCCATGAACCGGGCGACCCCGCCGGCCGCCCCGACGACCTCCTCGCCGGGACGCAGATGGAGGTGGTAGGCATTGGCTAGCACCATGCCCGCGCCGGTGCCGGCGACCCGCCCGATGTCGACCCCCTTGACCGTCGCCGCCGTCGCCACTGGCATGAACAATGGCGTGGGAACCGCCCCCCGGGGGGTGACGAGCGTCCCGGCCCGGGCTCCATCCGAGGTCGCCTGTTGTGACCAGCGCACCGGAGGGATGGCCTCCCCCTGCACCGCTCGATCGTGGTTGTTCACGCTTCCCCCGTTCCCGCCGGCATCCGTCAGCCCGGGAGGATCGGCGCCTTGCCGATGCAATAGTAGGTGAACCCGCGGGATCGCATCTCGGCCGGCGCGTAGAGGTTGCGGCCGTCGAAGATGACCTTCGCACCGAGCCGCGCGGCCATCTCGTCGAAGTCGGGCCGGCGGAACTCCCCCCACTCAGTCACGATCACGAGACAGTCGGCCCCGTCGAGCGCTTCCATCGGGCGCGCTGCGTAGGTCAGGCGGTCGCCGTAGAGGGCCCGGACGTTCTCCATCGCCTCAGGATCATGGACGGCGACCGTCGCTCCACCGGCGAGGAGATGGTCGATGAGATCGAGCGCCGGGGCGTCGCGGATGTCGTCGGTGCGGGGCTTGAAAGCCAGCCCCCAGACCGCCACCCGGCGGCCGGAGAGCTTCCCGCCGAAGTGGGCGTCGAGCTTGGCACCGAGTACGAGCTTCTGGGCGACGTTCGTGTCATGGACGGCGGAAAGGACGCGCGGAGCGAGCCCCTGGGCCCGGGCCATCGCCGCTAGCGCCTGGACATCCTTGGGGAAACAACTTCCGCCGTACCCGGCCCCCGGAAAGAGGAAGGCGAAGCCGATCCGATTGTCATGACCGATCCCGCGGCGGACATCGTCGATGTCGGCATCGATCCGCTCGCAGAGATTCGCCACCTCGTTGATGAAGCTGATCTTCGTCGACAACAGCGCGTTGGCGACATATTTCGTCATCTCCGCGCTCTCCGGCGACATCACGAGGAACGGATGCTCCGTGCGGAGATAGGGGGCATAGAGATTCCGCAGCAGTTCGCCGTCGGCGGGAGTGCGGACCCCAACGACAACCCGGTCGGGCCGCTGGAAGTCGTCGATCGCGGCCCCTTCCTTGAGGAACTCCGGATTGCTCGCCACGCGGCAGACCCGGCCGGTGGCGGCCCGCAGGCGGGCCTCGATCCCGGCGCAGGTCCCCACCGGGACGGTGCTCTTCGTGACAACCAGCGCCGCCGGGTCGAGATGCGGAGCGATCGATTCGGTCACCTTCCAGAGGGCCGTGAGATCGGCCGAGCCGTCAGCCGCGGGAGGCGTGCCGACAGCGAGGAAGACGATCTCCGCTCGACGCATCGCTGCCGCGGTGTCGGTGGTGAACCGGAGACGGCCGGCGTGGACGTTGCGTGAGACGAGCTCCTCGAGGCCCGGCTCGTAGATCGGAATGTCGCCACGATTGAGCCTGGCGATCTTGTCGGCGTTGATGTCGAGGCAGGTGACGACGTTGCCGCTGTCGGCGAAACAGGTTCCAGAAACGAGCCCGACGTAGCCCGTTCCCACCACCGCGATCCGCATGACGACCTCTCGAGTGAGTCCGGTTGATTGATCCAGCCACCGTCGAACACCCGCCCTGGCCGGCAGACGCCGGGCCCGCGGCGACGACCGAGCCTTTCGTCACGCCCGCGTCAGGTCGCCGGCTCGTCTGGCTTGGTCGCGGTGGGGCCGCCGCCGGCCACTGGCGCATCACCGCCATCGATCGGCCCGTCCCCCTCGGCGAGATCGCCATCTTCCAACTCGCTCGGCGGCACCGGCACGACGGCGGCTAGGGTGTCGCCATCATCCAAACGCATGATCCTCACCCCTTGGGTGTTGCGCCCGATGGACTTGATCTCGGCGACGTTCACCCGCTGGATCTTGCCGCGCGAGGTCATCATCAGGACCTGATCGCCATCCTTGACGGCCACCACAGAGACGACCTCGCCATTGCGCTGCGTGGTCTTGATGTCGCGCACCCCCTTGCCGCCACGGTGCTGGGTGCGGTAGCGCATGCCACTCGACCCGCCCTCGCCGGCATCATCGCCGCCGCTCTCTTCGCCCTCGGGAACAGCTTCGGTGACGGCTTCGGTGACAGCTTCGTCGCCATCCCCATCGGGCCCCGGGCCGGTGAGCTCCGTGCCCGGACCAAACGGTGTCCGCTTGCCGTGGCCGTGGGTGCAGACCGTCAGCAGCGTCGCCTCCGGGTCGGCGACCACCATCCCCACGAGCCGGTCGCCCGACGACAGCTTGATCCCGCGCACGCCGCTGGTGTCGCGCCCCATCGGGCGCGCGTCGGATTCCGGGAAGCGGATCGCCATCCCCTTCGCGGTGGAGAGAACGAGCTCGTCCCCCGGCCGCGTGATCACGGCGTCGACGAGTTCGTCTCCGTCGCGGAGCTTGACAGCGATCAGCCCCTTCGTGCGCCGCCGCTTGTATTCCTCGAGCGGGGTCTTCTTCACGACCCCGCTGCGAGTGGCGAGCATGAGGAACTGCCCCGAATCCTCGAAGCCCGACACCGCGCGGCAGTCGGCTACCTTCTCCCCCTTCTCGAACTCGAGGAGGTTGACCAGGGCCCGCCCCTTGGCGTCGCGGGCAAGCTCGGGCAACTCGAAGACGCGCAGCGTGAACACCTTCCCGTGCGTCGTGAACACAAGGAGGAAGTCGTGGGTGCTGGCGACGAAGAGGTGCTCGATAGGATCCTCTTCGTCGCTCCGGGCGCCGGTCAGCCCCTTCCCTCCGCGGCGCTGGGCCCGGTAGGTGTCGGCGGCGGTGCGCTTCACGTACCCGGCCCGGCTGATCGTCACAACCATCGTCGCTTCGGTGATCAGCTCGGCCATGTCGCGGATGTCACCCGCCTCGCCGCTGATCTCGGTGCGCCGATCGTCGCCATGTTTTTCGGCGAGCTCGACGAGCTCCGACCGGATCACGCCGCGGATGTTTGTCTCGCTGGCGAGGAGCCGGCGAAAGTCACCAATCTTGCCGAGCAGTTCGCTGTGTTCGCCGGAGAGCTTCTCCTGTTCGAGATTGACCAATTGCCCGAGGGTGAGCCGGAGAATGGCGTCGGCTTGGACGGGAGAGAGGCCATAGGCCTCCGACACCCCACGCTCCTCTTGGAGCACCGCGAAGCCCCCCGGACCGAGGGCGCGCTCGAGGAGCGCCGCCGGAGCCTCGATCTTGGTCAGCCGCTCCTTGGCCTCGGCCTGGGAGCGCGAGCTGCGAATGATCCGGATCACCTCGTCGAGGTTCGCCAGCGCCACGAGCAAACCCTCGAGGGTGTGCTTGCGGCTGCGGGCCTTCTGGAGGAGGTGCTGGGTGCGCCGGCGGAGGACCGCCGTGCGGTGACGCAGAAACTCCTCGAGAATGTTCTTGAGCGTGAGGATCCGCGGCTTGCCGTCGACCAGTGCCAGGAAGATGAGCGAGAAGGTCGTCTGGAGCGGGGAGAACTGATAGAGCTGGTTCAGCACGACGTCGGGGTCGGCGTCGCGCTTCAACTCCAGCACGAGCCGGACCGGTTCCTTCAGATCGCTCTCGTTGCGGATCGCCGAGATCCCCCGGATCCGATCCTCGTTGACGAGCTCGGCAATCTTCTCCTCAATCGCGTCCCGGCTCTGCTGATAGGGGACTTCCGTGACCACAATCCGGTTGCGGTTCTTGGCGAACTCCTCGACCGTGGCCCGGGCCCGAAGGGTGATCGTGCTCCGGCCGGTGGCGTAGCCGCGGGCCAGCGCTTCGCGCCCCATCACGATCCCGCCGGTGGGGAAATCGGGGCCCGGCACGATCTGGAGCAGTTGGCCGAGGGTGATGCCGGGGTCGTCGATGAGCGCGACCAGCGCCTGGCAGACCTCGCCGAGGTTGTGGGGGGGGATGCTCGTCGCCATGCCGACGGCGATGCCGCCGGCGCCGTTGACGAGGAGGTTGGGGAACCGCCCCGGCAGGACGACCGGCTCGGTGTTCCGCTCGTCGTAGGTGGGGACGTAGTCGACGGTGTCGAGATCGAGATCGGCGAGCATCATCGCCGCGATCGGCGACAGCCGAGCCTCGGTGTACCGCATGGCGGCCGCGGGGAGGCCGGCGATCGAGCCGAAATTGCCCTGTTTGTCGATGAGCACGTGCCGCATGTTCCATTCCTGGGCCATGCGCACGAGGGTGGGATAGATGACGCTCTCGCCGTGCGGGTGGTAGTTGCCGCTGGTGTCGCCGGAGATCTTGGCGCACTTCACCCGGGCAGCGCCGGGGGTGAGATTGAGGTCGTTCATCGCCACAAGGATGCGGCGCTGCGATGGCTTGAGCCCGTCACGGACATCGGGCAGCGCCCGGGACACGATGACGCTCATCGCGTAGGTCAGGTAGCTGTCCTTCAGTTCCTGCTCGATCGGCAGTTCGATCAGCCGCCCACCGGCACTGTCGCGGAGCACACCTGGCTCGTCAGCCCGACTGCCGCCCGGGCCACCGGCCCCGCTCGGAGGCCCCCCGGTCTCCGGTTCCTGGTCGTCCGAATGCTCGTCTGCCAACGGCCACTCTCCCAGCTTCGGCGTCGGCGGGAAACCGCCGCAAAACCATGAACATACCCGTCTCACGGGCGGGGTCAACCGGCCCCGGAACGCCGCCAAACCAGCCTCGAAACCGGGTCTGCGGGGGGGGCCGGATGGCTTGACCTGCCCGGTGGCTCCCCCTACTGTCCCCGCCCCGCGCGACCACCCGACCGCGCGGTCGCGTTCGTTTCCCCCCGGGAAGGTGCCCCGCCGTGATCCCGCCGCGTCTGCACGCCGTCGCCGTTGCCGTTGCCGCGGCGCTGGTGCTCCTCACGAATCTGGGGGGGCCGGCGCTGTGGGACGAGGACGAACCAAAGAACGCCGCCTGCTCGCTGGCCATGCTCGAGCGGGGGGATTGGGTCGTTCCGACCTTCAATGGCCGCCTCCGGGTTGAGAAACCGGCCCTCGTCAATTGGCTCCACCTGGCCGGCTTTGCCCTGGCCGGGCGCACCGAGACCGGGGCCCGCCTCGGCTCGGCCATCCTCACGACCATTACCTGCCTGGTCGTTTGCCAAATCGCCCGGCACGGCTGCGGCGCCCCGGCGGGCCTCGTCGCCGGGCTCGCCATGGCCACGTGCGTCTGGACGGCGGTGGGGGGGCGGTCCGCAACCCCCGACGCCCCCCTCGTCTTCTTCACGACGCTCAGCCTGTGGTGCTTTGTCATGGGACACCGTCGGGCGGGAGGGCTTCTCGGCCCGGGCTGGAGGTCGTGGCGGGGCGCCTGCGCCTGTGGCGGCGCCCTCGGGTGTGCCGTGCTTGCCAAAGGGCCGCTGGGCCTGATCATGCCGCTTTTGGCCTTCACGATCTTCGCGCTCTGGCAGGCCTGGGATGACCAGGCTTCCCCCATCCCCCGGATCCCCCGACTGTGGCGGGCCGTCGTGGGCCTCCGCCTCCCGTTGATCGCGGGAACGGCGACGGCCGTCGCCCTCCCCTGGTACGTCGCGGTCACGATCCGCACCGGCGGCGCGTGGCTCGAGGGGTTCCTTCTCGTTCACAACGTCGGTCGATTCCAGGCACCGATGGAAGGGCACGACGGATCGGCCTTCGTCTACTACCCGGCCGTCCTCGCGATCGGCTTCTTTCCGTGGTCGATCGTGCTCGCCGCGGCGATTGTCCACGCCGCCGTGATCGTCGGCACCGCCCCGACGTCGTCCCCCGGGCCGGACGCCACCCCGCGGCGGGATGCGATCCGACTGATGATTTGCTGGCTGGCGACCTGGGTGATTGCCTTCTCGTCGGCGGGCACAAAACTCCCCGGCTACATCTGGCCCGCCTACCCGGCGCTGGCGGTGATCACCGGTGACCTTCTCGCCTCGTGGGCGGCCGGCGAAGCGATCTGCACCCGGTGGTGCCGGCTCCCCGACCGAGCCCTCGAGGGGGTGATGCGGCTGGCTTGGTCGATCCTGTTCCTCGCCGGACTCGGGATCGGGATCGCCCTGATGCTCGCCGCCAGCACGGGGATCCCGGCGCTTGCCATCCTCGCCCCGATCGGCCTGATCCCGATGGCGGCGGCCGCTGCGGCCTGGATCCTCCAATCACAGGGACGGCGGCAGGCGTCCCTCGGCGCCCTGGCGGTCAGCGCCTGCCTCGTGGTCACGCTCCTGGCGGCGGTGGGAAGCGATGTCGTCGGCGGGGCCCGCGCGGCCCGACGCCTCGTCGACTCCCTCGGCGCGCGGCCCGCCGCGGGCGCGTGGGCCGGCTTCGGGAGCGTTCCGCCGAGCGTCGTCTTCTACGCCGCCGACACGATCCCCCAACTCCATTCCACCGAAGCCGTCAGCGATCATCTCGGGGCACGCCCTGACGCCCACCTCCTCGTCGACGCCCGCTTCCAGATGAATCTTCCTTCCCCGCTTCCCCCCGGCTACGGCGTGATCGCCCGGGAGCAGCCGCTCTTCGGCCCCGGCCTCCTCGTCATCGGCCCGCGCGCCGCGGCTGTCGACCCCCCCCACGCCCCGAGTTCGGAGACCCCCCTGGCATGGCTGCCACCAGCCCCACCCCGATGAACAACCCCATCAGCCACCGAGGTCCAATGAACAACCAACGGCCGACCACACCGTCGATCGATGGGCGCGGCCCGGCACTGCGGCACCCGCTGGTGGTGGTCGTCGTGGCCGCGGCGGTGACGCTGGCGGTCGGCTTCGCCCCGATGCCTTTTTGGGATGAGGACGAACCGCGCTTCGCGGCGATCGCGCGGACGATGCTCGAGACGGGCGATTGGGTCGTCCCGATGTACAACGACACGCTCGCCGTCGACAAACCGGTGCTCATGCACTGGTGCATGGCCGCCTGCTATCGGCTGTTCGGCGTCTCCGAGATCCCCGCCCGGATTCCCTCGGCCCTGGCGGCCCTGGCCACGGCGCTCGCCCTGCTCCGTGCTGGCACGGTCTGGTTCTCCCCCCGCACCGGCGTGGTGGCGGCGCTGGCCTGGATTGGGTGCCTCCTGGTCGGGATCGAGTCCCATGCTGCCACCCCGGATGCGATCCTCACCGCCCTGACGACCTGGATGACGGTCCTCGCCGCCGAGTCCCTCCTTGGCCCCAATTCCACCGGCCCGAACTCGAGCGGTCCGCAGAGCACGAGCCCGCCGCGACTCCCCGCCGGCCGGGCTGCTCTGATCGGAGCCCTCGGCGGCCTCGCCGTCCTCTGCAAGGGACCAGTCGGCTTTGTCGGACCGCTGGCGGTGATCCTGCCGTGGGTCACGGCGCTGGCCTGGCAGGCCGGGCGTGATCCGTCCGCGTCGGTCGGCCGGCAGATGTTCGCCGCGATCAGAGCCGGCCTCGGGGCGGTGGCGTTCATCCGTCCAGTGATCCTCATCCTCGCGATGCTCGCCGTCGCCGCTCCCTGGTATGTGGCGGTCGGGCTGCGAACCAACGGAGCATGGCCGGCGGAATTCTTCCTGATTCACAACGTCGGCCGGTTCGCGGCCCCGATGGAGAATCACAGCGGCGGCATCTTCTTCCATCTCCTGGCGATGCTCGTCGGCTTTTATCCCTGGTCGTGCTTCCTCCCCTTCTCCATCGTCGTGGCAACCTGGCGGGCCACCCGCGCCGACACCCCAGCGCCCGAACGGCGTGGGCTCGGCCTCGGCCTCCTCTGGCTCTCGGTGTGGGTCGGTGCGTTCTCTCTGGCCGCGACAAAACTGCCCAATTACGTTCTCCCCGCCTACCCCGCCGCCGCCCTCATCGTCGCCGCGACGGCCACGCGCCTGGTCGACCGCGGGTCGGTCGCCATGCCCCGTTGGCTTGCGGCGGGCCTCGGCTGGGTCGTCTTCGGGGGCCTCGCCACGACGGCCACGATCCTCATCGCCAGCCGACACGGCCTGGCGGGGGCAACGTCGGCGGCGCTGGTCGGCCTCGTTCCGATCCTCGGTGCGGCGGCCTGCTGGTGGGGGGCCCGCAGCGGGCGATTCGATCCGTTGGCTGCCATGGTGGGCCTGTCGCTGGTCTACACCGGGCTGGCCGTCGGCCCCGCTGCGGCGCGGATCGCCAGCGCCAACGCGCTGCCCAGACTCGTCGAACAGGCTCATCGTCACGCCGGGGGAACGGCCCGGTTGTCGACCTACGGGCAGAACACGCCCAACGTCGTCTATTACGCCCGCGGGCATGTCAACGAATGGCGCCCAGAGCAGGCCGACCGGGCCCTCGCCGATCTCGCCTCGGGCGGCGACCGCGTCCTCCTGGTCACGGAGGAGGGGCTGCGGACGATCGAGCCGAATCTGCCGTCCGGCACTGGAATCGTGGGGCGCGTTCGCCCGCTCTTCAAGGACGGCGACTTCCTCCTCATCGGCAGGACAGACTCGCCCCCCGCCCGCCAGGCCGCTACGGAGAGCCTCACGCGATGAACCCCGCCTCCCCCTCCGAACACGGCCCCGACATCCTCCCGCACCGCCCGGTGAACGGGGCGCGCCCCGCCTCCCGGGGACTGCTGTCGATTGTCATTCCCTGCCACAACGAGGAGGAGGTGATCGAGTCGACCCATCAACGGCTCGTCGCAGCGCTCCCGTCGACGGGGATGGATTTCGAGATCCTCTACATCGACGACGGCAGCCGCGACGGGACGCTCTCGCGCCTCGAGGCGATTGCGGCGGCCGATCCCCGCGCGACGGTCATCGAGCTATCGCGGAACTTCGGCCAGCAGTCGGCAATGTCGGCCGGGCTCGCCCAGGCGCGCGGCGATGCGGTGGTGATCATCGATGCCGATCTCCAGGATCCCCCCGAGGTGATCCCCGAGATGGTGGAATGCTGGCGGTCTGGGGCCGACGTAGCCTATGGCCGGCGGCGCTCGCGCGAAGG
>Ga0209829_10003331_pt1 | contig 11738 bp, 11 predicted proteins | sample C_140205_EF_Meta_FD_187311 | JGI IMG/M metagenome (GOLD analysis project Ga0209829, IMG submission 187311) | Freshwater microbial communities from Lake Croche, Canada to study carbon cycling - C_140205_EF_MetaG (SPAdes) (version 2) | ecosystem: Environmental > Aquatic > Freshwater > Lake... | reverse complement strand
CACCGCCAAGTCCACCTGCGCCACCTATGGAACCAGAAGTTCCAGCAGTTCCAGCACCAGCAATACCTGCTCCACCTGACCCTTGATTGCCACCTGCATTGCTAGTAGATGCGTAAGTAACACCTGTCAAAATGTTTATTCCTGAGCCGCCAACACCACCTGTTGTTCCAGCACCACCACCGCCGCCACCGCCTGCTAAACCATTGCCGCCATCGCCTGCAATTCCACCTATAACAGTACTGTTTGCGCCACCACCGCCTGAAATTCCATTTCCGCCACTACCTGCTTTTGCAGTAGTTACTGATTGCGGTGAACCACCGCCAGCACCTGAACCATTTGCGCCATTACCTGCTGATGTTCCAACAGCACCGCCAGAAATACCCCAATAATTTGTTGAACCAGCAGCAACACCACCACCACCGCCGCCAAGAGTTCCTGCTAAGAAACCAGTACCACCACCACCTGCAATAACATTGCCATAGCGTGTATAACCGCCAGCATTACCAGAAGTACCACCTGCGCCCACAACACAAGTTGGAACTGCTAAAGTCCAGCCCCAAGCAACACCACCAGCACCGCCACCCATTCTTGAAGTACCACCAGTACCAGAAGTGCCACCGCCACCACCACCAACTACTATTGCATAAACCCAGTTAATACCTGCAGGTATATTTACTGTTCCAGTAGATAATAAAGTTTGTTGTAATTGCAAACCATAAGGAGTAATAGAAGAACCAGTAGTAACAAAATTGGATGACGGAAACCAACTTGATACTTGTGTACTAACTTCACCTTGTTTTAAATATTTATTCATAAATTATCACCAATAAAGGTAAATAATTCCATTGCCGCCAAGCCCACCGCCACCGCCACCGCCACCAAGTCCACCATTTCCGCCAACAGCATTTCCACCAATTCCCCCACCTCCGCCACCATAAGTACCTTGTGGCCCGCCACCTAATGTAACTTGACCAGTTGCTATGTTGTATCCATTACCGCCAGACCCACCTGAACGTGTACCAGTAGTAGCGTTAAGAGATACTCCACCTGCGCCGCCTGCTAAACCTGAACCGCCGTTACCTCCAATAGAATTACCAGTGGTTGTTATATTGCTTCCACCACCACCACCTGAAATACCATTTGCTCCAGATGGGGCAACACCTGCAACGTTAGTATTAGAACCACCACCCGCACCTGCACCTGGCTGTAAAGTAGCGCCGCCTGGCATTCCCCAATAATTAACACCCGCACCTGAACCGCTACCGCCGCTAGCGGCACCTAAAAACCCAGTACCAGCATATCCAGTACCACCACCAGCGATTATATTTCCGTAGCGTGTATATCCAGAATTTGCACCAGTACCAGCACCAGCGCCAGCACCAACTATGCCAGTAGGAACTGCTAAAGTCCAACCCCAAGCAATACCACCCGCACCACCACCTGCGCCGTAAGAAGGTGAACCTCCACCGCCAGAACTACCGCCTGCTCCAGCAACAATTGCATAGACAAAAGTAACTCCATCAGGAATAGCAACTGTTCCAGTAGATGTAATTGTTTTTCGCAAAGTTAAACCATAAGGGTTAACTAGCGATGTATAAGAAGATACTTTAGAGGCAGTTGGATTCCAAGAACTTACTTGGCTACCAGATTCTCCACGCTTTATAGGATTAGCCATTAACTAAACACCTGCCCCGATATTACTCCCTGGTCTGTATCGTAAGTTGCTGCTGTAGAAATTGAAGCGCCTTGAATTCCTTGCAATCCTACTGGCCCTTGTAGCCCCTGATAATTTCCATACGCCTCAAACCATTCAACGCCGTCGTATACATAGGTTCTACCATCATTAGTATTAACCCAAACCTGACCATTATATGGAGGCGTTGGTTGTACGGGGTTAACATTGAACACGCCTTGAATACCCTGGATACCTTGTGTACCAGTTGTTCCTTGAGTTCCTGTTGTACCTTGTGAACCTACTGTGCCTTGTGTACCTGTCGTACCTTGTGCGCCAGTGTTACCCTGTGTACCTGTAACGCCTTGTGTTCCAGTTGTGCCTTGAGTACCAGTAGTTCCTTGAGAACCTGTTGTTCCTTGAGTACCAACACTTTGAGTAATAAGAGAAATTGGGTGACCGTTTGCAAAATTAGTTGTACCTGTACCGCTAGATGTTAAGAGTGTGACAGGATAAGTCCAATAATTATTAATAACAGTTGTTGGCGTGCCGCTTACTGTCCACTTTTGATAATTAAGGGAGTCATTTCTATCTTGAATAATAAAAATATCACCGCTCTTAATATTTGCCAATAAGAAATCTATGTCGTCATTTGGGTCTGTTAAATGCGAGATATAAATAAATGTTGAGTTACTCTGTGTTGAGTTATTCCACTTAATGTCGCCAGAGTTAGGTGGAGGTGTCTGTGAGTTGGCTCGTGCAAGATAGTCAAAGATAGAAGATGAAAGACCGCTGGCACCAGTAATTCCTTGGATTCCTTGAGTACCTAATAAACCTTGAGTACCTTGATTGCCTTGTGTACCTTGAAGGCCCTGAGTTCCCTGAGTACCTTGAAGTCCTTGTGTTCCTTGCAGTCCCTGGGTTCCTTGGGTTCCCTGAACTCCTTGAACCCCCTGAGTACCTTGAGCGCCAGTTGTTCCTTGAGCACCACTAACACCAGGACTACCTGTAGCACCATGCAGTGCTAGTGGGAACCAATAAGAGGATGAAAGAGAAGGAACTTCTCCAACAGGAGGATTGCCAGAAGCAAACCAAGAAGAATTGTCATAATAGACAGCATCATTGTTTATGTAGTCAACAGTTACTGACCAATTTCCTTGCCAAGTAATCCCTGTTGCACCCGTAGAACCAATTGGGCCTACGGTACCTTGATTTCCTTGAAGTCCTTGGGTTCCTTGTACACCTTGAGGACCTTGAGTTCCTTGCAAACCTTGTAAGCCTTGAACGCCTTGAATTCCTTGCGTGCCTTGCACGCCCTGCAAGCCTTGGGTTCCTTGGATTCCCTGTGATTGTTGGTAACCAAAACCTTGAAGTCCTTGAAGACCCTGTGTGCCTTGAGGACCTTGTACGCCTTGTAGACCCTGCGTGCCTTGAACTCCCTGCGTGCCTTGAGGTCCTTGAAGACCCTGCACACCACGAGCACCACCCTGACCAGCACCAACAGTTATATTGGATTGAGTGCTTTGCGATGAAGGAAGGATTACTTCAATAACGGTAGGCGAAGTTTGCTGCACCGAAATCATTTGAATACTGCATGTGCAGTTGTATGAGACGTTTCCGCAATTACAAGTCATGAAGTCGCCTGGCGTGTCACGAAGATAGCGCCACGCATATAAGTCTTTTCATAGGTTGGGTCAGAAGCAGACTTTGCCTGAATATCCCAGAAACAACGTTCTGGCAGTGCATCAGTCTGTGTAGAAGTAAGGCTCAACTTTAACTTAGTTGGTTCGCCGCTAACAGTGGAAATAGTAAATGAGCCAATAGGAACTTGGCTGCCAAAAATCTGCACAATGTCAGATTTAAAGGTGTAACCAGTAAGGTTAAATGCAAAGTTAAGGTAGACCTCATATGAGTCGCCTTGGTACATAATTAAATCAAATGTAGGAACGTCAGACGGCGTATTTCCGCTTCCATAAGTTGGTACAGAAAGGATTGCACGTTGCGGCATAGCACGGTCATCTACCTCTAGTGGCAAGTAGACTGGTACGTAACGGTTTGTAGTCTTTGATGTACGGCGCAAAGTAAAGACGTCAATCTTGTAGAGGCCAACATTAAGTTGTGAGCAAAGTTCTTTGTACTGGTTCTTGCGGACTTCAATCATCTGCATAAGTTGACGGTAACGCTCAGAACGAGGAATCATCACGCCATCTGGCGCTGTAATATCGATGTCAAAAGAAGCGTCCGTAGCAAGAGTGTAGAGGCCCAGAGTTGATGCATAGACAACGACTGGGTACTCTTCAAGTGTTGGCAAGTTTGTGATGCTGATAGTGCGGCCATAGGCATCGCTATGGTAAGCGGTGTGCTGTTGAAATGCATCAGTTACAAATTGGCAGATTTCATTTGTTGTAAAGTACTTAAAGTAATTTCCAGCAACAACAATATTGTCTCCTGCTGCTGGAGTTGTATCAAAAGTGATGTACCCCGTAGCCTCTTCTACCTCAACGGCAGTTGAGACATCGGTGCCTTCTTTTTGGATGACAAGGTTAGCCCCATCAACGGGTGAGTATGGGATGAGGAAGCGATTGGTGATGCCATCAGCCACAAAACTGTATACAAATGAGCGACCGATGTCACCTAATTCGTAACGTAGGCGGTCTGCCATGCTTGTTAATGTAGCCACATAACCTCCGTAAAAATCTTGCGTAAATCATCTCGCATTATTGCGAAATAAAAAGGTCCAACCCCCAACTGGGAGGAGGGCGGGAACCAGTTGAGGGTCGGACTACTAGAGACGTGCTAACTTTTTAGTTAGGACGCCAAATGTAACCAAGTTGTTCTAGATATGCTGCGAGTTGTGCTGGGACTCGGTATTTAACTCCAGCCTTAAAGGTGTAGTTATTTCCAACTCCGTAAGTCATGTCTTCAATATCAGTAATGGTACGAATAACTACCATATCTCCTGCTGTTGATACGCCTACGTTTTCAATTTCATCTAGAACGAGTGGAGCATCTGGTTGCTTTGGGTCGAAGATATCATTTTCCAGACTCTCTGCCTCAACTTGAGCGGCAATGGAAATCTCATCCTTGCGCTTCTTAAGTTCTGCTGCATTTTTCTTTGCTGCTGTTTCCGCTGCGCGACCTGTTGCGTCAAGCGGTGATGTTTGTGTATTTGCCACGGTGTTTATTCTCCTAAAGTAGTTTTGTTAAGTGGTGTGTCTGGGAGCCCAGGAAGGAGTAGGACTCCCAAACAACACCGATGTCTTAGTTTGTGTAAACCTTGACGATAGCCTGGTCGGTGATTACACCGAGGCCCCAGATTGCGTACCATGCAAGAGCATGCTCACGACCGAAGTCGAGAACGCCACCGTCACGGAGTTCAACTGGAAGAGAGATTGCGTGACCAAATGCATTGTCACCAATCATGATTGCTTCGTATGCATCAGCAGAGTTTCCTGTTGCTGATGTGAGGTAACCCTTTTCTGCTGTGTAATCAGCAGATACTGGGTTTCCGCCGTTACCTGGAGAGGTGTTAGCCTTAACAGGAACTTCAATCTGAGATGCTGGAGCACCAACAAGGCTTGAAGTTGTGTATGAGCCAGAAGCAGCAAGCAACTTAACCTGTGTTGTTTCGATGAATACTACGTCGTATAGACGACCGATTTCACCGAGCATGAAGTTTCCTGGAGCAGCGTACTTTGTAACTTCGATGAACTCTGGGTTCGAACGAATGTCACGTGACTGCTTTGGGTGAATGAACATTACGTATGTCTCACCTAAGCGAGGGATGTTCTTACCAGCGAGAGTAAGAGCAGCATCCTTAACAGCACCTGTTGACAACTTGTGGTTTCCATCAAGGTCAGCAATTGATGTTGCCTTTGAGCCTTCGTTGTACCAGTCATTGACACCTTGAAGCGATGTACGGTCATAACCAAACACTGCTGATGTTGCTGCAGAGAGTGTGTTACGAGCCTGTACGTCAAGGTACTGTGCCATGTGGCGACCAAGAAGACGTGATGCTGATGCCATAACGTCATCGAATGATGCGTTAAGGAGAAGTTCAGAAACTGCTACTGCGTAGCCGTGTTCTGCAACTGTGATTGCAATCTGCTCTGCTGTAAGTGCGTTTGTAGTCATACGAACGCCTTCAGTTAGAGGAGTTGGGTCAATTCCGAAGTTCTTGTAACGGAGGAAGTTAACACGAAGTCCAGGAGCAACACCAAGTTCAGTCTTCTTAACAGCGAACTGTTCGAAGCGGAGGATTGGCATAGCCTGGAAAAGAATTTCCTTCGACCAGATTGTTTGAATTGCTTGGTTCAAAGATGAGTTTGAACCAGAGTAAGCGGTTGGGGCTCCTGCGAGTTGCCCTGTACCTGTAATTGCACTTGCCATTTAGGTCAAGTCCTTTCAGTAGTTGTTTAAGGGATTAACGGTCGAACAGTCCCTGACCACGATTGCTGGCGGCTGTGCCAAGTAGTTTGGCTCTTTGTTTCGCATATTCTGCCATTGACAAATCCCTGATTGAATCAGGAGTTAACGATTGTTGTGACGAGTCATTATCGAGGGGTCCTGCGGCAGGGCTCGTGACACGAGTTCCTACCATTTGTTGTTTTGCTGTTTGCATCGCCTGTTGTACAGACGATGAAATACTTGCAGATTTTTCTTTGAGCATTGTAATACTTTGCTCAATTTCATCTTTAGTGTTACCGCTAATGAGGTCAATAAGTTCAGGAACGATACTATCCCGCTCTTGTTCCAAACGACTCTGACGGTAACTGGTTAGTTCTTGGAACTTGCGTTCCTGGTCTAGAAGAGCAAAAGCACGTTCTCTCTCAAGACGTTCAGCCTCTAATTGAGACTGCCATTCTTGCTCCTTCTTAGAAAGGAGTTCTTTAACAGAAAGTTCTTCTTCTTCCTTCTGCTTTGCTTTTAATGCCTCTTCTGCCTTTTTTGCGTTGCGTGCTGAAACACGCTCTGCTTCTTTAGCAAGTTCTTCCTCACGAGCCTTCTTAAGGGTTGCGAGTTCTTCTTTCATCTTTTCCATCTGAGGATACAACTTTGCCTTTTCTTGCTCACGAGCCTTGGCAATGTCGTCTGCGCTATACGCCACAGATTCCACCTCATTCTGAAAAACTTCTGTTGCTGCTGGAACTAGGTTCTCTGTTGCAGTAACGTCTAATTGATTATCGGCCATAGTAGGTCACTTATCTTTCTTGGGTCGTTGTCCGAGTTGCCTTGCGGCGTGCCACTGAATTGTTACGAGATAATTGCATTACATTTTAATGCTTTTGTCTCGCTATATCCTGATTATTCATCAGAAACTTTTACTCCTTGTCTGCAGTTCTCCTTTGTGGAATCTTGGTTCCATAGGCGTCCGTGACAAGTTTGTTTCGAACCTGAGCCTCGGCGTCGTTCTCCATCGCTGCCATTGCTTGTTTCTCTGGGTCTTCTAAGTTCTCTTTATTTGGTTCCCCCTCAACACCGTCACCCATGATGTCGCCATCGCCTAGTTGAGTTGGTTGCATAGGGATTGCAGAGTTGCCATCAGGTCCTGGCATCATGCCAGTCATATCCATAATTGCTTTCTGAATCTGAATCTTAACAAGTTGTAGAGCGCCATCAGCCTCAGCATCAGCAAGGAGTTCTGTGCGAATCTCCTGCAACTTCTCTTCTGGGAATTCTTCCCCAAGAGCACGGAGGGCGCCTTCTTTAGACTCAAGACCCATACCCAATTTTGTTTGGATTTCGTTAAGAACAATTAACTTATCCAATGGGAGTGGAGGTGGGAATTGAACGTAGTTCATGTAAGACAGCGGGTCATTCGGGTCAAGTTGTGTAACCTGACCTTCCTTGATTGGACCATCTTGAGTTGGGTCGTAAATCATCGTGTTTGGTTCTTTGAGGAACAAGGTGCGAAGAGCGAGTTCGTTGATGCGCTCTAATCCTTTTCCGTATTGAGCAACCTTCTGAGAGTAGCGGTTCATCAATGGCTGATACTGAATAGAGAGAGCAACACCTGAAGTGTTAGAGATTGCTTGAACTTGACCCAGAGCGGTTTCTGGAATGTTCATTACTTCGTGCATTGAGCGCTTGAGTAATTCGAGGTACTTCAAGGCTCCGTCAATGCCTTGTGCTCCTCCCTCAAGGTTGAAGACTTGAGCATCTTTTGGAAGACCGCCCCAAACCTTCTTAGCGCCTTTTTCTAGGTTAGAGGCTTTAGCACCCACGATTACCGTTACAGGTGATGCGTGGTAGTTAATGATGTCAGCGACATCAGTGCTAATTTCGTTATATGCACGGTTGATAGTGATGATGTCGTGTGCGTCCGAGAGACCCCACGGAGAACCAGATACTGGCACATTTGGAATGTGCACCACAGGAATTAAGCCAAGTGGATTTGGGCGTGAATCAATCAATTCATCGTTAACGTACTCTTCAATAACGTCATCGGTAAGAATTTCAGTGTATGTAAATACTTGACGAGTTCCTTCAAGTGAAGTTCCCCAGAAACGGTACTTCTGCTTAAAACGAAGTAGGCGTGTTCTATCGTGTGGGTGGAACTCAGGGAAACAGAAAGAAGAGTTCATTGGAAGAAGACGAACACGACCAGGATGAAAGTGACCAGCAGAATCTGTCCATGGCTCTTCGTAAGCAACCTTTACAAATACGTCGCCAGTAATTCCGCCTTGCTGTCCCATCTCAAGTAGGACACGCATCTTGTCATTGTCAACTTCCCAGATACGCTCTAAACGGTCTGGGACAATTGCTTCTGTTGCTTTTGGAGAACGGAAATGAACGCCGTTACCAAATGTAAAGCGTGAAAGATAATCATTAAATGCACGGTAGTAGTTAACTGCAATTTGCATTTCGCCTTGTTCACGGCGGTAACCCCAGTGATGACCGAGGTACATTGCCCAGTTTAATGAGTAACGGTTGAGGCGAGGACCGTGTACTTCGAATTCTTCATCTGCAAGTTCTACAAGTCCAAGTGGAGAAATAGAGATTGTAAGGTCGCTTGATGCCGCTCTATATGATGGAGGACTAAAGTCAAGAAATGACATTACTTCTTCTTATCTTTCTTAACATCTTTCTTTTCTTCAAGATGTTTTGCTTTCTCTTTGTCTTGCTTACGTTTAGCCATTGTTATCTTACGTGTGGCTTCGTTTGTTTCAATAAATTGTCCACCTGATTGGACGTAACGCTTGTGCACCCAGGCACTAGCACCAGGATTTGGGTAAGAAGAATATTTAGCCCGTGCCATTGCAACGATGGTTGCATACAGTTTTGGGTTAGCGGGTTTTTTCATATCTCCTCCAAAGATAGCCTTACAGCCCCCACACTAATGCAGGGGCTGGTCGGCGTCTGTCTTAAACTAATTAGTCGTTTACGACTGTTGCGGACTGACGTTGCTGACGTCCACCTGAACGAGCAACTGTCTCAATCTGTGCTGCTGAGTAGTCGTTCATTGTTCCATGTGCGAACTCACCAAGGAATGTTGGTGCTTCTACCCATGATGCTGAGCCTACGTGTGCACGCTCTGCCATTGTTTCTGCTGCTGACTTCTGCCATACAGGTGCATTGCGGTTTGGACGACCTGGTGCTGTAGCAGCGCCTGATGACATACCGATTTGGAAATCATTTGGTACATCTGTGTCTGTTGCAATACCTTCTTCAAAACGAAGTGGTCCACGGCGTGTCGCGTTGCCAGAACCCTTCATCTCATAGTTCTGTGGTGCACGCTCTGGAAATTGAGGTGCTGGTGAGATTGACATATTTACTCCTTAAGGATGTGTTTGGAAAGGCCTTTTCCTGATACATAGTTTCCACCCTTTTAAGCGTTTTGTGTGGTCGAACTAGAAAAAAGGATTACTAGAAACAGATACTTCTGGCATTGTTAATTCCTTAGTTAATGAGCAAGCAATAGCCAAAGAATCTGCAAAGTCGTCGTGGGCGTAGTTTTCATCGGGGGCTGCTGCTGAGAAATTTGGGCCCTTATAAGTTACTTCTAGGTCAGTCATCTGTTGATAAAAACGCTTCCATGTTCTTAGGCGACGAGTCTTTGCGTGGGCAGGCCATGAAAGCATTTTTCTCTGAATCAGTGCTTGAAGGTGTTTCCATCTCCTTGATTGTTCGGAAGGAGATGACGTTACGGCAGAAACTACTGCTCTAGGTAAGAGCAGGGTAAGACGTTGCGCTACAGCATCCCCCACACCGTTACCATCTACGCCAACAGCAAGGACATCGTAGTTGCTGAGGAAGTTAACAATCTGGAAGTACTGTTCTTCCCAATCATCTCCTTGTAGTTCTAGCCAATTAAGAATACGATGGTCAAAGTAACCAAACTCGTCAGGACGGTCCCAATCAACCCAAACCACAGTAACGACTGTAGAGTCAGTTTTACGAGCAGGGTCGATGCCGACAACGACTGGGGTTTTATGCCATACCTTAACCAGTTCTTGAGAAGTGTCGCCCAACTCATCCATAATGCTCGAAGTAACAAACATGCCTCTTTCAAGAAGCCATTTGCAGTTGTATGACATTTGAAATTCATCGGAGTCCTCCCCAATACGTAGCATTTCTTTTCTAATAAACTTTTCGTAGTTGGCGTTAAACTTTGCAACGTCTTTCCAATCCCATTGAAAATGGTTTTGTCTGTTGCCTCGGTTTGTTTGACGGCGCTTGTTTAACTGAATAGATTTATAAAAGTTGTTTTTACTTGTTGTAGGTGTGCCTGTCTTTACCATTGTCCCTGCGTAGTACGCAAGCATTGGAGAGATTGACTTAGATACCACAAAGTCATCTGCTTCTTGGCACTCATCAATAACAATCAAATGGAAAGACTTAGATTCAATCTTTGCACGAGGGTTTGCTGTCATCATCGTAATAGTAGAGCCAGACTTGCGTAATCTAATCTGGCGAGTTACTCCGCCTACTTTTGCAGCCGAGTCATCAATCTCTGGGTCTCCAAGAATTTCAATGGCACGCTCTGATGTTAAGCGTGTGACTGTACGACCAAAGAGCGTTTCAGCCTGCCCCTCAGTAGGAGCAAATAATCCAACCCACAAACCGTCTTTAAACTTGCCAAGAAGGTCAGGGTATAACTTTGCAAGGCGAGGAAGCAGAATCATGAGTGTGGCTACTGTATCTGCCACTGTCTCTGATTTTCCAGACTGACGAGATGCTAAGGCTGTAACTTCTTCGCCATCGTTAATGATGACGGACTCAATAACACGACGAGCCAATGGCTTTTGATATGGGTGCAAATCGTGCCCAACCAATACCTTGAGGAAGTCCATAATCTTGTCGATGAGTTTGTCAACGAATTGTTGTGATAGTTCGTCTAACTGCTCATCGGGGACGTCTTCAGGAAGTGTTTCTTCTTGAGTATAAAATTCGGGATTGATTTCCTCAAATTTTTCGTCGTCGTATTCTTTTTCCATAGAGTTATAGCATACTCTTTGTACGCTGTTTTAACTCTTTTGCTATGGCATGAAAAACTTCAGTGCCCATAACTACTTCATCAATCAGCGCTTCGTTCGGATTCTTTTGCCACGCTGAAGTTAGTTTGCCAATCGTGTACATCGACTGCTCCATCCATGAAAGCAAATCTGGAGTGGAGAGTGTCGCCACTCGTTTCTCTATTCGTGTCTGGGGCTGGTGTCCAGCCTGCTTCTTCCGTAAAGTCATCATATGTCACATCCCGTGTGTGTAGTGCTCCGTTGAGTGCTTCTTCTTCTTCTTTCATACCATTCCACCGTCCAAAGACTAGTGCCCTGTATTTAGGCAATCGTACTATAACGGGAGTTGCCACTCTGTATGGCTCTTCTATCTCTTGCGTCCAGCCACGTGTGACTAACTTAGCGCCCCATTCATACGGGAACTTAGTTACTTGAACGAATACTGGTCCGATGTTGTGTACCTTTGGCATATCACGGTTTCTTTGGTTTAGGTGGTTTTCCTGGACGACCTCTGTGCAACTGCTGTGACCCACGAGCAATTCTGTAAAATGCTTTTCGTGCTGTGGCAGAGATACCTGCGATATCTGCTGGACCACGGGGCTTAGAGTCTA
>Ga0209829_10003330_pt1 | contig 11739 bp, 9 predicted proteins | sample C_140205_EF_Meta_FD_187311 | JGI IMG/M metagenome (GOLD analysis project Ga0209829, IMG submission 187311) | Freshwater microbial communities from Lake Croche, Canada to study carbon cycling - C_140205_EF_MetaG (SPAdes) (version 2) | ecosystem: Environmental > Aquatic > Freshwater > Lake... | reverse complement strand
GCAATTTTCCGTGCCTTAAGCATCGTGGCATGCTCGCAAGCAATGGCCTCTTCCCATTTCTCAAGATCCGTCGGCTTTGCAAGACGATAGACCTTCCGTAATTGACCATCTACCAACGTTATCTTATGCCGTTTCAGCTGTCGAAGGACTAAGTCTCCAACCAACGAAACCATTCCAATATCATGACCTGGGCTTGCCTCTACGGCAACCATATCTCCCGCTTTAAGGTCTAGACCATCCGTATTTTGATAATAATCCTTGCGTGTATTTTTAAACCGAATTTCAACAACATTCTTTGTATTAGCGATACTTTTAATGTCGTAAAGCCAATCGTAGACATTCAATTTTGCACAGTTACCAACTTTCGCAGTAGCGGAGCAACCTCGGGCTATCTTTTCAGGAGTATTCATACCGTTGAGCTGTAAAGATTTATACGCTATGATCGAATATCAATCATCTAATTAAAGAATGAATCACACAAAAATAGTGAATCTAATCCGAATTAAGGGAAGTACCAGAGCCTAAATCCAATGGATTCTTTAAAGTCGGATTAATTTGGAAACTTTCAACCCTAGATCGGTGAAAATAAGCTTCGCATTGCCGTTCTTGGAGATGTCGGCATGAGCCTTTTCAAATTCAGCAAAAAGACCTAAAACATTCTTTTCGTTAATAAACGGGGCAAATTTACTCGAGAACGCGAGCTCTTGGTCGTCCATAAAGATCAAGCTTGGCTCTTTAAAGTTAGAGATGAAATTTTCGCGCAACAGCTCTCCGCAATATTTCAGCATGCCCATTTGTTTGACCCGACCAATGCCTGCCATCTCTTCCGACCATGACAAGATCTCTTGAAGTTTGCGACCGTAACCATTTCGCATTAAATTGGCGAACTGATTGAAGTTGAAATTTCGCTGATCATCTTCCTGCATTAATTCAAGGGCTAAGAAATAATTCCCCTTCGACAATCGAGCAATAGTCGATGGATTGCTATTCGTTGAAGCGACTAAAGGAGCTATCGCAGCAGCTAACTCAGACTCCGAGATTTTAGGTATTCGAACCAGCTGACAGCGTGACCGAATGGTGCTAAGGAGCTTCTCCTCTGATTCTGAAATCAGAATAAATAAGGTCTTCTGAGGTGGCTCTTCTAAAATCTTAAGAATTTTATTGGCACAATCCTCATTCATGGTCTCAGCCAACCAGATGATGCAAACCTTATAGTCGGCTTCATACGATTTCTGGTTCAGCTTTCTGATTAACTCTTTCGCTTCAAAAACAAAGATTGACCCTTGCTTATTCTCTTCGGCGATCATCTGAATCCATTTCTCATACTGAGGATAAGGATTCTCTTGAAAATAGGGGCGCCACTTGGCTATGTAATCATTGGTCGTGGGCTTATCAATCGCAGTAGTCTTGATGACCGGAAGGGTAAAATGAAGATCTGGATGGATATATTGCGACATTTTACGACAAGAGCCGCACTCCCCGCAGGAGTCATTCGGTTGCTTATTCGTGCAATTGATATATTGGGCATAAGCTACGGCTAGGGCAATCTTTCCATTTCCAGGGGGACCGACAAAAAGCTGGGCATGAGGAATTCGATCCTCTGCAAAAGCTTGAAGAAGTTTTTGTTTCGTACTCTCCTGTCCAATTACTGCTTTAAATTGCATCCGCTTTTCGCCGTTATTTTTGATAAAAACAAAACATAATAATCTTGCTCGTGAAAGCCTTCAAAAGTAGGAAGATTTGTTAAGAAAGGATTAAATTAACCGATAAATCTCTTCAAAATAAATACGCCTACCGACAATTTTACCTATCTTTGAAAAACTTTTTACTAAAGTATTAGAAAATGCAGACGATTGAAAAATACAACTTTTCGGGCAAGAAGGCCCTTATCCGCGTAGACTTTAATGTTCCGTTGGATGAAAATTTCAACATTACTGACGACACCAGGATGACTGCTGCACTGCCAACCATTCGACAAGTGATTGACAATGGAGGTTCTGCAATTATTATGTCGCATCTAGGCCGTCCTAAAAAAGGGCCAGAAGATAAATTCTCTATGAAGCATCTAGTGCCTCACCTTTCAACCTTACTTGGTGGAATTGAAATTAAAATAGCCCCTGATTGTGTTGGCGCTGCGACAAAAAATATCGCCGACAGTCTAAAACCAGGTGAAGTTTTGGTCCTTGAAAACCTTCGTTTTCATCCTGAAGAAGAAGGTGGAGATGCCGCTTTTGCAAAAGAGTTAGCGGCCAATGGCGACTGCTGGATCAACGATGCATTTGGAACTGCACATCGCGCTCATGCTTCAACAGCTGTTATTGCACAATATTTTCCAAACGATAAATTATTTGGCTACTTAGTCGATAGCGAAGTGAAAAGCTTAGACAAAGTGCTAAAAGCCCCTAAGAGACCATTTACGGCTATTATGGGTGGCTCTAAAGTATCGTCTAAGATTACAATTATTGAAAATTTACTCAATAGCGTCGACAACCTAATCATTGGCGGCGGAATGACCTATACCTTTATGAAGGCCCAAGGGGGAAAGATCGGAAGATCACTTTGTGAGGACGAATACCTTGGATTAGCTTTGGAGATTCTTGACAAAGCGGAGAAAAAGGGAGTTAAGATTATTTTGGCTGTTGACACCGTTGAAGCCGACGATTTCTCTGAGACTGCCAACTCACGTGTTGTACCATCAAAAAACATCAGCGATGGATGGGAAGGATTAGATGTTGGACCAGAGACTATTGCGATCTTCAAAAAAGTTATCAGCGAGTCAAATACCATTCTTTGGAATGGTCCAGTTGGAGTTTTTGAGATGGATAAGTTTGCCACAGGCACGAGAGCCATTGGAGATGCTATCGTTGAAGCAACAAGCAAAGGAGCTTTCTCTCTTGTAGGTGGAGGTGATTCTGTTGCAGCCGTTAACAAATTTGGCATTGCAGATCAAGTATCGTACATCTCTACCGCTGGTGGTGCGATGCTTGAATATCTCGAAGGCAAAGTGCTTCCTGGCATTGCTGCAGTTTTAGACTAAGAGATTCTATTTAAAATCATATTAAAACCCGGATAGCTACTATCTGGGTTTTTTTAGACCTTTACAGATGCAAAGTATTGTCGTATCACACGGGCTCTTACTTGAACGCATTGCTTTAAGTGATGCGACCACGCTATTTGCAGCTATTGATCAAAACCGATCAAACTTGCGCACCTGGCTTCCGTTTGTCGATCAGACCAAAGAGCAATTAGACAGCGAGAAGTTTATTCAACGAATCATCGAAAATCGCGATCAGACATTCAACGAAGAGTATATGATCTGGCACCAAGGAACCTTTGTTGGTGTGATTGGCTTTCACAACACCGATCGCATAAACGAAAAGACCGAACTAGGCTATTGGCTAATCGGTGAGGCTAGAGGACGTGGGATCATCACCAGATGTTGTGAGAAAATGATCGAAATTGGGTTCGAAAAAATGAAGCTAAACCGCATAACAATTCGATGTGCTGTGGGCAATGAATCAAGCGAAAAAATAGCCCAGAAGCTTGGATTTACCTTTGAAGGAGTTGAACGAAGTGGAGAACGGTACCACGATACGTTTTTTGATCTGAAGCAATACAGTCTGCTCCAGAAGAATTTTCTGGATCAATAACCAAGACTATAATCTTTAATCGTGTGAGAAGTCCGAACCCTTCGCTTTATGCAGAAACGGACTTAGCAACTTTTTGCATCCAACGCCAGTGGGTAATAAATAGCGTCGTGCAAATAATGATCAGCATGATGCTAATGGTCATCGAACGATGAGCCGAAAGTTTGGAGGACTGAATTTTGTCATTCTTTGCCGACTCATACATGGCAAGCAATGTTTTCTCATCTGGCACGTACGAACTTTGAGTTGCACCCTCCCCCTTCTGAGTACTTTTTAGAACATCCATCTTGTAATTCTCATACGAAGCTAAGCTTGGCGAACCCTGCGGTTGCCAACCTGCATGGAGTGGATCTTGAAGATCGAAATAAGCATTTACGAAAGTGGTGATGGTAATTAACAAGGTAATCACAGCAATTAAGCATACCGCATAACCATAAATCTGGGCTCCAACTTTACTTGACTTTCCCATTTTTATTGAGTTTTAAAGTGACTAAAATGAACTTGACATGATTTACACCAAAAGTAGCTTCAAACACAAAGTTAGTACATTAAGCGCAATTATAAACACTTATTTTAGCAGTTTTACCCCCCCCGTTTTACGGAGATACACACACTGGTCCCCAGCTCGTTAAAGGTTATATGACTTGAAAGTTGATGAATGATCCACGGTTTAATTTCTTGATCGAATAATTTATCCTCCAGTGGTGACAAATTGGAGTGCATCTGAAGTAAATCGGCTAAGGATTGATCTTTAACATTAACCAGAATTTCGTCTTCGGCCACTTCAATCATCGCACAAACATGGCCATTTAACATCGACTGACTGGGACAAAAAAAACCATTTTCTAAGGCCTCAATCAAAACCAGCACGGTTCGAAATGAAGTGTCTGGATCTAAACAAAAAAGATAGGCAATTTTAAAAACAAAATCATAGGCGCGATTCAGTCCTTCTTCAGTTCTTTCGATACAAATTTGATGAGTTGCTATTGGGCTCATAATTCAGGAGGATATTAATGCAAATAATTAGTCCATACAACGAACTACTTAAAAGGCCATGTAAAGTCATTTGACTTTACCCATTTTGCTTGTATAAAATTAAGACTGAATAAAATAAAAAGCAAGAAAAATTAGTCGTATTATATTGCTACTAATTTTAAACCTGAATTAATATGTTTAAATTTGAAACTCCTAACCACCCAAAACATTTTAAAATGGACTATACATTCAAGTTATTTTCAAGCCTTGCAATTGTAATACTTCTTTTAACTCCCAAGTTAAAAGCACATGAGAGCTTAATAATCGGAGACGATCACAACATGTTTGTAACAGCTTTGGATCGAGAACTAGGACTGGAGGCAATATTTTATGGGGATTCATTAAAGATTATAGATCTAAATATTTTTAAAATTATAGAGGCCAGGCATCTGAATTATCCGGAGCCATTCAATATTTCAGATTTAGAAGCGATTTATCTAAAACACAAACTATACCTTTTTAGTACAAAAGGGAATGAAGTATTCGAATTAGTCAAGGATTCTGTACAACGCATTGACAGCTCATTCCCCAACAAAATGCAACAAGGCGCTTATTTGTTCGAATACAGAGGTGAGGCTTATCGCTATGGAGGATATGGGTTTTGGTCCTATCGCAATTTTTTTACAAACTATGATATTGGCACACAAGGTTGGGAAATAATCTTGCCGGAGGGCTCTGAGGAGTTTCCTCAAGGCAGCGGACATGGGACCATAGCACAAGTCATAGGAGATAATTGTTACGTCTTTGGAGGAGAAGAGGTAAATCTAAAATCTCCTATCGTTTCACAACCCAACAAAGCCTTCTGGGTCTTTCATTTTAAAGAGAGAAAGTGGGAATATCTAGGGGTCTTAAACCCCAGTCTGTTAAACGCGAATAAAATGGTCATCATGGATGATCATGATCAAATTATCTATCTTGGGCAAAAAGATTTTATGGTTTTGGATTTAGAGAACAATATAGTAAAGACACATAATAACAACCCTTTCTCGATCAATCTTTACACCGAATCAGAAGATCACCGAATATACAATTATGGATACATGGGAAATTATTATCTGCTATTTAAACTAAATTCCAAAGATAAAACTAGATCACTTTATAAACGATATAAACTCTACAATAAGCCTTCAATTGCGACAGATGTAATTTATCAATCAAACGAAACAGAGCGGAATATGGCAATTTCGGCCCTCGCCATTTTAATCACTCTGTTGCTCGCATTGGCATATAAAATGCAATTGAAAACCAATAAGAAAAAGAATCAAATCCAAATACTGAGTGGCAAATTATTATACAAACAACGCATTCTTGATTTACAACCGCAACAGCTAGATTTAATGCAGTTATTTATTAAATCGAAGGAGCTATCATCGAATGAGATCTTAATATCTATTGGGAATGATCATTTACATCACACCCAAAACATGCGGAACTTGCATAAACTCATCGATGAACTTAACATGAAATTACGATTACTGACTGATGATACCAATGATCTAATCAAAGAAGAAAAATCAAATATCGACAGAAGAATTAAAATTTATAAGATTAACGAGAGCTATTTTGGTTAAAACAGATTAAAAGTTCTCGCAAAAACCAATTAATTCAAGTAAAAAACTCATTGCTTCCTCTTAATAACAAGCCCTCAACAAACCAGCACTGGGCTAAAATTACGCGTAATAATTTGATTAAGTGTAATTTTAGCCCAGTGCGCAATTCGTCCCAAAATAGCAGAATTGCAATGCTGCTATTCCAAAATGAAATTTCATAGGTTATCATAAAAGATCCTAATATATTTGGTCACCCAAAGGCATCTAGATAAATGAAATCTTTTACTCCGCGTATTTTAATCTTAATAATCCTGCTTCACCTTGGTTTGAAATCGAAGGGGCATCAGAGCATCGTTCTTGGAAATTTTAGAACTGCATTTCAAACGGCCTTTAATCCAAAGCAAGGCATAGAAGCAATTTTTACCAAAGACACGCTGAAAATTATTGACTTAGAATCCTTTCGAATCCTCTCAGCCACGCCAATTCAAATACCGAGTGAGATTTATTTAATGAGTTTTGATCCTTATTACATAAACGACATGCTATATATAAGCAATCGCGATGGTGGACAGACTTACCGTTGGGAGAACAATAATTTTAAAAGACTTGATGAGTCGTTCACCCATAAAATGCAACTTGGAGCCCCAGGTTTCACTTTTGAGAATCGCTACTACCGCTATGGAGGCTATGGATATTGGAGTTTTCGCAACTTCTTCACCTACTTCGATGAGACCTCAAAAGGGTGGGATGTGCTACCTGCTGAAGCCTCTACTTCATTTCCGGCAGGGAGTGGAGATGGCACTTATGTAAAAATCATAGGTGATGACTGGTATGTATTTGGGGGAGAGGTGATCAAACAATCTAATCCGAAAGAATTTGAGCAAAACCAAAATTTATGGGTATTTCATACCAAGACCAAGAAATGGGAATTGCTGGGATTGACTAATAGCAAGCTGATTCAAAAAATTGTTGCGAGTATTCATGTTGAAAATAAACTACTTCTATTATCACGCAACTATTGCTATGAGGTAGATCTTCAAAAAAACGCAGTTTCCACACATAAGCTTAATGCCTCACCAAATTTCTATTGTCCGGAAGGTCCCAACTTAAATTTCCACTACTATTATAAAGGATTTTACTATCTAGTAACCTTAAATAACTCCACTTTAGACGCCAAATTAACGAAGGAAAAATCATTGTATGAGGATCAAATAATAGAAACAAGTCAAGCCTACGCGACGAGCAATTTATACATTTATCTTTTAATTATTGTAATAGGAAGTTTGATCACCCTAGTGATCTTAGGAAATAGAAGAGGTAAACGAAAGGTAAAAAACAAAATTCACTTGTCTGGCCATCGACTATCCTATAACAATCATAGCATAGAACTTGAAGAAGAATGTGTTAAGATGCTTGAGTTATTTTTGACAGAAAATGAATTGTCAACCAATCAGATTTTAGATTTCTTAAAAAAAGAGCACCTACACTACACGCAAAATCTGCGCATCTTGCATCAGATGATTAATGAATTAAACTTGAAATTTCGATTGCTAATAGATCGAAAAATTGATCTAATAACCGAGAAAAAATCATCGGTCGACAAAAGGTCGAAGAGCTATTTCATCAACAAAAGCTATTTTGAATGGCCCCAAATTAATTGAAGCTAGATAATCCGATAGATCTCCATGATCTCATTAAGGATTTTATCGAAATCAATTTTCAAATCGATCAATTCACCCGTATGAATATCGAAGACCCAACCATGCACGGTAAATTCACGGTCTTTGTAAGCCTTTTGAACATCGGAAGTTTTTATGATATTCACACACTGTTCCTGAACATTTAGCTCAACCAATCGCTTATATTTAGCCTCCTCATCAACAATAGCATCAAGTTCTGCCTTATGCAAGCGGAATACGTCTCGAATATTTCGCAGCCAAGGATTTAGCACTCCCATATCAGCCGATGCCATCGCCAATTTAACTCCATTGCAATAGTAGTGGCCACAAACGACCACATGATTAACTTTAAGATGGGTTACGGCATAAGTGATCACCGACATTACACTAAGGTCGGTATTGGGGACCATGTTAGCGATGTTGCGATGAACAAAAACTTCGCCTGGCTGAGTTCCCATAAGTTCTTCAGCGGTTACGCGACTATCGGAGCAACCAATATAGAGCACATTGGGATTCTGACCTTGAGATAGATTTTTGAAAAAATCAGCATCTGTCTTAAGTTTCTCTGCAATCCATTCCTGGTTGTTTCTAAAAATCCGGGACAAATCCATACTACAATATTTTAGATTCAAAAATTTATAATTAACCTGTAAACCCTATTGCCCCAGCAATTGCATTGATGCAACGCAAGAGTTCAAAAAGTAGCAAGTCGTTTTTTTCGGTATTGCCCGTTAACAAATTCGCTCGCCACTGTCGTAGTAAATTAACTTGATGTTTATGAAGTGGGTCCATCGCCTCAGCTCGCAACATCGTTGAATAATAATGATTTACTCGACGTTCAGCCAACGGATAGTTCAATACAATTTCTATCATTTTTCTTGTGCGAGCCAACTCCTCTAGCATCAGTGAAAGAAATTTCTCATTTCCAGGTACATCGACAGCTAGTTCGGCATATTTACGGAAAATTGCTTCATCAGAAGAGGCCAGACTAGAGTCGATATTGGTCATAATATAGCGCACAAATGGATCGGTTTTAACAGAGCTATGAAACCGTTCGAACTGCAGTGGATTTTGATTCTGCATGTCCTCGAGAGTCGTTCCAATTCCGTACCAGCTGGTAATATTAAATCGGCACTGACTCCAACTAAATACCCAAGGAATGGCTCGGAGATCCGCCAAGGAGCGGGTGCCAGTGCGTCGGGATGGCCGACTACCAATTTTACTTTGCTCGATCGCATCAATGGGCGTAGCTTTTTCATAAAATGGGATAAAGCCAGGCTTCTCGATTAAATCTTTATAAACAGTCATGCTTTTAGAGACTAAAAATCCAAATTCAGCCGACAGTTCATGTTCCCAAACTACATTATTTTTTTGCAATAAGGTTGCAGATAAAGTTCCTGCAGTAAGCAATTCTAAGTTGTAGACTGCATTATTTTTATTCGCATATTTTCGTTCAATGGTCTCGCCTTGCTCTGTCAATCGGATATCTCCATTGATCGTTCCTGGCGGCAAAGCACGGAGAAACCAATGCGTTGGCCCAGCACCTCGACTTATTGATCCACCTTTACCATGAAAGAATCGAATCTTAACACCATGCTTAAGTCCAACTTGCGTTAACTTGGATTGTGCTTGATACAAGTACCACTGGCTAGCCAAAATACCTCCATCTTTATTACTATCGCTATAGCCAATCATCACTTGCTGCACAAGGGCATTTGAGCCACTTTGTTGTTGCTGTATTTTGAGACTATTTTTCGTGATCGGATGCGACAAATATTTATCTAAGATTTCCGGACTATGGATCAAATCATCGATGGTTTCAAAAAGAGGAACCACATGCAATCTCGAAGCCAGTCCATCTGACGTATTTATCATTAGACCAGCTTCTCGCTGAAGCAAATAAACAATCAGCAAATCCGAAACTGTGCGGGTCATACTCACAATTAAGGCCCCTAAGGCCTCTTCCCCATATTTATTCACATGTGTGCTTACCACCCGGTAAGTATCCACCATCAATCGGGCTTCTTTACCCATGGCAATATCTGGATGGGCAAAAGGACGTGAAGAGCTGAGTTCCTTTGTAATAAAAGAGACTCTATCACTTTCATTCGAATTTACAAATGCCTCTCCATCAAGCTGTACGGCCTGCATTAGCTGCATGATAGCCTCTTCGTGGTAACGACTATTTTGTCGAATATCAAGCTTAGCCAAATGAAAACCGAATGTCTTCACAATTCGGATAAGCTCATTGACATCGGTAAAAGCGATCTCAGAAGCCCCAAAAGCAATGAGTCCACGTTGAAGTATTTCAAGATCTTTAATGAGCTCAGCGGGATAATTATAGCTAATCTTCTCTTCACGAATCTCCAACACTTCTGAAACATTCCTAGATTTTGGCAGTTTCGCAATTACAAAAGCTAAATATTGCTTGAAAGCTTCATTCGGATGTTTAATCTTAAGATGCCCTGAATGCGCATCAATTTCATCATGAAGGCGAGAGTAATTATCCTGAAAAGCTTCGCTTACTTGTGTTTCACTCGAGTAGAAGCTGAGATTTTTTTGAAGATCAACTAGCTTATTATGAATAACCTGAAAGGCTTTTGATCGAAGTTTTATAAGCGTCTTCTGTGTAACTTCTGCCGTTACCAAAGGATGACCATCTCGATCCCCACCAACCCAGTTTCCAAAAGTAATTTTAGGATAATGAGTCGTTCCACGAATTAATGCAGGATCAAATCCAGCATCTTCCCACGCCTGCAATAATCGGCGATCATGAAGGGTAATAACCTCAGGGAATACTTGCGTTAGATAATGTATGATATTGTCGAGCTCCGAATCAATATCGGGCTTCTCGGTATAAACATCCGATATCCGCCAAATACGATGAAGCGCAATTTTAATGTTTTTGCGATTTTCTTCTTGTTCAAAACGACTATACATCTGATTCTCGCGACGAAGAACTAGAAGATATAAGTTCCGTAAATGCTCGAGAAGAATCGTTGGCTTTGCCTCGGTAGGATGAGCCGTCAGAACTGGCTCTACCGTAATCTCAGATAGTTTTTCTGCGATCTCTTGAGCGCTAAAACCCTTATCTTTTAAGAGTTTTAAATTATAAGACCATAAGCCATCAATATCTGACAAGGCTCTTTGATCTTCCCTCTTCCGTCGAGTTTGAACAGCACCATTCACCTCTACAATATTTAAAAGCTGAAAACAACTTGAATAAAGCTGCAAATGTTTTCCTGTAAAGGGCTTATCTTTAAAATCAGGTGCTTTAGAAATCCACGGAATATCAAGCGCTAATTCACCTTCTCCCGATTCTATTAAAACCTCCTTTAGGCAGTTGAGAAGAAATACTAAATCTTCATATGACTTACCTAATTTATCTTTAACTTGCTCAAGCGTATTCATTCGCTAGTAGTATTATGGACAATTTATTATCAAAATATCACGCTCATCTATTGATCTGTATAACACTTTTATTTAGCAATTGTTCTCAATCTTGCTATTTCAGACGAGCATTGATGGCCTAAAAATAGGCATTCTTACGCTAAGGATAAATAAAATAGAGCACTTCGACACAAATTTTAGAGAATAATTAACTTTGTTGGAACTAACGACACTAGGTTGCTGATAAAAACCAGTATTAGCAGCTTAAAAAATAAACCGATGAATAGACTACTTATTCTGCTTTTTCTTTGCGGAAACCTCCTGTATGGTCAAAAAAATCAGTCCATATCTCTTAATGGGAAATGGTCCCTCTCCTATGGTGTTGCAGATGCAAATGCGCCAACGAACCCAGCCGAATTAAAAACTAAAAACTGGCCG
>Ga0209829_10003327_pt1 | contig 11743 bp, 9 predicted proteins | sample C_140205_EF_Meta_FD_187311 | JGI IMG/M metagenome (GOLD analysis project Ga0209829, IMG submission 187311) | Freshwater microbial communities from Lake Croche, Canada to study carbon cycling - C_140205_EF_MetaG (SPAdes) (version 2) | ecosystem: Environmental > Aquatic > Freshwater > Lake... | reverse complement strand
TGGTCGTTGCCGGGGCGCTGTTGCTTGCCATCCCCCTGTTGCTCGTCACCACCGCCTGACGCCCCCGGTTGTCCCTGTTCTCCTGGTGGAGGAGGGTTCGATCCGTCGTCGCTGCGCTGCCGGTCGGGTCGCTTCCGATCAGCGGGGGCGCCACGCTGCTGAGGGTCTTGGCCTTGCTGGTCTTGGTCTCCGGACGCACCATCGTCGCGGCCGCCGTCGTCAGGTCGCCGTTGGCCAGCCCCGTCCTCTGCACCGTCGCCGCCGTCGCGCTGACGATCCTGATCCCGGCCGTCCTCCGGCTGCGCGCCCCCGTCCTGTTCGGCATCGCCCCCATCGTTAGCGCGATCAGACTCGTCAGAACGGTCCTCGCCCGGCCGCCCCTTTTTCGAGTCGTTGGGCAGATCGGGTTCGGGCTCGTCGGGCTGCGGAGGCGCCTTCGCGTCGATCCTCAATTCTTGCCAGGGCGTTACGGAGACGTTCGGTTGCTGGGGGCGGTTGTCGATGGCGACGGCGCGGTACTGCAGCACCGACCCCGCCTCGGCGCCGAGATTGAACGGGACGAGCCGGGCCGTGCCCTTGAAGGGCCCCTGCTTCGCGACCTCGAGGAGCGGCATCGGGGGCACGGCCCGGCCGCCATCGATGCGGGTCTCGATCACCACCCGCGACAACCCGTGGTCGGGGTCGAGGGCCCGCACCCGGACCGGCACGGGGGCGTCGCGCGGCACCGCGAGCGGGGAATCGGTGGGCGATTCGATCGTCACTTCCGGGGCGAGGTCGGCGACGACCTCGATGCGGTGCTCCATCGGCTCGGTGACGATTGTTTCGGGCTCTCCCTGATTCGCCCCCCGGGGCTGGAAGAGGAGACGATAGGTCGCATGCTCCGGCGCCGTTCGGTCGGCATTCATCCGCAGCTGAAAGGTCACCGAGGCCCGCGTCAGATCGCTCGCCCCGACCTTCATCTTCAGATCGCGCTGGCCGTCACAGGCGAAATCGATCCAGGCCGCGTCGATCGGCTGGTTGCATTCGGCGATCAGCGTTACCTGCGTCTCTTCGGGCGCCTTCAGATCCCCCTGCCAGGCGACCGTCTCCGGAGCTCGGGCGATGTAGGCGGGAAAGTCGTAGCGGGCCTCGCGCACCAGGAGCGACGGGGCATCAACGACGATCAGACGCACCGGCTCGCTGCGAGCGTCACCGGCGGCGATCGTGAGCTCGATCGAGTTCTCCAATCCCCGCACCGCATCGGGCAGGAAGGCCGTGAACGACCTGGCGGCCTCCCCTTCCCCGGCCCCACGGACCATGTCGATCCGCCAAGGGGCACCGGCGGGATCATGGGAGCCGTCGTCCTTCACCGGCACGACATGCACGACCGGCTGCTCACCGCCGCGGAGGCCGCGGACCGCCGCTGCGAGGATGAGTTGCCTGCCGCGCACGAGGGTCGCCGATCCCCGGTCAATCACCACCTCCTGCGCCTCAGGGCCGGCGCCGACAAATTGCGGATCGACCACCCCGGCCCCCGGCATCCGCCAATGGAGCCGCGGAGGATCAACGCGGACGCGCGACGGAGCCGCGATCCCGGCCCACGGCGCTACCATCCGCACCGCACTGATCAGGAGGCTCTTGGGCGCCACCAGCTCATAGAGGCAGGCCAGCCCCACCAACCCCGCCAACAGCATCGCCAGACGGACGGCGAGCGTGCGGTCGATGACCCCGTCGGTGGGGACGTCAGCCAAGCGCTTCGCGGCGCGCTTCTCCAACGATCGCACGACGACGGCGGTGCTTCCCTCGGGGTGCGCCTTGACGAGCACCGTGTTAACCAGATCGTTATGGAGCTCGGGATGCTCCCGCTCGATCGCCCGGGCGGCGTAGACGAGATTCACCCGGTAACGGACCAACGGCAGGAGCCAGCGCACAGCCGCGCCGGCCAGCGCCAGCCCTCCGGCCGCCAGCCATCCCCACCGCACCCCCCGGGGCAGTCCACCGGGGACGATCCAATGTTCGGTCAAAACCCCAAGCGCCAGCCAGATGGCCGCCGCCACCGCCGCGGCGAGGAGGAAGTTCGTCAGCGCCACCCCCTTGAAATCGGCCCCCGCCGCTTCGAGGCGACGAACCAGATACTGATCGGAGCTGGACTGTTCTTCGTCGGCAGTCCAGCCGCCGACGACGAGCGCCTCGGCGCTGTTGGAGGACACGCTGGCCATGACACCGTTCCCTCGCGGCTTTTCGCCCGTCGGTCACTGGAGCCTGGGGGTTCCCCCGCCGGCTCCCGCTGAAGTATATCGGCAGCCTCCGGCCAGAGGCCCTCCAGCGTCGATCGGCAGCGGCAAATCCGCCGGGAACGACCGCCGCCCGCCACGATCGGTCCGGAAGCACTACACTTCTCGGTCCTATGGAAAGCCCGTGAAGCCCGGGCGGACCGACGGATCGACCGCATGCCGCTCCTCCCTGACGCAGAATCGTTCAAGCAGCTCGTCGATGGGACCGACACCCGCGTTACGGCGACACTCGCGCGTCTCGCCCTCACTCCGCTCGGCGCAGCCTGGTCGACGATGATGGCCCTGCGCAACACCGCCTACGACCGCGGCTGGCTCACCGCGGCGCCCGCCGGCCTCCCCGTGGTGGGTGTCGGCAACCTCACGCTTGGCGGTACCGGTAAGACCCCCTTGGTGGCCTGGGTTGTCCGCCGTCTCTCAGCCCTCGACCGTCAGCCGGCGATCGTCAGCCGGGGATACGCGGCCGCCGCCGGGCAACGGAGCGACGAAGCGGCCGAACTGGCGCTGCTGCTCCCCGGAATCTTGCACGTTGCCTGCCGCGATCGAGTCGTGGCCGCCGCCGCGGCCGCCGCCGCCGGCGCCGATATGGTCGTGCTCGACGACGGCTTCCAGCACCGCCGTTTGGCCCGCGACCTCGATCTTGTGGCCGTCGATGCCACCGATCCGTTCGGCTGTGGCCACGTCTTCCCCCGGGGGCTGCTCCGTGAACGGCTCTCCGGGCTCGCCCGGGCCGACGCCACGATCCTGACGCGGGCCGGGAGCGTCGCGCCCGAGCGGCGGGCGGAGATCCGCGACCGTCTGACCAAGGCCTGCGGAGGAGCGCTCCCGGGGGTGTGGGCCGAGGCGAGCCATGCGCCCGTTGCCGTCCGTGACCCGGCGGGGGTCAGACACACGACCGACTGGCTCGTCGGCCGCCGGGTCGCCGCGTTCGCCGGGATCGGCAATCCGTCCGCCTTCCGCCACACCCTTGCCACGCTCGGCGCCGAGGTCGTCGCCTTCCGCCCCTATGCCGACCACCACGCCTACTCCCCGGCCGATCGCGCCGATCTGGCCGCCTGGGCCCGCGGCCACGGGGCCGAGGGGCTCATCACAACGCTCAAAGACCTGGTCAAAATCCCCGCCGGAGTCTCCGGGGAGCTGCCGATGATGGCGCTGGAGATCGCGCTGGTGGTGGAGACCGGCGAGACGGCACTCGGCTCCCTCGTCGATCGGCTCGCGCTGGCCCGCCCCCCGGCCGCCAGAGGAGCCAGCGCCACAGGCCCCGGGGCGAGCCCGCGATGAGCGCCGGACCGTCACGATTGATCCTCGTCGATCCCTGTCTCGACGGCCCCGGTTCGCATCCCTGGCAGTATGCCGTGGCGGTCCTCGGCGCCGCGCAACGCCGCGGGTGGGGGTGCGACCTCGTCTGTCGATCGTCTGCTGAGCTTCCCGCCGAGGCCTGCGCCGGATGGCGGGTGTGGCCGGTGCTCCGCTTTCCCGGGGCCTCGAAGCTCACCGCCTTTGCCGAGCTCGACCGGCTCGCTCCCGATGGGCGGCCACGGTGGCAGCCCCCGTGGTTGGCCTGGGTGCGACGCCGGCGCCGGCGGGAACGCGTGGCGGCCTTCGCCGCCGATCTCGCCCCCGTCGTTGCCGATCTCGCCCCGGGTGATCAGCTCCTCGTCGCCACCGCCTCCGAGCTCGACGCCCTCGGACTGGCGCAGGCGATCGACGCCGCACGCCCCCCGACGGGGATCGGCTGGCACCTCCAATTCCATTCGCCTCTCCTCCCCCCTCCCCCGGCCGAACCCGACATCGCCACCAGTCGGATCGCCCGCGTCGGCCGATGCCTCGACGAGGCGATCCGCCTTGCGGCCCCCCACCGCCTCCGCTTCCACGCACCGACCGGGGAACTGGCGGCGGAATGGTCGCAGGTCGGTGCCGAGGGGATCTCGATGCTCCCGTATCCGGTCGACGGCGTCACGGAGACGGCGCCCGATCCGCCCCGGCCAACCCTGTCCGGCGATCGCTTCCGCGTCGCCCTGCTCGGCGACGCACGCAGCGAGAAAAACTCCCATCTCACCCCCGCGCTCCTCGCGCGGATCGGCGCGATCCCGGCCTGCGCCGCCCGGCTGCGATTCGCCATCCAGACCAACCCCGGCTTCAACCCCCGTTCGCGCCGTCCGGCCGACATCCTCGTTGCCGGGGCGCTCGGGGCGCTAGCGCACCGCGACGACGCCCTCGTCGAACGCCTCGCCGGCCCACTCGCGGTCGGCGCCTACCGGCACCAACTCCACCTTGCCGACGTCTTCCTGCTTCCTTACGACCAACGCTGCTACCGGCAACGGTGCTCGGCCATCCTGCTCGAGGCCCTCGCCTCCGGGAAGGTGCCGATCGTCACCGGCGGCGGATGGATGGCCCGCTGTCTGCTCCCCGCGCTGCGGCTTCACGTCGATCGGCTCGAACGGGAGCATCCGCTGGCCGGCGTGGAGACGATTGGCCCCGGGGCCATCGCGGCCGGGGCCGGGCGCCAGCTCCCGGTCCTGCCGCCGGCCGGGGCCGGGCTCGTCGTCGTCGAGGCGTCGTGGGCCGCCCGCGGCGCCGCGGCCTTCCTCGCCGCACCGATGAGCGTGACATTCGGCGCCGACGCCACGCCGGCCGCGGCGATTCTCCAAGCCGACCCCACCGGCCTGCCGGTGCCGGTGGTGTTCCGACTCCGCCGCCCCAGCGACGGTGCCGGTCCCCTCGCGTTCTCGTTCGGGCCGGCGTTTTCCGGCGCGGGCCGGCCTCGCGCGCTTGCCGAAGTGCGGCTCCGTTGGCTGCATGGTGGCCAAGCAGCCGCGCTCGCCCGGGTTGGCATCGTGACGGCCGATGCCGAAGGGGGTGCGGCGGCGCTGGCGGAGTTCGTCGACCACGCCGCGCATTACCGCGCCACCGCCGCGGAGGCGGCCGAGGCCTTCCGTCGGGCCCACGCCCCAGAGAAGGTTTTGGAGGGATTCCTGGCATGACGCCCCCCGACATCTCGCTGATCGTCAACACCTTCGAGAAGCCACGACACCTGGCCCTCGTCCTCGAGTCGATCGCGCTCCAGACTGGGGTCGACGGTCGATTCGAGGTCGTGGTGGCCGACGATGGGTCAGAACTCGAAACCCAGAGAATCGTGGCCGACTTCGCCCGCCGCGTTTCCTTCCCTGTGGCGTTCACCACCGAGCCCCACGACGGCTTCCGTCTGGCCCGCGTCCGCAACCGGGGCGCCGCCCTCGCCGGAGGCGACACGCTCCTGTTCCTCGACGGCGACTCGGTTCTCCCCCCCGATCATGTCGCCACGCACTTGGCCGCCCGCCGCCCTGGATGGGCACGGATCGGGGACGTCGTCCGGCTCCCCGAGGCCGTCTGTCGCGATCTCGCCCCGTCTGGTCTGGCGTCGATCGATCTGCGCCGTCTCGCCCCGCGCGAGGAGTTGCAGCGGATGTCACGCCGGCACCGTAAGAGCGCCTTCCAGAATCTCCTCCGCCATCCCTCGAAGCCGCGGCTAGCCGGTGGCAACTTCGCCGTCTGGCGGCACGACTACCTCCGCGTCAACGGATCCGACGAGCGGTTCCGCGGCTGGGGGCAGGAGGATGACGACCTCGGGTTGCGACTGCGGGGCGCGGGAATCCGGCTGGCATCGATCCTCGACCGGACGTTCACGTTCCACCTCTGGCATCCGAGCGATCCGTCGGCGACTCCGCTGTGGAGAGACGGCGTCAACGTCCCCTACTTTCTCCGCCGCGGCCGGTTGACACGCTGCCGCCGGGGCCTTGAATCCCGCGGCCCCAGAGCCATCCGCTGGGGGCTCCCCGCCGCCGGCGCCATCGGCTTGTCAGCTCTGCTCCCGGGATGTCTGGCCGATGCCCCCAGGGCGGGGATCGACGAACCCTGCGAGATCGACGTCGTCGTCTGGCCGGGGAAGGGTCGGTTCCGCCGTCGGGCCGAGTGCCGCCTCTTACTGGTCGAAGCGGGGACGAGCCAACGATGCCCGGCGAGCCTCCGTCACCGGGCCGACCAGATCGAAACGCTGGCGGCCGACGACAAGACCAGACTCGTCGCCCTCCTCGAGGAGGTCGGCTAACACGCGGGGCGAGACCTACTTCTTCTTCTCGACGTGGACCGTGTGCCTGCGGAGCCGCGGGGAATACTTCTTCAACTTCAGCTTCTCCCCCCCAGACTTGCGCCGCAGGGTGTAGTTTTGGTCACCGGTCTCTTGGCAGACGAGGTGAATAATTTCGAGTCGCTTCTTTCCCTTGGCCATGACTGCTTTCCTGAACGGCTTGCCTGGACGGTTGATCCAACGCTTGACCGGCCCCGGCGAATCAGAAGGTTACCCAAACCGATTCACCGGCAGCGAGCGGGGGGTTGGAAACCCCGCGGCACCGATCCCGGTAGCCCCCTTGGAGACGACTGGAAAAGGGGGCCGGAAAGCGATCTATCGTAGCCGTGCTGGCATCCCCCCGCCAGCCGAACCATCCAAACCCGCCCAACAGGCCATCACCGCCCCTTTGGCAGCCTCCGCACCAGCCACTATGATGAAAGGTCGGGGCGGGGACGGGGGCGGATCGCTCCCAACGAAACTGGCTCGATCGACACCGGGTGGACTCCATGGCGACCGACGCGGCTCCGGACGATTCGACGTTCATGGTCGCACCGGCCCAGTCGGCTGCCGCCCTGCTCGGCGGGCTGCTGAAGAACGCCCCGGCATGGGCCGTCAGTCTCCTCGTCCATGTCATCGTGCTCCTCTCGATGGCGCTCATCGTCAGCCAACCTCCCCCGCTGGAGAAGGCCCGGGTGATCGTGTCGGGGGCGCCGGAAACCCTCGACGCCTTTGAGGACTTCGACGCCTCGCTCCCTGACGATCTGCCGGTCGTCGAACCGACCACCGACGAGGTGGTGATGAGCGATGTCGTGCCGGTCGACAACGTCCAGGTGGTGAGCACCGCCGAAGACGTCGACGCGGCGCCGATCGCGGTCGAACTCTCCGACTTCGGCACCGAGACCGCCGCCCCGGCCGACATGCTCGCCACCGTCGGCGCGATTGGCGGCACCGCCGGTGGCCTCGGTGGCCGGGCCAGCGCCGCGATGCGCAACCAACTCGTGGCGGCCGGCGGCGGGAGCTCGCAGAGCGAGGCGGCCGTCGAAGCCGGGTTGAAGTGGTTCATCCAGCACCAAATGCCCGACGGGGGCTGGAGCTTCAATCTCAAGGAATGCCCCAGCTGCAAGGGGCAGTGCAGCGAGGGGCGCAAAGATGGCGTGGCGGAGGATCGTTGCGGCGCCACGGCGCTGGCCCTCCTCCCCTTCCTCGGCCGCGGCTACACGCACAAGGAGGGGCCCTACAAGCGGCAGCTCGAAGCCGGGCTGACGTTCCTCGCCGGGATGACCGTCAAGGGGAACGGAAAGGCCTACGACAAGGGGGGCAACATGTACTCCCAGGGCCTCGCCGGGATCGTCCTCTCCGAGGGCTACGCGATGTCGCAGGACAAGCGCCTCCAGGCCCCGGCGCAGCTCGCCCTCAACTTCATCATGCAGGCCCAGGATCCGGTCGGTGGGGGCTGGCGCTACTCCCCCAAGCAGCCCGGCGACACCTCGGCGGTCGGCTGGCAGTTGATGGCGCTCAAGAGTGGCAACATGGCCTTCCTCCAGGTCAACCCGCTGACGGTCAAGAAGGCTTCTGCCTTCCTCGACTCCGTCCAATCCGACGATGGCGCCGCCTACGGGTACATCGACGCGAAATCCCCTGGCCCCGCCCGAAATGCCGTCGGCCTCCTCTGCCGGATGTATCTCGGCTGGAAGAAGAACCATCCGGCGATGGAGCGCGGCATCGCGAATCTGGCCAAGGGCGGCCCGTCGAACGACCTCTACTACGACTACTACGCCACCCAGGTGCTCCACCACATGGAGGGTGAAGCGTGGGTGTCGTGGAACAACACGATGCGCGACATGCTCGTGAGCACCCAGGGGAAGAAGGGGCACGAGACGGGGAGTTGGTTTGAAGGGGTCAACGGTGGCCACGGTGCCGACGCCGCCGGGCGTCTCTACTGCACGTCGCTCTCGACGATGATCCTCGAGGTCTACTACCGTCATCTGCCGATCTACGGCCAGCAGAGCGTCGAGGAGGAGTTCAGGGAGTAGGGCTTGGTGCCGGTTCCAGCCGCGGCGTTGTCGGCGTAGCGGCCCCGCACAATCCCCCCTGCTCTCCGGACTGCCCCACCTCTCCCGGTCGGTCCGGCCCGGGCGACAGGATCGAGCCCGTTCCCTCCGGCGGTCGATACTCTCTTTGGGGATGCCGAGGCCTCTGCTCCGGACCATCGCCCCCACCAGCAGGGCCCGAACGTGTCGCCCGAGACGTCGCGGAATCCCGAGCCCCCAACCACGCCCGACGGCGGCGTCGATGGGTCGCCGGCGCCGACCCTGATCGAGCGGGTCGTGGCCAGTCCGGTCTCGCGGTCGGCCTATACCAGTGTCGTGGTCCATGTCCTCCTCGGCATTCTCCTGGCGCTGGCAACGGTGACGGCCCACCGGGAGCCCCCCTCCCGGCCACTCGTGCTCGCGCTCGACGACGGCCGGGCGGAGGCCGACGGTCCTGACGACGCCGAGACGATCGAGATCGGCTCCAACGACGACTTGGCGACCGCCGGCGGCGAACCGGAGATCGCGCCGGACGAGATCGCCAGCGCCGGGATTCCCGTCGACGTTCCGGTCCTCGAGCCGATCGACGCCGCCGCGCCGATGGCCGACGCCCCCGATCCGGCCAGTGTCGACGACGGCCTGCCGATGGCCGACGGCCCGCGGGTTGCAACCGTGGCGATCCAAATCCCCATCGGCGCGGCGGCGGCCGGCGGTGCCGCGCTGCCGGCCGCTCAGGCGACGGCTGGGGGGGAGAGCGGCGTCCCGTACGCCTCGCGCCGCGGTGAGCAGCGCGGCCGGGCGGTGCGCGGGAAGGGAGGGAGCCCGGCGAGCGAGGCGGCCGTCGAGCGGGGCCTCGCCTGGCTCGCACTCCATCAGGCCAACGACGGGTCGTGGCGCTTCGATCTCGACGGCTGCCGCTGTGAGGGCGCTTGCCGCGATCCCGGCACGCTCTCGAGCACCACGGCGAGCACGGCGATCGCGCTGCTCCCCTTTCTCGGTGCGGGAAACACCCACCTTGAGGGGCGTCACCAGGAGACCGTCTCGCGCGGCATCTACTATCTCCTCAGCCGGATGCAGTCGACGCCCCGCGGCGGCGACCTCTGCGAGGGAACGATGTACGGGCATGGAATCTCCACCCTCGTTCTCGCTGAGGCTCTGGGGATGACCGGCGACGACCTCCTCCGCAAACCGTGCCGTGACGCCGTCCGTTTCATCGAGACCTCCCAGGATGTCCACGGCGGTGGTTGGCGCTACCTTCCCGGCCAGGCTGGCGACATCACGGTGACGACCTGGCAGGTCGCCGCCCTGCGCAGCGCCGGGCTGGCCGGCGTCGAGACCTCGTCGCCGACCTTCGAGGGGGCACGCCGGTTCCTCGATTCGGTGGCGACCCAGAAAGGGGCGGCCTACGGCTACCGGACCCCTGCTGCCGCCCCCTGCACCTCGGCGATCGGCCTTCTGTGCCGCCTTTACACCGGCTGGAGCGCCGACCGGGAACCACTCCAGCGAGGAATCACGGCCCTCGCCCGCCCGGGGCCGAAGCCGCACGCGATTTACCAAAACTTCTACCTCGCCCAGGCTCTCATCCAGACCGACCACCCGGTCTGGCCGCGGTGGAACAGCCGCAACCGCGACCAGATCGTGGCCCTCCAATCCCGGGTCGGGCACGAGACGGGAAGTTGGTTCTTTGCCGACCGGGAGACGGCCTCCGGCGGGCGCCTCGCCCACACGGCGCTGGCGGTGTTGACGCTCGAGGTCTACTACCGGCTCCTCCCGATCTACCGGCAGGAAGCCGTGACGGACGCGCCGTGAGGTCGTCTCGCGCCGGACGACTACACTGATCGGGCAAAAGCAAAGGCTGCACCTGGCCCCGGCCCAACGGTGGACCGTGCGGGGCGGATGCGGTTCGGGACGACGGAGAGTGCGATGCCCCTGGTCACCTACACCGCATTGGCCGTGGTTGTGGCCTTAGCGTGCGCAGCCATCGGCTGGCTGGGGATCGCCGGCTGGTTGGCGGCGGTGGTGGTCGCTGCCAGCCTCGCCGCGCACGTCGCCGGCAACGCCCTCGGAACGCGCCTGCGCGAGGCGACCGACCGCGACCTCGCGGCGCGGCGGCGGGGGGCGAAGGGGGAGCCGCCCCCAATGCCGCCCCCGAAGCCAACGTTCCTCGAAACCACGACCTCGCTCGGGCGCCTTGTGCCGGTGTCGGCGACGATCGGAGCGGCCTGCGGTGGCCTGGCCGGGAGCGTGTCCCTCGCCCTGCTCACCAACGCCTCGCTGGCCGGGGCGCTGCTCGGCGGGATTTCGTCGGGGGTAATCGGGGCCCTATTCGGATTTCTCCTGGCCAGTTTCGTGGAAATTGTCCGGACGAGCCTGCGGGAGGCGATCGCCGCCGAGAATCGCACCCCGTTTCCCCCCCGCCCCGCCGCCCCCCGCACCCGCCAGCGGGCCGATGAAGGGCGCTGAATCGCCGCTTCGCCGCTCAATGCCGGAGGGAATCACCCGGATGGCACCGCCCCCGACCGCGTGGTAAAACCTTTGGCTCGCCATGGGCAGCAAGCGCGCCCCGGTCGACCGTTTTCGTCCAGCTCAAGGAGTTTTCCCCGATGACCAAACCCCATCGCACCCTTAAAAAAGCCAACCACGGCGCCCGTCCGGCCAACAGCAAGGCCCGCAAGGCGAAGCGGAAGCACATCCGCACCTAAAAGCCCTCCCTGCCTCCAAGTTTTCCTGGTGGAGCCCGCATCGTGCCGCCGCGTGACTACATCATCGATCCGACCGAGTACGACCTCGGCAATGTCTTGGCCGACATCCACGAGATCCGTCGCTGGAACAAGCAGCGGTTCGAGATGGAGCAACTCACGGCCATCGTCCACGAAGATGCCGTCCGGGCGTTGTGCGTCGGGTACAAGGACGTCACCCATGACGAGTTTTGGGTCCGTGGTCACTTCCCTTCGATGCCGGTGATGCCGGGCGTGATCATGTGCGAGGCGGCCGCCCAAATCTCCAGCTACGTCACCCAGAAGTTCAACCTCCTCCACCTCGACTCCTACGTAATGGGCTTCGGGGGCATGGAGGACGTGCGGTTCCGTGAACCGGTTTTTCCCGGGGACCGGCTGGTGATCGCGGTGGAGCGAATCCGCGTCCGCCCGAAGGCGATGATCGTCTGTCGTTTTCAGGGAATCGTGCGCGAAAGCATCGTCGTCGACGGGATTATCAAGGGGGTGCCGCTCCCGGCCAATTCCATTTCGTCAACGGCGGGCAACGGGTCCGCGGTGGGCGGCTGAACCATGCCGCGGCGTGCCCCGAAGAAGCCCTCCCCCGAACTCGACCTCTCC